>Ga0247840_10005173_pt1 | contig 19886 bp, 20 predicted proteins | sample LaCruzMarch2015__FD_192404 | JGI IMG/M metagenome (GOLD analysis project Ga0247840, IMG submission 192404) | Freshwater microbial communities from meromictic Lake La Cruz, Castile-La Mancha, Spain - LaCruzMarch2015_17m | ecosystem: Environmental > Aquatic > Freshwater > Lake | place: Spain... | reverse complement strand
TCCTCCTAAGAGAAAGCCCCAATCTGGACGTTGTTTTTTTGTGACCCATGTCATCCCCCTGTTCAGCATTCTTCCATTGGGAGGATAATACAATATCAGCAGAATTTATCAAGCCGAGACACTAGGAGAAAAAAATGCGAAAGACAGTTCTTGCTTCTTTGGTTCTTTTGGGGTTAGGGACGGTTGTTTTGAACGCGGAAGAGGCGAAGGCTGTTTCGATTCCGACCAAAGAAGTGATTGTTGTGGCTCCTGTGGTGAGCCCGGAAATGATTAAGTCGGCTGTGGGGCAAGACCGTCGGATGATTGTGCAAGGGGCCATGGACGATTTATTGAAAGATCCCCTTGTTAAATCGGCCTTCTGGGAAGTTTATGATTCTTACGAAGCGGAGCGATCCTCTGTGGCCGATCTGCGGATGCAAATCATTGGGGAATACGTGAAGAATTTTGAAACCATGTCCGACGCGAAAGTGAAGGAACTTTTGGTTGCTTCTTACAAAGTCCAAAGCCAAGACCTGAAACTCCGTAAAAAATACACAGCCCAATTGATGAAAAAAGTGAACGCCACCGTGGCCGGCCGGTTCTGGCAAGTGGATGATTTTATCACCTCGGCCATCAAAGTGACGCTGTTGTCCAACATGCCTGTGTTGGGTGAAGACATTCCCTAGAAATTCCCACTTTGTGGGAATTTCTCTAAAAAACGAAGGAGTTTGCCGGAGACGGGAAGATTATTGTTTCAGCGCATTGAGACCTGTTTTTTCGGCGAAATCTTTTAAGAGAATTCTTTTTACCGAAAGAAACGCTCTACAACCAAGGAGAAAAATATGACATTGAAAAATGTTTGTGCGTGGATGGGTGTTTTATCCGGAGTGGTTGTCTTTTCAGGATGTGTGACCACGGGAACTTACAAAAAAGCGTTGGCTGACAACGAGACAATCAAAGCCGAACGGGATCAACTTTCCGCCAAGGCCGACGAATTGGGCAAAACATTGGAGAAAAGCCAAGAGGAAAAAGATGCGTTGATCCGGCAAAATCAAGCGACAAAATCGAACTACGACAGTTTGGTCAATCAGTTGGCCCAAGAGGTGGCCGATGGCCAGTTGAAGGTGACCCAATACAAAAATATGTTGACCGTGGACTTGGCGGAGCAAATCTTTTTTGACTCGGGGAGTGCCGAGTTAAAAGCCTCTGGGAAAACCGTTCTTAAAAAATTGGCTGATGCTTTGATTCAATACAAGGACAAGGTGATCCGCGTGGTGGGGCACACGGACAACGTTCCTGTTGGAAAAACAGCTCGGAAACTTTTTCCGACCAATTGGGAATTGTCCGTGGGGCGAGCCACCAATGTTGTGCGTTATTTGCAGGACGATGGAAAACTAGACCCTCAAATCCTCATTGCTTCAGGACGTGGAGAGTACTATCCCATCGCTACCAACGACACCCCTGAAGGGCGAAAGAAAAATCGACGTATCGAAATTATGCTGTTGGACAAAAACATGGCCGAAGCCATAACCAAATCGGTGGAGTAACGGAATACATTCGCATCTTACTGGGGGTATACGAAAGCGTAGGCCCCCAGTTTCCTCCCCCTTTCGTCCCGCCATTTTTTGGGCGGGACGATTTGTTTGGGATAGGCTGTCCCTGATTTCAAAATCTGGGTTGAACCCCGATCGAAATAAAGCAAAGCATTGAGAGCCTTTCATGTTCGTCATCCCGGCGAAAGCCGGGATCCAGTTTGTAAAATGTTCGTCGAAGAAACGAAAAAACTTTCTGGATTCCGGCCTTCGCCGGGATGACGAATCTAAAGAAAACGAGATTTCAACTTCCGTTTTTAGGATCAATGAGGGTTTTTAAATGACAAAGCGCTTCCACGCCATGGTCAAACCCGCTGGTTCGTTATGCAATTTAAACTGTGCCTATTGTTTTTATCTTCACAAACAGGATATCCTCCATCAGCCTCGGTTGCCACGGATGTCGGATTCGGTTCTTGAAAGCCATATTGCACAGTATATTTTGGCACAGACTGGAGAAAAGGTGGTTTTCTCTTGGCAAGGTGGGGAACCCGCTCTTTGTGGCCTTGATTTCTTCCGAAAAGCTATCGTTCTTCAGAAACGCCACCGCAAGCCCGGTCAATCCATTGAAAACGATCTCCAAACCAATGGTCTCTTATTGAATGAGGAATGGGCCCGATTTTTAAAGGAGAATAATTTTTTGGTGGGGTTGAGCGTGGACGGCCCCAAGCGTCTTCATGACCGTTACCGGGTCACCAAGGGGGGAGGATCGACTCACGATCGCGTCATGGCTGCCGCACGGCTTTTGCGGAAATTTGCCGTTCCTTTCAACGCTCTTTGCGTCGTCAACAACGTGAATTCTCAATTCCCTTTCGATGTTTATCGTTTTCTCACCCGGGAGCTTGGGGCTCGACGGGTGCAGTTCATTCCGTGCGTTGAACCCAAAAGCTTTCATCGCGTGGCACCTCAACGGTGGGACGAAAAAGAAATGCCCTTCGTCGGTACCCCCGCGTCCAAGCCGGGAACCCCGGACTCGGTGGTGACCGAATGGTCCGTGGATCCGCAGGATTGGGGGCGGTTTCTTACAAAAACGTGGGACGATTGGTTTCAGCGGGATTACGGAAAAGTCCATGTGGATTTATTTGAGACCGCCGTGGCCCAATTTTTGGGGATGCCGGCCCAGCGCTGTGTGACCGCGGAGTTTTGTGGCAAAGCCTTGGCCATTGAGCACGACGGTGATGTTTTTTCTTGCGATCACTATGTGTATCCTGACTATCGTTTGGGTAATATCAAACAAACTTCTTGGGAAGCGTTGGCGTTCGGCCAAAAACAAATGAATTTTGGATTTGCCAAACGGGACACCTTGCCGGGTTATTGTCGGGCGTGTTCTTTTTTGACGCTGTGTTGGGGCGAATGCCCCAAGAATCGCTTTGTCCGCACCCCTTCGGGGGAAGCTGGACTCAATTTTCTATGCCCAGGATTTAAAATGTTTTATAACCATGCGCAAAGAGATATGCCTGAAATCAAGCGACGGATCGATCGAAATCGATAAAGTGGACGAGGGGGGCTTGTGAATATTTCAAAACAAAAAAAAACGTTGCGAACGATCAAATCAGGACTGGCTTTGACCTTGGTGGCCCCGTTGTCTTTCGGGGCGAAGGTCCCTTCAACCCAAGGGGGCAATGACCCGAAGCCCAATATCCTCGTGATCATGACCGATGACGTGGGGTATTGGAACGTGGGGGCTTACAGCCACGGTATGATGGTCCCAACCCCGAATATAGATCGTCTTGCCCGCGAAGGCATTCTTTTCACGGACCATTACGCGGAGCCCACCAGCACGCCGGGCCGTGCCGCGTTTATCACAGGACAGAGGCCTATCCGCACCGGGCTGACGACCGTCGGTATGGCGGGGTCTCCCATCGGTTTGGATGGGCGCGATCCGACGTTGGCCGAAGTGCTTAAGCCCTTGGGATACCGATGTGGTCAGTTTGGTAAGAACCATTTGGGGGATCGCAACCCACATTTGCCGACCGTCCACGGTTTCGATATTTTTTATGGCAATCTGTATCACCTCAACACGGAGGAAGAGCCCGAGTTGGGGGATTGGCCGAAAATCCTTGGGTTCAATCAGCGTTACAAGCCCCGTGGTGTGCTCGACTGCGTTGCAACAACGAAGAGTGATCCGACGGTGGACGCACGGTTTGGTCGGGTTGGCAAGCAAACCATCAAAGACACTGGAGCGCTCACGCGCAAACGCATGGAAACTGTCGATGACGAATTCTTGGATCGTGCCGTTGATTTCATGCACGCGGCTGTCAAAGACAAAAAGCCGTTTTTCATCTGGCATGCTCCCAGCCGGATGCACATCTACACCCACCTGCGCGATGGGCGACAGACCCAAGCCGCACCGTACAGCTCCGAGATGGACGTTTACGGAAGTGGCATGATGGAATTAGATCAACAAGTGGGGCGTCTTCTCAAGGAACTGGAATCACTTGGTGTGGCCGACAACACGATCGTTCTCTTCACAGCCGACAACGGGGCCATGGCACGCTGGTGGCCAGACGGTGGCACCACCCCTTTCCGTGGAGAGAAGGCAACGACTTGGGAAGGAGGCGTTCGTGTGCCGATGCTGGCGCGCTGGCCAGCTCATATCCCAGGAGGTAAGGTGTCTAACGGTATTCAGGACAACACCGATTTGTTTGTGACTTTGGCGGCCGCCGCCGGCATCACCGATGTTGCCGATCGGTTGAAAAGGTCGCACAAAGTTCACATTGATGGCATCAACAACTTGGCGCACTGGACCAGCGACGTGCCTTCGGCCCGCAACACCTACATCTATTACAACGAGGCGCAATTGACGGCCATCCGCATCGGTCACTGGAAATCACACATGATGGAACGGGAAGGATTCTTCGATTACAACCGTCCTTCGGCACGGATCTTCAACCTTCGGATGGACCCTTTCGAGAAGCAAGAAGGTTGGAAGTCCGAGGAAATTGCCATGAAGCTGGGGGTCGCTTGGGGAGGCCAGGTTCAAGACGCCTTGGGGGCGTGGTTCCAGTCTCTCAAGGAGTTTCCGCCGAGACAGAAGGGCGGAACTCTGACCCCCAACGAAACCACATTTCAATGAGGTCCTGTGGCAAATAACTGATATGAAAATACGTTTTTCATTGTTCGCTGGTGAGCCAAAGCCTCATAACAACTATTGCAAAATCAGGGTTAAAACGTTTGCCCAAGGAAGAGGTCAACGATACTGACGGCATTTTCGGCTCGGGCGTAGGTCAAGTAGCAGGGGCCCAAGACGGTGTCGAGGGTTCCGAAGAAGGTTCCGGAAAGACCGCCGTTGTTGAGCGTGAGGGATTTGTCTTGACCCCCCACCCCGCCCCATTCCGCAAACACCCCCCACTATCTATTGTTTCCAACGCTTCTTGACATTCGGCTGTTCTCATACATAAACATAAAAACGGAAGTTGAAACTCGTTTTCTTTAGATTCGTCATTCCGGCGAAAGCCGGAATCCAGAAGATTTTTTATTTCTCCGACGGAAATTCCGAAGACTGGATACCGGCGTTTGCCGGTATGACGAATCTGAAGGAATTTTTGACTTCACCCATGGGGTGACTCTTTTTTATCGGTCAATGACCACTAAAACAAAATTCTATCAATATGTTGTCTCGTTTTGATAGGGCTTCAACTTCCGTTTTTAGGTTTATTGTCTCGCGGTTGCACGCTCGTTCCCGGAGGAATCAACGATGCGCAGAGTCTCTTCAATCATTGCCCTTTTTGGGCTGTTGGTCGTGAACGGTTGTGGCTTTCATCACGCACGACGACAAAACGATCGGATGTTGCGTGGGATCCTGATCGGGATGGACCGAAAAACAGTGACACAAATGACGGGGGGCGATCCGCTTCCCCGCATTGCGGGTTCTCTGCCCGACGGCACGGTGTTGCGTATTGATGAGGTCGGGTTGTTCAATCCTGGAACTTACACTTTTTATTGGATCGGCGGTGTGCTGACGGCCAGTGTCCTCTGGTGGTTCAATCCCGCCGAAATGGCGATTTTTGGCACGATCTACTGGTTTCAATATCAAAACGACGCGCTGATTCGCTGGGGCCAACGATCCGACTTTTTGCCGAACGTGAAAGGCGACATCGTTATTCGCCAAAACCCTGTTGTGGAGCCGAACTCAATTGCGCCCGCCTTGCCGCCGAACAACCCGCGCGATTAACCTAGAATCCCCAGTTGCGAACGAGGACTGAGATGGAAAAGGCGGGCTTTTTTACGAACAAAAAAATGCAGGTCCTGCTGGGTGCATGGACGAACTTTTTGAGTGGAGGCGTGGAACATCGTTCCACGCCTGGAATGAGGGGAATTCCTTTCCGCAAGGCGGGGAGGCCTCGTAAGAAAATGTCCGGCCTCCTTCGTCTAATCCCGCGGCCTAATGCGAAATTTGGGTTGAAGCCATCGAGCCTAAATAATAGTCCTTTTGGCTCCGCGTTTCCCGTCGTTGCCTTATTGCTTGTTCGTTCCCCGGTGGTCGCCGCATTGAATTCGGAACCGCCGCCAGAGACCGTTGCGGTGCCCACGACCAACGCTGAAACAGATCGTCGCCTATCCTTGGTATACGACCGTTCGTTGGGCCTTGGCGGGGACGAGGTGTTCTCGCTTCATAAGCTCAACTACGCCCTCATTGGCGGAAACGATTTGAAGTTGCAATACAGCTTCAAACTGAAGGTCGTGCGGGATGCGGGCTTGTTTGTCGCCTACACCAACTACATGGTATGGAAAATCTATGAGGAATCTATTCCGGTGAAAGACAACAACTTCAATCCGGAAATGTTCTGTCTCTTCGCGGGGAAAAAGGAAGGCGTCAACACGTTCGATGCCGGTTGTGTTCATCTCTCCAACGGCGCGACCGATGCGGACAGTCGGAGCCTGGACCGGTTGTTTTTTCGTTTCGCGAAGGGGGCCACCCTTGGGCCACGCGGTTACCTGGTTTCTTCCAACATCTATTTTTGGACCTTGGCACAAGGGGAGTACACGCGGACGTATGAAGACTTTTTGGGCTGGTGGGACACCTCTTTTTGGGTTTACAACATTTTCGGACAAAAAGACGGGCGCGTGAACGCGCATGTGGACATCACCACCGGAAAGAACGGCGTTCCCTTTAATCACGGAAATTTGATCGCGGGCGTTCACTGGCGTTTGCCGGGGCGTGCTCGGTTTAACCCGACGCTGTACGCGCAATATTTTACGGGCTACGGTGAACTGATCCGTTTCTACTCCACGACGAACACAGATCTGAGGGCCGGGATTTCTTTCTATTATTGACGAAACGGGGGGCAATCATGAATTTAATTCAACGTTTCACGAGCGGGTTTTCGTTGTTGATGTTCACGCAGGGATTTTTGGCCTGCCCGTCGGCGATGGCCGTTGCAAGGGACTCTGAATCGGAAAAAATCGCCGCCGATCTTGCAAACCCGCTGGCCCCCATCACCACCCTGACGGTCCAGGAGCGTGTTGATTTCGGGAACGGCCCCAGCAACAACGTCAACGTGCAAACGCGGCTGCAACCGTCCGTGTTCAAGCCTCTCTCCGCGAAAGAGGCCTTCTTGATGCGATCGATATTCCCCGTTCGTTTCAATAAATGGCCAACGGATGAGGCGGGCCTGGGAGATATAACCCTTGTTCCGTATTTCGTTCCGGACATCACACAAACAACGTTCGCCGGCTATGGTGCGGCACTCACCATACCCACCGCCACCGCACAAGCACTGGGAAGCGGCAAATGGTCTGGAGGGCCAGCGGCCCTTGTGGCTGTCACCGGCCAACCCATCACTTGGGGCGGCCTTGTTCAGCAAGTCTGGTCATTTGCCGGGAGCAACAACCGGGGTGATGTCAATGTTAGCACGGTACAGCCATTTTTCACCTGCGTTCTTAAGAAAGGCTGGGCGGTGGCGATCAACTCCGAATCCACCTACAATTGGCTGGCCTCGTCAGACCCATGGACCATCCCGGTAACGGTCGGTGTCTCAAAAGTCGTCAACTTCAGTGGCCGGTATGTCAATTTCTCAGTGGCCCCGGTCTATTACGCCGAGCGGCCGGATTACGCACCCAGGGGCGAATTGAGACTGAACGCGGTCTATGTGTTTCGGTGACGATAGAAATTCATGATAACAAAAATGGCATGTAAACCAACAGGGTGTTGAGATCAATCGCAGGGATGCGATTTCAGATTATTTATTGGACACTACACTAGGGAGTTTTAATTCGGTTGGCTAGGGAGGGGGCTATGTGTCGAAAATGCCCGGTGTTCCACGTGAGGATTGATTTTGCTTTCACTTGTTCGGCGGCTTTTAATAGAAGGGCATCATAAATCTGACCACCGATGAGATTGATACCAACGGCGTGTTTGATTGTGTCTAGATAAGCTTTTTCATCCAGTGTTACCACGGTCAATCGGTTTTCAATTTCTTTGATGAAAACGAGAGCGTCGGTTGCGGAGATCGCTGGGCGAATGGGAAGGCGGGTTAAAACAGCGTAAACTTCGGCCAAAGAATGAGCTCCGCAAGCCCCGGTTGATTTTGAAGCCAAAGCGAAGGATTTAAGACTTTTTTCGTGATCGGGATGATCTCCCCAAAAAGTTGCCACCAAGGTGGACGTATCAAAAAACCACTTCAAGATTCAATAACTCCAACCGTTTCATTGCGGATTTTACTGATAAGATCAGGGATGGACACACTGGATTTTTGGCCGGAACGATAGACCCAAACTCCGCGTTCTTTGCACAACGGCGTTTGGCCCGAATGAAAGTGCAGGATGACGTCATTCCCAAAACTTTTTAGTTCCAATCGATCTCCCGATTGCAACCGAAGTCTGTCTCTGATTGGTTTTGGCAAGACAATGCGCCCGGCTCGATCCATTGTAATGGTTTTTATCATAAATCCACTTTACAATGGTATTTCCCATTTGTCAATACCATTTAAAACGTCTGCCCGAGGAAGAGGTAAACGGCACTGACGGCGTTTTCGGCTCGGGAGTAGGCCAAGTAGCAGGGGCCTAAGACGGTGTCGAGGGCTCCGTAAAAAGTGCCGGAAAAAACGCCGTTGTTGAGCGTGAGCGATTTGTGTTGACTGCCCACACCGCCCCATTCCCCAACCACCCCCCACCAAATGGGTAGTTTGCCCACGCGACCCCGTTGAAAGGCGTATTGCCCTTGAAGGAGTTCTCTTTGTCCTCCCCCAAGGGCGTCTTGACTGTATCCCCCTAAATTTAAAAACCCGCCGAGTTCATACCCCGGGGCGTTGTTTTGGTCCCCGCTGAGGATGTCGGAGTAAATGCCCTTCCACCGAAAAATGTTCCGCCCCTTCTGTATCGCGGCGATCCATTTGGTGTCAAACGTTGTGTACGAGCCACTGGCCCCCATCTCGGGGGAAGAGACACGTGTGTCCACGTAGCCCATGATCCCGTGGGCGGGAAAGGCCGGGTGGCCCAAAGTGTCCACGGACGCTCGGGCAAACACTTCACGGTAACGTTTTTTGGTTGTTTCTGAAAAAATATTTTCCAGCGAGCGGGACCTAAAGGATTCGTCCCTGAGGTCCAAGCCCCCTTTTAATTGCCCCCAATTGAGAACGGTTCGCCCCCCAGCCAAGGACATTCCCGAGGTTTTGGATCGAAAAGGAAATTGCCCGAGGCTGGGAACTAAAAAATTAAGGTTTTTTTGTCCGTAGGACACCCCCACGGATGTGAAATAGGGAGCCCCGTAGGATAAGTGTTTTGGCACACGGCCAAGGGGTTGATAAAATTCGGCTTCGACGCCGGGATTGGTGCCGATGCGGGCATCGGTTTTAAACTCCGCTCCCAGAGAATTCATTTCGGTCATTTGAAATCGGGTCAAAAACCCGTATTCGCTGTTTCCGTTAAATTCGTCAGACAATTGAAGTCCAAAGTTGAGATAGTTGGGTCCCCACGTTTTTCGCGGGGCGTTCACCACCAGCAGGTTTCCGTTTTTTGTGATGTCCACCCGGTAGTCCACGTATTCAAAATAACCCAACCCGTAAACGCGCGAAAGGTCCAATTGCAAGGCGTCCGGGTCCAAGGGGCCACCTCGTTTCTGAGTGATGAAAGCCAAGATTGTTTGGTCGGAAATTCTAGTGCCGTTGATTATTTTGATGGCGTGAATCACGGGGCGGACCGGCGGTTTGTACACGATGGGTCTGGCGTTCTGGTTTACAAAATCTTGCAATTCTTTTTTAAGGAGCAAGGCGGCCTGTTCCCCCCGAGCGATCATGTCGGGGATTTTATCGAAATCGGCAAATTTCAGGCCGGTCAAGTCAGGACTGATCAGCAAGTCGCCCTTTTTTAAAGAGGCCAATTGGATCCGGTCGTTTTCTGTTCCGCCCAAGCGAGCGGCCTGACCCAAAACATCGATAACGGATTTAAGGCCTTCGGCGGAATCCAACGGTGTGCCGATGTTCACCACGATCAATCGCTCGGCCCCCATTTGGCGGGCCACGTCCACGGGAATGTTTTTGAGATACCCGCCGTCCACCAACAGTTTGTTCTGGAATTCCATCGGAGCGAAGAGGGGCGAAATGGCGATGCTCGAGCGAATGGCTAAGGTGAGATCGTCCGACGCCAGCACGCAGGGGACCCCCTTGACCAGATCCACGGCCACGGCTCGGAAAGGAATGGGCAGTTTGTCAAAACTTTCGTAGTTGGACCACAGCCCAGCGACTTTGCGGAGTTCCGTAATGAAATTTTGCCACTGAACCCCGCCTCTGGGGAACTTAAACCCATCTCGGCCCACGCCCACCCGAAGTTTGACCAAAAAGTTGGTGTCGTCTTCTTTGCGTCGAAAAGAGAGTTCTTGCCGCGAGGGGGAATCTTTGAACCCGTTGGTCCAGTCGAAGGTGGTTAAAAACTTTTCAATGGCCTCGGACGATAAACCCGAGGCGTAGAGGCCCCCCACCACCGACCCCATGCTGGTGCCGGCGATGCAGTCCACGTGCACGCCCATGGCGTCCAAAACTTTTAAAACCCCCACGTGGGCCGTTCCTCGGGCTCCGCCCCCACTAAGCACCAGCCCAATTTTGGGTCGGCGGGGTTCTTCGGAAAACCCCGCGAGGGGAAGCACGAAGCCAATCAAAAAGACCCACAAACCGCAAAGAGGTTTTTTCATGGGAGGAATTTTACCAGTGTCGGGGAAAAACCAAATAGAGTATTATTGTTCGGGCTGAATGGGAATCCCCCAACCGAGGGAATTCCTTCTTTCCTTGGACTGTTTTGTTTTCAGGGCAGCGAAGAAACCCGCCAATGACGTGTTTTTTCAGAAATTCCCCTAGGGTTGGGGAATTTCTACGGCTTGGAAAGATCTTGCGATGTCTATCACAAAACGGTAGCGGACGTCGGCGGCAAGAATTCGATCGTAGGCTGTGTTGATGTTCTCCATGGGGATCACTTCCACGTCGGCGGCGACATTGGATTGAGCGCAATAATTCAGCATTTCTTGGGTTTCTTGAATACCGCCAATCAATGAGCCGGCGATGGATTTCCGTTCGCCAATAATGGAAAAAGGTTGAAAGTTGAGGGGCCGACTGGGGGCCCCCACCAACACCAGCGTTCCGTCCCGACGAAGAGCGCTCAGGTAAGGTTCCAACGGGTGGACGGCGGACACCGTGTCCAACATTAAATCCATTCGGCCCGACTGTTTTTTCATTTGGTTTTCGTCGGACGTGAGCACAAAACCGTGGCCACCCAAGCGACGGGCTTCTTGTTCTTTCGATGGGGACGAACTGAACACCGTGACCTCGGCCCCCATGGAGACCCCCAATTTAACGGCCATGTGTCCCAACCCGCCCAGTCCCATCACGCCTAAACGTGTGCTGGGGCCCACGTTCCAGTGACGCAAGGGCGAATACGTGGTGATGCCCGCGCACAAAAGCGGGGCGGTTCGTTCCAAGGGCAGAGACGGGGGCACGCGAAGAACGTATTTTTGATCCACCACGACGCGGGTGGAATAGCCCCCGTAAGTGGGGCGTCCGTCAGGACCGGGGGAATTGTAAGTGAACACGGGGCCCTGTTGGCAGTATTGTTCTAAACCGTCAACGCACGCGGTGCAGGAACGGCAAGAATCCAAAAAACACCCAACGCCCACGGTGTCTCCAACGGAAAATTGGTTAACTTGGTTTCCCACCCGAGCCACTTTTCCCACAATTTCGTGGCCGGGCACCACGGGGTAGGTGGCCGGTCCCCACTCGCTTCGAGCGGTGTGAATGTCGCTGTGGCAAACGCCGCAGTATAAAATATTAATGAGGACATCGAACGGACCCGGCTCCCGCCGATCAAACGTGAATGGTTGAAGGGGGCCGTCGGATTTAAAAGCGGCGTAACCTTGGGTGGTTAACATGGAAATATTATACCTTGTTCTGGAGAGTTTATGAATTCTTTTGAAGCGACTCTTATTGAAGAAATTCGTCGGCGGGAGCGAGTGACTTTTGCCGAGTTTATGGACTGGGCTCTTTACCACCCCCGGCACGGGTATTACACCACCGGATTGCGGACGGGGCGTACCGGGGATTTTGTGACGAACGTCCAAACGGGACCGTTGTTTGGCACGTTGTTGGCCCATTCGTTTATCTCTTTTTGGGACGCGTTGGGGTGCGGGCGGTTCACGTTGGTGGAGTTGGGGGGAGCCGATGGCGCTTTGGCCGAGTCGGTTTTAACCGCTCTGGCGGTTCAAGGTCGAGGGCGGTCCGTCCGGTTTCATTTGGTGGAGTCCAGTCCCAAAGCCCGAGAGGCGGCTCGCCGACGGTTGTCCCGGTTTAGTGCCGTGGAAATTCACGGGTCTCTCGATGAATTAGAACACACGGCGGGGATCGAAGGGTGCGTGTATTCCAACGAGTTTTTTGACGCTTTACCGTTTCATCGGGTGGTGATGAAAGAAAATCGTTTGCACGAATTGTTCGTGGTGGAACGGAACGGTGTTTTAAAAGAAGAACCCGGGACTCCTTCGTCTCCCTTGTTGGAGCGGTCTCTCTCCGAAGGCGGTGTGGTGTTGCTCGAAGGCCAAGAGGCCGAGGTGTGTTTGGCCGTGGATTCCGTGATGGACCACCTCACGCGGATTCTGGCTCGCGGTTTTGTGTTCACGGTGGATTACGGGGCCGGGGCGTTGGATTTGTACAACGAACGTCGTCCCCAAGGGACCCGACGAACTTTTTTTAAACACACCGTGGACGATCGCCCGTTTCAGGATCCCGGCCAAAGGGACATCACCGCCCACGTGGATTTCAGTCGGTTGGCCCGGGCCGGTTTGGTCCGTGATCTAAAACCCGTGTTGTTCGCTCCCCAAGGGCGTTACTTTTTGCAGGCCGGTGAATCGGTTTTACGTCAAGCGGTGGAAAAACCCTCAGACGCCGAACGCCCGGCCGTGGTCCGGGCGATCAAACAATTGGTTCATCCCGCCGCTTTTGGCGAGGCTTTTCAAATTTTCATTCAATCCAAAAACGCCGAAGGCCTCCCCCCACCCCCAGGTCCCAACCGCCTTGCCGGGCTGGGACTTTCCTAAAAAAAAGACATAGAGTTGTCTGTAATGATGTAGAATAAACACCTATATGACCTATTATACACGATGGACCGAAGACGAAATACAGGCCCCGGTTTCCCAGAGGAAGGTTCGGCTTTTGTTTGGGGCTCGACAGACGGGAAAATCCACGTTGTTGGGGCGGGTGGTGGGGGCGGAAAAAAACAAAAGAGTTTTTAACCTTCAAGACACGTCCCTTCGTCTTTCCCTCGAAAAAAATCCCGCTGTTTTTTCAGAGCAATTGCTCGCCACCACCGAAAAAAATCTGACGGTTTATGTGGACGAGATACAAAAAGTGCCGGCTCTTCTGGACGAAATTCAGCGTTTGTTTGATCAGCACCCGCGTCGGTTTCATTTCGTTCTCACGGGTAGCTCCGCTCGGCGTCTTCGGTCCTCGTCCGCCAATCTGTTGCCTGGGCGGAGTCATTTGTTTCATCTCTTTCCAGTGACCCAGCCGGAACGCGGTGTTGTCGGACGTGTGTTGCCCCTGCCTTTTCCGAAGGGGATCCACCCTTTTCCCCAACGCTCCTTGGAGGATCTTTTGTTTTACGGGTCTCTTCCGGGGATTACCCAAGAATCCGCTGTGGGGGCCGCTCGGAGTTTGGAGGCCTACGCCGAACTTTATTTGGAGGAAGAAATTCGTCGGGAAGGGTTGGTTCGGGACGTGGGGGCTTTTTCTCGGTTTTTGGAGTTGGCCGCGTTGTCGTCAGGGAAAGTGATCAATTTAATCAAACTCTCCAATGAAAGCGGTGTGGCCAAAGCCACGCTGAGGAACTATTACCAAATTCTCGTGGACACGTTCACGGGGTATTGGTTGGAGCCTTTCACGGAGTCTCCCCGAAAACGTCTTCTCACCACCCCTCGTTTTTACTTTTTTGATCTGGGGGTACGCAACGCCGCCGCTCGCTTGTCCCCGAGCCGGTCTCGCCTCCCTTTGGAAGGGGGTGATTTGCTGGAACATTGGGTGGGTTTGGAACTCATCCACCGGGCCCGGTTGTTGGGCCGATCTTATGGGGTTGGCTTTTGGCGAACGGTGGGTGGTGCGGAGGTTGATTTTGTGGTCAAAACACCGAAAGATGTTGTTCCGATTGAAGTGAAGTGGACTGAAAATCCCACCTTATCGGACGCTCGACACCTCTTGAATTTTTTGGAGAATGAGCCGCGGGCCAATCATGGGTGGGTGGTTTGTCGTGTTCCCCAAGCTCGTCGCCTTCACGATAAGGTCACCGCCATCCCTTGGCAGGAGATGTAGACTTTTACGGTTTCTTTTCAGGATTTTTCGGGGTTTCCATGGTGTAAGGTTTTTTTAAAAAGACTTCTGTTTTATCGTGCAAGCTCCACACATCCCGCCGGGTCATCACCACTCGATAGTCGCTCAGGGCTTGGTCCCGTTGGCCCAAGAGATCCCGGGCCTTCCCTCGATTTAAATAGGTCAAGCTGACCCACCGATCGTCTCGACCGGCTTGATCCAACGCTTGGTTGTAAAAAGAAATAGCTTCCGGGGCTTGCCCTCGTCCTAAGGCACTGTTGCCCAACGCCAACAACCCCAAATGTCTTTTCTTCGTGTCGTAGTAGGGAGCTCCTGTGGCGATTTTATCTAAGTAATCCCGGGCCTCTTGGTCCAAGGCGGTCCAATCTTTGGCTTCTTCCAAGACCAAAAGTTCCACGTGATGGAAGAAAGGGCTTTGGGGATACTCGGCGCGTTCTTCCCGAAGCAACGCCAACGCCGCCGTGGGATTTTTTTCATTGTTAACGAGCAGGTTCACCATAAAAAGCCGAGCCGCGGTTTTAGAAAAAACGCCTTTGTCCATGGACAGACGAATTTCATTTAACCCCTGCTCTTTGGATCCTCCAAAAACCATATGGGCCAAAAATTTTGCCACGGAGGGCAGTACCGCCGTGTAGTAATGAAAAATTCCAGGGCCCAAATACGCGTCGTAAAGGGTGGGGTTTCGTTGGATGGCGTCGGTCTGGAGATTGAACGCTCGCTTGCCGTTCCGGTAGGCTTTTAACCAGTGGCCCTGAATGGCGTCCCATCGACCTTCCAGTCCGTAGGTTCCACCCAAACAGAGCCCTTCAATGCCCGAGGGGTCCCCGTCTTTCATTAAAACCGTGGTGGTGGCGATGGTTTTCTCCGCCATATCTCGGAATTTCTGTTCCATCGCCGCGTCGTTTTCGTCGTAATCGTTGGTCAGTTCCCACCAAAGAGCGGTGGTTTGGCCGTAGAGTCCGATGGGGTGGTGGGGGTAACGTTTTTCCAATTCTTCAAAAGCGGCTCGGCTGGCGGGGTAATCTAAGTTGTACATAGCACGAAGACCGGTCTCAATCAATTCATCCATGGGGGAGTCCACCGTGGGGGACGGCGTGGCTTGGAGCGTTCCTCCCATCAAGAGAAGGCCGAGAAAAAGTCGTTTCATAGGTTGCTATCATACAACCTTTTGGCGTATGATAGGAGGCATGGCCCATTTTATTGTGGATGGTTACAACGTGATTCGGCAATCGGACTTGTTTTCCGGTGGGCCTTTGCGGGCCCAACGGGAGCGTTTCCTTCGTTGGATTGAAGACCGAAATCCCCAAGGGAGTTCCGCCAACGTGGTGACGGTGGTTTTTGACGGGCGATCGGACGTTTTTTCACCCACGTGGCCGGGCCCCACTCGTGTGATTTATTCCTGTGGCCAAGACGCGGACGGGGCCATTAAGGATTTGGTGGACCGTCTGTCCAACCCCTCCCAAGCCGTGGTGGTGACCGATGATCGAGAAATTCAGCGGTGGGTGCGGGCCGTGAAGGCCCAAGTTTTAGGGTCTGGTGCTTTTTTGTTGGCCGGGGCTTCGCCAACGGTACGTCGATCCGCCGTGGTGCTCGACGCCTCCGATGTGGAAGCCATCAACGATGAGTTGAGGACGTTGTGGAAGCTCAAATAGTTTTTCCAACGCCTTTGGCCGAAGGCATTTTAATCAAACGCTACAAACGTTTTTTGGCCGATGTGCGATTGGCGTCGGGCCGAACGGTTACGGCTGTTTCGTCCAATACGGGAAGCATGATCTCTTGTTGCGAGCCGGGACGCCCGGTTCGACTCAGTTACCACCCGGACCCCGGACGAAAGCACCGCTACACCTGGGAAATGATTAAAATGGACGCGGGGTGGGTGGGGGTGAACACCCTCCTGCCTAACAGTCTCGTGGCCTTGGCTGTCCAATACGGGTTAATTCCTGAATTGAGCGGTTACATTAATGTTCGTCGGGAAGTGCGTTACGGTGTGAACAGCCGCGTGGATCTTTTGCTGGAAGGACCTCCGGGCCGGATGTGGGTGGAAGTAAAAAGTGTGAGTTTGGTCGAAGGCAACGTGGCGTTTTTCCCCGACGCCGTGACCGAACGGGGGTTGAAGCATTTGGAGGAATTGACCAAAATGGTTCAAGCCGGGGATCAGGCCACTCTGATCTTTGTGGTCCAACGTCCCGATGGAAAAGTGTTTCGCCCCGCCGACCATCGGGATCCCGCCTACGGCCAAGCTCTTCGGCGGGCGGCCGACGCTGGTGTGGGCGTGTTGGTTTACCGAGCGATTGTTTCCCCCGATCGTGTTCGATGGGGGGAGGAAATCCCAAAGGCGGGGTGGTAGGAATTCTCGGCCGGTCGCCCGAATCAATTTTTTGCAATCAACTCAGGTGTGCCGTCATTCCGGCGAAAGCCGGAATCCAGTCAGTAGAATTGTTTTTTAAGTAACAGTTTTACAAACTGGATACCGGCGTTCGCCGGTATGACGCAACGACCTGAGTGTGTATGATTCTGTTAATCTCAGGAGGTGTCCCGTGTTTGACAAAATGAAGCAGTTGATGGACATGCGTAAAATGGCCAAAGTGGCCGAACAAAAAATGGAAGAAATTTCCGTTGAAAAAATCGCTCTGGGGGGGAAACTCCGCATCACCGTTAATGGAAATCTGAAAGTAAAAGCTCTTTCTATTGACGAAAGTCTTTTGTCTCCGGGCCAAAAACCCACCTTGGAAAAAGCCCTCTCGGTCCTCATCACCGAAGCCGCCGAAACCTCTAAACGCCAAGCCGCCACCCAAGCCATGGAAATGATGAGAGGGATGAATTTGGGGTTGTGATTTTTGGGGCTTCAGGGTTTCCCGTGGATCATGGAGGGAACATCAGGCCTTCATGGGGAGGAAGAACCAAACAAAGGCAAACAAAAACACCCACGGAAAATCTGGAAGCCCCAAGAACTTCTTGGGGACTGGAACCTTGCCTGTGAGAGGAAACCGCTTAAACGCATTGAACCTCTGGAGTAAAAAGTGATAGTCCACGTCGTTGAATCTAGGCACATTGTTTCGTTTTGTCCCGTCGCGTTGGGGCGATCAACTCGAGAATTAACGTGAATCCGATCCGCTCTAAACTCATCCAGCGACTGTTGCTGATCGTCATTTTGTGTGCCGTTGCCGTTCCGATGATACGCGTGAGTGATCTATTGATCGAGTTGTCCGGTCATGTTAAATTTTTGGGTGTAAATTTATCTGGGTGCATTTAAAACCCAAAAGCTCATAGAAAAAAATCGGAGCTTCTGGATTTCCCGTGGGTGTTTTTGTTTGCCTTTGGTTGGTTCTTCCACCCCATGAAGGCGTTATGAGACGAATTTTTTGCCGGTAGCGGGGACGGACCTGTTCGATCCGCCCCGTAGGAAGTTGAGGGGCGGTCGCTCGTAGAACTCGCGACACTTGGGGCGACAGAGTCGCTGATGCGGGAGTTGGTCCGGCCTCCGGCAAAAAATTCGGCGGAAGCCGCCGGGGCGCATTTCTTTTGGTTCCTTTTCTTTGTGCGTCCAAAGAAAAGGAACCCGGGTGCAGGGCGGAGCGCCTGCCCAAGGGTTGGAGGGGGCGGGCCCCCTTGCTTGAAAACAAGGGAGTCCTGATGTTTCCTCCATGCCCACGGGAAACCCTGAAGCCCCAAAAAATTGTCTAAGGCTGTTTCGCAAAAACGGTGAAAAATAAAAAAACGTCATTTCGAACGCCGGAATCCAGTCTGTAAAATAGTTATTTAAAAACAAATTTCACTAACTGGATTCCGGCGTTCGCCGGAATGACGAGCCAACGAATATCCTTATCGGGTTTTTTGAGAATCAAAAAAAACCTTGACAAATTGGGAATACATGCCATAATAAGGGCAGTAAGATTGAAGTTTGGCTTCCGATCAATCAGTAGAACACCATCGTAACACACCGCACGGACTTGTTCGGGCGGGGATACGTGCGGTTCGCTGGGGAATGCGCTTCAGAATCTGTCTTACCCAGGACGGTGATGTTTCAGTGAAAGGCACAGTGAAATGGTTCAACGCCTCGAAGGGTTTTGGTTTCATTACCCCAGAAGGTGGTGCGGAGGACGTGTTCGTTCACTTCTCGGCCATTCAAGGTGAAGGTTATAAATCCTTGAACGATGGTCAAGCGGTGGAACTGGAAGTGACCAAAGGACCGAAAGGTCTGCAGGCCGCCAACGTTCGTCCGTTGTAAAAACGGATTCCGAAGGGGCTCCCGTCGTTCATCGGCGGGGGCCTCTTTTTTTATATACAATAAGCACACCATGACCCCCCATTCCTCCGTTTCCATCGGTTCTGTTCGATTGTGCAATCAAAATCCCTTGGTCCTTATCGCGGGACCTTGTGTGGTGGAAAGCGAAGAGTCGGCGTTTTTTATTGCCAAAAAACTCAAGCAAGCCACTCAACGGTTGAAAATCCCCTTCATCTTCAAGGCGTCTTACGACAAGGCCAACCGTTCCTCGGGGGTGTCGTTTCGTGGGCTTGGTCTTCACGGGGGGTTGGCCGTTCTGGCTCGGATAAAAAAAGAATTGGGTGTCCCCGTTTTGACGGATGTTCACAGCGCTGAAGAGATCCCCGCCGTCGCCCAAGTGGTCGACGTCTTGCAAATACCAGCGTTTCTGTGCCGGCAGACGGATCTCCTTGTGGCCGCCGCCCGCTCCGGCCGAGTGGTTAATGTCAAGAAGGGGCAATTTCTGTCTCCATGGGAAACAGAAAATATTGTTCACAAGGTGGGGCAAGCGGGTGGAAAAAACATTTTGCTCACGGATCGCGGGACCTCCTTCGGCTACAACAATTTGGTGGTGGATATGCGTGGGTTGGATGTGATGAAAAGATGGGGCGTCCCCGTGGTGTTCGACGCCACCCATTCGGTTCAGCTTCCCGGGGGCCAAGGAACGTCGTCGGGTGGGCAACGGGAATTTGTTTTCCCTTTGGCCCGGGCCGCCGTGGCGGTGGGCGTGGCCGCGATTTTTATGGAGGTACACCCCACCCCGGAAAAGGCTTTGTCCGACGGCCCCAACGCCGTGCGTTTGGCTCACGTGCCGGACTTGATGAAACGTCTTATGGACTTGGACCGTCTGGTGAAAAAAAAGAATTTTACACGCAACACGTTTGTTTGACCGCGCATAAATTTATTGTCATGGGGTTTAACCCCAATGCCAGTAACTTAAGGTTCGTCGTTCCGGCGAAGGCCGGAACCGTGTGCTCGACAAAACGATTGTCGAGAAAGGGAGGGATGAAACTTGACCGTTCGGTTTTGTTTTAAAGATAAATCCCCCCTGCCCCCCTTTGTCAAAGGGGGGGACATGCTTGGAAAACCAATCTTTTCCCCCCTTTGAAAAAGGGGGGCAGGGGCAATGGCAGTAACTTAAGGTTCGTCATCCCGAACTCTATGACCTTGTCAACTATTTTTTAAGATCATAGGGTTCACCGACATGAAGTTGTCAATAAATGGGGTTCGTGAATTAACAACGGCACAGATCACGCG
>Ga0247840_10005168_pt1 | contig 19892 bp, 16 predicted proteins | sample LaCruzMarch2015__FD_192404 | JGI IMG/M metagenome (GOLD analysis project Ga0247840, IMG submission 192404) | Freshwater microbial communities from meromictic Lake La Cruz, Castile-La Mancha, Spain - LaCruzMarch2015_17m | ecosystem: Environmental > Aquatic > Freshwater > Lake | place: Spain... | reverse complement strand
ACATAGCCGATCCAGCGCTTGAAGTTGGCGAACATAAAGAACACGAAGAAGAGCGTGAAGGGAATGCCCAAGCCAACAGGAACGGTCAGAAAGACGTTTTCCGAAACGATGACACGCTTCAAGGTCCAGGCAAATTGTTCTTTGGTGGCGAAGGGATAGTGGGTTTCGTAGTCCTTGAGAAAGCTTAGGCGCGGCGTGTGCAGGCCGATGCCGAAGAGGGGATGCTTTTTAATGATGTGCAAGGAAAAAGGGTAATTTTCGAGTCTATAGTACGCTGGTTCGCGCGATATTTCCAGACGCTTTTCCGGGAAAAGAGTGAAGAATCCGAGTATGAATAAGGACAGGCAGGCCAGGATCAGCGTGAATTGCTTCCATGAGCAGTGACCGAGCACCAGGGCCACGACCCCGACAATCACGGGCATGAGCACCGCAGTCCGCAGCCCGCTGAAGAAAAAGACCCCAAGCGCGACGACCGCGAGGATGAGCCCCCCGCTATGCGCTGGAAAACGTCGGGACATGATCAGGGTGACCGGGACGAAAAGCAGGAGCATGCCAGTATTCACTTGCGGGTGGCGCGCTTCGTCGAATAAAAAGTGCACGTCGCCGTACCCGAGATAGCCGACGATGCAAGAGCCGAGAAAAATGGTAATGAGCGCGGTGCATAGCCAGAGGAACAAGGTCTGACGCGACGGCGTCCTCAGAAGGAGCTGGCTGGCCCAGAAGCCGGCCAGGCTCGGGACTACCAAGGCCAGGGCGCGCATGAATGCCTCGTAGGGAAGCGGACTGAACGCCGAGGAAAGAATAGCCAACCCGGCGAGCGCAAGCGAGGTGATGGCCATGGTGGAACGTGGCCGTAGCCCTGAGCGCCACGCCAAGGCGAGCGAGGTGGCCAAGCTCACGAAACCGACGAGGACCGGCGAAATGTTGACGCCATTTGCCGGCGAAACAAAAGGCTCAGGGATCCGGAGCACGGCCTGGAACGTAGCGAACGCTACGGCAAAAAGCGCGAACTTTTCCCATGCCCCGCTGCCGGCCAAGGCAGCGCGCCAGGTTTCTTTGAATTTGTATGCGGCCATGGCCAAGGTCATAGTTGTGATGTGCCCACTGTGGACTTGGAAGGTGATTGCTGTGTGAGGCCACTGCGTCCCTCAAAAAAACGAGCAGAGATGAGATATTCATGCGCTGCTTTGGCTACGATCTCATTCTCAGAGCGTGAATAATGCCCTTTAGAAAACGATTTTCTTTGGTTATCAAGGAATATGCGTCGCAGATTGAGTGCAGCGGAAGTATGAGTCGCTGAAAAAATCTCAAAAAATTCTTCACCGTAAAGTTTTATACTGGGATTGGTCAGTTCTTCGCCGTAGGGCAAATAGGCAAGCAAGAATTCAGCTCCAGCCACACGGCAGGACTCGATCATTCGTTCAAAAATGCGTGCGCTCAGACGGTCGCGGAGGCGCCAGGCAGAAAATTCACAGGTGAAGTTATATGCAAGGATGGCGAGTTTGATGCTGCTACGGCGGTCCAAATCGGCCTTGGCCTGATGGTAGACCTCCTCCATTGGGGGGATAGGCGTATTCACCAGGACGAGTTTTTCATCATGGAGATCGAAGCGCGGCTTTTTAAAGTCGCGATAGCCCACAAGTGCGCGTTCCAGATCGTCACCAATGAAAGCCACGACCACTAAATCGGGTTTTAACGTTTTCAGGGCGTTTTCAAGCCGCAAACACATCTGATCTATTCCGTAAGCGGCCACACCCATGTTGATGACCTGCAAACGAGAGTCTTGCGCTTCCAACAGCGCTGGCCAGGTGTCATTATCCCCTACGTCTACCCCGTAAGTGAACGAATCTCCGATTGTCAGGACCAGGCGTTTTGAGGGATCACGCACAAAAGGATGCGACGCGCGCACGCCCATTTCATTGTGCGTATATGTATTGTTTTCTACTACAACGTGAAAGTTGCTACGCGGCGACCAACCAAGAAAGGAATCTGGTGCATCTCGCCCCAGACGGCATCCTTTAGAATAACTAGTGACAAAAAGTTCTTGCCAGAACAATTCCCCCTTATAGCGAAGTCCCATCTCAAGCGCTTTGAACAAAGGGGAAGAAGAGGACAGCATACGCTCAGCAAGGCGCAAGCCAAGCTCTAGTCCTCCCAAGGTAAGCGTGGCTATGATAAAGAACGTCACGATACGTCTTCGTGCAATCGAATAATGATCGTTCATAGATCAATACCTCCGTTGCAAGGAAAGAATGGAGGGTGTTTTTTTGAGTTTTTCAAAATTTTGCTCTGAGCGAGGTATTGAACAGCGCCTTGCCGCTGTTCTCAGAGTCCGAGCTGCGAGAGCAGGTCGTCGATATTGGCTTGCGAGGAGGCGGCCTGCGGCCCCTTGAGTTCGTGAACTTTTATTTCCGCTTCCTTTTGCAGTTCCGCGATGTCCTTTTCAGGGGCTTCTTCGCGTGCCTTGATGATCAGGCTGGTGGACATGTAAAGGTCGAAGACCACGGATTCGATCTTTTTAAGGGCGGTGATGATGCGCTTGATGCGCTGGCCGGTGATGTCCTGAAAGCTCAGGCTGGTCATGATGTTGAGAAGATTCTGGCCGAGTTCGTCGTTGATGTCTATGAGTTTCTGGATAGCTGGGTTGGATTTGCGCGTCTTGCGTAAGGCGCTGAGCATTTCGTTGGACTGCGATTGCAGTTCCATGTGTTTCTCGACCACGTCCATGATGTCAAAGGCCGCCTTTTCCGTGGTGACAAGGATTTCGTCGAGCTGCTCCGAGGCTTCAGAAAAGAGCTTGTGGGCCTGTTTCTTGTCAGTGACAGGGGCGTGGGCTTGGGATTCGGGCCGGGTGGCCTGGGCGATTTCTTTGTAGATAGATTGCAAGCCGCCGCGCATGTCATCGGAAAGTTTGCGGTAGAACTCGCTTTCCACGAGCGAGCGGGTCAGGCTAGTCGTCAGTTCCTTTTCCACGACAGCGGACAAGGACTCCTTGATGCCGTGCACGACCTGACTTGTGACCTTTTCCATGATCTGGTCCATCATGGCGTTTTGGGATTGCATATATTCTCCTCGATATTTCTAGAACAGGGTTGCTTACGCGTTCCGCCGTTGCGTCGCAGGGGCGCATACGAGTCGCAAGCCGCGGCTCAGGCTAGTTTAACTTCCCTGATTTGGCGCCGTTCTTCTTGCAACACATAGCGCACGACTTCGTCGAGGTCCTGCTCGCGGATGCGCGTGAATTCAAATGCCCAGTGTCTCAGTGCGCCATTTTCCCCTGGCGTTCCGGGTCTTTCGTCCCGGCCGACGCGGCCGATGGCGCTGGCCAGCCTGAGCGGTAATTTGCCGAGCACCAGCACGGCTTCGAGGTATTCCCCGGCGGCGAAGAGCGCGGTGCTCTGAAATCTTATACCTCCGCCGCCGATTTCATAGACCTCGGCCTTGAGAGGAAAATCCTCGAGTAGCTCGTCGCGGCTCAAAATGCCGAGAATTGCGTCGAGCTTGGAGTTCATGGTTTGCAAAAACGCCGAAGCCGTCTCTGTCAGGCCGCTGGCCTTGAGCGACGCGGTCAGATCGGCCGGGGCGATGTTTTCACGGAAAATCGGCTGCGCATCCGCGTCGTGCAACTGGCGGAACCAGGCCTCCAGCGAGGTGCGCACGCGCGAGTAGTTCCTTTTTTCTTCAGCCATGCAAGGAAGTTACCATTGGCCGTTTTCCACTTCGGTGTTCATTGCACGCACAGGGCAGATGCGGACACAGAGCCCGCAAGCCGTGCAGCGCTCCATGTCAAAAGCGATCTTGCGCGTCTTCGGGTCCAGGGCCAGCGAGTCGTTGGAGCAGATGGCCGTGCACATGCCGCAGTGGATGCAAGATTCATCGTTGCGCGAGATTTTCTGCGCGGCGTTTGAAGTCTTGATTCCCTGTTCCTTGAGATACTTGATCCCATTTATGCAACTTTCCTCGCTGCCCGTGAGTTCGATGGTCATGTACCCCTCTTTGCGCGGGGTGATCTGGGCCTTGAGGATGTTGAAGGTGACTTCGAAGAGACGCGTCAGGTTGCAGACCACGGGCTTGTCCACCATGTCGGGCGGAAATGTGAGTATGACGATTTTTCTATATGCTTTAACGATGTCACTCATAGATAATCCTTCCGTGTCGCCTGGGGCTAGCGCCGGGTTCAGTTCGCGCTGTGCAAGAACTCGTCGGCGCGTTTGGCTTCAGGCGAGTTCGGGAATTTCTTGATTACGTCGTTGAGTACGAGTTTTCCAGCGTCTTTTTTGCCGATGATGACAAAGGAAATGCCCTGTTTGAGCAGCGCAGTCGGGTATTTTGGGCTTTTTGGGTATTTGCCGATGACTTCTTGGTACGCCAAGATGGCTTTTGGGTAGTCCCTTTGCTGATAGTGGCATTCACCTTGCCAGAACAGGGCGTTGGGCGCGAGCGGGTGGCTCTTGTATTTCTGGAGGAATTCGCCCCAGGTGGCCTGGGCCGTTGGGTAGTTGTTGGCGTTGAACTGCTGCAAAGCTTTGTCGTAGAGGGCCTGGGCCGGGTCCACCGAAGCCGCAGAGGAGGGACTCTTCATCTCCTGTTCAGCCGAGGCTGGGGGCTCTTCTGCGTACTTGTCCGCGCGGGTTTTTTCCGGGTAGGGCGTGATGCGGATGTTATCGCCCCCGGGTGCGCCCGTCGCGGAGGGGGGCGGTTGGCGCGCGATGTCGAGTTTACGGTTCAGCTCGTCGATACGGCCTTCGAGTGCGCCGATTCTGGATTTGAGCTGGTCGATCTCGGCGTTTTGGTTGGCCAGGACCGGGCGCAGGTCTTCGAGTTGCATCAGGCGTTGTTCTTGCGTGGTGACCTTACGCTGTTGCTGGGCCAAGTCGCCGCTCGAGGCGCAGCCCGAGGCCAGAAAACAGATGCATGCAAAAAGAATAATATTTTTCATGTGTTCTCCCATGCCGCGCCCTGATCGTTGGGTCGTCTGTAGTGACAGCGAGCCGTCTGGCCAGAGGTGTCCGAGATGTCATTCATTTAAAGTCATTCGGCGGGAAGGGGTCCCGCGTCCTCCATTTTCACGGCCCGCGACGCTGTCAGGCGCCAGCCTGCGGCGGTTGCGTCTTATGGCTGCGGCGCCGCCCGAAAAACAAGTATGCCAGCCCGCCGAGCACCGGGGCGAAAATGCCAAGACCGATCCAGGCCATTTTTTCGTTGACACTCGAGAACTCACGGTGAAACGCGTCCCAAATAGACCACAAATTAGGCAAGATTGGAATAGCTAAGAGCACCAGGTACAGGACAATTTTTTCTGGCGGAAGAGCCAAAAACTTGGGCAAATCGTACATTATTTTTCTCTCCCCGCCGCGGCCTGTTCTTTGCGGCATTTTCGATCGTAGCGGTAGTAGACAGCAAGCAGCAAAAAGGCGCCCACGCTAATTCCGCTGTCGGCTACGTTGAAGGCCGGCCAGTGGTAGTCGCCTAGGTAAACGTCCAAAAAATCGATGACTTCGCCCAAACGCACGCGGTCCGCCAGATTACCCGCGGCGCCCCCTAAGATCAGGCCGAGCGCTACGAAATGATATTTGTTCTCCAACAAGCTGGTCTTGGCCATGTACACGATGATGCCCATGGCCACCAGTGACGCGCCGATGAAGAAAAACCGTTGCCAGATAATATCCGCTCGATTCAAGAACCCGAAGGCAGCGCCTTTGTTCAGCACGTGCACGAGGTTAAAAAAACCTGGGATCACGGTCACGCTGGCATGGTACGCCAGGGATTGGACCACGAGATACTTTGTTATTTGGTCCAAGACACAGGTCGCCAACGCGAGCCCGAACACGATTTTGAAGCGCTTGCTCATATCGTCGCTGGTTCGATCAAGCTTTGGCCAGCACGTCGGTGCAGCGCTGGCAGAGCGTGGGATGGGCGGCGTCGGCGCCGAGCGCGGTGCTTATGGTCCAGCAGCGTGCGCACTTTTCGCCATCGGCCTTGGTCACGCCAATTTTCAAGCCCGAGATATCCTGGTTCGCGTAGAGCCCCTTGGCCGGCGCCTTTTCTACATCGGCCAGCGTGGCCTTGGAGACGATGAAGATCTCCTCGAGATTCACGCCCTCGTGAGTGAGCACGGTGTCCAACCCCTCGTCCACGTAAAGCGTGACATGGGCTTGCAGCGAGTGGCCGACAACGCCCGACTGCCGCAGTGGTTCGATGGCCTTGGTCACCTCGGCGCGGACGGTTGCGATACGCTCCCAGACGTTGCGTTCGTCGAGGCTCAAGATGTCCTCGTCCACTGTTTCGGGATGCGTGCCGAAAACCGTCTTGCAGGGTTGCTTCAAAGCCGCGGGCAAATGCTGGTAGACCTCTTCGGCCGTGAAGCTCAGAATCGGCGCCATATCGCGGACCATGAACAGCAGCACCTTCCAAAGCACGGTCTGGGCCGAGCGGCGTTCGAGGCTGTCCGGAGCGGCTACATAGAGCCGGTCCTTGATGATGTCGAGGTAAAAGGCGCTCAGGTCGCTGACGCAGAGATTGTGCAGCGTGTGGAAGACCTTGTGGAACTCGAAGGACTCATACGCCTTTTCCATGCGGCGATGCGCCCGGACCGCGACGTCGAGCGCGTAGCGGTCGAGCGCGAGCATCTCGGGGACAGGCACGGCCTTGGCCGGGGTGAAGTCGTCGAGGTTGCCGAGTAGGAAGCGGCAGGTGTTGCGGATGCGGCGGTAAGCGTCCACGAGCCGGTTCAGGATCTCGTCGGAGATGCGGATGTCTTCCTGGTAGTCCACTGAGGCGACCCAGATGCGCAGGATTTCGGCGCCAAACTTGTCGATTATCTCCTGCGGGGCGATGACGTTGCCCACGGACTTGGACATTTTTTTGCCTTCGCCGTCCACCACGTAGCCATGAGTGAGTACGGCGCGGTAGGGCGGGGCGTTGCGCGTGCCTATGGCCGCCAAGAGCGAGCTGTGGAACCAGCCGCGGTGCTGGTCTGAACCTTCGAGGTAAAGGTCGGCCGGGAAGGCGCACTCGGGCCGTTTTTCGAGCACGGCAGCATAGCTCGTGCCCGAGTCGAACCAGACATCGAGGATGTCGGTTTCCTTTTTCCAGTGCGCGCTGCCGCAGGCCGCGCAAGTGAGCCCTTCCGGAACGATCTGTTCGAGCGGGGTGTCGAACCAGTAGTCGCAGCCAGTTGCGTAGGTCTCGAACTTGTCCACCACGCCCTGGACCCAGGGCGCGTCGTACCAGGCCTCGTCGCAGGCTTCGCAGCGCAGGGCCACGATCGGCACGCCCCAGAGCCGTTGGCGCGAGATGCACCAGTCTGGCCGGTTGGCGATCATATTATGGATGCGTTCGCGTCCCCAGCTCGGAATCCAGCGGACCTGGTTGTCGATGGCGTCAAGGGCGCGGTCGCACAGGTCGTTGGCCTGCATGGAGATGAACCATTGCGTGGTGGCGCGGAAGATGACGGGTTTCTTGCAGCGCCAGCAGTGCGGATAGGAGTGCTTGATTTTGGCCTGGCCGAGGAGGTTTCCTTTTTCTTTGATTACTTCGATGACCTTGGGATTGGCCTCGAACACGGTCAGGCCAGCGAAATAGGGCACGGATTCGAGAAAGCGTCCGTCGTCGTCGAGGGGTGAGAGGACTTCGAGCCCGTAGCGCAGGCCGGTTTCGTAGTCTTCGCGGCCGTGGCCAGGCGCGGTATGCACGCAGCCCGTGCCCGCCTCGAGCGTGACGTACTCGGCCAGGACCAGCGGTGCTGCGCGGTCGTAGAAAGGGTGCCGGGCCTGCAGGCCTTCAAGGTCCAGACCTTTAACCGTGGCCAGGATCTGGATGTCGGTCCAGCCGAAGGCCGCAGCCGCGGTGCCCACGAGTTCAGCAGCGAGAATGTAGAAGTTGTCTTCGTGTTGGACGAGCGCGTAGTCAAATTCAGGATGCAGGGCTACAGCCATGTTGTCCGGGATGGTCCAGGGGGTAGTGGTCCAGATCACTACCCCGGTTTTGGCCGGGTCAGCCTGGGGGAAAACCTCGCGCACTTTAGGGTCCGGAAGGGGGAAGCGGACGTAGATCGAAGGCGAGCTGTGGTCTGCGTATTCGACCTCGGCCTCGGCCAAGGCGGTACGGCAGGAGAGGCACCAATAGATGGGTTTTTTGCTGCGCGTGACCGAGCCGTTGGCCATAAAGGTCGCGAGTTCGCGCGCGGTGGCCGCCTCGTAGATTGGATTCATGGTCAGATAGGGCTCGTCCCAGGCGCCGAAGACGCCGAGGCGCTTGAACTCGTTGCGCTGAATGTCTAGGTATTTGGTCGCGTAGTCGCGACAGCGTTTGCGGACCACAGACGGAGGCAGTTCTTTTTTGCCGCCGAGGAGCATTTCGACCTTATGTTCGATGGGCAGTCCGTGGCAGTCCCAGCCCGGGATGTATTCGGCCTTATACCCCTGAAGGTTTTTGGATTTGACGATGATGTCCTTGAGAGTTTTGTTCAGCGCCGTGCCAAGGTGAATGTTTCCGTTGGCGTACGGCGGGCCGTCGTGGAGCACGTAGACGCCATGCTCGTTGTTCGTGGAGATCATGGTGTCGTAGGCCGCGACATCCTTCCAGAAGGCCAGGGTTTTGGGCTCGTTCTGGGTCAGGCTGGCTTTCATGGGGAAGCTGGTTTTAGGCAACTGCAGAGTCTTTTTATAGTCGCTCACGGCGGAAAAGCCCTCCGATCCGGGATGAAAGTGTTTCGTAAAAAAAGAATAGGTGAATCAAGCGGCCGCGGATGTCAAGGGGCGTCTTGTCCGCAATTAATGGTTAAACACCTTTAATATCCTGAAATCATGGACAGATCAGGCACAGAAAGGGGAGATGGGGAAAAGAGTGCAGAAGGAACGGCGCCGGCGCCTGATGGTTAACATTTTAGGCGGTGATTTTGGACGAGGTCGGGCTAGAAGACAGACCGCGCAGGTCTGAATTTATAAATATTAAATAATTTCCTATTTATTTCATTATTTCAGCTTGTTGATATGTCTTTGTGCGAGTAACCCTGATCAGTGGGCACTTGCCTTTTCTAGTGTTCCAGGTGTAGAATGTCCTTGAAATAATTCGCGGATGTCGATGCAATAGTCTACGTTGGCGCGTGACTCGACCTTTAGCCCGTCTTTGTCCTGGAGGAAGAAGTGCCGCGGCAACGACAAAGGGGCGACAATGAACAAGCAGATGGACATTCTTCTCGAAGCAGGCACGAACGAAGTCGAAATAGTGGTCTTCATTATCGAAGAGGCTGTGGAGACGGGCGAGCCGCCTTACGCCTGGCAGTTCGGGGTGAACGTGGCCAAGGTGCTGGAAATAATCCGGCTGCCCAGTTACACGGAAATGCCCGAAGCCTCGCACCCGAGCGTGCTCGGCGCTTTCAACCTGCGCAACCGCGTCATCCCGCTCGTGGACCTCGGGCTCTGGCTCGGTATACAGCTTGGCGGCAACGAAGGCGCCAAGGTCCTGGTCACCGAATTCAACAAGGTTATCACAGCCTTTAAGGTCTCGGCCGTGGACCGCATCCATCGCCTGAGCTGGGAAAGTATTGAGCCACCCAGCAAACAGGTCTCCTCTTTCAGCGACGACAGCATCACAGGCGTGGTCCGCATGGATAAACAGGTCGTCTTTATCTTGGACCTGGAAAAAATCGTGTCCGAACTCAACCCCAGAACCGCGATGTCCATAGAAAGCGCAGACATCTGCACAACAGGCGAACGCTTCAAAGCCCTGGTCGTTGACGATTCGAACACGGTCCGCCACCTTATCAGGACGCAGCTCGAACGCGCAGGCTACGACGTCACCACGGTCATCAACGGCCGCAAGGCCTGGGACTGGCTCCAAACCCACAAAGAAAAGGCCGTGAGCGAAGGCAGGCCAGTGACCGATTTTGTCCACGTGGTGATCTCTGACATCGAGATGCCGATGATGGACGGCCACAACCTGACCAAACGCATCAAGGAAGACCCGGTATTGAAAAACGTACCGGTAATTCTTTTCTCTTCGCTCATTTCTGAAAGTCTGTACCACAAAGGTGTGGCGGTCGGCGCTGACCTTCAAGTCGCCAAGCCTGATCTGGGCAAGGTCGCTAGCTCGGCCAGGGAAATGATTGGCAAGGCGTTCGGTCTTCGCTAGAATCGCTGTTGCGCCTGGCAGGCAGGCGCGCTGTGGTTTTGGCTGGGTAGGAGTGCGGCTTGCGGGTTAGTGAGTCATCTTTTCGATGAAGGCAGACGCGACTTCTTCAGCCACGGGCTTGGAGAAGAGATAGCCCTGACCATAGTCACAATCGAGGGATTGCAGGATGTTTTGCTGCGAGGTTTTTTCTACGCCCTCGGCGATGACCTTGAGCTTGAGCGTATGCGCGAGATTGATGATGGCCTTGACGATCTCGACATTCTCTGTCGAGGACTCGAGCATGCGGACGAAGCTCAGATCGATCTTGAGGGTGTCGAGTGGGAAGCGTTGTAGGTAGCTCATGGACGAATAGCCTGTGCCGAAATCGTCGATGCTGAGTTTGACCCCCAGGGCTTTGAGCTTGACCAGCTTATCGATCGAAGATTCGGCCTCTTCCATGATCGCTGTTTCGGTGATTTCTAGTTTGAGTATGTACGGCGGCAGTCCGGTGTTTTCGAGCGTCTTTTGGATGAATTCGACCAGGGTGCTTTGGGAGAACTGTTTTCCAGAGATATTGACGGCCAGGAATGCGCCGTTCATGTTCGGAATGGCGCTCCTCCAGCGGGACATGGTCGCGCAGGCCTCGGCCAGAACCCAGCGGCCGAGCTTGTGGATGAGTCCGGACTCCTCGGCCACGGGGATGAAAGTGCTTGGGCTGATCAGTCCTTTTTCGGGGTGGCGCCAGCGTAACAAGGCCTCGAGCCCGACCAGCCGCGCGCCGTCGAGCGTGACGATGGGCTGGTAATGCAGGAACAATTCTTTGCCGCCGATGGCGTGCCGTAGATCGCTCTCCATTGTGATCAACTGGATAGCGTGGTCGAGCATTTTGGTGTTGAATATTTTGACGCGGTCCCCGCCGGCAGCGCGTGCGCGGTGCATGGCAATGCCCGCGTTGCGCGAGAGATCCTCGGCGCGGTTCGTATCCATGGGGCTCAGGACCACGCCAAGGCTGATCGTGATCTGTAATTCGGTGCCATCGACAAAAAAGGGGTCTCGTAAAAGCTGGACCATTCGGTTCGCGATCTGCACACCCTCGCGCGGGGCGACCAGTTCTTCCATGAGCACTACAAATTCGTCGCTGCCGAATCTGGAAACGGTGTCCAGGCCGCGCATGTTTTCCATAAGACGCTTGGAGACTTCGACAAGTAATTTGTCTCCTGTTTCGTGCCCGAGACTGTCATTTATTTGCTTGAAGCGATCGATGTCGAGAAAGGCCACGGCAAAGTGGTAGTTCACGCGTCTGAGCGCGCGTTCTACGGCCTGACGGATGCGATCCAGACAGAGCGAGCGGTTGGGGAGGTCGGTGAGGCTGTCGTAGAGCGATTGCCTGTGCAAGGCTTCTTCCGAGTCCTTGAGGCGTTGAACCGTGAGTTCGAGTTCACGGGTCGAGTTTTCGAGCGCCTTGCGTTGCTTGTAAAGCTGCACGAAGACCCTGACTTTGCTACGTAAGATGTCAGTTTCGACGGGCTTGAAGAGATAGTCCACGGCGCCCAGTTCGTAGCCTTTGAAGACGTGGCGTTGTTCTTTATTGATGGCCGTGATGAAGATGATCGGCACGAGCTGCGTGCGTTGTTCCTCGCGCATGATCTCAGCGACCTGGAACCCGTCGATGTCTGGCATCATGATATCCAGGAGCACGAGGGCCACGTCGTTTGTCCGCACCAGCTCGAGCGCGTCGCTGCCACAATTAGCCTTGAGGATGGTCAAGTCGAGATCGTGCAGCACCCCTTCCAAGAGCAGCAAGTTCACGGGTTCGTCATCGACAATGAGGATATGGGCTTTGTCTGGCACGGTGGTATCCATCCTTTTATTCGATTCTATCCACTCTAGCGCCAAGGGGCAAGACTTTTATCTGACGGAAGCAGAGTTGGTTGGAACAAGCTGTTCCAGGCGCGCAAGGCAATGGAGCAGACATATCATCCCCGTGTCAATAAAAACAGCACGGTTCGTACTCTGAACAATGATAGCACTACGCTGGAATACTTGGGGAAAAGAGCACTCAGTCGCTGACGGCCTGAGTGAAAAAAACAAAATTCCGGCTATGCTCAAATCAAGGCGTGAAAAATGTACGAATCAACCTCGCGGATGCGCAGAGCGGTCTTGAGCGTCGCGCCCTTGTCAGTATTGGGCTTGCCCACAGTACGCAACAGATGGTCGCCCAGCGGCAAATAGTTTTGGGTCTTGTTCTGTTTCATGAAGGCATTGTACACGTTCACGCGCCGCGTAATGGATATCGCGGTCTTGTTGTCGAGATTGAATATGGTTTGCAAGCGATTGATGAAGCACTCGAAAATAGATTCTGACGCATCTGGAAAGGATTTATCCAGAGAAACCTTCCAAAGTGAAATATAAAGCGCGCGGAGTTCGTTGAGTGCTAGGCCCTTTTGCGACGCGTTGGGTTTATTCACAGGCAGCAAGTCCAATTCCTGTTCGAAATCGAAGCCGCTGAAAATGTCCTTGAACCTCGAAATGACCTCTTCTCGTGAATTTGAATATCCCATCCCGGCAACCTCGAATAGTGTTATCTCTAAATATAAGATCGCAGTCGCGTCAACTCAATGAAAACAAATTAAGACAGCCACTTGGCATGCTGCCGCTCGCGGATCTTTTCTCGACCAAAGTTGAAGCGGCCAAGTCCAGAGCCAGCGTTCCCTGGGGAAGGCGTCTCGGAGGTCATCCATACCAAAAAGGCGATAAAGACCGAGAGCATCAGAAAGATTGTCCATTTGTCGACCGACGCCAGGATCAGCATGATTTTCTGGAACGATTCCTCGAAATGCATCGCGTCCTCCCTATCTGTGGTTGAGGAGCTGCAAACGTGGCCTGATTCGAAAACGCTTCCGGCCCTTCATGCTGTTGCAGAGTGTAGATTTAATACTCATATTTTCAAGAGGAATGCAAGATATTTTTTAGACTTTTTATTGTACTGTAAAATCAAATGGTTGTATGTGTCTCTGGCTGGCAAAGGCAGTTCATTTTGCTGTGGCGCCGCAGAGTGATTCCTTGAGCAGGTCGTCGATGCCTTTTTCCAGGCGTTGCCAGTCGGCTTCATCGGAAAAATCGAATCCGCCGAAAAAGCGGCTGGTGCGCGAGCGGAGGAGAAAGTAGGTAACTGCGCCGGCCATGAGGGCGACCACGGCCGTGAGGTCCGGGGATTCAGGGATGTCGGTCTCGATGTGCTCAAAAAATTCCAGGGCAGTGCGAACGCGGATGTCGTCCAGCTGGCCAGCGAGTTCGTTCCGTTCGCGCATTTCCCACGAAAGGATTTCAAGGGTCTGCGGCCGCTGTCTGAGGGCAGCCACATATCGCTTGAAAAACGTGGCCACAACCTGCCCGGCCGGCATTTGTTTCAGATCCTCGGCTTGGCCTTGCAGGAGTTCCTGGGAACTGGGCCAGAACTCAGGCGATTGACCGAAAGCAGCGACTAGATTCGACAAGCATCCAAAATGACGGATCAATATCCGTTTGTCAAAGCCTGCCTCGGCCGCGACGCTCGCGGCGTCGATGCTGCCGAAGCCATCGCGCGCCAATACGCGGCCCACGGCCTCGATAAGTTTGTCCTTGGTGGTCTGGACCTGGTCCAAAGCAATGACTTTGCGGCCGGCCATGGTGTCTCCTTTGATTGCTGCGCGCTTTCTCTCTCAATAGGTACTCGCGAGGGAAGAATCAAGGTCGTGGGCTTCGTCGAAAACTGCCAGAGCCCTGAAAGCAGGGGCACGGTAAGACATTGAAATGAAGAGATTTGTGAAAAGCAACGCCCCGAGAGCGTTACCACATTAAGCAGTAAATTTTTGATGCAGGGAATAGGAAATCGGCCAGCCACTTGACATGCCGCGTGCGTTATGTGCTGAAAAGGGGCGTCCACGCGGCCCATGACCAAAGTGGTAACTCTCCAGCGCTGTTGCCTCTCTCTTTTATCTCTCTCCCGATTCACCAGGCGGTCATTTGCCGAGGTAGGGGTTGAAGTACCCGAATCGAAGGCGCTCGAAAGTCTTGCGTAAGCGCTTTTTGAAGTTTACGAAGCCCATGGCCGGGCCAAGCTGAACCGCGTTGCCGACAAGCTTCAGGTAGAGTTCTGGGTCGAGATTGAGGTTGCGCAGTTGAATGAAATCCAGTTTGGTGTCTTCGATCAGGCCGCTCAAAGCCTCGAACTCTTCCTCGGTATCGCTGACTCCAGGGAAATAGAGGAAATTCAAGGAAACGAAGAGTCCCGCGGTCTTGGCTTCGATGATAGTCTGGCGCACATCACTGAAGTGGTAGCTTTTTGGGCGGTAGTAAGCGGTATAGAGCGGCTCGCGCGCACTATTCAGGCTCACGCGGATGGAGTCGAGCCCGGCCGCGGCTAAAAGCGGCGCCTGGTCGGGAAGGCTGGCGTTGGTGTTGATGTTCACCGTTCCCGTACCACCGCGTTCGCGGAAGCCGCGGATGGCGGCGGCAATGGTCGCGGCCTCGGTGAGTGGTTCGCCTTCGCAGCCTTGTCCGAAAGAAAATATGGGCCGCGACTCGCGCTCGCCATGCCGGAGCATGATCTCGACGATCTCTTTCGGTTCTGGCCGAAAGTCGAGTCGCGACTGGGTGGCTGGGAATCCCGAGTCTGAGGGTTGGAGCGAAAGACAGCCCAAGCAGGCAGCGTTGCAGGTGCGCGCCGTGGGCAGAGGCGCCTCGAACCGTCCCAGACACAGGTTTCGAGCTGCCGGACAACAGGAAGTCAGGGCGCAGCGCATGAGGTGCTGGACGAGACGATTTTTTGGGAAACGGTTGAGCCACTCGCGTCCGCCGTCTTGGATGCGACGCCTGGAAATGCCCGTAAACACCTGGCGCTGGTCTTCATCCACCTTTTTGGAGCAGGCCCAGAAGCGTCCGGCCGCGTAGCCGACCGCGGTGTAAGAAAAGAGCGGAAGTGTGGGCGCGTCCGGGCTTTTGTCTGTAAGGTAGGCGGCTAGGCCGGTTGATGTGAAGCCCGGACAGACGAAGGCAGCGACCGCGGTCTCTTCGATGGCCTCGACCGCGCCGGTTTCGGGGTCCAGTCCTACGGCGCGTCGTCCGGGCAGTAGAAAAAGTTCGCTTTCTGCGGGAAGAGGGGTTATTTCATCCGGCCGTGGCAGGCCGAATTCTTGTCCCCGACGGCAGAGCATGAGCAACTCGGGATGGTCGTAGATTTTGCCCTCGGCGTCGGCAAAGAGCATGTGTGGTTTGATTTTTTGAGTAGCCATTTTTTTTTGCGTTCTTTGTGAAAGTGTGTTATTGTCAAAGTGCAACAGCCGGTTGTGGACGGCAAACCGCTTCCGAGAACATTACGAGCGAGGTTGAGATGGAATTGTTCGCATCGTTGCTGAAAGGGTATACGCCCATTTTGATTTTTATTTTTTTGTGTTTTGCCTCTTTGCTGGTCATGTTCTTCAAACTGTTGCGCGGTTTGGAGGAAATGCTCCAGGGCTTAAGCGGCGACCGAAACGCTGTAGTCCAGCAATTGATGCAAATCAAGGAGCAACTTGAACTCCTAACCAGACAACAAGTTGAGACCGGAAAAACACTTAAAATAATGCAGGCCCCCGATTTCGTTGCAGGGGCGCCAGCGACGGCAGAGCAGGCGGAAACCTACGCCGCGCCATTCTCTGCCCATGCTGTCGCAGCGCCTGAGGGGAAAACCGGACAGCCCTGGGGCGTGGCCGCGGCTGGAGTGGCTGTTGGCGCGGCCGCGGCCGCTGCCGTGCTCGTCGGTGCGAACAAAAAAGACTCCCCCTCTGCTACGCCTCTTTCTTTCACAGACGCGGCCGGGTCGCAAGAGCTCAGCTTCGATGACGAAGATGAAATCTCTCTGTCCGACGAAACGCCGGGCGAGTTGTCGTTCGAGGATGCAGAAAAGGCGGCAACTGCCGAACTTATCATGAGCATGGACACTTCCTTTCCCCCTTCCAGGCCCGCTGTCGAGCCCAAGCCGACGCCTGCCATGTTGGAACTTGGGGACGTGGACATGTCTGAGACCCTCGATTTGAGCAAATTTACGGCCGACGAGCCGGCCATCTCTTTTGATATGGATGAACCAGAAATCATGCTTCCCGAGGAAGAGGCGCGCGTGCTAGGGCCTGAGTCCGGAGAAGAGCCAGAGTTTGAACTATCGCTGCTTGAACCCGAACTCGAGTCAGCGCCTGCGCCAAAGGGGCTCGCCGCAGATGAGGAAATCGATCTTTTCGGCAGCCTGGACCTGACGCCCGGCTCGGTCGCGCACGAAGCCTCCTCGCTCGATCTCTCACTTGACGAGGATCCTCCTATTTCTTTTGATTCAAACCTGTTCCTTGAGGACGAGCAAACCGGCCCAGTCGAACCTCTGCCCCAGGCTAAGCAACCTGCCGGCATCGTGTTCCCTGATGACGACTCGCTTTCCTTTGATGAATCTGGCGCCGATTCTGTAGACATCGACCTGAGCGCAGACGACGAAAAGGAACTGGACCTACTGGTCGAAGACTTGGTCGATCTGCCAGATGAAACAGGGAAGGATCAGAAGACCATCGCTGAAGACGAGGCCCCTTACGAAGAGGCCGAGGTCATTCTCGACGACGATGACCCCGAAACCGAACTGGATATCATGCTCGACGGGCAGAACAAGTCAGGCGGAAATATCGAGTTCGCCTTGGAAATGGAGCCGGAAAAGAGTGCTGCGAGCAGCGATTCCGCAGACTTCCAGCTCGAAGGCCTTGAACTCATGACCGAGCGTGATCTCTTGTTCGCTCCTGCGCCAGCGGCCACCCCGCCGGCCAAACCCGCTACGCCTGCCCCAGGAGACAGCGACGAAATCGACCTGCTCGACTTCACGGCCGAGGAATTCATATCCCCCGCGGCCAAGGCCAAGCCCGCACCACAGGGCGCACCCAAGGGAAAGCAAAGCAACATTGTGGATTTCATCCTGGACGAATAGGAATAAGCGGGATGCGTAAAGTTCGATAAAACAAGATGGTTATAGTTTTTATTGACGGATATTGGCGAAGCATGCGCCTGCACAATCGTAGGCACTCCTTGCTGAAACTCAGTAATTTACTGGCGCCTTGGCCTTTTCCCCCTCTACCTTCACGCCATCCGAAGAGTGTGCGGCGAGCCGTTCGCGCGTTCTGAGCAGATAGCCCAGCAAGAATTCCGAGGGCGTGCCGCGCGCGTATTCGCGCTCGAACGCAGCCAAGGCCTCGGCGAACAGCCCCTGCTCGAACAGGATCTGCCCGCGTTTGAGGTGTAATGACTCGTGTTCAGGCGCCATGGCTTCGAGGGCGTTCAGCGCTTCTGCGGCCGCGTTGTAGTTCTTGGCGTAACGCAATACATCGCTCAGGTTCAAGCGGACTTCGTGAAATTCTGGATCGATACTCAATGCTTCGCGGAAGCAGGCTTGGGCCTGCTCGTACTGGCGCAAGGCTGCGTGCGTTCCGCCTTTGGTACGTAGATAGTGGCGTCGTTGCTCAGCGGGCGCGAACGAGTCGGCCAGGACAGTCTCGAGGAGCGGCAGGGCTTCGGCTTGGCGACCGCGTCGTTGCAGACCAATAGCTTTGAAGTGTAGGATTTCGCTGTCTGTGGGGAAGGCTTCGAGCGCGCGGTCCGCGGCTTGGAGAGCGCGTTCGGTCTGGCCGGCGTCCAAGAGAATTGATAGGTATTGGCGGTGCAGTCCGATCAGGAACAAGATGTCGTTGTCCGCGGCAAAGATCGCCAGGGCCTGTTCCGCGGCCTCGGTAGCCTTGCCGACGGGGCAAGCGTCGGCAAGATGGGAAATTTTGAGACTCCAGAGAGTCTTTACCAGTCCTCTGTCCCCTGTTGCGTCTGAGCTATCTTGCTGGAATTCGAGCACTGCGTCGTGTCGTCCGCTTTTGTGCTGGAGGAGGGTGTCGATGAGTATCGGGTCTGGCGCCTCTGGCCGTAACAGCCGGCAGAGGGCGTTGCACTGCGCGGCCTCGTCGAGCGAGTTCGTGTCGCAGAAGTGTCGAGCGAGGCTCAGGAAAAGCGGGAAGGCGAATGCGATCTCGGCCACAGAGGGTTGCCGGAGACGCATTGTATCGATGATGCTGCGGCAGTCCGCGTCGCGGCCGGCAGCGTGCGCGGCCATGGCGCTGCGAAACTGTATTGTCGCATGCCCAGGCCGTAGGGCAAGGGCGGCGTCAAAAGCGGACGCCCCGCAGTCGCCAGCGCGTGCGTGCAGTTCGGCAAGACCCTGCTGGAAGGGGGGGAAATAGTCCAGACATTGTCGATGAGCGTCCGGATCGAAGAGGTCTGGGAGCGCGGGTGGCGTGTTTGAGAACCCGAATGCGTAGTCCAGGGCCGTATCGAGTCTTTCGGGAGTAAAGTCGCGCATGAAGCGGCCGGCGGATTCCGGTATGGGGCTTGCCGTGGCCAGGCAGCGGGCAAAGGCCGCCTCGAAGTCCGCGCGTTCGTCGTGGACAAAAAGGCTACCGAGGTCGTTGGCCAGGGTGCGCAGCGCCATAAGCCCGACGTCGGCGACCAAGCAGGGCCGGCCAGCTTCGAGTGCGTGCAGGTGCACGCCCGAGGAACCGTAGTGCGTCTTGTAGGCAAAGGGGACAAAGGGCACGCGCGGGCAGTGCAACGCGGCCTCGAAGCCGTGCTCGGTGGTGAAGCCCGTATGGACAAAGGCGCGTCCCGCGTCCTGCAAGTCGTGTAACAGCGAGTCGATGCGCTCGTCGTAGGGGGAGGGCAGGCGTTCCCCGAGCAGGACCAGACTCAGATCCGGAGTGCGCGCTGCCAGCTCGAGGATCCAGAGCCCGTTTTTGCGTTCGTCGAACTTGCCCAGGAGGGGGATCAACGGCCCGCTGTCAGCGTCGAGAAACTGTCTGAGCGTGTCGAGCTGTCGTTTTTCACTGTCCGAGATCTGCTCTTCGGGCAGCCGAGCGAATTCTTTGTAAGGGTCGGGGAGATAGAGGAGGAATTCTTGCGCTGCGTCGGTTTGGGCAACGTGGTATTCGTCGAGGGTGAACATGCCTGCGAAGTGTTTGCGACTGGCTGCGATCCGGTTGAGGCGGTAGGTGTAGACGTCTTCGAAGCCGAGGTAGTAGTCGCGGAATCCGAAAGTTGAGACGCCGTATGTTGGACGCGTGAAGAGCGAGTCAGATTCGAGAAACAGGTTGGAGTTGAAGAGCATGTCGTCGCTGTTGATCAGCACGGACCAGTCCGCGCCGACTTCGGCCTGTATGTGGTTAATGGCGTTGATCTGATGCTGCACGCCCTGGACGGAGAAGAGCGTGCGCAGGATTTCCCTGTCGCCTGCCGCAAGACAGGGCCTCAGTTCGTGCGGCAGAACCTGGGCTAGGTCCAAGAAGCGGACCTCCTCGACATCTTTGAATTTACGGTACAGATTCGTGCTTTCAGGTACAGGCGCCATGCAGAGGGCCTTGCAGCCTCGGCGCAGGGCCCAGTCGAGCAGGTTGCTGGTATAGATGGTAAAGTGCCCGATGGTCCGGGCCAGGCAGACGAGCAAGGTCGGTGGGTGTGCAGAATACGCCATGGCGGTTACTCGGACGCGCTCAGCCCTTGCTGAGGTACAAGGGGCTGCGGTTTCGGATGTCCTTATCGAAGTCGCTGACCGGGTCTGCGAAATAGATTTTGAAGTTTCGGTCGTAGCCGCCTGGGCCGATATTGATGCGCGGGATATGAAAGGGGGGGGCCAGGAGCTTGCCGTCGTAGTCGCAGAGCGGCGCTTCGCCGCTACGGCCCTCGTTGACGCCGGGCAT
>Ga0247840_10005167_pt1 | contig 19893 bp, 18 predicted proteins | sample LaCruzMarch2015__FD_192404 | JGI IMG/M metagenome (GOLD analysis project Ga0247840, IMG submission 192404) | Freshwater microbial communities from meromictic Lake La Cruz, Castile-La Mancha, Spain - LaCruzMarch2015_17m | ecosystem: Environmental > Aquatic > Freshwater > Lake | place: Spain... | reverse complement strand
TGAGAATCTTTATCCACAAGGTATGATCAATATCGCTGATCGATTAAATGAAGCCGTTAAGTTAAGCGGTACCTTCTTAAATATACTTCCTTTATTGATCATGTATTTCGTCTTACAAAGATGGTTCGTTGAGTCTGTAGAAAGGTCAGGTATTACTGGTGAATAAGTTACTATCAAGTATCCTAGTATTATTTCTTGTGGTGGGATGTAAACCTACCGTTGAAGAGCCAAAAGCCAAAACCATCGATGAGGTTATAGAGCTAGAAATGCGTGGTTCTTTTGATTTCTTTTGGGAACAAGCCAATACAACAGATGGTTCAGCAGGTTATGGATTAGTTAGAGATCGTTATCCAGGATCAGAAGGGATCGCATCGATGGCCTCTGTAGGCTATGCCTTGACTGCCTATATCATCGGTGTTGAGAAGGGATACATCACCAAAGCAGAAGGTCTTGAACGTGTAGACAAGACTTTTGATACGCTGATGTCTATGGAAAACACAGAAGGTTTCTTCTTTCATTTCGTCGACATGACTACAGCTCAAAGAGCGTGGAACTCAGAAGTATCTGTCATCGATTCAGGTATCTTGATGATGGGGGTACTTAGCGCAGGGGATTATTTTGGACTATCTGAAAAAGCAACGACGCTTTATGATCGAGTCAATTGGGCTTGGTATGTAGATCCTAGCAATCATCAATTCTATATGTCTTATAAACCAGGAGAAGGTTTTGCTGGTCATTGGGACTTTTATGCGGAACAGTTGATGCTTTATGTCCTAGGTGCAGCTTCTTCTACTTATCCAACTGGGCTAGATGAATACAATTCGTTTATACGAGATACAAAGAGCTATGGAGGAAAGACTCCGTTTATCCATTCATGGTTTGGATCTATCTTTACCTATCAATTCTCTCATGCATGGATCGATTTTAAAGACACTGAAGATACCAATGGGATCAATTGGTATGATAATTCTGTCGCTGCGACGATAGCTCATTATGATTACGCCGTAAAAGTAGATGAACAACGTTTAACGATAGGTCCTGATGCTTGGGGCTTAACAGCGTGTGATTCACCAAGTGGCTATAATGGCTTATTAGGAGCTCCTCCTTCAGGTTTCGACAACAATCAACATAAGGTCGATGATACGGTCGCACCTTCAGGTGCCATAGGATCCATCTTATTTCTTCCAGACGAAGTTAAGACAGCTATGCTGAATTACTATAATGTCCAGAAATTATCTAAAGACTATGGCTTTGTCGATGCATATAACCTCACCAAGAAGTGGGTAGCATCAGATGTCATTGGGATCGATAAAGGCATTACTTTATTGATGTTGGCGAATTATCAAGACAATATCGTATATAATGTCTCCATGAAAAACCCCATCTTGCTTAAAGGCTTAGAAAACCTCAATATTAAGAAAGTAAACTAAAATGGCTACGATCAAAGATGTTGCTAGATTAGCCAATGTAGGGATCTCTACCGCTTCTTATGCCCTTAATGGGAATGGAACTGTGAGTGATGCGACCCGTTTGCGTATCCTTCAAGCTGCGGAAGAACTCAACTATCATCCCAATGGAATGGCTAGAAATCTAAAAATGAAGAAGACCCATACGATAGGTGTATTTATTTCTCGTTTTGGGGGCTCTTTCTATGAAGAGATCCTTGAAGGTATCCATGAATCTTCTATGAAAGCCAATTATGAACTTATTGTATGTCCTGAAAGTGAAACGACCCATAAGATCTTAACCCAACGTCAAGTCGATGGGGCCATCATCTTTGACTCTAAAATCAAAAGTGATATCTTAGTTCGTTTAGCTGCGACGCATTTTCCGATCGTAACCTTAGATCGTGTATTAGGTGTTGAGAATACTTATCCTTTAATGCCAGACAATAGACAAGGGGCTAAAGAAGTCTTTGCCCATCTGTATAATCAAGGCTATCGAAAATTCTCGTATATCGCAGGTTCTAAGGATGCTTTTGACAGTATTGAACGTACAGAATCTTTCTTAGGAGAAGCAAAATTAAAGAATCTCAAAGTAGATAAATACGAAGGAGACTTTACTGAACAAAGCGGGTATCTCTTAGGTAAGACAATCATCAGTACCAATGATCTACCTGAAGCTGTATTTTGTGCCAATGATCAAATGGCTTTAGGATTCTTAAGAGCGATGAAAGAGTATAATCTTTCAGCTCCTAAGGATATCGCAGTAGTAGGTTTCGATGATATCGCTTTAGCGAAGTTTATGGATCTAAGTACCGTCGGTGTTTCTAGAAAAGACTGGGGTGCTTTAGCTGCGAAACAATTGATTGAATTGATAGAAAACGAAAGCCCGTTTAAGTCATATAAGATTAGAGTCAAATTGATAGAAAGAGCCTCTTCAGGTAAGAAAGACTAGCTATGGATAAATGGAACATCCTTAATGATGAAGTGAAAGGTTCCTTTCACTTTTTCAATGATTTTACGAATTTTGATAAGACATCCAAAGGATATGGTTTAACAAGTGATCATTCCTTAAGACCAAACATTGCTTCTATAGCATCGACAGGCTTTGCCTTAACAGCATGGGTCATAGGACACCGTAGAAAATGGTTGAGTGATGAGGAAGCACACCAACGCGTTAAAGGGACCTTGATCACCTTAAGAGACCATGCAGCCCATTATAAGGGTTTCTTCGCACATTTCTTAGATCGAGAAACAGGACAAAGACATCGTTTATGCGAATATTCAACCATTGATACGGCTTTATGTGTCAATGGGATCATTACTGCAGATCAATACTTTAAAAACGAAGAGATCCATACCTTAGCTAAAAGCATCATCGATCGTATCGATTGGGCTTTTATTGTCTTTGAAAAAGACAATAAGACCTTATTTAGGATGGCATATAATCCTGATCCAAAAGGGGCGTATGTCAATTCAAATAATCCAGGGTATATCTTTCAATGGGATATGGCCGCTGAACAGAAGATGATGTATTTTTTAGCGGCTGATAGATTACCCTTAGAACTCGCAAAAGAACTTTATGATGGATTTCGAAAAGAAACGTATACATATAAAGGTCATAAGGTCATCGTTAATCCCTCAGGGAATCTTTTCGCCTATCATTTCGCGGAAGCATGGTTCGATAGTGAAAGATTTAGTGATCCCAATGGGATCGATTGGTTTGAGAATACCAAACAAGCAGCCTTAGCCAATCGACAATTCTGTCTTGATCATCAAAAAGAATATCCTTCATATCAAAAACTATGGGGATTAAGCGCCTCTGATGGGCCAAAAGGATACATCGTTTGTGGTGCCTTACCATCAGAACATACTCCTTTTCATAATGGGACCATCTCCATCTACTCTGCTTTATCTTCTTTTCCTTATACACCTAAAGAAAGTGAAGCGATGATGTTTGAGCTCTATTTTAATCATCCTCAAAGCTGGGGCAAGTATGGCTTCATCGACGCACTTAATCTAGATATACCTACACCTTGGTATTCTAGAAAAATCATAGGTATCGATAAAGGATGCTCTATGATCATGATTGAAAATCATATGAATCGTTTTATATGGGATCTTTATCATAGTTCTCCCATCATAAAGAAAGCGATGATCGATTTGGGTTTTCAAGAAAGGAAGCCTCATGAACGAGATTAAGGTAAAAAACGGATCGTTTATAATCAATGGGAAAGCTGAGATCATACATGCTGCTGAATTCCATTACTTTAGAATTCCTCAATCAGAGTGGAAATCTCGTTTACAATTATTAAAAACTACAGGATTCAACACCTTAGCAACATATATTCCTTGGCTTTGGCATGAGATATCAGAAGGAGTCTTCGATTTCAATGGGTCAACTCATCCTTTGCGTAATCTAGAATCCTTTTTAGATCTGGCTAGTGAGATGGGTCTATGGATCATTGCGAGACCTGGACCTTATATTATGGCTGAAACCAACAACGAAGGTATTCCACAATGGGTCTTTGATACCTATCCAGAAGTCTCCGTCATCGATCAAAGTGGTAAACATCAATCCTATTTAAGTTATCTTCATCCTCAAACTGAAACCTTGATCAAAGCTTGGTTTCAAGCAATATTTAAAGTACTTACTCCTCGTCAAATCACTCATGGGGGAAAGATCATTATGGTCCAACTCGACAATGAGATGGGAATGATTGCTTGGGTTAGAAATATGATCGATCTTAATCCTGACAATCTATATCGCTTCTGTGATTATCTTGGGCAAAAGGGATTAGAAAACAGCCCATCAAAGATCGTTTCAGCGTTAAGTAAACCAAGTGGATCTGAAGACTTAAAGATCTTTAAGATGTATTCCTTGTATCATAGAGAAGCCATTCGTTTATATACAGAACGTTTATGGTCTATCGCAAACGATAACGGGATGAACATCGTGCCTGTCATCAATATCCATGGATTTGGTGATCAAGGACGTAGTTTTCCAATAGGATTATCTCAGCTATTAAGTGCTATCCAAATCGAAGGAATGGTCTGTGCTACAGATGTCTATCCAATCCACATCGGAGAAGATAACTTTCATCAGCTGCTTTTAGTCAATGAAATGACCAAAGCCCTTCAAAACAAGGACCAAGCTTTATTCTCCATTGAATTTGAAGCTGGAGGCAATACAGATTTCTCTGGTGCTCAAAGCTCAATGGCAGACCTTCATACACGCTTATGTTTGTCTTCAGGTATGAAAGGGATCAATCATTACTTGTTTATGGATGGGGAAAACCTTCCTGAACTTTCTCCGAATAAACGTCATGATTGGGGTCATCCCGTACGTAAGGATGGAACTTTTAGATCCCATTATTATCGATATCCAAAACTCGCACATATGATGAACGCCTATGGCCAGGCTTTGGTGCTTGCTCAACCAGTGTATGAAACATCCATAGGATTTTTGATCGATGATTATATGACTGAATATAGTTGTGATCTTATTAAAACTGAAAATGAAGTGCTTCGTCATTTTAGAAACGCGATCCAATTTGATGGTATAGCTCGTTTTCTAGCGCTAAATCATCTCAATTTTAATGCGATAGAATTACGTCTACATAAGCTTGATCCTAAAAAGACACCTTATCTATGGATGATGATCCACGATCGTTGTCAAAAAGAAGTCCAAACTAAGCTCATGGATTATTGTAAGAATGGTGGGATATTGATTCTTATGGGTCATATTCCAGTAAAAGATGAAAATAATGAACCTTGCACGATCTTAAAAGAAGCTCTTATGATCACTTCGATCGATCGACCCAATACTGATAAAATAGATGCATTTGGATATACAGATATCCCTGTTGCATTGATTCAAAGTGTCCAAGGTAATTTCGATGAGGTTTTCGCCAAGACCACATCCAATCAAATCATAGGATTCAAGAAAACACTTGAAAAGGGAACTGTTTATTTTATGGGGGCTGCTGTCCCAACGAATTGTCTTGATGATTTAGATGTATATCGAAAGATCAGTGAGATGGCCGGTTTAAAGCCTTCCTTTGAAAGCTTTGATTGGATAGACATGAGAGTTCTAAAAGGACCTTTAGCTTCCTTTATCTGTCTTAACAACTATAGTGATGATCCGTGGATGGATACACTTTGTGTCAAAGGAAAAACACTAATGGGAGGAAGACCTTTTGAATTAGCCGCTCGATCTGGTTTGATCTGTCCAGTTGATCTTAAACTCAAGAAAGATCTTATTTTAAACTATGCTACTGTAGAATTATGTGGGATTGAAGAAGATGAAAATAGGATAGTCCTACAATTCTCTAAGGAAGGTTATGTTAAAATAGAGTCAAACGTTTATCAAGTCGATGAAAACGATGTGGTTGAAATCAACCAGAAAGATCTTCATCTGAAAGGCACGATGCTCCACTTGATAAGGAAAGGCTGACCATGACCAATATCCATCCTGAACTTGAATTCAAGATGAATCACGAGAATATGATTCAAAGTGGCCAATATCGTTTGACCTTGCTTACCAGACATTGTTTCCGTTTAGAAATAGCCCCAGATAAAGTCTTCACAGATGAGCCAAGTTTAAATGTCATCTGTCGATATACGGATCGTGTATCTTTCACGAAAACCTTAACCAAAGAAAACCTCATCATCGAGAATGAGGTTTTTATCTTAAGTTTCAATCCTCTTCTAGATCCTAAAAATAACCTCAAAGTGATGATCAAAGGCTTTGGGAAACCTTATCTTTATGGACAAAAGACAGGGCATAATCTTTTAGGTACAGCCCGTACTTTAGATCAAGTCAACGGGGAACTTAAGCTTAATGATGGTTACTTCTCTGAAGATGGCTATGTGGTCCTAGATGATTCTGCGACTCCCTTGTTTAAAATCGATGGATCGATAAAACCACGAATTCAAAAGAATACAGATATGATCTTTATCGCATCTCGCGATGATTTTAAAGAAGTACACGCAGAAATGGCGAAGTTTATGGGTGCTGTGCCTAAGTTTCCTCGATATGTATTGGGAAATTGGTGGAGCAAGTATTGGGATTATACCGATAAACAACTTTTAGATACCGTCGATCATTTCAAAGACCTTAATATTCCTTTATCTGTATGCATCGTTGATATGGATTGGCATCTTACAGAGATTTCAGGGAAAGACTATTGGTATGGATGGACAGGATATACTGCCAATCCTAAGTATTTTCCAGACTTCGAAGGCTTCATCAAACAACTTCATCAACGTAAGATAAAAACTTCTGTGAATTTACATCCAGCTTTAGGTATTCGTCCTCATGAAGAACAATATGAGGCTTTCTGTGAGTGGATGGGTATAGATCCTAAGACTCAAGTAAGCATCCCGTTTACGATAGAAGATCCTCATTTTGCGGAAGGATATTTTAAGCTTCTTCATCATCCATATGAAGAAAAAGGCGTTGATTTCTGGTGGATCGATTGGCAACAAGGCACCAAGACTTCTCTTCAAGGGGTTGATCCTTTATGGATGCTTAATCATCTTCATTCCTTAGATTTCGCTAGAGATCACAAGAAACGTCCTTTTACTTTCTCACGTTGGACCCAGTATGGAGGCCATCGTTATCCAATTGGTTTCTCAGGAGATACAGTTTCAACTTGGGAAAGCTTAGCGTTTCAGCCTTATTTTACTGCCACAGCTGCGAATGTGAATTTCAGTTGGTGGAGCCATGATATAGGGGGACATTATAAAGGTTTAGAAGACCCTGAACTATTCACACGTTGGGTCCAGTTTGGATGTTTTAGCCCCATCTTAAGACTTCATTCCACAAAAAATGAAATGGCGATAAGAGAACCATGGTTAATGGTTCAACCCTATCAAACTGCGATCGCCAATGCGATGCGTTTAAGAGCAAGACTTATTCCATATCTCTATACAGGATTACACAACAATGCGGTAAAAGGCATTCCTTTCTTAACGCCGCTTTATTATGAATTCCCAAAAGATCCTCAAGCTTATAAAGCGAGAAATACTTATTTTCTAGGTAGAAACCTATTGGTTTCCCCAGTTATAAGTCCTATGAATCGTAACCTTAATCGATCAATCACCAAGGTCTATTTCCCAGACGGCATATGGATCGATTTCTATACGGCCCAAGAGATAAAAGGGGGAAGATGGATGGATATCTATAATGATATCGATTCGCTCCCTGTGTATGTTAGAAAAGGGTCTATTTTGACTTTATCTAAATGGGAAGACAATGAAGATCCTAGTGGAAATCCAACGACCTTGATCTTAAAGATCTATCCAGGTGATTATATGGAAACGACGATGATCGAAGATGACAATGAGACCATAGCCTATCAGAAAAAAGAAATCTTCTGTACAGAGTTTGGGTTTAAAGACCATACTCTAAGCATCAAGACCGATAAGAAGGCCAAGTCCTATATGCCTTTCTTACGTAATTATGAAATTGAAGTCGTAGGTTATCATGTGTCTGGAGATTTTGTATCTGTAGAAACAGAGACTTCTACTTTTATTCATCTTAGAGGTTTAGATATCACTGCGAATGTACATCTGAAGTTTACAAAATTTGAATCTATCGATCAAAAAGCCTTATTTAGAAGTCTATTTAAAAAAGCCTTGGCGAATGTGTGTGCGGATATAGGGATTAAAAATGATCTCTTAAGTGCTTATGATCATGGGACACTCGATAAGACAATCGTCAAGTATAAAAAAGAAAAAGAACTTATTGCGATGGTTAAAGCTTACATAGAGACTAGTGTTCAATAGGCATATGCCTTGTTTTGGAGTATAATACACCTTGTTTCATGAGCGAAGGAGAAGAATGAAGAAAATTGCCTTATATGGGTTTAATAACTTAACGAAAACCTTAAGTTTCAATATTTACGATATCTGTTATGCAGAAACAAGACAAGAAAGAAAAGACTATCTTGTTTATATCGATGAGCAATACAATTCTACGCGTTTAACCAAGATATTAACTGAAGTTACCACGATCATAGGGGCAAGCGTCTTAAACATCGCTAAACAAGATTATGACCCTCAAGGAGCCAGTGTAACCATGTTGATCAGTGAAGAACCAATAGAGGATCATCTCTTAGATAAGACCTGTAATGTCGCTGTCATCGAAGACATCATCCAACCTGAAACGATCGTAGCTCATTTAGATAAGAGCCATGTGACTGTCCATACCTATCCTGAATATCATCCAGATAATCAAATATCGACCTTTAGAGTCGATATCGATGTCTCGACTTGTGGTAAGATTTCGCCTTTGAAAGCACTAGATTATTTAATAGGAAGCTTTGATTCTGATATCATCACCATCGATTATCGTGTAAGAGGCTTTACACGTAATGTGGAAGGGAAGAAGTTCTTCATCGATCATGCGATCAGTTCTATACAGAACTTCATCGATAAGGAAACTCTTAAACGCTATGAATCCGTGGATGTGAATGTGTTTCAGTCCAATATCTTTCATACGAAGATGATGTTGAAAGAAATGGATCTTGATAATTACCTATTTAAAAAGAATCCTAAAGAACTAGAAGATCATATAAAGAAAGCCATCAAACTCAACATCAAGGAAGAAATGACCGAGATTTTCAACGGAACCAATATCTATCACTTGAATGATGAAGATTAGAGGTACCTATGGATAAATGGTTCACTGAAAAGCATTCTGATACGATCAATTTCTCGATCAAAGTCAGTAAGACACTGTATTCTACTCAAACTAAATTCCAGAAACTGGAAGTTTTTGAGAATGAAGAATTAGGTAGATTCTTTACACTAGATGATTATTTGATGATCACTGAGAAAGATGAATTCATCTATCACGATATGATCGTACATGTCCCCATGGCAGTTCATCCAAAAGCTCAACGTATCTTAGTAATTGGGGCAGGTGATGGCGGAACTGTAAGAGAGCTTTGTCGATATAAAACGATACAACATATCGATATGGTAGAGATCGATGAAGAAGTAGTTACTGTATGTAAGAAATACTTTCCGAATTCGACCTCAGGATTAAGTGATCCACGAGTTCATTTATACTTTATGGATGGATTGGCTTTCGTTGCGTCTAAAAAGAATGACTATGATTTGATCATCGTCGATTCTACCGATCCCTTTAGTGTAGGAGAAGGTCTATTTACTCAGTCTTTCTATAAAGATTGTTTTGATGCCTTAAAAGAAGACGGTATCTTAGTCAATCAACATGAATCCCCATTCTATACGCATTATCAAAAAAATATGCAGAGAGCTCATAAACGTTTATTAGAGACCTTTCCTATAGCTAAGGTATATCAAGCCTTTATCCCTACCTATGCTTCAGGACACTGGTTATTTGGCTTTGCCAGTAAGAAATATGATCCACTAAAAGATGTAGATTTCGAGAAATGGCTGAAGCTTGATTTAAAGACCCAATATTATAATCCTGAGCTTCATATAGGTTCATTTGCTTTACCAAACTATGTTAAAAAACTACTAGATAAGGAGTCTTTATGATCAATACGATTCTTTTTGACTTAGATGGGACCTTACTCCCAATCTCTTCAGAAGCTTTTGAGAAAATCTATTTTGGGGGTCTATCCAGTCATTTTACCGACATGTATCCTCCAGAAGCATTTTTTAAGCTTATATGGGACGCCACCATCGTCATGATGATGGATACGACAGATCGAACCAATGAAGAAGTCTTTATGAATGCTTTAGGAAACGTCGTCAACGAAAAACTAGGCGAGATGCAACGTCGATTTGAGATCTTCTATCAATCTGATTTTGATAAGCTAAAAGCTGCAGTTATTGAAAGTACTGAAATGAAAGAAGCAGTTACGCTTTTAAAACAAAAAGGCTATACCTTAGTGATCGCAACCAACCCAATGTTCCCGAAAATCGCCATAGAGAAACGTATCTCATGGACTGGTATGAATCGTGAGGACTTTAGTTACGTGACTTCTTTTGAAAACAATCACTACTGTAAACCTCAACCTAAGTTCTTTGAAGAGATCCTTTCGGATATCAAAAAGAATCCTGATGAATGTATGATGGTTGGTAATGATGCCCAAGAAGATATGGTAGCCAAAGTATTAGGTATCCAAACCTATCTTATCACCAATCATTTGATCCATCGAAAAGACAAACCATTGGTGGCAGACATCATGGGAAACTATCAAGATTTCTTACTCTACGTTCAAAGCTTACCTTCACTAAAATAATCAAAAGGCCATTGTCTTGCCACAATGGCTTTTTATAATCATATTGAATAAGGAGATTTTATGAAAACGATGAAGAAAAGAACTCTATTAAGTACGATAACGATCGCTTTGGCGCTGGTTTTTCTTAATGTGTATGTCTTATTGGATGCGTTTGTATTAACCCAATCCTATGTTACTGTAGATCCTATAGAAGGAAATACGACAGGCAATACAACAGGAGAAGTTCTAGTAACAAGCTCTACTTATAAAGATGACAACATCGAAATATCGATAGAGAAAGTCAATGAGAATGGGGTCATTTATTATGTAGTCGATGTACAACTCAGTAATGCGACCTATTTAAGAACAGCTTTCGCCAACAATACATTTGGGAGAAACATCAATCAATTGACTTCGACGATGGCTACAAACAATGATGCGATCTTAGCGATCAATGGAGATTTTTATGGATTCAGAGACAGTGGTTTGATCATACGCAATGGGGTACTCTATCGTGATCTGGCTCGTTCTTCACCTGACAATCAAACTTTACTCATCGATGGTCTAGGAAATTTCTCAACCATAACTGAAGGAAGCATTTCAGGGGATAGCTTAGTCGCACAAGGTATCATACAAAGTTTCTCATTTGGACCAGTATTGGTCAAAGATGGGGTCATTCAATCCTGTACCACTAACTTTGTCTCTTCAAAAGCGAATCCAAGAACAGCCATAGGTATGATTGAACCTTTACATTATCTTTGGGTTGTTGTAGATGGCCGTAGCTCAGTAAGCAGTGGAATGACACTTAAACAATTGGCTCAAGTCTTTGTGGATCGAGGCGCAACGATTGCCTATAATCTTGATGGGGGAGGATCTTCCACTCTATGGTTCAATGGGAAGATTATCAATAACCCTGTTGATGGATCAAGTGGCGGGGAACGTAAGGTGAGTGACATCATCTATATAGGTTCTTAAATGAAAAAAACATTCAAACTTTATCTAATAGTCGCTGTGATCTTATTCATCATCACTCGAGTTTATGGATTATATGGGCATGGGATCTACTCATTGGCTATGGAGTCAACAGCGTTTGTAGCGTTGATCGCAGGAATCATATATGTACTTATCAAAAAAACACTCAATGAAGATCATACATCTTCGAATTGGTTTACTCTTGGATATAATGTTTCATTAGCATTACTTATCAATTATCTGTTTATTCAAGGCGTATTGACGATCGCAGGAGGATCTTCATCTATAGACAGCATCTTTATCGTCCTAGGTGAAATCACTGCCTTTGGAACACTCATCATATGGTTTATAAATAGATTAACGATTAGAAAAACTTCATAAGGGCATAAAAAAACGCTGAATCTCAGCGTTTTCTTTTAAGTTTACTTGAAGATTACGATGTTGCCAACAACTGGAAGTTCCAAGGCTTTGCCTGAATAGGCATTGTAAGCCAAGTACACATCAGCAACAAACACAGCCAATGAGAATAAAGGACTAATGAATAAACCAACAAACGGAACCACACTTAAAACGATGTATCCTGCGAAACTAGCCAACAAGACCCATAAGCTTTGATTGGCATGGAATTTACCAAACTTGGAATCTGGTGCAGCTAATAACGGAAGGAAGAAGATAAGATAAGCTAATGCAGCGATAACCTTATTCTTTTCAACATCTTGAGCGTCAAAATCTTTAATTTCTTTCATGATTCTCCTTTTCAGTTTCCCTATAATATTAGTTTAGTTTGAAGAATCGATTGTGTCAAATATAAGTATCAAGATTAGGGTCTAAATGATTAAATAAACCACAGATTTTAGATGAATTCATCATATTTTTAATGATTAAGGTCTATTTTCAAGTCACTTATTCATATCTATGAAGAAGGATGAGGTATAATTAGAACCGTAAAAGAGGACTAACTTATGCACAACACACACGAAATCTCGCCAAATATATTCTGGGTAGGAGGTAGTGAACGTCGATTAAGTAGATTTGAAAATATGTTTCCACTCAATAATGGGATTGCCTATAATTCTTTTGTGATCGTCGATGAGAAAACGGCTCTATTGGATACCGTTGATATATCCATAAGTGATCTATTTTTGTCCAATGTTAAACATGCGCTCAACGGTAGAACATTGGATTATTTGGTCATCAATCATATGGAACCAGACCATTGTGCCAATATCGTTGCGATGATTCGTCAATATCCTCAACTAAAATTGATAGGCAATACTAAAACGTTCCAATTCTTTGAACAATTCTATGATGTCGATGTTAAAGCGAACTATATGATTGTTAAGGATCAAGATGAACTAAGTCTAGGTCAACATACCTTAAAATTCTATACTGCTGCTATGGTTCATTGGCCAGAAGTCATGATGACCTATGAGAAATCCCAGAAGATTCTTTTCTCAGCGGATGCTTTTGGGACCTTTGGTGGATTAAATGGGGGTGTATTTGCTGATGAATGTGATTTCGTCTTGGATTATCTCTCAGAATCACGTCGATACTATGCCAATATCGTAGGGAAATTTGGTGGACCTGTCCAAACCCTTATGAACAAATTATCTAATCAAGAAATCCTTATGATTTGTCCACTTCATGGTCCTTTATATCGAGGAGATGATTTAGGGCTCATCTTAAACAAATATGAACAATGGAGCACCTATAGAGCTGAAGTCAAGAGTGTTTTATTTGTGTATGCCTCAATGTATAACAATACAGAAGTCGCAGTTGACACCTTAGCCAATAAGTTGGCTCGTTTAGGTGTTAAGAATATGAAGATTATGGATATTTCTCAATATGATCTCTCTTATGTAATCGCTGAAGTATGGAAATACTCAAATATAGTCTTGGCTACGCCTACATACAATGCGGATGTATTTTATAAGATGCATTCCTTATTACATGAGATGGCAGCTTTGAATGTTCAAAATCGTAAATTTTCTTTGATCTTCAATTCAAGTTGGGGAGGTAAGACTCAAGAAACAGTGATGTCATATTTAGAAAAACTAAAAAACATAACCGTAGTAGGAGAACCTTTCAACATCAAATCTGCCTATAAAGACCATAATGAGTCTGAACTTGATGCTTTAGCTAAAGATATTATGGATAGTTTGAAGTAAGTTAATCTTAACTTAACATACGATATGCTATAAATGTGGTAACAGGAGGCGTTGTTATGAAGAAAACACTCGCTTTGCTTCTAAGTTTATTGATTATTCTCTCTGGTTGTGGGGTGAAATTTACATACCCCGATCTAAATGAAAATTTAACAAAGATTACCGACAAGACTTTATTAAAGTCCCTTTTGCTTGAGAATGCACCTAATCGTGGTTGGTATGACAACATGAAAAGCGGTGACTTTGCTGAAGCATTGGCTGGAAACAACTCCAATACCAATACACAAGTTACTGGTGTAGATGAAGGGGATACCGTAAAAACAAACGGAGAATTCATCGTCAACATCCTCAACAATAAAGTATATGTGATCAGTGTTGAGACCAACAAAGTCATAAAAACCTTCAGTTATGAACCAGGTACGGATGCCAAAGAATATCGTTGGGCATCTGAACTCTATTTGACTGACACTCAATTGATCATTATGGGGACCATCTCTACCTATGGTGGAGGCATTGGAATCCGTGGTGATGCGATGGCTAAGAGTATGTGGTGGGGCTATTGGGGCGGCCAGGATACTTTCATTGAAGTCTATGATTTAGACACATTGAATCTATCTGCATCCTATGACCTTAAAGGTGGTTACTTCTCATCTCGTTTAAGCAATGGCGAATTGATCGTCATCGCCAATCAATGGGAAACCTTAGTTTATGACGAAAAAAATAATCCAGTCGTTGTAGAACCTACAGTTATCGATTTAAAAGATGGCAAAGTAACAAACTCTGTCGAAGATGGAAATGCTTATGCCTTGCCTAATAATCAAGGTAACTCCTTCGTCAATATCTTGAAGATCGATCTAGGATTGACTAAAGAACCGACCTTATCTTCTTACTTAGGTTGGATACAAACCGTATATATGAATGAATCTAATTTGATCATTGCCCAATCTCGTTATGAATATAATGAAAAAACACAGATTGGCTCCTCTTATACTGATCTTCTTCGCTTCGATGTAGAAACATTAGATCTTAAAGCTGAAGGCAGTGTAAAAGGCTACTTATTGAATCAATTCTCCTTGGATATCTATAATGGTACCTTAAGAGTTGCTTTGACCAATTGGGATACCGTATCTACTAACCGTATCGTAACCCTAGATATGGCCCTTAATAAATTAGACAGCATTGAAAACTTAGCTGAAAAAGAAACCATCCGTTCTGTCCGTTTCATCAAAGAAAAAGGATACGTTGTAACCTTTGAAAACATCGATCCGTTGTTTGTCATCGACTTGACTGATCCTGCCAATATCTCTGTAACAGGCGAACTTAAAGTCCCAGGTTTCTCAACCTATCTACATCCAGTTTCAGACAATGTCCTTTGGGGCATCGCAGAAGACTTGATCGTTAAACCGGTCACTGAAAATGGTCAGACATGGAATACCATCGAACGTTTCGGCGTTAAGATCAGCTTGTTCAATGTATCTGATCCTACTCATCCAATTGAAGTAACTGCGCTAAATATCTTAGGTCCTTCTGGATACAGTGAAGCTCAGTATAACCATAAGGCCATCGTATTTGATGAAGTCAATGGTTTGGTGTATATCCCTTACTCTGATTATCATTGGGATACCAATGTATGTGAAACAAGTGAAAAAGGCGATACTGTTTGTAACTACACTTATGAATCAGGAATTAAAGTTTTAAAGATCACCGAAACTGATGTTAAGTTGATCAAGACCATTTCTGTTTCAAGCAGCTACGATCAGAATACCTGGATCACAAGAAGTGTTTGGGTAGGCAACAGATTGTATATGATGAGCACCGTTGGGATCACGATCATTGATCGTAATTCTTTCGATAAAGTCGGATCCATTACTTACTAAAAAAGTTAATCTCCTAAAAAAAACAGCGTCCATTTGGACGCTGTTTTAATGTTAATCTAAAGGTGAGAAATTGCTCTTGTCGACACCGCACAAAGGGCAGTACCAATCTTCGGGAATATCTTCAAAGGCAGTGCCAGGTGCGATCCCAGAATCCGGATCTCCCAAGGCAGGATCATAGATATAGTCACAGGCATTACAGGCGTATTTTTTCATGATATTTCCTTTCTTATGGACTTATTATAACAGATTTATCTTGAGAATAAAGAGTGGTTGATTTGCTTATGATATAATAAGTCCATGAAAAAGATATTGACCTTTATTAGATTAGTAAGCTTAAGCTTGGCCCTTGTTTTTGGCCTCAGTTTTACTCTTAATAAATCATTTGGTACTCAACTTACCACTTCACAACAAATCACTACTTCTTCGACCTTATTGGAACCTGCGGCGGTCGCGGATAAAGATAATGATGGGATCGATGATTTTACCGATATTATGTTGGGGGCAAGACAAGATGCCCTCAATATGCCGACCTATGATGATCGCTACTGGGGCGGTGGTTATCCACCTGATGATATCGGGGTTTGTGCTGATGTTATTTGGCGCGCTTTGATGGCCGCTGGATATAACTTAAAAGATTTGATCGATGCGGATATAAAAGCACATCCTGAGGCTTACCCACGCATTACCAAAGCTGATCCGAACATTGATTTCAGAAGAACCAGAAATCTTAAGATCTTTTTTGATCGACACTTGGTAAAGTTGACCTTAGATATCTATGACTTAGACCAATGGCAGCCTGGTGATATCGTTATCTTCTATCCTGATTATCATCACATTGGTATCGTATCGGATCAACGTGATTTCTTAGGAGTTCCATATTTGATTCATAATACGGGTCAAAAAGATCGTGAAGAAGACATTTTGATGTATGCGACATATCATGCGACCATTACAGCTCATTATCGGTGGATCTATAAATGAGTTCAGTTAAAAACAATGTAACATTAAATTATGGGTTTGAGTTCATCTCAAACCTTAATTTTACTCAAGCCATCTGGGTCAGTTACCTTGCTTTTAAAGGATTGACTTTAGTAGAAATTGGTTTATGCGAGAGTGTTTTTCACATCACTTCTTTATTTTTTGAAGTACCTACAGGTTTGATCGCAGATCGTTTTGGTCGTAAATTAAGTAGAAATTTAGCTGTACTTAGTCGGATCATCTATTTGGTCTTATTGTTGTATGTCAATAATCTGTTTTTTGCGATGTTTAGTTTCGTATTTGCGGCACTTTCTTATAATCTTGATTCTGGGGCAGATAGTGCTTTTGTTTATGACAGTATGGTAGAGACAGGCAATGAAGCACACTTCGCTAAGGTACAAGGTTATCGTGAAGTTGTTTTTCAAACAGCCTCCACAGTAGGGATCATGATCGGAGGTATCTTGGCTGATGTAAGTTATTCATTGGCCATATCAGCTGCGATAGGGACCTTTGTCTTAGGATTTATCATTTCTTTGTTTTTTAAAGAGCCTAAAGCTCATGAATCTGTAGAGATCGTAACTTTAAAATCGTTGACTAAAACTGCCTATTCTACACTTAGAAAACAGCCCATGTTGGCAGGATTGATGTTATATGGGGCTTTATTCTCGAGCGTTGCTGCGACTTTCTTCATGTATCTTGGGACTTATCTAAGAGGTCATGGGTATTCTTTAACGACCATCTCCTTATGGTATATTTTCAATACGATAGGATCCATTATCGCAGCCTTGTTTGTTGGTCGATTAATAAAGCGCTTTGATTTAAAGCTGGTACTTTATTCATCGATCGTTTTGGCCATCACCTACTTTTTCCTTCCGATCTTACCTTGGGGCTTTATTGCGTTCTTCTTTATGGGAGGAATGGAATCTATGATCTATGTTGGGATTACTTTTCATATCAATCGACAGATCTCTTCTGATGTGAGGGCGACAATTCTATCAGTAAACTCTATGGCCTATAGTGTCATTATGATCTTCCTTTTCCCAATCTTTGGGATCATTGGGGATATCTATGGGATGGAACTTGCGTTTATGCTAAGTGCGATCAGTATGGGTATCTTTGTAATTGCCTTTGGTTTTTGGCAAGCCTTTGAACCTTTGACAGGTCAACGCTTTTTTGACATAATGAAACAAAAATAAGGGGAATTCTATGTTGAACCGAATCAATCCACAAGTTAGAACGTTTAAACAAAGCGGAATACGTAAATTCGCCAATGAAGCCAAGTCTATTCCAGGAGTCATCAATTTTACGATTGGTGAACCTGAATTCAATACAGATGAAAGAATCAAAGAGGCTGCGATCTTAGCGTTAAAAAACAATGAGACCCATTATCCACCTAATCCTGGATTAGAGGAATTAAGAAGGGCAGTTGCTTATTTTGAACGTGATCGTAATAAACTTGATTATATCTGGGAAGAAGTCATCATCACCAATGGGGCTACAGAAGCTTTAGCGGCTTCATTGATGACAATCTTAGATGCGGGAGATGAAGTCATTATACCTTCTCCTATGTATGTTTCTTATGGACCTATGATCGAAGTATGTAAAGCCAAACTTGTTCCTTTAAATACGTCAAATTATAATTTTCAGATCGATCCAGCCGCTTTAGAAAGATTGATTACTCTAAAGACCAAGGCGATCGTTATCACTTCTCCAAATAACCCAACAGGTACAATTTTAGATCGTCGTAGTATAGCGGCAGTATCGGCCTTAGCGAAGAAATATGATCTTTTCATCATCAGTGACGATGTCTATTCTCAGTTGGTCTTTACTAAAGATTATGAGATGTTGTGTCATGATGAGAGCTTAAGGGATCGTTTGATCATTACCCAAAGCTTATCTAAGCCCTATGCGATGACTGGGTGGCGTGTTGGCTATGTCTTGGCGGATTTACCCATCGCAAGAGCCATCGCGTTGATGCATGCTTATTTGGTCGCTGGTATCACTACCTTTAATCAAATCGCTGCTTTAGAAGCTTTAAAAACAGATTCTACTTGGATGTGTGACTCTTATCATAAGAGAAGAGATCTTGCTTATGAAGCTTTGATGGAGATGGGCTTAAGCTGTGTAAAACCAGAAGGGGCTTTTTATCTTTTCCCTGAGATCAGAGAATTTAATATGAGCTCTGAAGATTTCTGTATCAAAGCCATGCGTGAATATAAAGTAGCGATGGTACCAGGCATCTATTTTGGGGCTGATCATAACGTTAGGATCTCATATGCGGTAAGCGATGAGGATCTAAAAGAAGGCTTACGTCGACTAAGACAAATGATACTGGACTTAAGAAAACATGATTCAATTTAAACGATTTTTCGTTTTCATCTATCTGCATCTTATTTTGACTGTGCTTTTTACCTATCTAGGTGTATGGATTCAAGTAAAAAACACAATATTCAAAGAAGATTATTTCAATGTCTTGATGGGTGTTTTATGGTTGACGCTTATTTATATGGTTATTGGTTTATTTTGGGGAAGCATTAGTCCAGAAAAAAAGAAGCTTCTGCTTCCAACCACCTTATATGTAATCTTACTTAGTGCTTTACTTATTTACTCAATCATTACTCAGGCGTGGTTGATCTTTCTCAATGGATATATACCATTTACCTACTTTATTAGAAACATTGGTTCACGAGATCTATTCGTCTTATTGGCTTATGCTTGTGCGTGTATTCTTCCTAGCGTGGGTCTATATCTTATGTTTAAGTTAGGCTATACCTTGTCTCATCTAAAAGATAAAAAAATGATCGATTAGGTAAAAAGAATCGTACCTAATCTAAAGCAAGTCGATCCATATCGATACGCCAATTCATAATCATGGCTCATTCCCATCGATAATTCAGTCATCTCAGGATGACTTTTTTTTGCTTCAATAAATATCATTTGAGCTTGTTTAAAAACTTCTTCTGTTTTGATTAAGTCAGCATCACTGGGTCCCATCACCATCAATCCCTTAAGTTTCACATGAGAAAGATCTTGGATCTGTGTGATAAATGTCTCCAGTTCATCTGGATGAAGCCCACCTTTTTGAAGTTCATTAGTGAGGTTCAATTGAATCAAGATATTGATGTCTTTATTATAAAAAGTCGCATATTTATCGATAAGGAGACCTTGTTTGATCTGATCTACGGAATGGATCCACGAGGCAACAGATACGATCTCTTTGAGTTTATTGGTTTGTATA
>Ga0247840_10005161_pt1 | contig 19908 bp, 13 predicted proteins | sample LaCruzMarch2015__FD_192404 | JGI IMG/M metagenome (GOLD analysis project Ga0247840, IMG submission 192404) | Freshwater microbial communities from meromictic Lake La Cruz, Castile-La Mancha, Spain - LaCruzMarch2015_17m | ecosystem: Environmental > Aquatic > Freshwater > Lake | place: Spain... | reverse complement strand
CGATCCAATACAAAATATATGTCCGCAATCAGGACAATAACGGATTCGTTTCAGCTCCGCCTGATCATGACTACAGGCTTAAGATAATCGACCCCATGGGCAATGTGGTGAATGAAGTAAATGACATAGAGCTATCACCGTTTGGTGGGACTAGTGGTGAGTTCACTGTGCCAAAAGATGGGGCTGTCGGCTGGTATCAATTTCAGTTGTCATGCGACTTTTCTTCTCCCTCACAAAACACCGGAGACAACGCTAATCAAGCTAAAACGGTAGAGCCAGTAGCATCAGACGATCCTGACAACCAATCTCAGACTAATGATAAAGCGTGGGTCCCCATGCGGGTCCTGGTGAGTGATTTTACGCCGTCCCCTTTTAAAGTAAGAAACCAGACAAATGGGGATCTGTTCCATGCAGAAGATTCCGTCGAGGTGGCGACTAGATCTGAACTGCATTCGGGTGGAGCATACACAGATGCCGCCACGCGAGTGACTGCAGTCCTCGATAGCGCTCCGTTCATATCTAAACATCCACTTCTTAAAAACTTTCAGTTTGACAGCTATGATAACGAAATAAGTTCACAGCAGGTCTTCCAGAAAGCCGACAGCGTTAATGACAAAGGAGAGAATTCTATTGCCTTTAAAATCGGCACTCCGAAAGTGGTTTATGGAAAGCTGCTAGTCGAGAGTGCTGTAGCGGATGATCGAGGTAAGTATATCAGCGCCCAAACACTGGTTGACTATGTCGGTGTTGATCGTTTGGTCGGTTTACGTAAAACCGAGTGGCTCTACAAGGTCGGGGAACCAGCCTCCATTGAATACGCTGTAGTAGATGATAAGGGTGATCCTAGCGAAGGCACGCCCGTTGCTATAATCATTGAGCATGAAGCGACAAAGGCTGCTCGTGTCAAAGGTGCAGGCAACGCATACTTGACGGAGTATACCAGTGAGTGGAAGCCGACTGGCACCTGCGAAGGAGTTTCGGAGCGTTCCCCTCTTACTTGCGTCTTCACACCGGATAAAGCGGGTGTCTATCGTGCGGTAGCTACGATTAAAGACACAAAAGGCAATGACCACAAGACAACACTCAAGACCTACGCGGTAGGAAGCGACTTCGTCATCTGGAGCGATACAGATGACTACAGCCTTACAATAATCCCTGAAAGTAAATCACTGAAGGTGGGAGACACTGCTCGTTATTTAGTAAAGAACCCCTACCCTGGCGCGAAAGCATTGATCAGTGTTGAGCGCTATGGCGTGATAGATAGTTTTGTCCAAACATTCGATAGCTCCACTCCAATTGTCGAAATAAATATTAAGCCCGAGTACCTTCCAGGCTTTTATCTATCAATTGTAGTTGTTTCCCCCCGTGTCGATAAGCCTCTCGGGCAAGGCCAGGTAGACTTGGGCAAGCCTACATTTCGTATGGGCTACATCAGCGTGCCCGTAAAAGATCCGTACAAAGAGATCGCCATTACAGCCAAAACGGATCGTGACGTATACAAGCCTGGGGACAAAGTAACAGTTCAATTACACGCTGAGCCCCGAGTCAATAACCGAAAAGAGCCGATAGCACTCACAGTGACAGTCCTAGATGAATCGGTTTTTGACTTAGTTGCCGGCGGTAAAAACTACTTTGACCCGTATGCTGGTTTTTACAAATTAGAGAGCCTTGACGTTCAAAACTACAGCCTTCTCACTAGACTCATAGGCCGTCAGAAATTTGATAAGAAAGGCGCCAACCCTGGTGGCGATGGTGGTGCGGATTTGGGTATGCGTTCCCTATTTAAGTTTGTGAGCTACTGGAATGCAGAACTTCAAACTGATGATGAGGGTAATGCGACAGCTACTTTTGATGCCCCAGACAACTTAACAGGCTGGCGAATCTTAGCCATAGCCACTACACCGACTGATCGCTTTGGTCTAGGCGATGCTAATTTCAAAGTAAATCGCCCTACAGAAGTGCGCCCCGTGATGCCAAACCAGGTCATGGAAGGTGACGTGTTCGACGCAGGGTTTAGCGTTATGAACCGCACAGACAAGGCACGCGAGATCACGGTCAGTATACATGCTGAAGGTAATCTCGATGCAACTAAAACCCCTGCTGATTTGGAAAAGGTTGTTGTGCTCGCCCCGTATAAACGCACAACAGTCCTGATGCCGATCCAAACGACACCGGTAGCACAGACAAAGGATGAGAACGAAGGCCAATTGCGCTTTAGGGTCAAAGCCAAAGATGATCTTGACCAAGATGGCTTGGTTCATCAATTGCCAGTAAAGAAGCGCCGCAGCCTTGAGGTCGGCGCCAATTACGGGACGACGACACAGGATAAGATTGAAGAGTCAATTCAATTTCCGGCAGAGATGTTGCCTGATGTAGGTAGCGTGAGTGTCGTTGCATCACCAACAGTCATCGGCAATGTCTCAGGTGCTTTCACTTATATGCGAGATTATCCCTATATGTGCTGGGAACAGAAGCTCAGTAAAGGGGTGATGGCTGCACACTATAAAAACCTCAAGGCCTATTTACCAGACTCCCTAAAGTGGAATGCAAGCGACTCCTTGCCACAGGCAACACTAGATCAGGCAGCTAGCTTTCAAGCACCAAACGGCGGCATGACCTATTTCCTCGCACAGGATCAGTATGTCGATCCATATTTAAGCGCTTACACCGCCATAGGCTTCAACTGGCTGCGCAAGAGCGGCTATACAGTCCCGTCACTGGTAGAGACCAAGCTACACGCCTACCTCAACAACTTGCTAAAGAACCAGAGCGTGCCGGATTTCTACTCAGAAGGCATGACCTCTACGGTGCGCGCAGTAGCTCTTGCCGCGCTAGCCCAAGGAGGCATGGCGAGCCTCTCAGATCTGGAACGCTACCAACCCCATGTAAATAAGATGTCATTATTCGGTAAGAGCTATTTCCTAAAAGCAGCACTGGCCATACCTGGCGGAGAGAAATACGCTCCTGATGTAGCTAAGATGATACTTGCTACTTCAAATGAAACTGGTGGCAAGTTCGTATTCAGTGAAACCTGGGATGATAGTTATACTCGCTTACTCGCTTCGCCTCTTCGCGAGAACTGCGCCGTGCTAGATGCATTTACCGAATATGGTGAGCGTGATTCAGGGAAAACACTAGTTGGTGACGTTCCATTTAAACTCGTCCGCTCGATCTCACAGGATCGCAAAAATCGGGACCACTGGGAGAACACACAAGAGAACATGTTCTGCATGAATGCTCTTATTGAGTTTGCTCGCGTTTATGAAAAAGATAAGCCCGACATGAATGTCAGAGCTAGCATGAATGGCGAAACTTTCGGCAATGCAATATTCACAGATATGCGCAATCCCGCAGTGACCCTAGATCACCCAATCAAAGGCAGTGACGCAGGAACAAAAACAGCCTTACAGATAGAGCGCCGTGGCGTCGGGCGATTGTATTACGCAACAAGACTCGCCTACGCATTGCCGATTGAACTTAGCAAACCTGCCAATGCTGGGATCGAGATACACCGTGAATATAGCGTAGAGCGCTCTGGCACATGGGAGTTACTGCAATCGCCCGCACAGATCAAACGAGGCGAATTAGTTCGCGTAGACTTATATGTATCGGTTCCCTCTGCCCGCAATTTTGTTGTTGTTGATGATGCTGTCCCCGGCGGACTCGAGCCAATAAACAGGGATCTCGCAACAACCTCTGAGGTGGACGCTCGCAAAGGTGATTTCAAGGCGGCTGGCGGTTCGTTATGGTTTAAGTTCTCAGACTGGATCGATTTTGGAGTAAGCCGCTGGAGCTTCTATCATCAAGAGATCCGACACGACTCGGTTCGCTTCTACTCCGATTACCTATCAGCTGGGAATTACCACCTGTCTTATTCAGCACAGGCTATTGCGACGGGCACATTTAACGCATTGCCTAGTGTCGCTGCAGAAATGTATGACCCAGACGTATACGGCAAGACCGACGGCCTTAGTCTTAGTGTCGGTGAGCCGGAGATGAAACCACAAGCAGAGCCCTGATACCGCCTGATGGTGCTCAGACGCAAATCGTATTGGTTGCTTTGCCTGTCATTGGCTCTTAGCGTCATTCTGGCTTTTAAAACAGCTTGTGATGTTGAAACACCTCTGCTGTTCTTGAACGACATCACTGCGGGTTCAGAGCGGTTCCAGGTTCTAGATCGCTTTGGGCACCCGCTCGGGATCTCTTACCAAACACGCTTGAACACAATAGAGATAGTCCCCCTTCATGAGATCCCACAGGTGCTTCGAGAAGCATTCGTGACCTCTGAGGATCGGCGTTTTTTTGAGCATCATGGCGTCGACTGGAAAGCCAGGATCAACGCCATGTGGCAAAACATTTCTCTAGGTAGGACCGTGCGTGGTGCCAGCACGATCACGGAACAAGTTGTGCGTATCTTGCATCCGCGCCCACGGAATCTATGGTCGCGTTGGATTGAGGGCTTCGAGGCCATGATATTGGAGAGACATGCTACCAAAGGCGAGCTCCTAGAATTCTATCTCAACCAAGTTCCTTATGCGGCAAATCGCCGTGGTGTAGCACAAGCCGCTCGGTATTATTTCAACCGAGACTTAATGACACTTACTAATAAAGAAATGCTCGCATTGGCGGTCTTGCCAAGAGCACCCTCTGCGCTAGACCTATATAGGGACCCTCACAAAATCCAGCCGGCCATCTTGCGACTATCTCAGGGGATGAAGGAGCAAAGAGAAATAACAGAAGAGGAAGATCAACAAATCAGGAATGAGCCCATTGCTCTTGAGCAGCCATCTCGCATCCTAAATGCAACACATTTCATAAACTACATTCGTGAGACGATTCCATACCAACTGAGCGAAAGTGGTGTGTTGCGCACGACCTTAGATGGGGACCTTCAACTCAAAGCACAGAATCTTCTCGACGAGAGGATTAAAGCATTAAGAGTCAAGCAAGTTCATAACGGCGCAATGCTCGTAGTGGATCACAGGACCGGGGAAATTCTAGCGTGGGTTGTGGGTGGCACTGGAGATGACGCAATGAAAGCAGAAACACCAGGACACGAGATCGATGCGGTGCGGGCACAACGCCAGCCAGGATCTTCTATGAAGCCATTCCTCTACGCCCTGGCTCTTGATTCAGGATGGTCACCGGCAACTGAGATAGACGACGCACCTCTTGAGGAAGCAATAGGGTCGGGTCTTCACGACTTCCACAATTACAGCCACACGTTTTATGGCAAAATCTCACTCAGAGAGGCTTTGGGGAATTCCCTCAATATTCCAGCTCTGAAGACGATTGTCTTCGTTGGGCCATCTCGTTATCTCGATTTGCTTCATTCACTTGGTTTTTTAAGTCTAACTAAACCTGCGGGATTCTATGACCAAGGACTAGCTCTGGGTATCGGGGAGGTGACATTATTTGAACTCGTGCAAGCGTATAGTGCTTTGGCCAATCGCGGCATATTCCGTCCCCTTACACCCCTACCCCAACCGCCTATGTCTCGCGATAGTATACCCGTCTATTCCGAGGAAGCCGCATCGCTCATTGCAAATATACTCTCTGATCCTTTTGCGCGCAGACGAGAGTTTGGCTCAGGAAGCGTTCTTAATTTGCCAGTGCAAACTGCAATCAAAACTGGAACGTCTACTGACTATAGAGATGCCTGGGTCCTTGGTTTTGATTCGCGATACACAGTAGGCGTGTGGTTGGGCAATCTAGATCAAATGCCGATGGAGAGAGTGACTGGGTCTACTGGTCCAGCACTCATATTGAGATCTATGTTCGCCGTGCTATCTCAACAGAACCCCTCAAGCCCTCTCTACCTGAGTCCTAAATTGGTGCAGAAAGAAGTATGCACGAATTACGATCTCCATGCCCGAGAGGTGAACTGTTTCCCTAGAACCGAATATTTCATTCCAGGCACTGAGCCTAATGATGAGATACCGACGAATATCCATCGTCGCTTTACGATCATGCGACCGACGGAGGGACTCGAGATCGCCTACGACCCCCGCATCCCATCAGATCGGCAAGCTTTTGAATTCATAGTAGATGGCGCATCGGCGAATCATACGATTCAATGGCTGCTCAACGATAAGCCAATCGCGACTACACAAGAGAGCCACTTCCTGTGGCAGATAGAGCGAGGACATTACACACTGGTGGCACAAGAGATAGGCGATGAGGGGAAAGCGCTGACTTCCGATCTAATCCACTTTCGCGTCAAGTAGGACGTGATTTAAACCAACGGCGCAAGGCACGCACATGTCTAATACCGAAAAGAGCGGAGTAGCGATTCATGCGGTCTAAGACAAGTTGATTATCTCGCTCTACCTGTTCAAGCCTGCGCGTTATGTTGTCGGCATGGATTAGAACTGGCGAACGCTTGAGAGTTTCTATCCAGTAAGAGACTGACTTTTCCACCTCAAATTTATGCCGCTCGATCTCCCGACTCAACTCAGTTTGAGCCACCTGCATATCGGCAATAGATGACTCGAGTCGTTCTAATCTTTTTTCTAGATCCGCCATATCAACTTCAAGCTATTTCGTTTGGTCCCTATCACGACTAGTATACCCATCACGAATGAGAATTCCCGTTTTCTGAAAGCATCTTGTGGCCATCTTTGAAAGTTATTCAATCGGCCAATCCTCGCAATACTCCAGTATTGCTTGCGGCTGGCCTCAATCACAACTTCCAAATATGACCCCAAGCTACTTCCAGAAATTCGGGAATTCCCATTCGCGATGGGTATAACTGTTTATTTGGGTAACGTGTAACCTATTCCGAAGGAAAGGGCGGTTCGTAAATCGCCGTTTCCTCCATATACCCACCTCACCCACACTGAATGAACAGTTAAGTTGCGTCTGCCTGAGAACTCATTCTCCTAAAAGATCTTTCGATTCATCGATCACCTTTTCAAGAAGAGAGAACTCCCTAACCTGGGAATCTTTGGCTATCTCGCTCATGATCGCTCTTGCCCTGAATTGCGCTTGGAGAATCCTGCTGCGGGACTCTTCATACATGCGAATAAAATGTATTCCTTCTGAATGCCGAGAGAGTATATCGTAAGTGTGCTTCTTGTTCTCTCCCGACAGTATTTCTCTTGCTGACCTGGGGTTCTTGCTTTCGCGCACTTCTCTAAATAAGTAAAAGGCAGCTTGGGCGATCTCTTTCTCTACATCCTGGCGGTCTAACATACGGCGGAAAAGGTAGGAGCATATACTGCGAGATTCTTGAGCACCGACAGGCTTACCCTCACTCTGTATTTGCTTAAAGTAATTGAGATAGACAGGGATGATCTTTTTCCAGTCGAACTCCTCGGCAGTTTTTCGTCCCTCACGACCAAGCTGCCATCTAAGGCTCCTATCAAAGACCAGACGATCAAGTGCTGAGACGATAGAGTCTACATTTCCGACTGGGCATAAAATGCTGTTCTTTGCGTGAGCATATTCCCTGATCCCTCCAGTCTCTGTGAGCACGACGGCATTGCCAGCCGACATCGCCTCTAAGCCGAGTAGACCGAACCCCTGAACTATAGAGGAATCAACAAACACGTCAGAATGAGCGAGCAAACGAGACATACCAACTCTATCTAGCTCACCATGAACATGCGGACATATTTCCTGAATTACAGGATCAAGAGAGCTTCTGCCTACGGCATGAGTTTCTATATTTGGATTACTCATCGCTCGTCTTAGCAGCTCAGTTGTGAACGACCAAGAACCTTGAGCATCTTTGCGTGTTAGTAAAATAAGGCGAAGAGGAGTTGATCGGCTATCACCATCTTGAGAGCCATACCAAGTGCGCTGCGGGACGAAGAAAGAAGAATCGACTCCGTTGGGTATTACTTCACAGTTGAAGTTCCAACGAGACAACATGTCTTTTAACCAATGCGAAACAGCAATCCTATATGGGATGGCCCCGTAGGTCAGCAACACATCTTCAAGCTCAGCCTCTGGGAACCATCCTTCATACCCCTGGATTAGGTAGACGAGCTTTGCTTCTGGATATAGCTGGGCCGCTTTAAAACCATACGCGCAGGTTTTGTAATAGGTGGTTACGTATATGCCTGCCTTTGGAATATCGCCCCGGCGCCAATCCTCATCTGCGCAGAAATATGGGCAAAAGCTCAGAGGGTATTTGATAGAAGATGGCGGTCCTAGAATAATCACATTTGCATCAACACCCTCAGAGATGAGCCCCGACACAACGTCAAACACGACAGAAACACCACCGCAGAGGTCTGCACTAGAGAGCAGGAAGAGGACCTCGTGATGACGCTCCTTGGCGACACCCACAGCAAGCTTTCGCTCAAGCATACCTACAGGGTCTAGCTCTTGATGGCGGTTTAGTTCTTTCTCATAAATCGCTCCCCAACGCCTAAAAAAAACAGGGCTGTTCTTAGCCATTTCGCAAGATTTACTCTCGCCAAAAGAGGCCCCGCTCTCGTGGTAGACAAAACAATTATCTACGAGAACAGAGCGGCCACCACTAGCGAGTGCCTTAAAGTGATAATCGCTATCCTCTCCGTAACCCCTAGAAAATAGCGTATCAAATCCACCCAGATCCTTGAGGGCAGAGATCCTAATAGCTAAACAGAAACCGATCGCAGTCGTGATGTCGGGATACACTGGTGAAATTTCCGAGAGCAGCAACTGGGCAAACGCAGCCGCAGACATCCCTTCAGGTATACTCACAGATAGGTTCTCGGCATTGTTGGAAACAGGCGTAGCTAAAGTGATCTTTGAATCACTTGCCAGACACTTGGCAAAGCAGTCCAGCCAACCCTTGTGGACTTTTGTGTCACTATTCAACAAAACCACAAAATCGGCACAGTCTTCACGAGAGAGGACATGTGATAGGGCTCTATTTGCAGAGGGCAAAAAACCAAGGTTCTGCTCATTTCTTAGCAACTCAATGCATCGAGAACCTAAGAGCTGATCGAGGTAATCCTTTGTTGGACTTGAGCTACAATCGTCAACAACAATGATGTGCGCGTGCTCAGAATCAGCGGCCCTGATGCTGTCGATGCAGGCCCGAGTCTGAGAGAGTGCGTTATAAACTGGAATTATTACTTGTATTGTGGTCTTCATAGATTTTATTTGGGTCATTTCGCCAAGCATTAATACATAACTAGAGGACTTCGGAAAGGCAGTTTATGCCCTGGCACTATTGCCGGGTAGCGAAATTCGTTTGAAAGGGTATAATCGCCCACCGCTGGGTATAACCAGCGCGGTTAACGATTACGAAAAATTTATTTGCATCATTTTTTAGGAGACGCCTCATGTCATCAGCTGATGGAGCTGAAGTTTACAATCCAGCTCGGAATGTATCGTTAGAGAATCAGATTGATACCCTGAATACTTCTGAGGAAATGAATCCAAAGTCTTCTGAATGGATCATGGTGTGGAAGCAGATCCGGCACTACTTCGGTGAGATCGGAATGATAGTCCCGAGTTCGCGAGCCTTGGCTAAATCGATGGCGCTTCCTCTTAAGAAAAAACAGGGTCGAAAGAGAATACTAGAAGTAGGACCGGGGACAGGCCCTATGACCAAGCAGATACTTAAGTATCTAGGCGATGAAGACGAGTTTGTGATCTGTGAGATTAACCCTGTTTTTCTAGCCAAACTCAAGGAGAACCTAGACGAGGACCCCAACTATCATAAGCACAAACACAATGTCACTTTCTTTGAGGGCCCTGTGCAGGATCTGAAGATTACCGATATAAGCTGCAAGTTCGACGTAATCGTAAGCACTCTCCCTTTTCTTAATTTCGACCCGCAAACAGTTGAAGAAATCCTCGCTCTCTACTATGAGTTTTTAAACGGACACGGTGTGCTCACCTTCTGTGAATACTTGGGGATTCGCAAATTAACAAAAACCTTCGCCCTCTCAACGAGAAGAGAAAGGATGAAGAGAGTAGACAAAGTTCTAAGACGTTGGAGCGACAAACTCAGCAGATCTGGATCTGTGAATACTAGAACTTCATACTTAAATTTTCCGCCCGCAAGAACAATAGAGTTTGATTATCGCAGCCGCGCTCAAAGATCAGCATAGTCATCTTAAAACGTAGCAGGTGAAAATGGTTAATATACGTCCCCTTCCCCTTTTGACGCCTAGGCCCGAGTTTGCAAAGCAGGTTGCCAGCCTTCCATATGATGTAATGAATCGTAAGGAAGCGCGTGCGATGGCGGGAGATAATCGGCTCTGCTTTTTGCACGTATCGCGCAGTGATCTAAGTTTCAGCGATGAGGTGAGTGCTTACTCCGAAGAGGTTTATCAGTCTGCACGTAGCAAGTTTAAGAGCTTGGTCGACGAAGGCGTATTCGCGCGCGAGGACTCTCCCATATTCTACCTTTACCGGCTTTCGTTTAACGCAAGAACACAAACCGGGATTGTATGCGGTCAACATCTCGACGACTTGTCTACAGGCAAGATACGAATTCATGAATTGACCAGGGAGGAAAAAGAGGAAGACAGAACTCGCCATATACTCACAGTGGGCGCTCAGACAGGGCCAGTATTCCTAACATTCAAACATACAGAGGCTGTAAGCAGAATGATTTCTGAGACCATCTCAGAAACTGCCCCATTCATAAAGTTCACTGCTGATGATGGAGTTACGCATGAGATCTGGAAGGTTTTAGACACGCCTTCTTTACAGCAATCCCTCTCGGAAATTCCCTGTACCTACGTGGCTGACGGTCATCACAGGTTAGCAAGTGCGGAGAGAGTCCGTAGGCGTCACAAACAACAAGAAGGATCTTCGGCAGTAGACCCCCAGCGCCTCGATTACGTAATGGCAGTTCTGTTTCCAGATACGGACTTAAGCATCATGCCGTATAATCGCGTGCTCAAACTCGATCATACAACTCCAGAACAGATCCTTGCCCAATTGGCGGAGATAGGAAATCTCAGTAAGACAACCCACAAACAGCCTTCAGTTACCGGCAGCGTTTGTGTTTACTGTGAAGGACAGTGGTACGACTACAGACTGCCTCAGCCGTCTGCTTCGGCCAAATTCGCTGATAGGCTAGATGCTAGCGTCTTGCAGACTCAAATCTTCGAACCGCTTTTTGACATTAAGAATCCAAGAACAAGTAATAGAGTGGATTTCATCGGAGGGATCAGGGGAACTGCTGAATTAGAGCGCCTAGTAGATTCTGGTGACTGGGGGATAGCGTTCTCACTCTATCCTGTTTCTATAGAGGATCTCATGAAGGTGGCTGATGCCGGAGAGATAATGCCACCTAAGTCGACTTGGTTTGAACCCAAACTGCGTTCTGGTTTGTTCGTCAATTCGTTTGACAGTTAGTAACATCTAGATGTCATGCCCTGCGCAGAAACAATCCACAGTAGTAGAAGTAACTAGACGCTACGTTCAGGCGATTACAGAAGAAGGGCTTTTAGTTAAGGCGAAGACCCGCTCGAACTCAATTGAAATATCAGTTGGCGATCGGGTCCTCCTGGAATCTGTCCAGGGGGGGGAATTAGTAGTTACTGCCCTGATGCCGAGGAAAAATCTTTTATTCCGCAGTCTGGGAAGAAAGAGCAAGCGATTAGCGGCCAACCTCGATCTGCTAATCATCATGACCAGCCCACCGCCACTGTTTAACACAGAATACATAGACCGCCTCTTAGCTGCATCCCTAGATCAGCACATACCCGCAACCATTTTGGTAAACAAGTCCGACATAACCCTAGCATTTGAACGAATGCAGCCATTCATTGAAAGTTACCGCCAGCTCGGTTTTCGCGTCGAAGCAACCAGCTGCTTGCGGGATGAGTCTGTTGCAAGCGTTAAAGCGCTCCTTGCTGCCCCAAACTTAGAAATTGTCGCCCTAGTAGGTATGTCAGGTGTCGGTAAAAGCAGTCTCGTGAACTTACTCTCGAATGAGGCTGATGGCCGCGTTGGCCTACTCAGCAGCAAGACAGGACAAGGTAGGCAAACTACTACATCAGCCCATGCGTACAGGCTGGCTGAGAGTATCGGCAAAAAGCCGGGTGCCTTGCTTATTGACTTACCTGGTGTCCAACAATTCGGACTCACACACATTGAAGCCGATCATCTCAAATTGCTATATCCCGAATTCGATGCGATCAGCCATGGGTGTAATTACGCCAATTGCCGCCATGTAGCCGAACCAGAGTGCGCAATAATTCAAGCATTGGAAGATGGCTTCATCCATAACTGGAGATACTCATCGTACCGGGCGATACTGAGCGAGATACAGAGTTTTCAGGCTTGGTGAAGCTCTGGCTACGCTTATCTCGACGTGAATTCGCATAGAAATTTCAGAATCAGACTACAAACATCTATTTCCGCTATTGCACCGATGTGTTCTTTGTGGTCTTACTAATGTTCTTCCGGGGCTCTTATACAGGCACAGGCCACATAGTCGGGACCGCGTTATCTGACCTCTGCCCTGAAATTTGGATTTGAAAAGATTTTCACCAAACGAAAGTGGCTACCAGCAAAGTCCATCGCAAATAGGTGGGCAGCGCAGGTGTCCTATCTGCGGTTTAGATCCGCCAAAGTCTGAATTTTGGGGACTCGACTAAGGGACTTGTGTAGTGTGAGGTTTAGCCTCATTTAAGTTCTTGTCAGCACTTAATATAGGGTGGTTTAGGTGAGTAATTCAAGCAGTCAAATCATCGCATCGAAGTTGTCCGACGCACTTGACCTTCTGGCTCTGCTGGAAATGGTAACAGATGCGCAGACCAAACAGTCGCTAGGGAAAAGTTCGTGTGCAACTGTGCCCTGGGGCGGTATTAGATTGACGATACAGCAAACTAAAAACCTGCTGAAGTCAGTCTGTGGCGAAGTTACTGTACCTCAGCAGAACTCCGTAGTCGGGCAAAGGGAAGAGGAAGAAGAGGAAGACAATAATGGATACGATTTCTCCGACTCCCCCGCTCTGGCTCATCGGATAAAAAAGTCCCCCGCTCCCCGCAGTAACATAAGGGACTTATTTTCTGAAGGTGCAGATGAAGAAGCCGAAGATGGCGATCTCGCTTTATCCTCAGGTATCTCTTCAGACAAAGGTAATACTGGCACTTCCGCCTGATAAGGCAAAAAATGCTCAAGGCTCTTTCGGAGAGACAGACTCTCCCAGTTAGCGATCTAGTAGTAACCTCGCGCAGTCCTTTCGTGCTTGCCGCAGGTCTTCTATTGTTTTTGCAGGGATGCAGTCTGCTCCACCCGATCGATAAAATCGGTGAGGACTCTCAATCGCGCCTTGAGCATCTACTTTTAAAAGAACAGTTGAGCAATGTGGAAGAGTCTGAGGCTACTGTTCCAAAGCAGGCCTCTGCGACCTACAACTTTCTCCTGGGCGAGTTCGCTTTCAAAAATGAAAACTTTTCTGAAGCTCAGAGCCTATTTGAGGTGGCTCTCAAATATGATGAATCAGACGGAATCTCAATTCACCAGAGACTTCTGGACCTGTATCTCTTGGCTGGGAATCTGGACAAATCCCTTGATATAGTTAAGGTGCTGCTTGCCGAAGTTAACGATGAACAGAAACCCGAGCTACTCCTCACACAATCACAGCTTCTGTCGGCCTTAGACAAAAAAAAGGATGCCCAGGTCGTTCTTGAACCGCTCCTGGAAGTGTTGGCACAAACAGAACCTACGTCGAAAAACCAATCAGCAAAGTCTGAAGGTGAATTAGCCCAAGATCTCCCTGTAGATATCTCCCTTGAACAGAGACAACTGAGGATTCTCGAAGCCAATCGTGGATTAGCATCCTTTCTGTTGTCGGGCTTGTATGCCGAAGACAACAAGTCCTTACTAGCTCGTCAAATCTTGGAGTCATTTGTTAGCGCTCACCCCAAGTCCGTGCTCGGGCACTATTATCTAGCATTGGTATGTGAGCGGCTTGGAGATATGATCTGTGCCGAAAACAAGTTGCAGACCGCCTTATCTCTGAGGCCGGGTGTGGAGTTCATGTTAATCGATCAGGCCCGTTTGTGTGTGTTACAAGAAAAGCCGGAAAAAGCCACAGCGATTGTCGGCCAAGTGCTGGCTTTTAACCCCAAAAGCGTGGCTGCTCGTCGAATGCTTCTAGCTCTGAGAGACATAGGCTTTCTCTCTACCAGAGAGGTTTTGGCGTCCAATCCCGATGTATTTGCGAACCAATTCGGGTGGGCCAAAGTCACTATGGATCTCGCCTTGCTCGAAATAGAGCAACAGCAGATGTTGCGTGCAGAGCGCAACTTGCACATCCTTAAGATCTTTAACCCAAATGATTGGCAGGTAGCTTATTACCTAGCCTCCGTTTACGCTGCACAAGGTAAAACCAAAACTTCCATAGAGAAGTTAAAGCAGATCCCATCACAGTCCGAATATTTCGAAGAGTCTAGAGCTCTCGCGGCATATCTATTACAAACTCAAGAGCGCTATGAAGAAGCTGTCGCACTGCTTGAAGAGGTCCGAAAGGAGAAAGAGGATGGGAACGAGGAGCTACTGGCACTGATTGTAAACTTGCAGAGACAAGCTGGTGACATAGACGCCGCTGTGAAGACGCTCAGGAAGCTCATAAAAGTTCAACCGAATAACCCACGCAGCTATTTCCTCCTTGCGGTGCTCTGTGATGAGCTAGATAGGCGAGATGAAGTTATCACATCCTTGGAACGATCTATTGAGATAGATCCCAACTACGCGGAAGCTCTGAATTACCTAGGTTATACGTATGCCGAAGGAGGGGAAAAGTTAGAGCGAGCACTGGAGCTAATTAACCGAGCCTTATCTCAAGATCCTGAAAACGGTTACTTCATAGATAGCCTTGGGTGGGCATACTTCAGGATGGGCCGGTATGATGACGCACTCCGTGAAATGCTCAGGGCTGTAGGGAAAACGCCTAACGATGCTGTAATCCTAGAACACCTCGGGATGACGTATATGAAACTCGGAGATGAAGCAAACGCGCTTCTTTACCTCGACAAGGCTTTGGCTAACGCTCCAGAGTCTGAAGATGAGAAAGTTGAGGAGAGGATAAAAGAAGCGCTTAAACAGATGGAAAAGAAATAATGCCGATAGGCGACATGCTTCGGGAAAAACTATCTCCGCGCTTTGTCTCGGATCTTTTTATTCTCTTATGCTTGGCTCTGCTTTCTTCTTGTGGATTCAGGGCCCCACGAATCGGTGACTACCGCTACGATTCATTTGAACCTCTTCCCTTTAATCAATCTGTAGATCTATTAGAGAGTATAAAGCAGTCAACTGAGCATCTTCAGAATGTTAGGATTTTCACCCAGACGACTCTGCGCGATGGGCTCTTTAGTCAAAATGTCGATCAGGTGGTAGTCATTGATCGCCCGAACAAAATGAGGATGGAGACTCAAATATCTGGCACTGGCCAATTAGTTGAGCTTACGTTACTTCGCGGAAATGAAGTCGAGATTTTTAATCAGAAAGAGAACAAAATTGCCAAGGGAATATATTCCGCCCAAGCAGCTCAAACCCTATTTGGTGCGCCACTTCCACCAGAAGATATTATGTTGCTTCTCGTAGGCAGATTGAGCCCGAGGATTACAGCCAGTGCTTTGGCAAACCCTCAAGTAAAAACTGAGAAGAACCGACATGACACTTTCCTGGTTGAGACAAACTTAGAGCAGGGTCTTGAGCTCGTCTCCCTCTTTAAGCAAATTAAAAAAGATGGAATCAGTTACCCACTACTTAGCAACTTGATCATCCGCTCACAAGATACAGGTAAGGAATTGCTAGTTGGCAATTACGACTATCGCCTATGGAAAGAATACCCGCTCAACACCGTTGGCGCTCAGGATGACGAAGAAGAGGTAGGGTTCTATCCCCTCACTATTACAATCAACCGAGCAAGCGATGGCACCACTGCAACCCTTCGCTTTATAAGTGTCATCGTAAATAAAGCAATTAGTAATCCTGATAAAGTGTTCTTCCTCAATCCTTCTGCATCGACTGAGATTGTCCCCCTGAATTTTGATGGTATGGCAGAAGTTATGCATCTGGCTGAATAAGCATCGAGAGCCCGCGATTGATGCCCTTGATCGTAGAAATAACGCTTACAGGAAAACTTGTCTTTCTCTTTGTACCACTGTAGAAGAGACTTCCTCAATTGTGGGCCGGAGTGGTGGAATCGGTAGACGCGCCGGACTCAAAATCCGGTAGGGGCAACCCTGTGAGAGTTCAAGTCTCTCCTCCGGCATATGACATTCCTTCTTCCTAACCGTTCATCCTAGAAACGGCAAACGCATACGTGAAAGCAGTAGTTCTACTATCAGGTGGTTTAGATTCCAGCACGACGCTGGCCGAGGCTAAGGCTAAGGGCCGGACTTTGTACGCTCTATCTTTTGATTACGGGCAGAAAAACAGACTTGAGCTTTTGGCGGCGCAGAGGCTTGCTCATGCAGTGTCGGTAGTCGAACATCGGAGATTGACTATAGACCTGGGCATATTTGGCGGATCCTCTCTAACAACGGACAAGCCGATCCCCCTACACCGATCTCTAGATGAGATCGGCGAAGGTGTGCCCAGCACCTATGTTCCTTGCCGCAATACTCTCTTCCTCAGTTATGCTCTGGCATGGGCGGAAGTTCTCAGGGCTCAGGAGATCTACATAGGCGTGAATGCCGTTGACTACAGCGGGTACCCCGATTGTCGTCCTGCTTACATAAAGGCGTTTCAAGATATGGCAAACCTCGCTACTCGCTTCACAACAGAGGAGAGAGGTTGTGTGACTATTTGCACCCCACTGATAGCCCTATCAAAGGCCGATATTATCCGTAAAGGCAAGATGCTGGGCGTTGACTACTCTTTGACGATGACCTGCTATGAGCCTACAAAGGAAGGCATCTCCTGTGGGTTGTGTGATAGCTGCCTCCTGCGTCTAAACGGATTTAGAGAAGCCGGAATTACAGACCCCCTTCCCTACGCTTAAACCCATTGCAATTCGGAATTTCGTTTTCTCTGGAAGCAGATTGGGGTCATATTTGGAAGTTGCGATTGAGCCCACCCACAGCGATACTGAAGTATTGCGAGGATTGGCGATTGAGTAACTTTCAAATATGGCCCCAATCTGCTTCCAGAGAAAACGAAATTCCGAATTGCAATGGGTTTAAACACCTATACCTATACCCATCGCGAAGTTGATTACCTGAATGGTTACGAATAAGGATTCTCATATGTGTGCAAGCAGCATATGTATCTAGTTAAGGAAATCTACTTAACCCTTCAAGGCGAAGGTGCTCAAGCAGGGCGAGTCGCTGTGTTTTGTCGTTTCTGCGGCTGCAATTTATGGTCAGGTCGAGAAGAAGACAGGGATCTCGCGGAATGCATGTTCTGCGATACAGACTTTTTGGGGACAAACGGCCCCAATGGAGGTCGATATTCTTCACCGGAGGATCTATCTCAAAAAATTGTTGAGATATGGAGTGCCGGACCTCAAAAGGAAGAACCAGGACAGGACTCCAACATAGCGCGCCTTGTCGTCTTTACGGGAGGAGAACCTTTGCTCCAGCTGGATGGGCCCCTAGCCAGTAGCCTTAAATCTCTTGGCTTCGATGTGGCAGTGGAGACAAATGGAACAAGGCATCTCGTTACTGGGATAGACTGGGTTACCGTGAGTCCAAAGACAAAGTTGGATTCTATTTTGGTAAGAAGCGGGCAAGAACTAAAACTTGTATACCCTCAGAAACATATTCAGCCTAAGGAGTTTGAGGAATTAGATTTTGGGATATTCTACCTCTCCCCACTCTGGTCTAGTAACCAGAATGTCTTCAGACACAATAAGGAGATGGCGATCGAGTACTGTTTAAAAAACCCAAAATGGCGGCTGACTATGCAGTACCACAAAATTTGGGGACTCTCATGAAATTGTGCCTGATAGACAAGTCGCCAACTTCGCGCTTATCGCAAGGCAAAAGACGTCATACCAATCGCGCAGAAAGCAGTGCCGACCAGGATGCGTCATATACCCATCAAAACTCGAATCTCCCTCGTTCCCGGCGAATCTCGCAGTTTTCATTCGCGATGGGTATATATGTTTCCTTATGCGCCTTTGTTTGTCCGACTCTTGTGATAGCCGACTATATTCCGCCGGAGCAAGTCGAAATTAAAACGGAGGAATACAAGCCGACGTTACCAGAGACAGGGAATCTGAGCTTTAGTTATGAGATCGCCTGGCAGGGGCTTGTCGTAGCTGATGCGCTAGTTCACGTAGAGGACTGTTTCTCCGAAGACAAAAAACGCTATGTAAAGATGAGTGCAGATGCTCGCTCAAACTCCTTTGTTGCCCTCTTCTACAAGCTACAACATAGGAGTGAGGGCACATTTGAGGTTTCCCCGTTTAGGCCGATCTCTTACACCTACACACAAAAAGAGAACTCCAAAAGCACACAGAGGGCGATCCATTTTTTAAGCAGTGGTACCATAAAATATGAGAGCCGCAGAAACCAAAACAAACCGACTCAAGGTCAATTCAATCCAAACAACAATACGCTGGATCCTTTATCGGCAGCCTACCTGGCGCGTTCCTTGCCGATGGATCTCGGCAAGACCATCGCAGTTGATGTCTTCAACGGGAAACACAGATTCCTGATCTCATTCAAAGTAGAAGCGTTAGAGACTGTTTTAATAATGGGAAAGCAAATGAATGCGTATAGAGTCACCCCGACGGTCAACCGCCTGAGCGACAGCAGTCCTGAAAAACGGCTAAAGCAGGCATCAATCTGGATATCCGCTGACTCTCGCCGAACACTTCTAAAACTTAAGAGCGAAGTCTGGATAGGATCTATATCCGCGACACTAGTTGGAATTGAGAAAAAGTAGGCTCTTCACGTGAATTTGTGGGTGAAAATAGGAAGAAAGGGTAACCGTTCACGTACTCGGGGGAACAGAAGACTAGTGGTGCTGATTGTGGCGATAGTGGTGTTTCGAATGGACAAAACCATTAAGGTTTTGCCGTATATGTGAACGGTTAGTTGTTGTCACCCCCGATTTGCATCCGCAAATCGGCCCCTCAAGGGGCTTTCGAGGTGCTTGAAATTTGAGGGACTCAACGGTTACAAGAAAGGTAACTGCTCATTAAGTGTGGGCCATGTCACTATCTCGGAAGACGGGCGGTTCGAGAACCGCCCGATTTTACCTCTAATGTGTCGTACTGCGCCCACACTTAATGAGCAATTACTCTACCCTCGCCTACTTCCACCCACAAATTTACGTGAAGAGCACCGACTGGTTGCGGTCTCTCATTCTGTCAGGAAACGTAGTTTGCAGCTTGCAGATAGTGGTGATATAGTCCGCCGCGTTCTAGGCCTACTCCTAGCAAGACGCTCAGTTTAAGATGGCGGTTTTCAGTAGTGTTTTTCAGGGGTTTAGCAGCCACAGCATTCCTCTTGCTGTAGGTTATCTAGTAGCCTTCTCCAAGTAGGGCTCTTTAGTTTCAGCGGATACGAATGTTGGCCCGCTAATCTCGGGAGGCGTGCTTTTCGCATGGAGGGCGCGAAGACCTTGGTGTGTACGTGTATGGAAGAGCAATGTTTGTAGATCCCGAAGAAGCACTCTGGCAAGAAATTGCAGCACTCGCCGAATCAGAGGGCAAGCGCCTCTACGATTTGGAGAAGCATCTTAGCGGCTTGAGAGTCTCCCTCGGCAATGGCACTCAGGGCAATGGCGGCACTCAGGGCCTGGGCGAGAATCAAGTTTCCGGTGATATCCCGACTCACACTGATGCGTGCGTACGTCGCCCGGTAGCCTCTGATGGTTCGGGTGTCACATCAGAAGACTGCGCTAAGCTTTGTAGGCGTTTGATGGTTTTCCTCTCGGTAGAGGGTGTTCGGTTGGGACTGGGGGCCGACCCTGAATTGGAGGTCTCATCTCCAGGACTATCTAGAAGGCTCAGATTAGTCGAACACTATAGCGGGGCTCATG
>Ga0247840_10005160_pt1 | contig 19909 bp, 21 predicted proteins | sample LaCruzMarch2015__FD_192404 | JGI IMG/M metagenome (GOLD analysis project Ga0247840, IMG submission 192404) | Freshwater microbial communities from meromictic Lake La Cruz, Castile-La Mancha, Spain - LaCruzMarch2015_17m | ecosystem: Environmental > Aquatic > Freshwater > Lake | place: Spain... | reverse complement strand
ATCCGGCGCACGCGCGCCTGGTAGTCGGGCAGGTGCCGCGTGATTTCCTCGACCGCCGCCTGCACGGTCCAGAAACTGCGATGAACCACGCCCAGGCCATGCTCGCGCACCCACTGCGTGTTCCAGCGCTCCTGCGGCATGGTCCAGGGGTTGCGGGTCACGATCACCGGTAGCCCTTGCTGCACCGCCTCGCTCAGGCTGCCTGGCCCGGGTTTGCCGATGAAGAAATCGGCCAGCCGCATCCAACGTGCGACCTCGGTCGTAAAACCGACCACGACCCGCGGCGCCCGGGCCGGCTGGTCCCGCAACGCCTTGGCGAGCTTGGTATTGCGACCGCACAGCAGGATCAAGGGGGTGTCGGGCAGGCGCCTGGCGATCGCCAACATCGCCCCGGAACCGGTGCCGCCGAACAACACCAGGCCGGTCGGCGTGTCCGCGTCCAGCCCCAGTCGCCGCCGCTCGGCGGTCCGCTCGATGGGCCTCTGGGCATAGAAGTCGGGGCGCAGGATCATGCCGCTGCTGCGATGCACGCGCTGCGGCTTGCAGCCGGCGGCCAGCGCCTGCGCGACCGCATGGTCGGTACCGCACACCAGGTGCTGTGCCAGGTCCGGCTCGATCCAGAAGTGGGGCGGATGATCGGCCATGTCGGTGAGCACCGTCACGAAGGGTACGCCCGGGCACGCGAGCGCCAGGCTGTCGTGCAAGGCGCGGTTGAAGTTGGGGATCAGGGACACGACCAGATCGGGCCTGGTCGTCTGCCAATGGCGCGCCAGGCGCCGCACCAGGCGGGCATGGCCCAAGCGGATCAGACCTTGAAACAGCTTGAGTTCCTGGGCCAGACCCAGCGTGAAGCCGGTCGCCAGGCGCATGTTGTAGAGGTCCTCGGGCTCCATCCCGGTCACACGCAGAAAGCGCTTGTTCGGGTCCAGCACCTGCATCAGGTTGACCTTGCGCACCTGCCAGGGCCGCCGCTGATCGCGGATCGCCTGCTCCAGCGCCTGCGCCGCGGCACGGTGACCGCCGCCGGCGTTGAACCAGATCAAATCGACGGTTCTTATGGCCGGCGTCGTTGCACGCGGCGCCGGGCGCCAGGGGCGTTCGTGTGCAGCAGGGGCGCGAAGAGTTACCAGGGGAGTCACAAAGCGAGGTTCCAAATGACTGGGAGCCAACGGACAGGACTAACGGCATTATCGATGGTCTTGATGACACCTTGGTTACCATCGGCGTCGTGCGCGGCCGGGCTCTCAACCAACCTCGGGGCAGTGGTTGTCACCATCCTGTCACCATTCCGGAATCACCGTGTAACGTTGGACGCTTAGGCTGCAGGTCGGGGACCTGACCGACACCCCCGGTACCAACAACGTCAATCTGGACGTCCGGGCCGCCTTTGCCCAGGCCCTGTACAATGCCGGGATCGGCTTCTATCCGCTGCGCGGCAATCATGAGAGTTCGGCGAGCGCCGCCGGCGAGTTCCAGCGGGTCTTTCCCCAGACCCAGACGGGCGTGAATAATCAGACGCCGGATAACGCGCGCATCGCGACGACCTATTACGGTGCGGCACCGGTCAATACCGGGACGAACTTCACCGTCGGCTACTACATCGTCACCGTGGATGGTCCGCGGGTCAACGTCGACGCCTATGCCTCCCCTAATGGCTGCGATGGTGACTGCAACCTGACGGATGATGTCATTCCCTACAGCTTCACCAAGCGGGAGAGCTTCGGGTACAGCTTGAACGGCAAAGAGGTCGTCGTGGAGCAGGGCGCGAGCCTCGCACTGACCGACGACACCACCACGGCCGTCAGCAATGGCGAGACCGGTTACGTCGGGACTCGGATGGCCATCGTGGAGGGCACCAACGCTGCCACGGGCAAGGACTACAGCAACCGTGCCCTGGCGAAGACGGTGGATACCGGCTGGGCCCCGCGGGCCGGCGCGACGGCCAGCGATATCCTGACCCTCTGGGGCCTGCACGACAGTCTGGCCACGGACTTCTCGGTCCCTGCGACCGCGACGGCCGCGCCCTCCGGATATCAGTTCAAGCTCAAGGGCGACAGGACCGACACCTACGTCCTCTCGCTGAGCTATCAAGCGAACGGCATCAGCGCCCAGCGGCTCGCGAGTGGTCTGTTCGGTCTCGCGACCCGCGACGCCGAAGGCAACTGGATCAACGCGGTGGCTGCGAACGACGGCGGCGACGGGAGCTTCGTCCAGGGGCCCTATGTCCACGGCGATACGCTCGGGACCTACGGCATCGACACCGCCACGCAGACCGCCTGGGCGGTGGTCAATCACCAGGGCGACTTTGCGGTGGCCGATTTCGCCAAGGGCTCGCCGCAACTCTATGCCCTGATCGCCAGCAAGGCCGGTCCAGCCGGCGCCCGCGTATGGACCCTGAAGCTCGTCAATGGGCATGAGCCGGTCAGGGGTGCCAGGATCGACGACCTGACCCTCGCCCAGACCCGCGGCACCGCCTGCACGCCGGTGCTCGGCAGACCCACTGCCAGCGGCAGTGTCGAGGTCCTGACGCCCTATGTCCGTCCGGTCGGCGACATCGGACCGAGCGACTCGGCGCTGAACTCGGTCCAGCTCGATTTCAGCACCTGCGCCGCCACGGCACGCTTCACCGCCACCATCGACTACAGCGCCGACGGCGGGGTGAGCGGAACCAAGACCCTGTATAACCAGTTCCGTTAGCCGCAGCGGCAGGAAGACCATATCATGAATCAGATCATCAAGCCCCTTGCGGGCCTCGCGCTGGCGTTGACGATACTCAGCGCCCCGGCGGCCCAGGCCTCCCGGCTGACCCCCGACCCGGCCAACGGCGCCCTCGTCGGCGCCCCCGGAACCATCGTGGGCTGGGGATTGCGCCTATACAATGACGACCCGCTGAACTATCTGCTCGTGAGCAGCGCCAGCTTTCAGACCGATTCCGCGGCGTCCGGAACCTTCAGCGATTTTGTGGGCCTTCAGTCCCTCGAGGTGGCGCCCCTGACCACCGTGGTCCAGGCTTTCGACCTGGATAATCAATTGGGTGTTGGGAGCTATGCGATCCCGTCCTTCGCCTCGTCCGGCACCGTGGTGTGGGGGCGTCTCCTGCTGACCTACGACCTTTATTCGCGCAGCGTCGGCGATGCCGACTTCAATCCTGACACGGATCTGGTCTCGTCCGGCAATGTCATTGCGGCGGACGCCGCGGTCCCGGAGCCCGCGACCTTGCTGCTGCTCGGCCTTGGCGCCTTTGCCATCCCGCGACGGCGCCGTGCTCGGAGCGCTTCGCCGAGGCACTCCTGTCCCCGCTGCCACCCTCTCCGGCATTAGAGCGCGCCGTCGCCCGCCGTCGCGAGCTGCCCGGCGGCGAATAACCGGTTCCGCGCTACGCGTCGTTGCACTCTGTCCGCGCCGAGGTGCGCCTGGCTCGACGCCTGACTCGCCACTGCACCGGTGGAATTCGAGAGCCCGCGGATTCGCGACGCCTTCATCGCCGCGGTGCTGCGCGATGCCGGCGGCCTCCCGGCCGCGGTCGAGCAGATGCTGGCCGGGGCCTTGGCCGAGCGCGAAGTGTCGCGGCGCACCGTGCGCGACCTGTCGAGCGACGCGGCCACCACCTACCTGGAGTAGATCAACCGAGCCATCAGCCGGACGTCGTCTGGGGCCCGCGGACCCTATTCTTGGCTGGCCCTGCGTTCCGCAAGCACGCGCCTGCTGCTGGTCGGCTGGCAGGAATCCTGGCGGGCTGGTGAATGGGCCGACGGTGGCGGCGCGTCAGACATTGCCGTCCGCGCCTGTCGGAAATTTCCGAAACCAGGTGTGGCTGGCGCGCCACAATACAAAACATTGATCTTAACAAGTACCGAGCGATCACCGAGCGTCTACTTTAATCTCTGTCAGTGCTATTTTCCGGCGCCCCGGTATTGCCGGGAAGCGCGGCATGTGGCAACGGACAAAGAAACCGGACTGGATTGGTCGAGTGGCGTGGACGCGGAGTCCGTGTAGCGCGTCCACCACAGACATATACTTGGACTCAAGAAGCCGACAATTAAGATATTCACCTGAACTGACAACAGGCCGCAACCATGAACAACATGCTGCTCCGTACCTCTTTTGCCCTGATTGCTTTCGCAGCGACGAACTGTCTTGCGGAATCCGAGATTCCCAACCTCGTTGGGAAGTGGATCGGTGAAAAAGAATTCGCAAAGATTCTGAAGACGGAAAGTCCCGCTGGCAGGAGCCACACGCCGCATGAGGAGTTTGGTAAGATAAATGTTGACGTTGAGTTCACAACGCAAAAGGGCAGGCTGCTGAAGGGCACTAAGACAAGTGAGAAGTGGTCTGAAAGACTGGTTTGCGTCATCGACTACGATAATAAAGGGTTATACTGCACCGATGAAAACGGGATGTTTGACGGTCAATTGGTCGGAAAGGATGAGATCGTTTTTCACTACCATCATGTTACCAGCGATAATTCTATTGTGTCGGTAATGAAGTTGGCGAAAAGGGAGTAGCATTCCCGGCTGGCAGGTGTTGAGCTCCGAATGGGTGGGTACATTCTCGCCAGCCCAGGTGTCGCGTCCTGCTAAGGTCGGGCGCTTGCTCCCGCGCGGCCCGCCGGTCCCGCTGTGCGGCACCCGTGCGCGGCTGGTTTCGGATCATTGCGTCGGCATAGAGGGCGGCAAGGTCGTGCGCGACGCCCGTCCGCGGCCAGTTCCGGAAGCAAACGCACTTGGCGAGGGCGACAACGCGCACGCCCCGTCGCTCAACACGAACCACAAACGCCCGTGGTGTCTGCGGTCTAGGGTTCCTCATGCGGCCCAACGCCGACCGCACCGGGGTGGTGTTCGGCATCGACGCCAAGGTCCCCGAGCACCGCGGCAACGCGGCCCAGCGGCGCGAGCACGATAAGCGCATCGGAGCTGGCACCATGAGCGGGGCTGGGGCGGCCTGTCCCTGCTGTGCGACCATCATGACGATGGGGAACTTGCGCCTTGAAGGCCGCGCCGGGCGACTCGGTGCGGCGATGACCGCAGTGGTCGTGGATACACCTCTAGGCAGGGAGTATCGGGTGCCGACGCTGCACGAGATCGAGATGGCAGCGGCGGCCGGAGCCGAGCTAGATACCGTTTTCGCCGATGTGCCCTTTGGTTTACCTACAGAGTCGACGCCTAAAGGGGGAAGTGGTGCGGCCCGGGCGTTCTCAGTTGATGGATACGGACTTGACCGCTGGTTCAAGCTCTTTTTGCCGCGCCAATTGATGGCCCTGGGTCAGTTGGTCGTCGCTGGCCGCAAGACGGTAGATGCATTGCGCAACAAGAATTACGAATGCGGTTGGATTGAGGCTATTGTTGCCGCAATTGCGTTGGGAATTGATCGCACAGCAGATCGCGGAAGCAGTATCTGTCGCCCTGATCCAACGCCAACGCAGCGCGGCATAATTAATACCTTTTCGCGCTTTGCCCTTCCAATCGCGGGCCCGACTTCGTGTGGGCGGCCACCGGGCCGGCGCTCGAAGCCTACAGCCGCTATCCGGTGGTGAAGAAGGCCGCGGCGAGCGGCGGCCTGATGGAGGTCAGTGAGTTCTTGGGCCATGTCCGGCGCATGGTCGTGGACTTCGTGGTCGGGCGGGTGCTGACCCACGGCGCGGGGGCGCCCGCGGTCGGCGAGCATCCGCTCGATGACATCACGACCTACTACCTGCACCTGAAGGGCCACGGCGGCACGGCGCAAGGGGCCTTGGCGCTGGGGGACTGACCGAATGACGCTAAGATTTCGTAGGATGGGCAAAGCGAGAGCGATGCCCATCAATGACAGTGCCAGCGTGCCGGCCTTGGTCATTGTTCCGGCCAGCGGCGCCATTCTCGCTTCCTCTGCGCCTCCGCGTCTCTGCGTGAGTAAACAATGTCTCACGCAGAGGCGCCGAGACGCAGAGAATGGGACATTCGACTGCCTTCGGGGATAACATGGCAAGAACGACGACGCACGCCTGGCACCAGGTGATGGCGCTCCGCGCCGAGATCCTGAGCGCCGAACTGTCGCAGAAACAGTTCGCGGCCGATCTGCACGACGTGATGCTGGGGGATAACCTCGGCATCTATCACGATCCGCAGGAGTTCTTCGCGCTCACCTATCCGACCGCGCGGCTGCGCGATCTGGTGCGCGATGTGCTCTGGCGGCTGGCCGGCAAGTCCGAGAAGGCGGTCCGGCAGTTGTACCTGACCTTCGGCGGCGGTAAGACGCACTCGTTGGTGACCCTGGTCCATTTGATGCGGGACCCTGAGTCCCTGCCCGACATCCCGTCGGTGCAGCAGTTTCGCAGTCATTGCGGGCTCCCTGAGGGACTGCCGCGGGCGCGGGTGGCGGCGGTCGTGTTCGACCATCTCGATGCTGAACAGGGCATGGAGGTATGCGCGCCGGACGGGAGTCGGCGCCGTCTGCTGATGCCGTGGAGCGTGCTCGCCTGGCAATTGGCCGGCGACGCCGGGCTCAAGGTGCTGAAGGTGGACGGAGCCGAGCGGGTGAGCCCGCCGGCCACCAACGTGATGACCCAATTGCTGGAGCTGGCCCGCACCGAGATCCCGGCGGTGCTGATCCTGTTCGACGAGGTGCTGTGGTTCGCCCGCACTATGGTGGATAAGGCCCCGGCCTGGACCGGGCGCCTGAAGGACTTCCTGCACAGCCTGACCGCGAGGGCGGGTTACCCAAGGTCTGGCGCTTGGGCTCCAAGCCAAATCTGAAACAGATGCACGCGGCAGCGCGGGCCGGCGTCAGCGACTCCCTGGTGGACGTGGTGCTGGAGAAGACGATCCAGGACGCCGCCAAGCTCACGGACGGGGCGCGCGCGGCCGGCGCGAAGGTGCACAAGCTGCCCGCGAAGCCGGCCGACATCGACGACGATGGTTTGTTTCACTACGCCGTACTGGGTCCGGCAGCGGCGTGCGATGCCGGCAAGCCGAGCGCCCATGCGCGGCGCTTCCTCGACGAGACCACAGGGCCGGACAAGCCGCGCGCACCGCTCGCAGCCACGGACCTACTGCCCGAGCAACTCCCGGCCGCCTGGAACGGCGATATCGCAACGGCCGAGCACCGCCGGCCATGAACTGTCGCTGACGCTGACCGTCACATTGCATCGCGCGACGCGCCCGGCGGTGCAGGCTATCAACGGCGTCAACGCGGTCTTGGAGAAAGTGAAGGCTGGGTGGGAGCTCCATTAGGCGCGGAGCTGCCGCCGCGCGGGGGCCTGCTCAGGTGGAGGGATGGTGGTGGCGACGCAGCGCCACCCCACTCGCCATGCGAATCGCGGAGCATCGTGGCCTGCGGCACCGTCGCGGTACCCGAGGACCATGCCAAACCGGATGGGCGCCGCATCCCCCTGACCTTCATGGTCTTCAGGCCCCGCTTCCTGGCCTCGGCGCCCGACGCGGTGGTGCATCTGCATGGCGTGCCCAGGGTGGGCATCGTCGAGCGGGTCGCGCTCACCTCCACCTTTTTCGAGGGGTTGCGGACGCGGGGACTTCCGGGGACAGTTTACTTAAGCGAGCCGCTGAACCATTAACAATGGGCGCTGATATGATTGAACGATCGGTAGCGGATCTATACGAGCGCGACTTTTACGCGTGGGCAAGCGAACAGGCCGGCCTGTTGCGAGCCGGGCAACTGGCTGCGGTCGATCTTGCCCATGTCGCCGAGGAGATCGAGAGCATGGGCCGCAGTGAACGACGAGAACTCGTTAACCGCCTGGTCGTGTTACTTCTGCATCTGCTGAAATGGCGTTTCCAGACCGGCCGCCAGGGGAACTCTTGGCGGCTGTCGATCAAGGAACAGCGAATTCGTTTGAAGTCGCACCTCGAAGACAATCCAAGTCTGAAATCGCATCTTGATTGGGCGATCACCCAAGCCTATCAATTGGCGTTGATTGAAGCGGAGCGCGAAACTGGTCTGCCGGAGTCAACTTTTCCCGTCATCTGTCCGTTTACCTATCAGCAATTATTCGACGATGCGTTTTTGCCTGAAGCGGCGGGGTCGCATTAGTGCGGCGAGCCCGGTCTCGATGCGACCGCGCGCCGCGTTGGTCAGCGCGCCGCCCTTCGACGCGAACCTCGCCGCCGCCTCGTCACCGATCCCCGGGGGCGCAGCGGCGCCACTCTCGGCCACGGCTTTAAGGAGCCCCGATGACCCCCGACCAGATCCTTGCCTTCGTCCTCGCACTGACCTCGCCCCAGCCCGCCGCGCCAGACCCCGGAGACAGCGCTGGCCGGGATCACAGGACTGGATGCCGACGCCCTGGCCTTCGCCCAGACGGCGCTCCGCTTCGCCCAGCAGGGCCAGATCCAAGAGGATGCGGTCAAGACGGTGCTGGAGCGTCTGGAGGCCGACCGCGCCGCCGCGGCCGCAGGCACCGGGTTGGTGTGCGATTTGTGCTCCTGGCATCAAGCTCCGCCCAGGCCATCGACGCGCACTACCGCCGGCTGCTCGAACGCTCCGGCTGCACGCAAGTCTCCGAAGCGCAGGGCTGCGACATCAACAAGACCAGGAAGGAAAACGCCAAGGCCGGTTTCGTGGCGGACGCCCCCGCCGACAAAGCGGCAGCCGCCGGCCAGACGCCGTATGCCGGGCAATGGGTTGCCAAGGCCGCGTCGGGAGCGACGGTGGCGACCATCCGCATCAACGCCAAAGAGCAGGTCTGGGTGAGCGGCAAGCGTGTGAAGGCCAAACGCAGCGACGGCGCTCTGGTATTCCGCGACGGCAAGATCACCTATACCATCCAGGGGGACCGGCGTTTGCAGGGCGAGGACTCCTGGACGGATTTCGATGCCGGAACCAAGGGGCCTATCGTCCCCGAGTGACCCCGGTCGGTGCGCGCCGGGCGCCCCTCAATCCAGATCGGGGGTCTCGCCGGTGGCGATGTAGACCACCCGCTCGGCGATGTTGGTGGCCCGGTCGGCGACCCGCTCGTAGAGGTGCGTCACCCAAGACAGGGCGATCCCCGGCGCCGCCTGGTGCGGATCATCGCCAATCAGCACGGCGATGGCGTCGATCAGTTCCGACTGGAGGGCGTCAATCTGATCGTCGCGGCTGGCCACCAGTCGCGCCAGCGGCGCGTCGCCGCCCGCCCGGCCGTAGGCCGCCAGCGCATCGCGCAACATGTCCACGGCCGCGTCGCCCATGTCCGCGACCCGGGCGAGGAGCGGCGCCGGCAGCGGCGGCTGCGCGTGGCGCAGCAGAATCCGGGCCACGTCGGCCGCATAGTCCCCGATCCGCTCCAATTCCGCGACCAGTTCCATGGAGGCGCCGATCAGGCGCAGATCGAGGCCCGCGGGCTTGTAGGCGGCGAGCACCAGCAGCGCCTCTTGCTCCAGCAGACGGCGCTCCCGGTTGATGGCCGCGTCGCCGGAAACGATCTCCCGGGCCAGGCCGAGGTCCTGCCCACGCAAGGCCTCCAGTGACTTGCGAAGGGCCCGTTCCACTTGGCCACCCATGACCAACAGCGCCTCTTTCAACGCCTCGCGCTTCTTTTCGACCAACAGCGGTGACTGGGGCAAGGTGCTTCCTCCGGTTCTGTGTCAGGGATCGTCCGCCTGAGAACGGACGGACATTAGTCTCTACCTTAGCGAAAAAGTTGACGGTTTGCTGATCGGCGAGCCGACACCGGGCAGCGGCCCGCTGTCGCGGGCGACGCAGGGGCTATGGATGTGCAACAGGTCGAGCCCCCGCCGCGCCAGGTCCGGCCGCCGCCGCAATGCACCCACCCGCCAAGCGCGTCGCCTCTGCCTGGAGTCCAAGGCTTCAGCCTTGGCGCGTTCCAAGGCTGAAGCCTTCGACTCCAGGCGCCTTGGGCCGTGGCGCTTGGCTTGACGGCAGTGACCCGCAGGAGGCGGTTCTGCGGGTCCAGCGTCCGGGGAAGGTCTGGATCGAGGTCGAACGGCGCCGGTCCGCAACACGGCGGTCGTACGCCGGTCACCGTGAGGTCATGATCGGCCCCTAGACTCGTGGGTCTGTCATCGCCACGAGCCTCAAGAGCCCTGCCGTGAAAGCTGCCCTGACCCTGCGCGACCGTATCGACCACGCCGTCTTCAACGCCATCTATTCCCGCTCACTGGTCTACAACACCTGTTGGGAGGACCCGGCGGTCGACCGCCTGGCCCTGGCCCTGAGGCCGGACGATACCCTGCTGGTCATCACGAGCGCCGGCTGTAACGTGCTGGACTATGCGCTGGCCGGCCCCCGGCGTATCCACGCGGTGGACGCCAATCCACGCCAGACGGCGCTCCTGGAACTGAAGCTGGCCGGCATCCGGCACCTCGCCTTCGAGGACTTCTTCGCCCTGTTCGGCGGCGGCGTCCACCAGCACCACCGCGCCCTCTATCACGAGGCCCTGCGCGCCGACCTCTCGCCCTTCGCGCAACGCTTCTGGGACGAGCGGCTGCACTGGTTCGACCCGGGGCACGGTAGCTTCTATTTCCAGGGGCTTGCCGGGACCGTGGCGCGCGCCTTCCGCGCCTACCTGCGGGTCCGCCCGCGCCTGGCGGCCGGTATCGATGAATTGCTCCAGGCGGACTCGCTCAGGGGCCAGCGGGCCGTCTACGATACCCAGGTCGCGCCCCTGATGTGGGGCGCGGGTATGAACTGGACCCTGTCGCGCCAACTCACCATGAGCCTGCTCGGCGTGCCCTATGCCCAGCGCCGCCAGGTCCAGGCGCAGCACCACCGCGGGGTGGCGGGCTTCATCCGCGAGGCGGTCGAGTACGTCTTCCGCGAACTGCCGGTCTGGACCAACTATTTCTGGATGGTCTATCTCAACGGGCGCTATACCCCGGCCTGCTGCCCCGAGTATCTGAAGCCAAAGAACTTCGCGGCCCTCAAGGCGGGGCTGGCGGACCGCGTGGTGCCGTACACCTGCACCGTGACCGCCTTCCTGCAACAGACGCAGGAGCGCATCTCCAAGTTCGTGCTGCTCGATCACATGGACTGGATGAGTTCTTACTATCCCGAGGCACTGGCGGAGGAGTGGACGGCCATTCTGGCGCGGGCGACCCCGCGGGCCCGGGTCATCTTCCGCAGCGCCCACGCCGCCCCCGCCTATCTCGACGCCATCGAGGTCGGCAACGGCCGCGAGCGGCTAAGCGAACGGCTGGTCTTCCACCCGCGGCTGGCGCGTGATCTGCAGCGCCGGGACCGGGTCCACACCTATGCCGGCTTCCATGTCGCCGACCTGGCGGGGGCCTGACCATGGGCCGCAGCGATGCCCAGGTCCTGCTGAGCCTGATGCGCGGGCAGCCCCGGCATGGTGCCCTGGCCGCGCGCCTGCAGGCCTTCTACGGCCCCCAGGCCGAGCACTACGACGCCTTCCGCGAGCGATTGCTGCACGGCCGCGCCGACCTGCTGTGGCAGTTGGCCCCGCGCCCCGGCGCCCGCGTGATCGAACTGGGCGCCGGCACCGGGCGCAACCTGGGTTTCTTGGGGGAGCGCCTGACCACCCTGGAGTCGGTCGAGCTGGTCGACCTGTGCCCGGCCCTGTTGGAGCAGGCACGGCGGCGGACCCGCCGGCTGCCCAATGTCCGGGTGGTGGAGGCCGATGCGGTGACCTACCGGCCGGCCCGCCCGGCGGATCTGGTCTATTTCTCCTACTCGCTCACCATGATCCCGGACTGGGAGGGGGCGCTGCGCAACGCCTTGACCATGCTCAAGCCGGGCGGCGCACTGGGTGTGGTGGACTTCTTTGTGTCAGACCCGACCCCCGTGCCGGGGTTGGTCCACCACGGGGCCCTGACCCGCTGGTTCTGGCCGCGCTGGTTCGCCCATGACGGGGTGCGCCCCAGTCCGGCCCACCTGCAACTGCTGCGCCGGTTGCTGCCCGCGCATCGACTGACGCAGGACCGCGCCCCGGTCCCCTATCTGCCCGGGTTGCGGGTGCCTTATTATGTCTTTATCGGGCGGCTGCGGGGGGGTGAGCATTCGCCGGAGTAACGAGTCAAGAACAAGCTGAACACGAATACTATCGTTGTCGTTGTCGTAATCGGGGCTATTGCCTCGACTTTGGCCATTTTGGCAGTCGCGCAGGGAGCTAACTGCCTGAAATACGATGAGGGCGAAAAATTAGAGGGGGTCAGGAGGCCTCGACTTTGGCCATTTTTCCGCCTGGCCATAGGCATGATAATCAACGCGTTATCTTGGACGGAAAAAATTAGCAGGGAGTCTTCGCCGGGGTTCGCATCGGTCCCGCTGCTGCCTAACCCCATCCTGATTTTTCGTGCTTTTATGTTTCAATCAGTTAGCCAGGACGGCTGTTAGGAAAATGGCCAAAGTCGAGGAGGCCAGAACTCCGGAATTTGACCCCCTCGCTAATTTCTTGGCGCGTCGCAAGATTTTGATATTCATATGATTGCCGGCCAGGAAAAATGGCCAAAGTCGAGATTGCATCGCTCCTCCGATTTCGACAACGATAACGACAACGGTGCGACAGGCCTTGATCATCGTTCCGGCCCCGAGCGCCGCCGCCAACCGCGAGAAATTGGACAGGATTAACAGGATTCCGCAGGATTAACAGGATAAGACTGTCGTCGGATCTGGCGTTTTATCCTGTAAATCCTGAAAAATCCTGTTAATCCTGTCCATTTCCCGCGGGGATTGCGAGCCGCTGCCGCTTGCGCCGAGCAGGGTCGAAGTTCCTGCCGGTGGCCGGAACGATGATCGACGCCGTGCGACAAGTGACCGTTCAACTCCTCCCCGGGCGTGGTTGGATGGGTTTCGCTTCGCTCTACCCATCCGGCGCTGCGGATGGCGGGCCTCGATCATAACTCCGGCCACCTCGAGGGTCACAGCCGTCGCGGCCGGGGGGCCGCTCCTGCGGCGTAGGAGCGGCCCCCCGGCCGCGACGGGTTGCCGCAAGGGCGCGTGGCCGGAGTGATGATCAAGGCCGATGGCGATCAGCCGTGCGGCTTTTCCTTCAGATGCGGATCGACGGGCGGGATCACGCTCATATTGGGGCTGCCCGGCAGACGCGGCATCGCAATCACGGGGAACTCGCCCGTCAGGGCGTTGAGGAAGGCCACCAGGTCCGCCGCCTGGGCGTCGGTCAGGTCCTTGTTCAACTGGGTCTTGGCCATGACCCGCACCGCCTCGTCCAGGGTCGGCACCTGGCCGTTACTGATATAGGGCGCGGTCAGCGCGATGTTGCGCAGGGTGGGGACCCGCCACAGATTCCGATCGGCCTCCTGCTTGGTCGCCTCGAAACGGCCCAGGTCCGCGGTCAGTTGATACTTGGCGTCATAGTCGCTGCCCGGGTAGGTGGGGAACTTCATGTAGAAGCCGGTGCCGATGGGCAGCGTCGGGCCGCTGAAGTTGGCGCCGGAGTGGCAGGAGGTACAGCCCAAGGAGTCGAAGGTTTTCATCCCGCGCACCTGCTGCTCGGTGAGGGCCTTTTTGTTGCCCTTGACATAGCGGTCATAAGGCGAGTTGGGGGTGATCAGAGTCCGCTCGAAGGCGGCGACCGCTTTGGCGGCATTGTCGGCGCTGATCGGCTGGGCCTCGCCCGGGAAGGCCGCCTCGAACAGCGGCTTATAGCCAGGAATCTTGTCGATCCGCCCCAGCACGTCCTGCAGGCTCCCCATGCCCATCTCGATGGGGTTGACCAGCGGCCCCTTGGCCTGGTCTTCCAGGGTTGCGGCGCGTCCATCCCAGAACTGCACCGAGTAGAAGGCGGCATTCCACACCGTCGGGGCACTGCGCCCGCCACGGGCGTCATGCATCCCGATGGAATTGGGACGGTTGTCGTCGCCCCCGGCCATGACGTTGTGGCAGGAATTGCAGGACAGGGTCCCGTGCTCCGAGAAGCGCGGGTCGAAAAAGAGGGTCTTGCCGAGTTGGACCTTGGCCTTGGTCGTCGGGTTGTCTGCCGGGGACGGGGCCTGATCGGGCAGGGCCTGCCAGTCCGCCGCCAGCGACGGCAAGGCGACGCCAAGGGTCAGGGCGCTGCCGAGCAGTAGGGTCGCTTTGGATCTCATCGTGACGAAACTCCTGATGACGTAGTCCGGTTGGATAAGGATGGAAGACTCCGGGGCGAACCGGGGGCGCCTTGGAGTCCGTCGCCGACGCGGCGACGATGGTGCACGTCGCCGCGTCAGTGCGACTGACCGCCGCCGGCAGCGGTCGCCGACGCCGCCACGCTAATCATCGTGCTCCTCGGACTCCTTGTCACCCTCGCCGTCGGGTTGCGCGGCGGACCCGTGCCGGTCGTCCCTGCCCCGACCCTCATGCCCGCCTTCCTCGGCCTTGCCGTTGCGATGACACTCCATGCAGTCCTCGTAGTTCGTGATGCCTTCCTTGACATGCTCCTCGCGGATCTTGGAGCGGGTGTGCTCGTGGCAGCCGTAACAGGTGTAGGTGCGATAGTCCTTGCCGACGTGACAGGTGTTGCAGGACGCCTCGTGATCGCCCGTGAGGCTGAACAGGGACTCGTGCTCAAAGGTCGCGGGTGTCCAGGCGCTTTGGGAGTGGCACTGGCCGCAGGCGCCGGTCTCGCCCTGGTGCATGGCGTCCAGGGGGGCCTGATGGCAGCCGCCGCACTGATCACGGCGGGCGACCTTGAGCAGGTCGTGTGAGAACTGGCCGATGGGGCGGAAGGCCTTGACCCCCTTGTGGTCGCTGTGACAGGCGACACAGTCCGCCTCCAGCAGGTCCTGATGGAAGGGGGTGAGCTTGCGCTCATTGGCGATGGCAAGGCCCTTGGTGGTGACCAGCCCGATCTCCGCGGGCTTGTGACAGTTTTCGCAATTGCCCGGCCGACTGCCGATGAAGGGCTGATGGCAGGCGAAGCAATCGTCCCCGAACGAGCGGTGCGCCGGCATCACCGGCCCGGGGGCGACCATGAGTTGCGGCCAGAGCACTGCAATCAGGATCAGGACGACCAGATTGGCGGCGACGAGGATGAAGACGCGTTGCTTGTTCATTGCCACTGCCAGAATAGAAAGATGCTGAGGATGTGGGCGAGGGCCAGGACGCCGAACGCCATGGTGATGGGGAAGTGCACGGTGCGCCATTGCTTCATCGCATCCACCGTGACCGCGTCCCAGAAGACCTCCTTGTCGATCATCGCCGGGCTGTCGCCGTGGTCGGCATGGAACTCGCGTTTCGCGAGCAGATCGCGCCGCGAGCGCCCGAGCAGGTATTGCCCGGTCATGCCGCTGGCGAGCGTCACCAGCATCGCCAGCAGGGCCAGCCAGGGCAGGACCGCGTAGACATGGACCCCGGCGTGGACCAGGATCATCAGCGCGCCGATCCAGGTCAGGACCTCATGCAACTGCAACAGGGTCTTGGGATTGCCGGACGTGATCAGCTTGCGCTTGCGCATGGAATAGGAAAACGAGAGCAGGATCAGGATGGTCCCGGGGATGCCCAGCCAGCGACCGATCCAATAGAGACCGAAGGCGTGCAGCAGGGCATCGGTGATCGCGGTCGCTACGATCAGGGACCCGAACAGCAACAGGAATGGAACGATTTCTCTACGAACGATTGAGCGATTCATCGGGACCTCTACAACGCCAGGGTCAGATCGGCCGTCGGGGTGGAGATACAGAGCAGGCAATGGCCCGGCTGCATATCCGCGTCGGGCGTCTGAGAATACGCGACCGTACCGGATTCAATCCGGGTCTCGCAGGTGCCGCAACTGCCGGCCCGGCAGCCGGAGTCCACCGTGATTCCCTGCCCCTCGGCGAGCTCGAGCAGGGATGCCGCAGCGCCGTCCCACGGCACCGTCTTGCCGGAACGGCTGAAGCACACGGTCATGGCGGCGGCCCGCGTCGTCGGCACGGGCGCCGGGCGCTTGTTCAGCGAGGCGGGGCCGAATGACTCGTAATGGATGTCGGCCGTCGGCACCTCCTGCGCCTCCAACGCCGGCACCAGTGACTCCATCATCGCCGGTGGGCCGCAGACATAGAATTCATGGCGGCCGAAGCCCAGGGTCCGTTGCAGCAGTTGCAGGTCCACGTACCCTTGGTGCTGATAGTCCCGGCCGAGCAGATCATCCGCGTCGGGCGCGGCGTAACAGCAATGCAGGTGCAACCCCGGTTGGCCCTCGCTCAGGGTCTTGAGGTGTTCCTTCATGATCTGTTCGGCGCCGTTGCGCACCCCATAAAAGAGCCAGACCTGACGCGGATCGGCGTGATGGCTCAGGGTGTTGAGGATGCTCAGCAGCGGGGTGATGCCGATCCCGCCGCCGATCAGCACGACCGGCAGGGGATTGTCCTGCGTTACATAGAAGTGACCGGACGGGGCCCGGGCCCAGACCCGGGCACCTTCTTCGAGCTGGTCGTGGAAGTGGTTCGACACGACCCCGGGCGGCAGGTCCGGTCGGCTGGGGGGCGGTGGGACGCGCTTGATCGACACCCGGTAGTAGTCGGTGCGCGGGCGATCCGACAGGGAGTAGCAACGCACCAAGGCCTTCGGCGGGCCGCCGGCGGGGTCCGGCACCTCCACCTTGAAGGTGAGATACTGCCCGGGCCGGTAGGTCGGCAACGGCTGGCCGTCGGCCGGGGACAAATAGAAGGAACAGACCGCGCCGTTGCCGTCCTCGATCACGCGCCGTTGCACCACGAACTCCCGGTGGCCCGGCCAGGCCGGCGCCGTGATGTCCTGCGCGAGCGGTGCGGGGTCAAGGCCTTGGTCCCGCTCCGGCCCACCGATCAGGCCTGCCGCCCCGACGGCCGCATCCTGCGCCTGCCGTTGCAGCACCCGCAGTTGCGCGCGCTTGCGCCGCCACCCGAACAGCCCAAGGACGGCCACCTGGGCCAGGATCGCCGCGGTGATCAAGAGCACCAGGGTGGCGTTTGACATGATGTGTGTCCCGCGGGGCTTGCACCCCGATCAGTTCTGCCGACGGCTTGGTTGGCGAACCCAGCGCCGTCGCCGACACCCATCCGCGGTGCTTGCGGATCAGGGCCCGGCAGGCAAGGCGGTGAGTTTGGACGGGTTGCGTGTGCGACCAAGGATCAGGGTAACGGAGGGTGCCTGACGAAAGCCCATACGCAATCGTCAGCGTTCTGTCAGGTTGCGCACCTACCGGACATCAGGCCCGTTTGTAACCGTCGATCATCCCGCGCACCAGATTCTCCTTGTGCTGGAAGCTCGCGACGGCCACCCCGAGCAGGTGCAGGGGGACCAGGCACAGGGTGGCGTAGGCGATCAGTTCATGGACCCCTTTCAGGCCATGGACGCTCTGCGCGGCCAGGCCGGTCAACGTAGTCAAGATGAGTCCCGCGATCAGGGCGACGGCCATGGCCCCGCCGGCCGGGTTATGACCCAGGTAGCGGGCCGGGTGCCCGCGCCGGACATCCCCCAGATAGGCCTTGATGGCGGTGGGCCCACGCACGAAGTCCCACCAACGGGCATGCCGCGGCCCGATCACCCCCCACACCAGGCGGGCGGCGATCAGCCCCATGACGACATAGCCGACGAAGACATGCAGGCCCTCGAGCGCGTCCCCGGTCAGGAAGGCGATCAGCACGGCGATGGCCAGACTCCAGTGGAAAAAGCGCACGAACGGGTCCCAGACCCGCACCCGCTCGGTGCTGTCAGCGACGCGTGCTGCCGGGTGGGGCGCGACAACGCCGAGTTGGGCGACAGCAATGCTTGGGTTGGTCATGATGCGAGATCCTCGAAAATATGCGGTAGCCGGCCTTCATCAGAATTCCGGGCACCTTGCTGGGGTTGAGGGCAGTGGTCCGCACAGCGGACCCTACGGCCCCGTGCCCGTGGGGTCCGCTGTGCGGACGACGGCGTCACAGTCGGCAAAGTGACCGGTGTAAATGAGCGAGGCCCGGTAGCCATTGCCTTAAACGACCGTGAGGAGGTCGCACACCCGCTGCAGGCGCCCGCGCACTTCGGCCGCAAGTTCGGCAATCTCCGGCTTGTCCACGAGTTGCAAGACCGCTTGCGGGTCCATGAAGGCGACGACGATGCTGCCGTCCGGCGCTTCCCGCACGATCACGTTGCAGGGCAACAGCAACCCGATGTCGGGCTCCGCCTCCAAGGCCCGGTGGGCCAGCGGCGGATTGCAGGCGCCGAGGATGCGGTAGGGCCGCCGCTCGACGCCCAGCTTGGCCTTGAGTGTGGCCTGGATGTCGATGTCGGTCAGGACGCCGAAACCCTCGCCTTTCAGCGCCTCGGTGACGTGGGCGACGGCCTGGTCGAAGGGAATGTGCAGGGTCGTGGAAAATCCGTACATCGCGGGTCGTTCCTCTTGCGGCGGTGGAATTGGGGCGCCAGACTCAGACCGGCGGCGGGGATCAGGGCCTGGCGCAAGGCGCCGCGGCGGCGCGATACAGTCGAAGCATCACGACTGAGGCCGACCAGGAGCAAGCGCGCCATCGCGCCTTCCCAATCAGCAGTCTAAGGGCGGGGGAACAGGGGCGTCTGTCCGTTGGCACACAGATGAAGCCCTTTGTTAAGGTCTTTGGCGGGCGTAGGCTGGGAGCGGGTCATCCGGTGTCGCTACCGGACGCGCACGAAGGCACACACCCGCAACGCGATGGCCAAATTCGCTTGCGGGTCGCGCATCAGATCAAAAGGGGGGTGGGCGTGAGGTCGATCGTCGTCTCGGCCCTGAGGTCCGGCCTTGATCATAGTTCCGGCCAGGACCGCCGCCGCGGACCGAGAGAAATTAGACAGGATTAACAGGATTTCGCAGGATTAACAGGATTATCCGAATCTCGGAACGCCGACCGACATCGCGTTCTATCCTGTAAATCCTGAAAAATCCTGTTAATCCTGTCCATTTCCATCAGGCATCTCCACTGCCTGCCGCTTGCGCCGAGTGGGCTCGAAAAGTTCGTCGGTGGCCGGAACTGCGATCAACGCCTGAGGTCCTGTGATGTCACACGCGGGCGGCGTCGCCTGCCGAGTAGTGCCACGCAATGACCTCCTGCTCGGCCGCGATCCAGTCGTCGACCTCATGTCCCGGCGCGAAGCCACGCCGCTGGGCCCGAAAATAGGCGGCCTGGCTGATGACCGGCAACAGTTCTTCCGTCGGCGGCCGCTGGGACAGCGTGTGCGGCTCTTGCATTGTCCTGAAAGGCACATGCCCGCTGCTGCCGTGGCGCCTTGCCGGCCGGTCGACCATCTGCAATGAACCCATTGGAGTGTTCCTCAGTAAGTGGAGTTGGTGAGTGGTGTGCACAGCGTCGACGACAGCCGCTCTGCCGCCGGTTGCAGTCCACACCCCTGACCAAGTATCTTGGTCAGGAATCCACTGTACGCGCCTCAGGCGCCAAAGGTCTATCCGGGGATCTACTCAGTCAGGAGCGATCGGCGCATCCGCAGTAGGTAAATGGTGCGGCGGGCCCGGTCCAAATGTCCGGCCGTCTCGCGCGCCCGCCAACGTTCAGATATTTCGCTCCCCCGGCGCGCCAAAAGGATTAGACTCGAAGGCGATCGGACCAGTTGGCCTGTCCTCAGGCACATAGACTGGTCATTTGACAGAGATCGACGAGGCTGTCCGCCTGCATGGCGGTCATGATGCGGGCGCGATGATTCTCGACCGTGCGCGGACTGATGGCGAGCGCCCGGGCAGTCTCCTTGTTGGACAGCCCCTTGGTCACCAACTCCAGTACCTGACGCTCCCGCGCAGTCAGCGTCTGGTAACGGGCGAGGGTCGCGGCACGCACGGCGCGCTGCCGGCGGCCCATCTCATCCTTTTGGAATGCCTCGCAAATGCGCTCGATCAAAACCTCTCGAATGACGGGCTTTTCCACGAAGTCTACCGCCCCGGCCTTGATGGCCTTGACCGAGGTTGGTATATCCGCGTGACCGGTAATGAAGATGATCGGGATTTCACAGCCTTGCGCCTTCAATGCCTCCTGCAGGTCCAGGCCGCTCATGCCCTGCATCCGGACATCGAGGACCAGACAACCCGGACGTGCCG
>Ga0247840_10005159_pt1 | contig 19915 bp, 19 predicted proteins | sample LaCruzMarch2015__FD_192404 | JGI IMG/M metagenome (GOLD analysis project Ga0247840, IMG submission 192404) | Freshwater microbial communities from meromictic Lake La Cruz, Castile-La Mancha, Spain - LaCruzMarch2015_17m | ecosystem: Environmental > Aquatic > Freshwater > Lake | place: Spain... | reverse complement strand
TTCCAATAGCAATGTCAACGATGGAATCCCGTATTTGTGAAAATATTACGGCTGAATCAAGTAACAAAGTTCCCGTTGAAGTAATTGTGCCACCGCTTAACCCGTAACCAGTGGCAACGCTTGTGACTGTACCAGTTCCTTTTGCGTTTATTCTTGAGGATAATGAAGCCGTATCAGTTCCATTTAATTTATTATTTAACTGTGTTTGTATAGATGACGTAACTCCATCAACATATCCAATTTCTGTATTAGTTACATTACCAATAGATGTAGTACTTGGAAGAACTACAGTACCAGTAAATGTTTGTGTTCCTGTAAATGTTTGAGCTGCATCAATACGAGCTACACTAAAATCTGTTCCAGGAGTTGTTACTATTCTTTGTCCTGTAACATTAGAAGCGTTTGTAGTTTTAAATTTAAATATTTCACTAGAGTTAAGATAATTCAATACGTTAGTAGTATATGCAGAATTAGTTGATGATATAGCATTACCATTAAGACTGGCAGTTATTATCCCAGCACTAAAGTTTCCTGAAGCATCTCTTAAAACAATAGCATTATTTGTATTTAGATTAGTAGCTGTAGTTGCTGAATTAGATACTTTACCAACTGTAGTTATAGTATTTAATTTACTATCTGATATACTTCCAGCTAACATAGTATTTGTTACTTTATTAGTACCTATAGTTGTTGTTATACTATTTGTACCACTACCAGTTATATCACCTTGTAATGTAATTACTCCACCACTACCAGCTAATGCTACAATATTATCTATAGCTATAATTGTAATGTTATCTCCTAATTTATAACTACCAGTTGCTAGTGTTACAATACTATCATTAGTAATAACATATTGATTTTCTGATTTTAATAATTGTCCATTTCTATATACTTGAGTAAAATAAGGTATTAATTTCTTATTACCTTCTGTCCATATTACTATACCATTGCTACCTACAATATAATCTTTTCTTAATAATGTAGCTGTATCTCCAGAGTTAATTATATTATCAGCTACTTTTAATGTATCATTTGAGAATGATAATCCATTTCCTATTTTTATATCTGTTAAATCATTAGCATTATTAGCACCTATAAGTTTATCTGGAGTTAAGCTATTAACTAAACTATCAACTCTTATTGTTCCAGAAACTTGTAACGCTTGTTCAGGATTCATAGTAAGAATACCAACTTTATTATTTTCACCATTGAGATACATTAAAGCAGTAGTATCTGTTTGTAATACCATATTTCTATTAGTAGACTTAATAAACACACTATTACCACTATTGTTTGCTAATTCAAGATTAGTAGAATTAGTATTACTATTTATTTTTACCGCATCACTAATATTTGTATTTACTATTAATTTTCCTGTAATAGTAGCTGAATCAATAGTAACTACATTGTTAAATGTTTTATTACCATTAATATCAATTTGATTAGAATAAGTATTTACATACTTAGATAACATATCAGCAGTATCAGATAGATTTAATTTAGTTAATAGTCTTGAATTAAGATTTAATAATGTTGTATCTCCTGTTCTAAAATATGGTGCTAATATAGATGTTGTATCAGCATATCTTACACGAAGGTCAATTCTATTAGACAATGTTATTGTATCTAATTTTCTAAGATAAGGATTTAACATAGTAGCTGTATCACTAACTAATAATGCAGCTGTAGTATCTCTCCATAGTTTTTCTGATAGATTATAATATATAGAAGCTTTATTAACTAAGTCTGTTAATCTAACATCATGTAATTCATCAAGCTCAAATCCATTCTGTATCTTTACAAATATACTACCATTATTTTGTTGTTGTCTAATACATATACCTATAGTTACTAAGTGTAATGGTGCTATTGGTTTAGTTGTTGTAAGTTGTCCTGGAGTATTAGATAAATATATAGATGAACCTTCAGTAAGAGCATTAGTATTAATTCCACTTAATAATCCAAATGTTATAATATATCCATGACTACCATTAGGAATTGAATCTGTTTCTACAATACCAAATGTTTTAGAACTTGTTTGTTCTGTAGCAGATGAAGCTAGTGTTACTAATTTATTATTACCACTAGAACCTGAACTATATACAGCTTGACCTTTGTATATAGTAACTCCAGATTGATTCTTTACATAAGCTATTTGTTTTTGTTGTGTTGCTAGTATTACAGCTGAATCTATATTAATTGAATCTCCTATAATATTGATACCAAATCCTTCTGTTAATGGAGTTATATTTATTGTATCTTTATTTGTTATAACATCTACATTAGTTTGATAATTAACATAGATAGTATCTAACTTAGTATTTATTCTATTAGACAACGATATAGTATCTGCTTCTTTTAAATAAGGAGCTAACATTGATAATGTATCAGATATATTAAGTTTTAAATTTATTCTATCTGAAAGATTTGCAGTATCTAAAGTATTTAACTTAGTATCTATTCTATTACTTAATGTTATAGTATCTGAAGTATTTAGTTTTAAATCTATTCTGTTTGATAAAGTTATAGTATCTGATTGAGTAAATATAATACTTGTATCTACATTAATACTATCACCTATAATATTTATACCATAACCTTCTGTTAATGGTGTAAATACAGCTATTGAATCTCTTATTAATATATTAACACTATCTATCACACTATTATATAATGTATCAAGATTCATAACTTTACCTCCAGATATAGTTACTATTCCAGCAGTTGTAGCAAATGTTATATCTTGTAATTCATTTGTACTATCTCTATCAGGATATCTAATATCTAATAAAGTAGTATCTACATTTACACTATCACCTATTATATTAATTGCATAACCATCAGTTAAAGAACTACCTATATTTATAGTATCTTTATTTTCTATCATAGTAACTACATTCTTAAACTTAACATATATAGTATCAAGTTTAATAGCTAATTTATTATTGATTGTTATTATATTATTCGCATTAGTTGTTATCCTATTGGATAAGATTGTTGTATCACTTATATTAAGTTTTAAGTTAATTCTATTAGATAAACTAATAGTATCAGCTTTCTTCATATAAGGAGTTAACATTGTTGCAGTATCACTAATATTAAGTTTTAGTGCAAATCTGTTTATTAAGTTTAATGATGTTGTATCACTATCTCTGAAATAAGGAAGTAACATAGCTGTAGTATCTGATATTTTCAGATAAACATTTAATGTTGTAGTATCAAATTGTGTTGTAGGATATACTAATTGCCAACTATCGTTATATAAGTATAATTTATTAGCTATTGTATCTAAATGAAAGTAAGCATTATTAACATTACTTGGTGTATAATTAGGTATATTATTTATAGTAGTTCCTCTAAATATTAAACCATCACCAGTAGTTTGTACTCCTAGTTTTTGTTTATTACTGAAAGTAGGATATTGTGCTAAAGCTACTATTGGTAATAATAATAATGATAATAATAATATTCTTTTCATTCTTAATATTCTTTTCATTCTTTATTATTTAAAAAAGCTGGTAGTAACTTAATACTACCAGCTATCTATTTATTCATTATGCAGTTACTGCAAACTTTTTAAATGTCACATAAGGTTGTGCATCTGTTTCACTAATCTCTGTTACTTTCAAGAAATAATTACCAACAGTAATTGTACTTGTTAAAGTAAATCCAGTAGAACTTACAGATGATACAGTAGATGAAACTACAGCACCACTTGTATTTATAATACTTACATCAGCAGTAGCAATTCCAGTAAGATTTAAACCAGCAACAGCTACACCACTACCCATTTGAGCAACAGTAGCACTATTAGTAGTATTGATTGTACTAACAAATGGAACTGAAGTAATAGTTAATGTACCAGGAACACCAGCACCAATACCTGTATTGTTAGCATTATAACCAGGAGTTAAACCATTTAACCATGGACCTAATGCAGTATTCAAATCACTTACTAAAGTTGTTTCAGTAATAGTAGGAATAATTCCAGCATCAGCAGTTGCGGTTGAAGTATTTAATGTAGTTTCTAACAAAATCCAAATACGAGTTTGGTGGTGAATTGAATCATCAAACTTCTCATCTTTGTTATACAAATCAATGATGTACGCAGAATAACTCTTAGTCTCATCAATGTAAGATGGAGTTTTAATTAACTCATCAGCAAATCCTGTTAGTTGGTGATTACCATATTGTGCATAAGCTCTTTCGTCAAATGCAATCTTAAATAATCTACCACTACCACCTGGTTCAATAGCTGGAGATACATTAGTTATACCATAACTTGTAAATCCACCAACAGTAACATCAATAGTAGGTTTAATTGCATAGATATCATCATAAGCTACAGCTGTATCATGGTCTAAAGCTACAAGTAAAATACCATCAATATCTCCACCATTTACAGTATCTATATCAACAGTAATAATTTCAGCTAATGGATAAGCAGCACCAGTAACAATTAATTCTTTCTGAATAAAATTGTGTAATGCTTGTACCATACCAGCAGTAACTGTAACAGCTAGAGTACCATTAGTAGTAGTCATTACATTGATAGAATCACCAGTCTTAATTCCTGCAATAGCAGTTCCAGTACCAGTTCCATCTAAGTTAATACCTAATGCAACAACATGTTTCTTAGCAGCAATGTTAGCCCATTGTGGTTGAAGTGTATTCAACTTAGATTGAGCATTAATTCTACCAATCAATTTAGCTAGTACATAAGATTTCTTTTCAGCATCAGTTGAACCAACTAAAGTAAGAGGAGTATCATAGCTAGTAATCAACTTATCAATGTTATTACCATAATCTCTATCCTTACGAACAGAACGGAATAAGATATTAACAGCATACTTTTGTACTAATGCAGCAGTTGATGCAACTGGAACAGATACTCCATCGATGTAAACAGCTGAATTAGATTGTACTGGAGTTAAACTTGCAGTTACAGATTGTACTGTATGACTACCATCAATGATTGGAGTTTCTAAAAATGGTTTAACTTCTCCAATATGCCATCCATAATTCTTACTAAAATCAGCAGATGTTGGAGTACCAGCAACTAATTTAATAGCAGGATAATTAGCTACAGTAACATCACTACCTTTAACTAATTTGTTGGTTTTTACATCAAGAATACCAATCTGACCATCACCAAGATTTACAGCATTACCTGTAATAAAATCAGCATTGTCAGTAGGAAGTCCTTGATTACCCTTCGCAATAAGAAAATATTCTTGATACGGCTTGTGAGTTCTTTTCATATTATGTTAAATTTATGAGTTTATCGGTTTGAATGTTTTTAGTATTGCCATCACTAAATCTTCTTGCTAATTCTTGTACAGCAATACTAACTATTATATCTACATATTCTTCAGGAAGGTCACAGTCTTGTTTTAATTGGAATGGAGGATTATCTCTATTTCTATTTTCAAGACTTGGATAAGTTCCTTTACATACTTTAGATGGTTTTCTTATATAAGTTAATTCTAACTTACTAGGACTTAATTCATCTTCAGCATATAAATACAATCTATTGTTTCTAATTGTTCCTATAATGTATTGAAATCTTTTAGATGTTCTTCTATGAAATGAACGTCTTGCAGTTGCTAAATCTCCGTGTTGTTCTATGTTCACATCGTAAGCTATATCACATCCATTTTCAAAAACTCTAGCACTACGATAAGACCTATAGTCTTGAGGAAATTCATAATAGAATATTTTGTCATCTAATAGTGTTAACTCTTGTTTAGGAAATTCTGGATATGATACAACTAACGTGTGTAACATATCAATTCTTTGTTGAGTAACCTCAAAACCTATATTAAAATTCTTAGGATTTCTACCATGTATAAATATCTCCAAATACTCAAATATAGCAGTATTTAATACTTCATCCTTTTCAACATCAGTAAGATACTTTTGGTGATTATTAGATAACTTATTATAACCTTGTTCCAATTTGAAATGGAGAAAATCTATATTTATCGGCATTTAATTCCTTTTTGTTTCAATTCACTTAATAGTTTGTGATATACATTATCATCAGTTAAATCAGGGTCGTATGCTTCCATTTCTTGATACAACATATTCTCTATTTTTGTTTTAGATGCTCCTAAGTTATACAGGTTTTCAATTCCTTTTTGACTTCTCCAAAAGTGTTTACCGCCTGTAAGATAAAAGATTCCAGTATTGATAGCTTGTTGAATCATGTAACGAATGTAAACTTTATCCTTATCTTTCAATAGTATGTCGTATTGTTCTAAGAACTGCATGATTCTTTCATCTTGAGTTCCTTTAGATACTTTACGTTGTTCCCAAATATGATTCTTTAAAGACATTTCTACTAAAGAATCAGATGCTTCTCCAGTAACTAAATCCATAACTACAGATAATTGGTATCTGGTAAACATATCATAGTTAGCAAATAATAATCCTAACTTTGTAAGTCCATCCATAACAATATCAATCTTTTTGTTAGCTTCTTTAATAGCTTCTTCTTCTTCAGCAATATAGAACTCATGTATATTTTCATTTACTTGATTCTTATCTAAAGCTATCTTTGGATGATTCTTTAGAAGTTGTATTGCTAATCTACCTCTTGATGTATCAGAAGAAAACACATTAGTTCCTTCTTGTAGCCATATCTTAAATTGTTCTAATTCTGATTGATTGTTAAGTCTATCAGCAATCTTTACATCATTCATGATTTGGCTCATTAATGGAGTATTTGTTGTAGAAGTATAAGTTCCAGCAATCATATCATCCATTATTTCATACAACATCTGTAGTGTTATCTGTTTCTGTTTAGTTACACTATCAAAATTAGAGAACCAGTTGCTACCAAAATTAATCTGGTCTTTTGATAACTCATAGTATGGATTGTCAATCAATTCATCTAATCCTGTTAACAACTGGTTTCCATTTCTTACAAAACTAAACGGTATAGATATTCCTTTAGACCTAGTTCTTCCCATCGAAATAGTAGTTCCATCATCACGCTTATACTCGTAAGTATGTCTTCCTTGCGCTGATGTACGTGGTACGTGAACCACATAGATTTTTTGTCCCTTAATCATAGGCTGTAATAATTATTTTATTTGTTTACGATACATAACCTGGAACCCACTCAATACGACCTACCGCACTAGTATCCCAAATATTTAATGAACCACTCATTTCTCTGTAAATACTTAATGTTTTACCAAACTTGTAAGCATTAGAACCATCTTTAACAATACCATTCTTAAAGTCAATAGCATTAGCTACAGAGAAATAGTAGTCAATATTATCTTCCATTACCATACAAATGTTATTACCATTTGAGTTTTCAGCAGCATTCTCAGTTTGTCCAAACTCTAGGATATCAATTTGAAATGATTCTAGTGGTAAGTAAGAACCTGGTGCTTTCTCTTTGTATAATGTATCATCATCTTTAGATGGGTCATACATAATAGTTACATCAATACCCATTGGTAACTTGATACGAGTAAACTGAAATCCCCATTCTTTCTCATACTTATGTACTCCAGTAGGTTCAGCATTATCTCTTAAAGCAAATCCTGGCTCTAGTGTCTGGAATACAGATGCTTGTTGTGCAATAAGTGTTGACAAGTAACTAATAGCTCCAGTTCCACCAACTAACATAGGTTTACGATTCATAAAACCTCTTCTACGATATAGTACTTGATGTAAGAAATCATATAAGTTATTTAGTGTAAAGTTACCTCCATGTGGCATATATTGTCCATCACGAACTAACTGTCTCCAGCCTGGTGCAGTTTTCTTTACTCTCTTAGAATCTTGGTCAGTATCAATTTGTAATCTACCAAATTCACACATCATCTCTCTATCCATCTCAGTACGCTCTAACAATCTTTCTTCAGCTTTAGTAATAAACATACCTTTCTGAATAATCTCATTAGTATTTTTATTCTTCAAACTAGCTTGATATATGTGTCCACGAGAGAAAGCATCTCTGTATTTCTTACCATCATGGTCATCATAAGTTCCAGTATTAGATTTACCAGACTTACTAGCTGATAATTCCATACGAATAAATCTATCTGTGAAAGATACTTCGTTAGCATATTGACCTACAACACCACGAAGTTTCATTTGACTTGAGTATTGGTCAGTACCATATTTAGTATTCTCCTCATTAGTTACACGAGTAGATACACGAGTGATTACTTGTCCAGGTTTTAACCATTCAACAGGAATCCAGCTATTAGGATTACCATCCTGAATCTTAACTTCATATCTAAATGAGTGAGTTCCAAGTGGTTCTGGTCCAGATATAATTTCTAGTAATGGAGCATTATCAGATGCAGTTTTAAGTACTACGGGTGCTTTCAACCAATTACGGTCTAAAGCAATAGCAAAAGTAGTATTAGCTTTTCCAGGATTAGCATTGTCAGATACTAACAATTCAGTAACACGGAAGTCAACATCAGCATCACCAATTACAGACCAAGCATACTCATTACGACCACCAGGAATTACACAGTAATTACCTTGAGCCATAGTTAAATAGTTCCAACGCTTGTTAGTTAAACCTAAATTGGTTGAACTAGAAAACAAACGTGCAGTCATAACACCAAAGTCATAAGGTTGGTCATCTCTAAACAATGCACTATGAGATACACTATCAAAGAAATTACCACCGAATCCTTTGTATTCTGTTACTTTAAGAGCGGTTTTTCTTTCCATTTTATTATTATTTTATATAAGTTCTAATTCTGATAAATCTACTTTAGGATTTCCACCTTTCGATGATTTGTTATTAGCTAGTGATGAACTAGACCAATATTTCTCTACAGTATCTTTAACTCCCTTTACTGAAGGACTAAATGCTGATTTCTTGTATTTATCTAAGTTTATATCTTCTCCATCATAATTAGCTAAGAAGTCTACTAATTTTACTAATGCTTTAGGATTCTCAAACAGATGTTCCATTCTAGTCTTAAAGTTACCACTTGTAAACTCATGAGCAATTACTTGCTTATGGTCATCTCTCCAATTAGTACTGTTTAATACTTGTCCAAAGTTTTGTACAAATACTTCTTGTTGTTGTTGTTCAACTTGTTCTTGTTGTCTAATGTATTCAAGTTGACCATTCATTTCTTGTTGTCTTACTTGCTCATCTTTTCTAAACTGTCTTATTGATTCTTTAGCTAATTGATTTCTATCTTTTAAGTAATCAATTCTATCTTCAATTTCTTCATCATCAAGACCTTCAGCTTTTAATGAGTTAGTAAGATAATTCTCAGCTAAATCAGTATCACTCTGTAAATCCTGTTCAGTAAATGAAGGTGGTTGATATTGCATCAAAAAGTTAGCTACTTCTTCAGGAGTTACATCATCCTTTAGCGTAGCATATTCAATAATAGGTTGTAAGAAAGGTGGAAAGTTTTGTATAGCACTTACTAATGATACTTGAGCTTGTTTATCTAAAGCTTCTTTCAATGAATCAAAAGTACCATCAAACTCGTGGTCAATAGTAAGAAAATTATTATCCTTGTAATAATTAAAAGCTGCAACAGCATTGTCATCCGTATCAACATTATCTGATAATACATCTTCAGTATCATCATCAAGATTGTCATCTTCTTCAGGAATATCATCATTGACTACTTTATCATCAACAACTTTATCCTCTTCTTGTTCTTGTTCTATAAAGTCGAAATCCAACTCTGGTAGAAAATCATCTCCTATTTCCATAAGCAAATATATTTTATGTTTATCAATTAATTCTATTTAGATGACTTAGTATTCTCTTTTTTAGAAATTCTTGCTATTCTTTCTTTTGAAGCAATATCTTTCTCTTTAATATCTAACTCTCTATCTTTTTGGTTTAATCCTTTCATAGCTCTATATGCTTCGATATGGTCTGGAACTCCATCTTTATCTTGATTTAAATCATCAGTAAACTTATAGACATCCATAGCTTTTATTTCAGCATCTAATTGTTTAGTTAAAGTGATTTGTTCCATCTTATTATTATGCTCTTGTTGCTTCATTTGTGCTTGAGCTTGTAATTGTTGCTCTTGCATTTGTTGTTGCTGTTGTCCTTGTTGCTGCATTCTTTGTTCTTGTTCTCTAGCTGCTGCAGCAATCATCTTATGTACTTTTTCTGGACTATCGCCTCTAGTCATTGCCATAACTAATTCTGATATTCTTTCAGCTCCTTCTCCAGCATTTTGTGCTAATGGTTGTATCATTTGTGTCATCATTTGACGATACCTTTCATTATAGTCACCATCATGAATAAAGATTCCTAAATCTTCATGATTTAATAACTCTGGTTTAATTCTTATAGTCTTTTTCATTCCATCGCTAGTAACATAGTTTAAGAATGTTTCAGTTTTTTCAGGATTGTTTTCAAAGAATCTACGATAGTAATTACTAAATTGTGTAACATATTCATTTACAGTTTCTTTCATTACTAATTGATGTAGTCTAAAGTATTCTTCAGCCATAGTATATGACTGTGCTATAGCTTGTTGATTATCTGATACATTAGAACTTGGAGAGAATATACCTTCAGCTTGTGGTGGTACTAACATTTGCATTCCCATTTCTCTATCTATCAAATCTAACAACTGTTGCATATTAACTATCTCACCAATAGAACCAGCTTGTTCAGCTGTAACTGCTGTAGTTCTTTGATTGTTTGGAAGTCCTGATGTAGTAGCTGTTGGGTCATAGTAACTATCTCCTAGTGTACGTCTTAAATATCTCCATACTTTTAGTTTATCAGCACCTTCATATAATGGATTACCATTTTCATCCATAGCTAGATAATCAGGAATCTGACTAGCATCAATATTCTTTATATAACCTTCGTATTTAGCTAACTCTCTATTCTGTAAATCTTTAACAAATGTATATTGTAATAGTGATGGTAATGCTCTTTCTACTAATGATATAGATTCAGCATTTAATCCTGAGAATATTCTACCTTTACAAGATAACTCAAAATCATAAGGATTATCAATAGATAATGGTTGATTAGGAACTTCTCTCATATCAGTAAATATATCATAACCATATCTAGTTATTTCATATCTTCTAGGTATATACATCTTTTCAGCATATACTACATTACCAAATTCATCTATCCATTCATGTCTTTTAGCTTTCTGATTATATCTATTGATAATAAATGTAGTAACTGCATCTTCAGGAATAGGATATTTACTATCTACAACTTCAGTAATTACTTCATTGTATTCATTAAACATTGTAAGAAATATAACTTCTCTATAAGCCTTAAACTCTAAGTAAGTTTTCCATATTAACTGATTAGCTCTATATCTTCTATCTCCAGATGTTCCTGTTGATTGTCCTATGTATCTATTATCATGAAACCTAGATTCCATTCCTTCTTCTACACTAAGATAATTATATTGAGATTTAGCTTGTCCACTTGTTACATCCCATGCTGCATTAGGAGTTAAATAGTTAGATGAAGTATAACCTCGTAGTCTTTCAAGTACATCATCTTCTACTTTACTTTCTAATTCATCAATAGCTTCTGTAACTGTAATTGGAGTTCTATACCACCAATAATCTCCTTTCTCTATTCTTTCTTCATTACTATTCTTATGAAAACCACAATGGAGTGTATTTAATACCATTGGATGTGGTTGTCCATTCTTTTCTATAACTACCATAAAACATCTATCTACTGCGAGTACATGTTTAAATGATAATGACTTTAATGACTTAATATCAAACTTTACTTTAAAGTATTCTACAACATCATTATAGAATATTTCCATTTCACTCTTAAAATTCTTTATATCTATATCTTCAGGTTTAGGCATAGTACGCATAGATTCTTCAATCTGTTCTGCATTAGCACCTCCAGCTTCCAGTTGTGCTTGGAATATCATTAACTCTTGATTGATTGCTGCTTCTAATACTTTCTTGAGTTCTGAATCTTTTGCAGCATTATCTCTATCAGATAATAATAATACATCAAAATTATCACCTCGTTTAAGCATTTGCCCAACGAGATACATAAACTTAGGATATAGTCTATTATAGATAACTATTTCTCTATCTTGTTCAAATGGCAACTTGAACATATCTCCTTCAGGATTACATAACTCATATAATTGTCTGAATAATACACTACCATCATTATTAAGAATAGCATAGATAAGCCTATACTTCTCATAAGATTCCATATTGGTATTATTAAAAGGTACGATAGTATTCATTACGCTTTTATACCAATCTTCTGATTTATTTTTTTCTCTTAAGTTGAATACCGCTTCCATCTATTATTTATATGATTACGTATTGTCTGCAATGCTACAGTTTTCGATTTATTCATCATTCTATGATTCTGTTCACCGATAGCTAATGTTATTCCTAATAACGCTGAAACACCATCAAAGTTTCCTTTTAGTGTGTAACTCTTTATTTGCCTAACGGTAAATATACATGGTATTCTTTCTAAGTTAGAATACTCTATCCCATTAATTTCTTTTTTTTCTAAAAGCCAATCTCTTAAAGCATCTATTAATGATATCTTTGCTAGACTATTTCCTACTATATATCCAGTTTGACTTACAGTTCTTGAATAGATAAATTGACCTTGTTCGAATTGTGGTCTAAGACATAGTAAATCAGCTTTCTTTTTCTTTAGAAAATAAGCTCTAAGTCTATCTCCTCTATTAGCTTCATACCATAAGTTTCTAACTGGATTACCATATAGTGCCATTCCCATCTCTAGTATCTCATTATATCTATCTATACCATCTAAGTTTTTACCTATGTATGCAGCAGCCATATCATTTCCTGGTAATCCATATACTTCATACTTAGGATTAACAATATAATATGCAGCACCTAATGAACCACCTTTATCCATCTCATCTGATATATATGGGTCATGTAGTACAATAATAGCATCATTAGGAATTACACCATTTATCTTTAGTTTATCAGGACTTATATACATCATAAATTCACCACCTAATTCATCTCCAGCTTTAATTGGAAAGTTATAGATTGGTTTACCATTTGTTTTAATCTGATAATTAACTCCATATTGTGCAGCACTATCCCAATATAATTCTATAGCTGAACCTAATGTTTGATAAGTATTGTCATGTATTAATGCTTTTTCTCTTTCTTCAGCTTCTTTTATAGGCATTAGTGAACCACCTTCTGATAACCACATATCTGTGATTTTCAATGGGAAGTTCATTCGTTGTCTTATTAATACTTTAGGGTCTGTAGATTTAGATGCTTTCTTTTCTTCTTGTTGGTAAAACTCTATAGATTTAGGTATATCTGTATTACCATCTTTATCTTTAAATCTCTTATCTGTAATGTATGCTGGTAAAAATAAACATTGGTCTTGTTCTCCATATCTAAACTTTAAGCAATTATAATCTTCAGGATGCGTAAATATCTTCATAGCATCATGTAGTGTTTCTATATTACCTGAAGTTCCAATTCCCCATTGTACACCAAACTGTTCACCATCTGTTTTAACTACCGCTGTATTTGATAACCATGCTTCTATGAATAATTCCATCAATCCTATCTCCTCATATACTATAAGATTTCTTCTACCACCAGCTCCTGATTGTCCACCATCTCTTTTGTTTGTAGAATATACATTATGATATAGTGTAGAACCAGTTCCTATTTCTTTCCATTCATTCTTAATCTTTACTGGAGTAGTATTACGCCAAGGATTATCTTTGTTATTAGCACTAATATGTCCAGTCATTCGTTTCCAAAATGGACATGGTTCATATTCATCATCTCCAGGTTTACCCCATACTCCAAACTCATGATTTAATGCTAACTCATCTAATGATGCTTCTATCTTTTCAGCTAGTTCACTAGATTTATCTTTTCTTCCTGAACCTAAATCTATTTCAGCTTTTAACTCTCTTCTAGTATCTCCAGGTTTATAATACTTTTCTCCATCGAATATTAATTCAAATAGAATACACATTAGTGCAGCAGTATATGATTTACCACCACCTCGAGAACCAAGTATAACAAAGTTTTTAGCATCATTATAATATAATGGTCTACCTAATGGTTTATCATGTAGTTGAAATAGATAATCTCTAGGATGTATAAATTCTTTTAAGAATCCTTTCTTATTAAATAGTGTAATCTTTTCTTCTAATACTATATGATAAGCATCAGGATTTAATACTTTCCAGTTACAAGTATATTCATCATCATCTTCAAATCCTGAAAATCCTTGTGCTTCAAGATAATAATAAGCAATATGCCATTCTATATCTCTAATACTAGGTTTAAGTTTTAATCTAGCTTTTGTTTTCTTATCAGTTTCTACAATAGTACAGTAGTTACCATAGAATCCTAATCTTCCGGGTACATATCTATATTGACCAAACTGTTGATACCAAATACCTTCTATACATTTAGACCTAATAGTTTGCCAAAATAGATTATAACGAGGGTCATCAGGATGGTATCTTTCAGGTTTAAATTGATTGAGTATTCCTTCTAAGTCCTCTATTCTAATCCATTGGAACTCCCACTCACTATTGCAAGTAGTTACTTTAGCTACTTCTGACATATTCTTTAAATGTTATCCATGACCAATCAAAGTATTGCATTTCAACGTAATTAGGTTGATACATAATTGGACAATCTTTAGCTGTTATATCATAGTGTCTATACACATTATCTATAGTCAATTTATGTCTTGCTAATAATATATTAATAAGATACTTAGTATTCTTTAGTGTATCTGCATAATTACTATTTGTATTAACACACATTTCTATACCAATAAAATAGTTATTAGCACTATCTCCAGCTGGAACTAATTGCCTTCTAATAGGTAGATTAGCACGTCTAGGTTTATCACCTACATGCCATGCTACTTCATTATCAGGAATCATTTGTATAATATTCTTATCATCTACTACATAATGACAACTAGCTTGTACTGGAGTATGTCCAAAGTATTTTAGATGTGATTCTGCTCCAGCTGTAGGTTTTACATTAGCAGTCCAATGTACTATAATACCTTTTAACTGTTTTAGTTTTCTTTCTGGTCTATTATTATCTACCAGTTTTACTTGTATCTCTACCATAAGTCTCCTTTTTCAGATTTAGTTAATTTAGAACCACCTTTAGCTCTTGCTGATTGTTTATCTTTAATAAACTCTTCTTCTATCTTTTGATACTTTTGGTATATAGATAGAGAATCTTTCTGTAACATATTTATCTGTGTTGCAGTACCTTTTATTACTATAGTTTTACCATCAAGAAAACTTGTAGTATCTAAAGTTAATTCAGTATCAGCTATTAGTTTAGCTCGTTTTCTTAATTGATTCTTTTCTTCTGCATAAGCTCTTTGTACAGCAGTCATACATTCTAATGGATAAGCATCTAAGCATTTAACAAAGTCTGGATTATCCCAATCTATGTCTTTAACAAAAGTATCTTTTAACATTTTCTTTCGTTCTTCAAATGCCATTCTATAGAATATATTATCATGTTCATCAGGGTCACACATAAAGAATACAGTCCACATTTGTCGTGATGAGAAATCTTTATCTTTAGACTTATCTTTATCATACAACAAATGAAATGGATAGTATATCTTAAACTGTGGATTTACTTCCCAGAAGTTAGTAGCTTGGTCTAGTATTCTATAGTTTATCTTAATCATCTTGTTACTCTTGCTTTAACAATATACTCCGTAGTATTAATTTTTAATAGTACGAATCTATCAAAGACATCATCATCAGGATTCTTTACTTTACCAACACTCATATTTAGTGTTACAGTATTATCTTTAAAACTAGTTGATAAACATCCACAAGATACTTCTGTATGTTCTACTGGTTCATCAACTGTTATAGTTGTTGTGGCTACACTATTCTCTTTGTGTTCACCTAAATTAATCTCCAACATATATTTCGTCTAGTTTTAGTCTGAATAAACAACGTTTTACACTCGCAGATATTTCACTCATTACATTCTTAATAGCTTCATCTTTCTCTGTAGCAATAGAAGATTTAATCATATTATTTAAACCTCTAAAGTAAGTAATTACATCATCTGATGGAGGAATATCTAAAGACTTAGGTTGTACAATATTAAACGTATCCATCATGTATATCTCTACTAGCGTGTCTACTAAAGGTTGTATCTCATCATAATATGACGCTAATGCTTCATGAGTTCCTAGTCGTCTAATAGTCCAATGTTTATATTTAGCATATATTAAACTCTGTACTATTGTTGCTACTATTTTACTAAAATTTTCCATTAGGACATTTTTTATTAGTTAATACCATTTCATCAAAATCACAACCACATACTAAACAGTAACCCTTTTCAAAGCATGGCTTACACCTTCTAGCTTTTTCTAATGGGTGCATTTCAGTCATCAACCAAAGAGAGAGTTTGGCTTTCACTATGAAAACCAAACCCTTCACTAAATCTTTAGGATGGCTTATCAGATACTTTGTCACTAAATTTAATTTCAAGACCGATAGTTTTTAATACCATTTTAAGAATCATTCCAAACATTCCAGTAGGTAAACCAATTTGTAATTCTTTACCTTCGCACTCTACAAAACTTTCATTTACTTTGTTATAAACAAATTGAATAAGTTTTACTGCTGTTGCATAGTTAAGAACTACTTTACCATCGGTGTTGATATACTTATCACCGAGTTCTGACATAAATTCTCCCACATTAACTGTGTGACAACCAGCCTTTTTTACAAATTGAGCCATAATTATGATTTTTTAATGATTAAAGTGACATCATTGATTGGGTCTACAGCTAAATAGCCAAAGTGTTTATTACTAATATCTGTTGGTGCTTCAAAATCATACCAATCAGATAGAGTAAATCCATGAGCTAAATGAGCTGGTGTATCTACTGAAGGTTTTTCAGCTAATACACATCTTCTATTTATTTCTACTATATCTCCAGCTTTAATATGTGTAACATGTTCAGGAACTGCTACTACTACACACTTTCTTGAAAATGCCCATGGTGAATCTATGGTTTGTCTAATACCAATACCATTCTGTGTCATTTCCTTCATTGGAATCTTTGGAGCAATAATTAATCCTGACTTAGTTCTAGTTGCTTCAATATGATAAGCTCTTACTACAGCAATATGTACTGGAGTGATACTTTTATAATCTTCATCTAACACATTAATATTACTATTATAATCCTTAATGAGTTGCTCTGTCTTATCCCAATGGTCAGTAACTCTTGCTAAATCAAAACTTTCTTTACCAACTTCTGTTGATTCACCACTCATTCCAGTAAATAGAATCTTTCTATTAGGGTCTGGAAAGTTAGCTGCTGCAAATTCTGCAACATTTACACTCATTGCAGGTTTATCATACCTCTTCTTTGTCATAATACTTTTTTATAATGTTATTAATATATTCTAGTTCTTTACTTTCTGGTCTGTGTATCTCTAACTTTTTACGTTTAGCTATTAGTTTTCTATCTTTCAAATTAAACTTACCCAACCATTCCAGTAGTACATATTTAGTATTCTCTAGTGGATTTCGTAATATATGTTTTAACTTTAGTTCAAAGTCTTGAATAACAAACTTTACTACAGCTTTACTTTTACCACAATCATTAGCCACCATTGAATATATATCACTTTTACTACTTGGTAGCATAATCTGTTATATGGAATGAGAATACAAATTGTACATCTTCTTGATTAGTTACAAAGGTATGAAACTTTATTAACTTATCACTTAAAAACCCGTAACTATCTACTAAGTTTAATGACATCAATTCTTTCTTGACTTGAGTAAGTCTTGGTGCTTTCATTCTTAGGTCTTGCATAATATCTACAGAGTAAGGTTTAGCAAAGTAATTTCTAGTAGGGTTTTTAGCCATAATATAAGATATAGTTTCTAATGCTCTATCTCCAAACTTAAAATTCTTTCTAAGACTAAGTAACTTGAAGTAAGTTTCCCAGAAATTCATTCTACTTACTCCTTGTGTTGATAATGCTTGTTGTCCAACTTTTCCAGTTAGCAAATTTACTTCCATTTTATTATTTGTATTCCAGCTGTTAACGATATTGTTTTGTTTATCATATTATACTGCATACCTAATACATGATTCTGTTTAGTTTTATACATTAGTCCTAAAGCATAATCTTTATTAGTATAAATAGTTCCTGTAAATAACAAACTACTTTCTGGAGTAGCTATTTTTACATATTCTATTGTTCTTTCAGGATTTACTACAACAGTATTAGTGAACATACTCTGTATTTCTAAAGTATCTAATTTAATACCTCTTTTAGTTCCCATGTAATAACCTCTTACATTTAGTGTATCAAATATAGATACACTTCCTTGTCTACTACTTAATAAATAAGTTCTTAATCTATCATCTACTACTATTGTAGTATCATTATCTTCTATTACACTATCTACACTTACTTGAGTATCTACTATTTTTCCAGGTCTATAACTATTTGTAACAGATACTTTATTTTGTACTACAGTACAAGTATCTTTAAATACAGTAACATATTCTTTCTTTACTTTAGTATCAGTAACAAATTCTATACCTAATCCTTTGTTATCGAATACAGTAAAGTAAATTGTTCCTAATATTAATCCTACAACTATTCCTAGTCCATATTTCATTATTTCCATGATTAGAATTATTTTAGTAAAGGTAATAACATTCTTTGAGTATTAGGTAATATTTTCATCTCTACCATGTTTTTTTAGCATACACTCTAAAAGCTTTTGACCTACTGTCATTACCTTTTAAATTCTTTGCATGACGTGAATAAAACGCATCTTTTCTTTTCTCTGATTTATGTTGTCTATAGTCTTGCATAGATGAATCACCAAAGTGATGCCATTTATCTCCCATATATACAGCTATCTTTTTACCTTTATTATCAGACTTTTTAGTAGCACCATCTCTAGGAGTTTTACCACCATCAGCCATTTTAGGTAATATATTAGTATTAGGTAAAAGGTTATTTTTCATTATCTAATTTTTTAAAATCATAACAATAGTAATCACTTTCATCTACAACCCATCTTTCAGCTACTTTCTCACATATCCATTTCTTATTATCTACTAACCAATCAGGTCTTTCAGGAAATGGTTTATCAGTAAATGACATATCTTTCCACATCAATCTATTATTAGGTTGTATAGTAAAGTTACCATCATCTAATCTTATAAAATGACCACATTTATATTGTGTAGGTTCTTCAGAAGAAGAATTATTATACCAATCAAACGTCATTACATAACTACCCCATTGAGTTTGTTTATCTTTAAACATAACTTGAACTCTCATTTCATCTAAGTAATTAAACTTAGTAACACTCATATCATTACCAAAACAATCCCATAACTGTAAATAATGTAACTCATGTAGTGGAGCATCATCTTTCGAGCATAACATGTGAATAGGAACTCTACTTCTCATAGCACCATTATCCATTAGTATATGAAATGTTAAAGCTCTACCTTCTATTGATTGTACTCCAAATACTACAACATCTGTAGTACCAGTAACAGAATTATCTTGTTGATATAAATGACTATTTCTTAATTTAGCATAGAAATGCGGAATACTTATATTATGTGTCATACTAACAATTTTTCATCTTACCACCATATTTCATTTTACCAACATCAGGTAGTACATCTCCTTTACCACCAAATAACTTAGAAGCTGCTAGTGCTAATCCACCAGCTGCTACTGCTGCACCTAATCCATTATTAACTTTAAAAGTTGGTCCTGCTGTTGGACTACCTAACATTCCACCCATCATTTTACTATTAGCTTTAATCTTTCTTTCTTGCTTTAGCATTTCAGATGTAGGTTTCTTAGGTGTAGCTCCAGTTCTTTTATTCTCT
>Ga0247840_10005157_pt1 | contig 19920 bp, 19 predicted proteins | sample LaCruzMarch2015__FD_192404 | JGI IMG/M metagenome (GOLD analysis project Ga0247840, IMG submission 192404) | Freshwater microbial communities from meromictic Lake La Cruz, Castile-La Mancha, Spain - LaCruzMarch2015_17m | ecosystem: Environmental > Aquatic > Freshwater > Lake | place: Spain... | reverse complement strand
TTTCATATAAGAGATTCCTTTTAATTGTTTTTGTTTTTTTTGTTATACAAAATTATTAATTATTTGGAGTCTCTTCCCTTTTTATAAAAAAAATATTTCAACTAAGTTTTAATTTATACCTTGTTTATTGGTGGTTACATAATTTTTTAATATTAATAATTAAAAGAAATAACTTAGATAAATTCTTGAATAATGAAACTTATAAGTTTTATCAAACCGGTCTTGATCAACTAATTGTAAATAATTTTCCAAGCCAACCATAAAATCACCTTGATTGATAAATGAGATGTTAAGATTTACAGTATAAACAGGCTCGCTTGTAGTATTGTATTGCCAATCGTTAGAAACAACAGTACCGCCAAATGCAACGCCAAAGGGAATGTTGATCCAGTTTTTCATATCCACGTTTAATAGAGAACCAAACACCCAGTTAAAATCATTTTTACTATCGCGGGCGTAAATTTCTCCAACGCTTCCGGAGGCGTTTGCAATTAAGCCTAAAACCCTGCTGAACTTGAGCGCAAGCCTGAATTGTAAATTGCCGGACAGTATTTGATAATTGTTTATTACCTGTTGTGAAGTTAAGGAGTCAACATCGATATCATCAAACTTGCTTGAAAAATCTATATAAGTAAGAGATGAAGTATTTAAATCCATGCTTCCGGATAAAAGCAAATTTTCACTTTCGGCAAGTTTAAACAGCATCCCGATGCCGAAAAATGATGCTGCCGAAATACCTTGCGCTGCTATCGAAAGAACGTCATCACCAACACGCGCAAGCCCGCCGGCTTTAAAATGAATGGCAGCCCAATCTTTTACTGCATGCTGATATTCAATACCACCGACTGTATAGAAAATATTGGGTTCAAAGATTACTGTTTCATCGCGCGATTTTATGTAAATAGGAATTTCGGTATTAACAAGATTTGCAATACCGATTGTAAGTATAAATTTTGTTTTGATAAAAGGATCGGACATGCCTGCAATGGTTGTAAAAACGTGATCTCCCAAAGACGGCAGTCTTGTTGAATCTGAATTTTGAGCATAATTATTTGTGAAATTAGTTATGCAAAAAAGAATCAACTGCGAGATAAAAATATTTTTTATGCGTTTCATAATACCTAAGCAATTTATAACGGAAACATAATTCCTGTTAAAAATTTTAATCCTTTACTTTTAAAATTTGACAAGTAATTTTCAGTATTCTGATTGTTATCTGTATTTATATTAACCAATCCCTGTATATATCTAAGTTCAAAAAAGATTATTGGAGCGCCGATAGGAATTTTATATCCGGCATTAAAGAAGCTGATTATATCATAATTTTGAAATTTATTTTTTACATCCGTTTCCAAAGATTCAAACTTTAGACTTGCCGTACTTAATAATTGAAAACTTAAACCGCCGCCCACAAAAAAACGTTCGGTGTTTATTTTGAAAATTACACCAAGCCCAAAATAGTTTTGATTTATACTATAAGTTCGGATAGTGTCGAGTAATTTTTCTTCATCACCAAAAATAATTTTGCTTCCTTTTTGTTCAAAAGAGGGTTCTAAAGAAATAATTGCATCATCTGTAATCTTAAATTCTAAATTGCCGCCAAAACTTACTCCGTAAATAGATTGATAACTTGCATCTTCCGGTGGATTGCCGCCAAAACTTGAGCTGTTTAAACCGCCCCAAACTGAAGCCTGAAACTGCGCAAATAAATTGCTGCTAAACAAAACAAATAAACATAAAACCAGCGCTTTGTATGCGAGTTTAAATCGAAATTTAGCATCGGTTGTTTTCATAGTTAATCTAAAAATGTTTATAAATTAAAATTATTATAAAAAATTAAACTTAGAAATTAATCTCAAAATCAACAGTATAAACACTTCCAGTTCCTCCAATAGTAAAAGGATATGCCAACCCACCAACCGGGCTCTTATCTGTGTAAATGTATTGAGCATTGAATCGAGCGAATTTGTTGTTAAACGGGAACCAATTCAAACCGGCTCTTAATTCCCATGGATCGCCATACTGCCCGAATATATTAGAACCAGCCAGATATAACTGAAGATATTGAGGTAAAAGCATACCCGAAGCTTGTAGTTGAAACCCATTATCAAAAAGCTGATCGAAATTAAGTGGCGGACCTGCGACCCTAAAGTTATTAATCCATCGCCAATAATATTCGCCTTCAAGAGCAAAACCATGATACTTGAAACCTGCGTCGAAGCTAGTCATTTGATATCTGGCTTTATCAATTTGAGTTCCGGTTCCGAACAGATCCGGCGCAAAAATAACACTTCCATCTGATAAGCGGATCTGGACATTATCAAATGCACTGTTAGTCGGCTGTCCCTGACGATCCTCATCACTTCGTGTGAAATGTAAAGCCAGCCTTGTAGCAGCCGCCTGATGATTTTCGAAATCACCATAGCTGCTGTTCATCATTCCATACTCGCCTGTTGTAGGAAAATATGCTAATGATAAAGAAACTGTGTTGAAAGAATTATCAAGCTGTCCAGCATCAATACCTAACTGACTAAGGTTATTGCCAATCATAAATTGGTAGTCAAGATTTTCGATAATCTTTCCCTTTGCTCCTATACCCATTGTATAGGAAGGTCTGAAAAATTCATCACTTATCATGCGGTTGTCAACTGATAACCAATTTGGAAATTGTCCTTCAACACTTCTTGCACCCGGTAAAGCGATCGTACCTCCAACAAGTGTAAAATGCTTGTTGAAATTATATGAAACAAGACCAGCAACAACTACTTGAGCAAGCTGTCCCTGAGCTGTATTATTAGTCCAAACATAAAGCAGATATCTAAATTTCTGATCAAGAAACCAGCCTCCAAAAAATATCAATGCTTTTTGTAGCTGTACATCCTGCCGTTTTTTAATTGATGAAGTCTGCCCGAAAGAATTAGTGTATTCCGATTCAAGCCCCAGTTGGTTGAGATAACGAACGTAAGTGTAAAATCTTAAATTTATATCACCAAATTTAGTACTCGCTACCTTAGTGCCGAGCATTGGCGTATAGCTTCCAGCCTGATCAGTACTGTCTTCATTGGCTGATTTTTGATGTGGAGAAGGCGCATTTTGTGCATAAGAAATACCGCTAAACAAAATTGAATTAGTAAAACAAATTACACTAAAAAAAAAGAATCGGATATTTTTCATAAAGTTTTGCCTTTCAATGCAATTTTAAAAATCATTTGCGCTTCAAATATATATTATACTAATTAGCTAAATTTGCTTTTTCCCATGCTCTTACTTTTGCCCGCGCTTCATCAAATAATTTTATATAATTTCCTTTGTTTACTTTAAAAATTGTTTCTTCTCCTAGTGCTTTCCAAAGTTTGTCGTAAAGATAATAGACATTAAGCTGCTTTTCTTGTTTATCCGGTGCAACATTATCTGTGCCGAACAAAAATCTGTCAGGATATTTACTAATAATTTCAGCAGTTCTTGAAACCGCTTTATCAGAACTCATCAGCCATTTAGCTGTTTCATCCCACGATAAATCGAAATAAAGATTATTATATGCCGGATCGGAAAGCATTTTTTCAAAAACAACACCCATATCTTCTATTGGCTTAACGATCCTTCCCAGCCCAAGATGCGCCCAGATAATAATTGCGTCGGGGTGCCTTTTTATTAAATCCTGAAATCCTTTAACATAATTTGGTTTATCGGGTTTCGGGAATGGATTATCAATATCATTATGGATTATGGAAATCAAACCGGTTTCAGCACAGAAGTTAAATATTCTATCGAGAGCAGGATCTGTAAGGCTTGCCACATCTCCTGAAATTTTGGATGAAACAAATTCCTTGTGAATAGAAAATTCTCCAATACCTGTAAACACACCCGGAAAAGTTTTAAGAACTCTTTTTATATGATCTGCTGCATACATATCCGTAATATTAAAACCAATTATCATTGGATCAAGTCTTGCCTGTTTTTCTTTCGGAAGGTTTTTGTATTGCATTGCGATATGCGCATCACAGAATGAATAGTAGTACAGCGGTGCATCTGTATCCAGATAGTAGATAGGCGCATTTTCGCCTGTTACACGATATGACCATTGCTGCTGTAATGGAAGTCCGAAAACAGTTGATCTTCCAACCTTATCACCCATAATTGAATCCACATAAAATTCCATTTCAATTCCTTCCTGTATGTAGTTGGTCAAGTGAAAATGTGAATCGTAAAATAGATATTTATCGTTGGATTGAGCTTCAGTTATTGTAAATGAGCTTACAACCAAAATTAAAGATGATATTAAACCTGCTGTGACAATAAATGTTTTTAAATACTTATTTTTCATTTTATTTCTCTTAATTAAAATATTTTTACAATAAGAAATCGGTACCAAGAACCAGGGACATCCCTTTTATACCAGCTAAATAAAATCCAAATGATCCGGATGCTGCGGAGTTTTCCATATAAATTGCATGTAGATTCAAACGCCAGCTGCGAGTTCCGGAAGGATAATAACTCATTCCGCCAACCAGCTCCCACGGATTTCGTTTAAACTCATCAAAGACATAAGAAGTAGCGGTATAAACCTGCAGTGCTTTTGGGATCGCTTCGTATGACACAAGTGCATAAAAACCATTATCAGAAATTGAAGTTGGTATTGACTCAAGTTCTGGTGATGGACCAAGAGCATCAAACTTTGAAAGACGACGGAAGAAATATTCAGCTTGTAGATGCCAGCCTTTGTGTTTAATCCCGGCATCTATTGCCAGTAAATCAAAGTTTGCCTTCTTCACCGTTACGCCATTAGCGAGAGCACCTGTTTCATAAAAGAGTAATCCATCCGAAATCTTAACCTGTGTATTGTTGGGAGATGGCTCGCTAACTGAATTCTGCCGGTCATCACGAGCGTGAACAAATGATGCGCCAAATCTTGTAGCAACTTTTTCATGAATTTCAAAATCACCGTATGCACCGCGATTTCCAAATTCTCCAGTAGTTGGCATCCACCAAATACTTGCACTGGTTGATAAATCTTTGGTAAGCTGAGAAACTGTTGTACCTAATTGACTCAGATTATTTCCGATCATTATATAATAATAAAAGTTTGGAAGCGCTTCGCCATTTACCCAGAATCCTGAGGTAAACCCGGCTCTGAAAAATTCTTCAGCCATAAGGCGATCGCTTGAAAGAAAGTAAGGCCAGGGGCCAGTCATTGAACGGCATCCAAGATTTGGTCCGATACCAACACCAAAATTTACTTGTCTCATTAATGCGTATTGTAAATTTCCAAATACGAGAGTTTGATTTGTTGAAACAAGCCCCCAGATAGAAATTGTATATCTTAGCTTTGGAGTTAAAAAGTGACCTGAAGCCCAAAGAAAAGTACGATGCCACATAATGTCTTGTCGTGTATCAATTGTTTTTTCACGGTCAAGATGATCTAAGAATTTATTATCATCATCAATTTGATTAATATATCTTGCTAAACCATATACACTAAAATTAAGACTTGCAAGACCTGATTTAAATACAGTAAATCCCTTACCTGGTGTAAATTCACCAGCTGTAGTATTCTCAAAAACATCATCCGTTGTACTAAGAGTATCTTCAATTATTACAGCATCCTGCGGAAGGATGCTTATTGTAGATAGAAAAAAGATGAAGATTGATAAATAATAAATAGATTTATTATGTTGAAATTGAATAGACAAAATTTTCATATAATTCTCTGACTGTTTTAATATAATACATCGGTCGGTTATTAAACCGACCTGATTTTAAATTTAATAATTACTTCAATAAAAAAATATTATTGTTTTGGCTGAACCAAATATGGATTAACTTTTAATTGTTCGACAACATATTTAATTACCATTTGTGCTTTAACGCTGTTACCGGCTTTATCAAGTGGAGGAGAAACTACGCCTATTCCAAACTTTCCGGGAACAACTGCAACTATACCACCGCCAACTCCGCTCTTTGCAGGAAGACCTGTATTATAAAACCAAATGCCTGCATCGTCATAAAGTCCCGCTGTTGCCATAACCGGAAGTGTGTACATAACAGTTTCCGGTGATACAACTTTCTTTTTTGTTACAGGATTAACCCCGCCATTTGCTAAGGTTGAACCCATGGTTGCAAGATCCTGCGCATTAACATTTATTGCACATTGTTTTGTATAGATGTCTGTTGCTTCTACAGGATCAAAATACATTCTGCCGTAAGCCAATAATAAATGGGCAATTGCCTGATTACGCAAATTGTCGCCTGCTTCGCTGATGTAAACCGGAACATTTAACCCAAGTTGTCTTCCTGCAAAGTCACTATGAACCTGAAGAATACTTTTCCACTTTGCTGAAGAGTCTGCTCCATTAATTAGGCTGGAGGCAGCGATAGCGCCCGGATTTACTAATGGATTTATTTCTTTGCCTCTCATTCTTTCAATAGCGGTAATTGAATTGAATACCTCGCCGGTTGCATCAACACCTATTTTATCCTGAATTGCCTGATGTCCTTGTTCTTCAATAATTTTGGCCATTGTAAATGCTTTGGAAACACTTTGTATTGAAACCATTGATTTAACATCACCTGCAGTGTAAACCTGACCATCGGTTGTTACTATTGAGATGCCAAATATTTTTGGATCAACTGTGGCAAGTTCTTTAATATAATCGGCATTAGCGCCTTCTTTAACGTCTTTAAATTTATTGTAAGCATCATTAAGTACTTTCTCGATGTTTGCTTTGGATAAATCCTGCGCAAATAAAGTAACAGGACTTGATAACATAAAAGCTACTAGCACTATTGCTATCAATTTTGTGTTAACAAAAATATGTTTCATATTATTAGACTCCTTTTTAATAATAAATAATGAATTTTAGAAAAACATCTTATGCGAAAAATTGTATTTGAAAGAGAACTGAACTTTTAATATGTCGGCAGTCTTTAAATATTCCGATGGATAGGCTGCATCATTATCAAGATTATTAAAATTTTCTCTGTATCCATATTGAATTTCTGCAGCTACCATAACATCGGTAACAGGGTAGTAGATGAGGTTACCAACAGCATAATTACCCATTTTAAATGCGTCGAAATCCTGTCCATTGGTATTATCCATATTTAGCATTGAATATCCTATTGCAGTAGAAAACTTGTTACTCCAGTTATGTTCAAAAAAAGCAACAACCCCTAATAAAGGTATTGCCACACCTTTTATTGGTTTTTCAGGGTCGTCAGTTGTTTCTATACCAACATCTACTGTTGCGTCGTTCATATAATTTTGAACACCCGCGCCATAAAGAACTGAAAGTCTTACCAGATTATCTTTACCAAATTTAACATTAGAACTGAGATTTAATCCCCAGCCAATTGCATCGCCGCTTAAATCAATATTGTCGGTTCCCTGATCTTCCCATTTCATATAACGAACTATGCCTGCTAATTCAACATAACCCCAATCATGTGCTGATCTGTATTCGGCAGACAAATCGGGAAGTGGAAATTGTGAACGAATATTTTGTTGTTGAAGAATTTCGCTGTAAGTTCCCCCATCAGCACTTGCACCGGGTCTTTCAAGAGCAAATGTTAAACGCGTATCACCTTTAATAGGCATCCATCTGAATTGAACATTGCGGAAAAATGCCATACCATTTGGTCCCCAGTATTCAACTGTATTCGGGAATACATCAATATCCATAAACGGACTCCAGTATTGACCTGCACCGAATTGTCCGAGTTCACCGTATGCGTGGCGAAGACGAATTGTGGTTTGCCCAGCATCAACGCCGGTTCCAAACATTTCAAATTCAAATTGAGTGAAAAGTTCACCAAGACCTGTTTGGGTGCTGCTTTTTACGCCCAAACGTGATTGGCGAGCACTAAAGTATGCATTGCCGTCTGTACCATACTGGTTTTTCATTGTTGGAAGTTGTGTGGGTCTTACAACATCATACCAGTTAGGATGAATTTGGTTAGCATTATAACCGATATCAGTCATTGCAAAACCATAGATCTGGAACCAGTTTTTATTTTCATCCTGTGCTAAAGATAAATTAGCCAGAAATACAACAAGGATTGTTGATAAAATAATTTTCATAAGTACTCCTTTATATATATTGATTTGTTTTTGATTATAAATAGAATTTAATTAGATCAATTAATGCTTCGCTATCTACAGGCTTTCTTAGGTATGCTAAAGCTCCATAATTTTTTGCGCAATCGCGATAAACTTTATCATCGAATGATGTAATTATTATTACTGGTAAAACTATTTTTTCCTTCTGCAAGTTTTCTAAAAGGTAACATCCGCTCATTTGCGGCATGTTCATATCGAGCAATAATAAATCTTTTTCTCCGTGTTGATAGGATTTTAAGAACTCTGCTGCACTGCCGAATGAATTACTCGTAAATCCCGCCGATTTTAGCAGCGACATAAATCCTTCTCTCACGTATTGATTGTCATCAACAATGTAAATCATTTTATTAAGAACCATTTTTATTTTACGTTTTGTACAAAGCATAATTTATAATTATGTGGACAAGCGTTTGTACTACTTTAAAATCAAATATTTTTAATTATTACATCTTAAAAACAGCCTTGTTAACAAAGTCAAATTCAACTGATGATTTTTATTTATCAGCCTTTACAAATCCGCACTGGCTAAGAAGATTTGCAAATAAAATACCCATTAATGCAAATCCTCTAAGAACGTCAAGAAACACAACTCTTTCCTTTGCAGAAGTAGGACTTGTTTTACTTTGAATATTATCAGTCATAAAATCATTTACGTTTTTGTTAAAGATAATTTTATTGATTTGCCAAGTAAATAGGCACTTAGTACTATCAATAATAAGCGGAGATATTTATATGTTCTACAGTGATATAAGACTTACAAAAAGGATGAAATATTTTTAATTTTTTTTAAAAACTACGCCGGAGTGGTAAATCCTTTTATACTTAATTTTTCAGCTATATAGATCATTTCGGGAACAGATTTTACGCCAAGTTTATTTGTGATATTCATACGATGATTTTTTACAGTATGCTCCGCAATTCCAAGCTCGTAAGCTATTTGTTTATTCAACATCCCGCAGATAACACATCTAAATATTTCATACTCTCTTGCAGTAAGTGAATTAACAATTTGTTTAAACTTCTCTATTTCGCTGTGTTTTGTAATTAGTGAAATACTTTTGTTTAGCGCTAATTCAATAGCGCTTAATAGCTGTTTTTCATCAATGGGTTTTTCAAGAAAATCTATTGCGCCTTTTTTAAGGGCTTCAACGCTCATTGAAACAGTTGCTTTTCCGGTCATAAAAATTATTGGTAAAAATTCAAATTTTGTTTCAATTTCTACCTGCAGCTCAATACCAGTTTTGCCTCCAAGAAAAACATCAAGAAGTATGCAGCCTGCATTATTGCACGTTGCTTTGTGCAGAAACTGATCAATACTGCCGAAAGACTCTGCATTATAATTATAAGATTTTAGAAGCAGCGATATGCCTTCACGCAAATCTTCTTCATCATCAACAATATAAATTTTACAGATTGACTTGTTTATCATTATAAACCTTTAAACTAAATGAAAATTTAGCGCCGCCATCGGACAAATTTTCAGCCCAGATTTTTCCTTGATGTTCTTCAATAATCGTTTGGCATATCGCCAGACCAATTCCGGCGCCTTCTTTTTTAGTAGTAAAAAAAGCTGTGAAAAGATTATTCATTAAAGATTCATTAATTCCTTCGCCGTAATCGCGCACGGTAACAATCACGTTATTCTGTTCTAAGTATAAGCTAATCAATATCAGCTTATTTATTGCGCTGGAATTTTCCATTGATTGAATAGCATTATGAGTAAAATTTAATATAACCTGCTGAATTTGAATTTTATCCGCCAAAATGTAAACGGGTTCATTTAATAAACTAACACTTAATTTTATATTAAATTTAATTGCTTCGCTCTTATAAATTTCAATAACTTCATTTACTATCAGGTTGATATTTACTTTTTCTTTTTCTCTGCTTTCATATTTCATCATTCTTCGTATGCTGCTTAATATCAATGAAGTTCTTTTATTACTATCAACTATTTTTTCAAGAATATTTTTCAATAATTCCATAGATGCTTCTTTGGAATTTATAAAGTTAATACCCGCTTGCGCAGTGCTTAACATTGCTGTTAATGGTTGATTTAATTCGTGCGATAATGATGCAGTAATATGACCCAAACGAAGCACTCTATCTTCATGAAGAAAATTTCTATATTTTTTTTCAGACTTCAATATTTGTTGCGTCATAATCTTTTGTTGTCTGTTTAATCGTATCAATTTGATAATTAAAATTGTTTGTAATATCAGGAATAGAAGCGCCAAGCCAATATACCAGTTATACTTACTAACAAAATCTATTTCTTTAAACAGGATTTTGCTTTCCGGCGGAATTAAACCTGATTCATCTATGCCCCATTTTTTAAGCTCGCGCCAATCAAAAATATATTCGTAAAAATCATTTTCAGTAACAACGGGGTATTTTATGCTTTTACTATTTAAGATATCTATCACTACATCGCCGGATAATTGACTGATTTTGTTAAAACTTATAACATATCCGCCAATTGAATTACCTTCAATTCCTGTATTGGCATAGGCAAATACAGGCATGTTTGCTTCTCTGCTTATTATTCTTACTGCATTCGGATTATTATATGGAACAAAGTTACCATCAGTACTAAAACTGGGTACAATTATAATTGTGTTTTCAGGAAGATGATTAATCTGTTTCAAAATATCATCCATTGCAAGGTCACTAAGAAAGGTAATCTTTTCTATTTTCATCTTTTGTGTTACATTTCTTGAAATTGACATCAACAATGTATCCGAAGGCGATGAGCCTCCTATAAAATAAATTGAGGTGGTTTTTGGGAAAAGTGCCAGAGCTGTCGAGATTGTCTTTTCAATGTTAAGTTTTATTGCTATAACAAAAGTTTTTTCGTTTAACTTTAGATCGGAAGGATAGCCGTAATTAGAAAAATCAAAATCAATTGAGATTGTTGGAAGATTTAGAAGATAATTTTCCGCACACTCTTTAATTGGTCTGATAATATTTCTACCCACACAAATCAATAAATCTAATTTTATGTGCTTATACTTTTCATTATAAAGATCAAATTTTTCTTTCGGGTATTTTCCATCCGGGTAGTTTTCCGTTTCAAGATAGTCTGTATATAAAGTATAAGAATCGCCAAACTCATCTTTAAGTTTCAGTCTTAATCCATCTAAAAGGGAAGCGTATGCAGGTGTGCTTGGGTTAAATGAAAATAGAACGAGTATGTTTCTCGTTTCTTTCTGAGATTGAGAAAAGACGAATACATTAGAGATAATTGTCAAAAAAAGTGTAAGTACAATGTTTTTATATATATTCATTTCGGTAATCATTAAATTAATTTATAATCATTAACATCTTTTGTTATATCAGCCGAACGTTAATTATGTTTGATTGTACTATTAACTATTAAAAATATTATACTCTCTTCATTTTCCTTGATAAAGTGGTTAAGAACTTTTAAAACAACTGTGTAACGCCAAAAAATAAATTAAAGTTATTGTAAAGCGCGGTGCTTGTGCCGCGATTGCTGTAAATTATAATATCATCCGGTTCAACCGCGCCTGTTGGAAAATTAAATATTTGCGGAAAATCTGTTCTTTCCGCATGGCTGTATTCAAAGCCTACGCCAAATGAAGTATCCTTTAAATTCATTGAAGCGCCGGCAGTAAAATGATAAATGTTAATATCCGTAAAGCCGATTGAAAGCCCGTTAATATCGTTAAAATTTGCGTTGCTAAAATCCGTTCTGAACGCGACATATCCTGTTAATTTATCATTCAACTTATGTTCAACGGCAATGCCTGCATTTAGAACTCCTTTCATCGAATCATAAACTTTTAACATTTCGGCGCTGTCTCGTGGCTTAATTGTTGCCGGATGGTTCAAAATAAAATCCCCGCTTTCCGGGCGCATAACATCGTAAGTTGAGATCGGTGCAAACCATTCAAAAGCAAAGTGCAAAAGTGTTTCTTCGGAAAGCATATACTCAACGCCTGCAGCAAAAGAAAATGGAGATTTATAATTAACGGGCAAACCTTCCTGTCTGTCGGAAGCAAGAATATCCACAGGAGTTATCTGATTAGTTGTGCTATCAATTAGAACCAGAACGTTGTTTGAAGATAAACTTGCATGGTCAGTTCCGCCGCTTGCTAATTTTAAAGCGACACTTGGCGTTGTAATAGTTGCGCCTAATTTTAATTTTTCCCACTCGGCAGATATTCCAAGTTTACCGGAAAATCTAACAGCCCAATAGTCAATATCTGCATAAAGATCCGAAGTTGCAGTGCGTTGATAGGTTGTATCGTAAGCATAATAACTTTCGTAACGTATTTTTGTTTGATCTCGATAAGCGCCTAATAAAGTAAAACCGATCCCAACATTATCGGAAAGTTTTTTTGCATATCCGAAACCTACGGTAACTTCGGAAAGCAGAACATCTAATTTTCCCTGATTAATCAAATATTCGTCTCCCTCAAATGAGTTGGGCAAACCGGGCATTAACGGTGGTCTTGTAGGAATTACATCCTGATAGCCTTCATATCTTTCCGAAACTCTTACATAAGAATAGCCGTTGCCGTAAATCATATAACTAAAGCGATTGAGTGAATCGCCAAGGAAAGGAAGCCCGCCTGCTAAAGATGCGGGATATAATGAAACTCTTGTATATCTGGAATCAATATCGGGTCCGCCGCCGTTAATGAATGAGAAATCTTTAATGCCGTACATGTTAAAATTAAAATTCATACTATTTTTGCTCAAAAAACTTAATGCGCCGGGGTTGTAAAATGTGGCGCTGTAATCTCTAACACCGCCAACCGCAATACCACCAAGCAGCGCAGTTCTGCCGCCCACAGCCTGATCCCAGTAATGTCTATCCTGCGCGTTAGCATGTACAAATAATAGAATTAAAAATCCAAGAACAATCTTTAGTTGCATTTCAAATTCCTCAAATTAAAATATACATGCAGATTAAAGTATAACTAATAAACTGCGTGTATAAAATTATTTTTTTTGTTCAGTTACGGTTTTTTTACTAAAGGCAGTTCGGATGCGATTGAAATATCTATTAACAACTGTATTTGATTTTCTACCTGCATATATTTAGCAGCAGTTGTTGCAGTTAAAGCCTTAGCAAATTTTTTATAATAACTTTCATTCAATTTTGAACGTGACTGCTGAAAGTCAAATGCAGTTTTCATTAATTGATCTGCTTTTTCATTGGTCATAGTTTCATAGTTTTTAGCATATTCTTTTATGTTGTTGATTCGCTTGGTTGCTAATTTTTCAAGTTCAACTTCATACTCAGTATAAATAGGCCAAAACAATTTAGATTCATCTTCTGTAAATTTCATTGATTCTGTAATTATGGCTTTTTTATTTGTTTTAACATCTGACTTTAAAAGTTCAATCATATCATCTGTTGTTTGAGCATTTAAAGCAAAAGATGATAATAGGAAGATTGCGCTTAAAATAATTTTTTTCATTTTTGTGTTTCCCGTTTAATTGTTATGTGTGTTTTTATTTTTTGTTTGTTATTAAAAATTATAATAAAGGGGCGCAAGCCCCTTTAAATTTAAAACCATCTGCTTGAAAAGGAGAATCCAATATTTAGTTCGTAATACGAATAAAAATTGTTTTCACTTCCGCCTAATGCTGTGCCCGAATCGAAAGCATAATTATATCTGCCGCCAATATGAATAGCTGTTTCTTCGGAACTTATGGGTATGATAATACCAGCTTCCGGAGCAACGCCAAAATGCCAGTTATCATTATCAATTCTGTAAACGCCAATATCCAATCTTTGCAATATGTAATATGTACCGACATTCAATCCAACAAATACACGCATATCTTTTTTGTTTCCGTAATGATGATGAAAACCTGCAAGTATAGGAAAAACATTTACTGAGCGTACTTGTGTTCCTGAAATTGTACCGGAACCGTTGTCGCTTTCAACATTTATCGGGTCATAATTTTTTTCATCAAAAATGTTCCAGCCTGCCATTAAGCCAACGGAATTGTATTTATCTAAAAATCTTCTGCCCGAAAGAGTAAAACCACGATACGTTACATCGGTTGTATAATCATTTGTTTTGGAAACCGGTATCCCGATATTCCAGGTTACATTGGTTAATAATTCCTGTGCAAAACTGCTGCAAACAAATAGTGCAACCATTGCAATTATATATTTTATTTTCATTTTTGTCTATTATCTCCAAATTTATTAGTGCTTAAATATTATTTAATTGAGTTTTAAGTATGGTGATTGTTCAAACATTTGATCTATACTGTTTAATGTTCTTACCAAAAGATCTGCTGCTGAAGAATTATCTAATACTCCGTTTGCTGCGCCAACCCAAACGCCACCTGTATTCCTATTTGGTTCACTTACTATAGCTGGATCTTCAATTGTTACAAATAAACTTCCTGTTGTGTAAGAATATGAATAGCCGCCATACCACGGATAGTACCAGCCATAGTATCCACCCCAATAGCCGGGATAATACGAATATGTTGTTGAAGATGATTTTGCTACATGCAATACTACATCGGCAGCCAGTTTATTTAGTTCCTTTGTATAGCCTGATGCCAGCATCTGATTTTCTATTTCCTTTAGAATTTGTGTGTCATTAGGACCATTGTTTGGCTCGAAACCGTCGTTAGTTAGCTTATCAATTGTAGTGGGAATATAAAACGTGCTGTAAGATTGAAAGTCTGTTGCATCGTTCTTAAATGTTGTTACTACATCAAAATCGGATGTTGTTAATCCATAATCCGGATAACAAGAATTTAGCAGCATTGTTGAGCCTGCTACTAATATAATCATAAGCAATACTTTTATTTGCTTGTTTTTTTTCATTGTTTTTAGTTCTCCATTTATTTTATTTATGTTAATGTTAATGTAATTAAATAATATATAATAATTAATCATTCAAATGTCTTGCGTTATAGTTTAAATATATAAGCCAGTCTCATTCCAAAATAACTTTGCTGATTTATAAATACAAAGCCGGCAGAAATATCAACAGCACCTTTTTCGCTGGTTTTTATCTCATAACCAAAATTGGCATTTGCAGCAAATTCTGTTGTTGATTCGGAAATATCTCCTAATACTGTGGATGATTCGGCAGTTATAAAGTTTGCGCCGATAAGCGCAGCCAGATACCAATCCTTATTATAAGTAAGATAGTATTTTGCACCTGCAACTAATGGAATAATTGTCCAGCTAAATCCTTCCGTAGCACCATCAAAGTAAGTATAGCCGCTGTACAAAACGCCAGCAACATTATTGCCCAAAGGGTGTTCGTAAGTTGCCGAACCGCCAAAGCCGGTGCTTGCAATATCAGACCAATCGCCCACGGGAAAAAGCACATTGCCGCCGATACTTATTCCTTGCTGTTGTGCAAGAATTGAAGTTGATGCAATCAGTATAAAAGCAAATAATAAATAAGTTTTTTTCATAATAATTTCCTCAGTCCTTCTTAGAATATTTTCTTCTATTACTTCTGTTAATTGTTTTAATTTGATCAGGCTCGGTGGATATTTATTTCCAAAGAGCCTGAGCAAAATCTTTATGTAATTCTTAAAACACTTGTTTTGCTTAAACTAATAAATAATCTACTTTTTAATTATTTTATTTAATCTCAACAGTTACTTTCGGAATTTTTCCGTTAAATTTTGATTTATGTTCAGCACCTATTCTTTCAACTACAGGGGTTGCCAGATCAATACCTACATCAGCCGTCTCATCAGCAGAGAATATGCCTGATTGAGTTCTATTTATCCTGCTCTGACCCACCTGTTTTTCATCAATGTATAAAGTACCCACACCGCCTTTACCAATACCTCCGCCATCATACGCAAAATCAAATTTAACCGATTGTTTGCCAGGATTTAACTTCACTGTGGATGATACTGTGTATCGCTCCATACCAAGGAAATTATAATCGTAAGCCAGCGTTCCATCTTTTACGTATAAAGCCCATCCGCCAAAGCGGCCACCCTGTGCAATGATAATTCCGTTGGCGGTTTTACCTTGTGGAATTTCCAAATCAACAGTTATAACCTTGGATCTATTTTTGATATTGATAAAAGTATTTTCGCTCATACCCATCATACCTTCAGCCAGAGTTAACGATTTGCGACCTTCCATTAAATCGGGGCGTCCGACATTTGATGCAATTAATCTATCGAATAAACGGTCATCAATAGGTAGCGCATAATTTTTCTCGGCTTCTTTCATAAAAAGTTCCTGCAATTCTTTTAATTTTTCAGGATACTTCGCGGATAGATCGTTAACAAGACTAAAGTCGTTGGCAACCTCATACAATTCCCAGATATCATCTTTAAGCGGTCTTCTTGGTACACTTTCCCAGGGTGCTCTGTGAATGGTTCTTGCATACCATCCATCATGATAAATGGCTCGATTACCAAACATTTCAAAATACTGCGTTGTATGTCTTTCCTTAGCATTTGCATCATCAAAAGTATATGCCATACTTGTTCCATCCATAGGTCGCTGTTCTATGCCGTTTACCATTTTAGGTTGAGGTAAACCTGCAGCTTCCAGGATAGTTGGTGCTACATCTATTACGTGAGTAAATTGAGTTCTCAGTCCTCCTTTTGTCTTAATACCTTTGGGCCAACGAATGGTCATCCCAACTTTTGTTCCACCATGATCAGACCCCATTTGTTTTGTCCATTTGTATGGTGTATCAAACATTACAGCCCAACCAGCAGCCATATGCGGATAGGTTTCCGAACTGCCCCATTTATCAATTTTCTTTAACATGTCGGGTACAGTTTCGGCAACACCGTTGAAATAAGTCATTTCACTGTACATTCCGTTTGCTCCGCCTTCAGCGCTGGTTCCATTATCACCATAAACAAAAATGACCATAGTGTTTTCTGTTTGTCCAATCTGATCTACTGCGTTTATTAAACGCCCAATTTCATAATCCATCATATCAATGTATGCCGCAAACACTTCTACCTGTTTTGTATATAGTCGCTTTTGATCAGCAGAAAGAGTTTCCCATTCAGGTATTGCCTCAGGTTTTGGAGCAAGTTTAGTTCCTTTAGGTACTATGCCTAACTTGATTTGACGATCCAATATTTCCTGACGAATTGCATCCCAGCCCTTATCGAATTTACCTTTGTACTTATCAATATAACTTTGAGGTACATGGTGTGGGGCGTGTGTAGCGCCTGGAGCAAAGTACATAAAAAATGGTTTTGCCGGATCCAATGCTTTTTGATACTTCATCCATGCAATTGATTGGTTTGTCATATCAGTCATGAAATGATAGTTGGGATCTTCAGGCAGCTCAACGGGGTGCATACCATCATATACAAATGGAGCCCATTGATTTGTTTCGCCTCCGATAAAGCCGTAAAATTTATCAAAACCCTGGTGTATAGGCCAACGATCAAGAGGACCAATAGTGTTGGATTCCCAAGCTGCAGTTTCATGCCATTTACCAAACGCTCCGGTTGAGTATCCATTTAAGCGTAAGATTTCTGCAAGTGGAGTTACGTTTTGCGGAATTTTTCCCGTATTTCCCGGAATCCCTGTGCCGGTTTCAATAATACTTCCCATGTTATTTACATGGTGGTTACGCCCACTTTTTAATGCAGCACGAGTTGGAGAACAAACTGCGGTAGTATGAAAATTATTATAATGGACACCCTCGCTTGATATCATATCAAAAGTTGGGGTAGGTACTGGACCTCCAAAAGTACCGGTTCCGGCAAATCCAAGGTCATCAACTAAAACAAGTATAACATTGGGCGCATCTTTTGGAGCTTCTACTTTAAATTGAGGAGGTACTTTTATATTCCGCACATCCAATTCCGAACTGGTCGGAGGAATCGGTTCTTTAATCGGCAGAACAGTTCGGTCTAAATCGCCCGGCGCTTCTTTTTTCTCCAGACCTTCTTGGCATCCTGTTAATAATGTAAAGATTAACAGCAGGAAAGGTAACGAAAATAGTTGCTTCATAGTCAGACTCCTTTATTGAAATTGATATTTAGTGATTATTTAGTTTTCATTAAGATATTCTCTACAAAATGCTTGCCGGCAAAAGTATCGCCGCCTGTATTCTTAAAGTCCAATCAGCATAATTATCTGGCTTAACTAAATTGTTATAGTAGCTTGCATTTATATTTACAGGTAATTTTCCAAAACGAATTAATTTGCCCGCACCAATTCCAAGAGGCACTGTCCACTGATCATCGCGGTCTGCTTTCCAGTTTGCGGTTATCACCGGAGAAAATATTAAATAAAAATCGGGAAAGTTATAATTGAGAAAAGGCTGGAAAGTCATAAAATTTACATCAGAACGGTTTTCATCTCCGGCAACAGACCAAACATTATTTATCAAACCACCTAAAACCCATTGGCCGGGCATTAAGAGTGCAACCAAAGAAGGACCAACACTCCATTTACCGCTTCCGTAAGTGTCATCTCCTGTTGGTAGAGAAACAATAGTACCAATTCCCCAGTTTAGGTCTTTAGATTCAGGAGAATAAAGCGCAGTGAACATGATATCACCGAAACCAAAATCAGATCCACTTTTCTGTGAGTAATCGGGATTCCAAATTAACGGAAAAATTGTTCGTGTAATTAATCTGCCATTATAGAATGGAATTACTGGTTGAATGTTTAACACATTCTGTGTTCTACCATCGGGCAAATTAAAACTAGTGTTATTCTGAAACGGAATGCTGATGATATTTGCTAATGGGTTTTGTGCTGCTTTAGTCAATTCCTCATTAGTTTCTTGTGCAAACATAAAGCAGGAGGTAATTAAAATAATACCAAATAATATTAGAGTGTTTTTCATATAATTTATAACTTTTTAATTTATATAAGTATTTAATTGTAATCGCAACTCATCTTACGCAAAAGAAACATATTTGTCATTCCGTCCGTCAACTGACCGATTGTTTCAGAATCTATATCTATTAAAACTTTAGATGCTGAAAAGAATTTAACAAGACCTCTGCGTAAGGCGAGTCTGTGAATTATTTTAATTGCTCATCTTTTGTTGGTGGAAATTGAGCTAATATTTCTGCAACCGCTGTATTTATTTTGGCTGTTCGTTCCTCCACACTGGCACCCGGATTCATAACGCCTGTGCCCGAGCCGCGCCAAACCAATTCTTTCTTTGCGATATCGAAAATATCTATAATAAGCGTACCTTCATCATATTGAGAAACATCTACACTTCCCATGCCGCCGTAACGCCCGCCCCAATATCCGCCATAACCGTAGCCGTAAGTATCAATGCTTGTTTTTGTTTGTTTGCCAAAATGCAATGCTACGCCAAAATCAGCTTGATCTGAAATCGTAAATCCTTTTGCCGTAAGTTCATTTTTTATTGCATCGCCAAGCCTGTTTGCATTTATCTGATCAATGTTTGCTTCTTTAGAAATAGGTATAAATCCAAAGGTTTTTAGTTTTGAGTAATCGTAAGCCGGATCATAATCCTGTGTAACCGAAACCGATGAGCATCCTGCAAAGTAAATTGCCGATATTACAATAACGGCAGAAATTGAAAAGAAAAATTTTACATTTTTCATAATTGTCTCCTTTTTTGTTTAAATGTTTAACACAAATTAAAAATTTTAGTAAAAATTATAATATTTAAATATAAATTAAAACAATACCTGAATAATATAATTATATATTTCTCAGAATTGTTTTTGGTTAAAAGTCAAACTTAGTTGAAAAAAAGAGACTCCATAAAATCAAGCTGTTTTTTGTTGTTTAAGTTTTAGTTCCGATTTTAATGCTGTTCTTAAAAGAGGTAATTTTTTATAGTTATTAACTC
>Ga0247840_10005156_pt1 | contig 19928 bp, 19 predicted proteins | sample LaCruzMarch2015__FD_192404 | JGI IMG/M metagenome (GOLD analysis project Ga0247840, IMG submission 192404) | Freshwater microbial communities from meromictic Lake La Cruz, Castile-La Mancha, Spain - LaCruzMarch2015_17m | ecosystem: Environmental > Aquatic > Freshwater > Lake | place: Spain... | reverse complement strand
CAAATATGCCCGGCAGTCCTCCTCGCTGGAGAACCAATCATGAAATTCCATCACCGTTTGCGGGTAATCCGCCATTCCTCAAAACGCTACCCATTGGGGTCAGGGGAATCAAGTGCATAGGCAGATTCCCCAATTGAATCCAACCAGTAGAGTGAGAGGGAAATAACAGGATGAGTGGCGCAAGGCCAATGGGCGAATAAACCAAAGTTCGTGAACTGAAGGCGTTTGTATTCCGGGAAAGAAAAGAGCGCTAAGTATAGCACGGTGGTTGAAAAAGTCCGATCCCCATAACCGCGAACTTGTCATGGTGTCCGATGAACTCCCAATATGGCCTAGTGGGAAAGTCGCATTTCAGTTGTAGCCAAAACGCCTGAACAGCCCCATCCCCTGCCAGCGGGTCGTTGATATCGTGAAACATGCAAATCCTTGCAAACCGGCCCACTTGCTCGAAGTCCCTCCTCACCCATTCTGTAGAGTGATCTCCGTCAATAAAGCAGAGGTCGAACTTTTTGCCTGCCAGGAGGTCGCTTGTGACCTGTCGAAACTGGACCGGCAAAAATCTCTGAACCCGTTTTCTAGCCACAAACTGGTCGATGGGATCCACCGAGAGCGCTTGAAAATCCGGACAAAACCGCTGCAGATATGCCGCCATCACACTGAAGGTCCAGCCATCGCATGTGCCAATTTCGAGCAAATTGGCAGGGCGCAAAGATGCAAGCTGTACGAGAGCGCCGGCAAATTGCTCCGGAATCTGCCAAAGGCCAGGCCCAAGGAAATTCATAAACTTGGAGTCACCTCCATAGACGCCACGACGATCATATCGGAGGCCAATTTGGCGGATGACATTCAAAACCCAAACCGGGTTGGTGAGTTCCTCTTCGCGCGCCTTCAAAATCCGCTCGATGCCACAGATCAATTTGCCCGTGTATGCACGCTGGGCAATCCTACGCAGATTCCATTTCCAGTTAACCGCGTGCATCCAAGTGCTCTGGTTGGAGGAACAGGTCAGCCCGGGCTTCAAGCACTGGAATTAGCCGGTTGAATTGAGGTTGAAATCCGGCATGGCCGACCAAAACACGGTGTGCGATGAGCATGGCCCGGGAGTGCTCGACGCACCAAGCGCAGATATCGCCCTCCTCGGCTCCAAGCACCCCAGATGCGGTAACACTGAACCCATTCATTGAATCCCACACTTCGCGTCTCAGCAAGATCGAGCCGATACTGAAGCGATGGTGGCAAATGGAGAAGTTGAAGCGACCGTCGGCAAACTGGCCAGCCACCTCATCGAAAGGCGTCAAAATTTTCCAAAGAAACTCCGCTGCATCTGAACTGTTCCACACTGGGGTATCGACACAGGCGGAAGGCAGGGAACCAAAACGGGATTCGAAAGCATCCAACTGGTCCAAAGCCTCCAGGAACATGCGCGATGTGAAGCCGTTTACATTGAGGATTGGAGCAACAAATCCCGGACGATGGACTCCGCCCCCCTCGGTCTCCTCCAATGCTTCGAGCAGTCCTTCCAAGAACCCGTGGGCGATGACAATATCCTCGTCCAGCTTGCATATACGCCCCGCATGGGGATGAAGACGAATAGCGTGGTTCTGGGCGAGACCCAGCTTGTTGGATACCGTCGTGAGCAGTGACCATCCGTATTGCTCCGCAATCTCATCGAGCGCTGGCACCTCTTTGCCGGGCACGACAATGCAAACGTCCCAGTCACGCGGCAGGAAGCGTCTAAATCTGGGAAGAACCACCGGCCAGAGGCGCTCTTTGTATCCGGCAACGATCAGAACCAGCCCATTTGTGCCCTTGGAGCGATTGTGAAAAGTGTAACTCCCGGAAAAGTTCCACCACTTCCTGAGCGAGTGCTTGAACCCGCCGTCATTATAAAGCGCCGTCAGCGCACCGATCTGGCTCTGAATGCTCATTTTGTGACCCGGAAAACAGTGAAAAACATGGAAGATAATCGTGGTGCCTGCGAGAATCCTACATCTTCTATGAATCCCGGCAACTTCTTGCGATCAGCAGCAAACGGCTGGAACCCGGACTCCGCTGCCGGAAGGCTGCGCAACAAGCGCTTCCTGCTTTTTATCGAGTTGGCGAAGAGGTTCCCCCCCCCGGTGAAGGTTCTCGACGTTGGAGGGCAGGATGAGTTTTGGATGGCGATGGACAGGAGCCAACTTCCTGAGATTGACTTGACGCTGCTGAACATTTTCCCCTCCACCTCACGCCTTCCGAATTCCCGATGTGTCACAGGAGATGCCAGGTGGATGCCTGAGATTGGAGACAAGGAGTTCGATATCGTCTTTTCAAATTCCGTCATCGAGCACGTTGGAGGATTACGCGACCAGCGGAAAATGGCCGGGGAATGTCTGCGGACAGGGAAGGCCCATTTTATCCAGACCCCAAACCGGTATTTTCCACTCGAACCCCATTTTCTGCTGCCGTTCTTCCAATTTCTGCCGCAAAGCACCCGCGCTATCTGCCATGCAGCCTCCGACTTGGGGTGGTGGAAAAAGGCAGCCGGGTATTATCCGGCTCTTGAAGAAGTGGAGTCCATCAGGCTCCTGACGAAAGCAGAGATGCGATACCTTTTCCCTGTATCGACCCTTTTCGAGGAAAAGGCCCTCGGTCTGACAAAGTCATTCATCGCTTGGGGCAACAAGTAGAGGTGGCGCGGATTTTGAGGCCTGTCGGGGACTTGCACCAGCGTGCGGCAGAGTGTATTCTCGTCGTTGATGCGATACTTGGATCCAAAGAACGACCTGACCTTCAAAAAGGTCTTTGGCCAGCACCCGCACCTGCTCAAGAGCTTTCTCAACGCGCTGCTACCCCTGGAGCCCGACGCCCAGATTGAGGAACTGGAATATCTTCCCAGCGAGCTGGTTCCCGAAGTGCCGGAGGTGCGCAACAGCATCGTGGACGTCCGCTGCGTGGACCAGAAAAAGCGGCAGTTCATCGTCGAGATGCAGATGCTCTGGACCGACAGCTTCATGAACCGGGTGCTCTTCAACGCCTCGAAGGCATATGTGAAGCAGTTAAAAACCGGGCAGGAATACCACCTCCTCCAGCCGGTCTATTCGCTCAACCTCGTGGACGATACGTTTATCAAGGACAGTGCGGAGTGGTATCACCACTACCGGATCGTCCACGCGATGGATACCGGCCGGCGGATCGAGGGGCTCGAATTCGTTTTCGTCGAGCTGCCGAAATTCCGCCCGCAGACGATGCCCGAAAAACGACTGCAGGTTCTTTGGCTTAGGTATTTGACAGAAGTCGGGGAAAAGTCGGTGGAAATTTCCGAAGACCTCCTTGCTCAGCGGGAAGTAAGGGAGGCTGTCGAGTTCATGAAGGAATCGGGATTCAGCGAAGGCGAACTGGCCGCTTACGAGAAATACTGGGACGGGGTGAGCGTCGAGCGCACGTTGCTCGCCGATGCCATCGCCGAGGGGGAAGCCAAGGGCCGCGTCGAGGGCCGCGTCGAGGGGGAGTTGATCGGACAGCAAAAAGCGGCTCTGAAAATGCTTCGCAAGGGGCTCAGCGTCGAGGAGGTTAGCGCGCTAGTTGACATTGGTGGCGAAGATCTCCTCCGGCTTTCGGAGCTTCTCAAAACGTTCGGACCGTCCGCAGAGGATCATTTAGCGAACTGAACGCACTCCATGAAACCGAAGTTCCCCCTCATAGCCGTCTCCCTGGTGCTGTTGCTGGTGCAACGCGCGCAAGCGGTCATCCTTTACGGTCTCGATAACACTTCGAACATAACTTACGCATCGCTTAATGCCGCAGGCTACGGAGAGGTCCCTTGGCAGAATGTCGCGCGCATCGGAGGAGTGGAGTCCACAGCGGCCAACGGAACGGGAATCTACCTTGGCAACGGCTTCATCCTAACGGCGGAGCATGTTCATCCTGAGGACACGCCAAAGATCGAAATCAATGGGAGCTTTTACGATTTCGACACGAACTACATTCCACGCCAAGTCGCAACCGGCGTCGACCTCAAGATTTTCAAAATCGCAGGCGGGCCGATCCTGGACGCTGTGGAGTTATATTCCGGAAACTCCGAAGTCGGTCCTCAAACGACCGTCATGATCGGCTGGGGCCAGGGCAGGGGTTCTGAAATTGTTGGCCAGGGCTGGAACTGGGGCGGAGATGCGACGAACAAACAGCGTTGGGGAACGAATCAGGTTCAGTGGAGCGGGACATTTTCCGGCTACCAGGCATTGGCAACATGGTTCAGTCCAAACCGGGGAAACACGGAATATTCCGCGACGCTGCGAGACTCCGGCTCACCGATCTTTCAGCTCCACAACGGGAAGTGGCAGCTTGTCGGAATCACAACAAGTGTCCAAATAATGAACCAAAGCCTCTACAGCCCGGAGCAATACACGGTCACTGTCCGTATCAGCGAATATCAGGATGAAATCCTTGCGATCATTCCGGAGCCATCGACTTTTTGGTTAGCTCTGTTGGGTATGGGCTACCTCCTTCACCTGCGCAGACGTGACGGGTGACGATCCGAAAGACAGCCGCCGCAAGGGGTTTAGGAATTTCAACCCGCCCGGAGGACTTTTACGGGATGTAATGTCCAGGGTCCGTGCTCTTCAGCCGTCCCCAAGGTGCAGAAATAACCTACTAATATAGCGGTAGTGTCGCTCAAGAATACCAAGAAGAATATGCGCTAATTTCTAACAACATAACGGGTTTTCCCCCGATCTGCAGGGATAGCATCAGCAGATTCCACTGTTACGGATACACTATTCTGAATTTGCGCGCGCACACGATCAACAATACTTCTAACGACAATCTCTGCATTTTTCCCCTGTTCTGGAACATAGCGGATGCAGAGCGACAAGTCCTTCTCCTGGACAACCTGAAACTGTCGGATTGCTGAAACATTATCATCAAAGAGCGTAGTCCAGAACTCACCGCTGATAGCTACTCCGTTTGGAAACCTCAAGGTATCGCTGATTCGACCAGCGATGGGTTGTAATCTTGGAAATGGCAAATGAGTTTTATCTCCGCCGGCATAATATGCCCCCTCGTCTCCCAGTTGGTATCTGATCAATGGAAAATCTGTGTTTTCAAGGTCCGTGACGAGGATTTTCCCGAATGCTCCATCGGGAACAAGCTCGTTCCTTTCATTAATGATTTCAATCTTCCGCAAATCGTGCAGGACCGCCAAGCCGGTATCAAAAGGAGTTTCGCATGCGAGGTAAAACACTTCGCAGCACCCATACTGGTCGTATACCCGGCATCCGAAAGCAGACTCAATCCTTTGCCGTTCAATTTTTCCTAGAGGAGCGGCGGTCGCCCAAATGGCGCGCGGCGTCCATGTTTTTATTTTTTTCTCCAGAATCACTTGAGCGGCAAAGTCAAGTCCCCCAACATACCCATGCAATAATGCAGGGGACCGCCGGTTGCATGCCTCCACCCATTTGACGACTTTCTCAGAAGTCATATGAGATGCGTCCAAGAGCAGCCTCTTCCGCGGCCACCAGATGAGACGATCCAAGGCGGATTTAACGAATGAACCGGATGTTTCCCTATAGATTGTGGCGACGTCTGAATCAAGGCTGATATCCCACCACCGCATCATGCGCCACAATGTTGCTGCCCGCGGTATAGACTTTGGGTGGAGCACTCTCACAGGGACGCCAGTGCTTCCGCCAGTGCAAATCTCATTACAACGGGCCAGAGACGCCTGCCTGCAGAGAATCTCGTGACCGTGTTCCCGCAAATGGTCGCGCTGCAAGATGGGAAGCTTCGCAAAGTCATCGCTGGTCTTGATGTCCTCAGGGAAGATGCCTGAGTAAAATCGTTGATAGAAACTGGAGTTCTCCATAGCACTTTTGACGAGGCGGCATGTTTTCCGCCAATGCAAACTCTCCATTTCATCCCGACTGAGGAGTTCATTTTTCAGAAGTTCCTCATAGGCATAAATACTGCCAGGCTTCAAAAGATTATACTTTCGAATGTAAACAGACGCTTTAATCCCGCCCTTCGATTGTTGAGCTACAGGCCCGTTCATTTCGGAAAACCTTTGTTTTCAGAATTTCGCTCGAAAATATCGTCAAGGCTGGGCCAGCGACCGGAAACTCTGCCCTGGACAGGTTGGCGCTTGAAACAGGAGGCTGGAGTAAAGAGCCCCTGTTGAATTTCGAAATTCTTATACGCACCGTGCCATGCACGCCGGAGACGATTCACTGCGACCACAATTGGTCTCAGCAGCAATGGGGGGCACCCGCAGTCCCGCTGCCAGATTTTGATTTCGCTGCATGCTGGATTTGCACTCAGGTTGTGCCCTGTAAAAGAATAGCTTGCCAGCGGAATCCGACAGGCATGGATGTTCTTGCGTGATTTCTGGAAGTAATCCATGAGCACGGAGTCGCCGATCACCTTCCACCGGGAATTCAACGGAGGATCAGGAAGGATCCGGCGTTTGAAGAACATCGAACAACTCAGCGAGTGCAGATGGTCAAGACGGGTATGCCAGCGGTTGGGAACCATGATCCGGCGGTAGCAGATTGGCTGAAGACGGGAATCCACAAGCAGCGCATCTCCCAGAAGGACATCAAGGTTCAGCCTGTGACTGAAGATGTCAGCCACTTTACTCAATGTCCCCTCAAGATACTGCTCGTCACTGTTCAGCCAGGCGCAAAGTTCACCAGATGACTTTGATAATCCCCGGTTGATAGCATCATACATTCCGCTATCGGATTCGCAGTAGATGGCGATCCTGTAGCGGGAAAGGCTGAAATCTGAAACCTGAGACCTAAAAACCAGATTTCCTTCTTTGTAGAAATCCGCACCGACTTCGCGGGCGAACTCTTCGATGCCCGGGGACCCGGCATCCTGGATGATGTGTTCCACGGAGAGACGTCGAGGGTCAGAGGTCGAGGGACGAGAGCTGGATATGGAGGAATCGATACTCGACGCTCGACTCTGGCAACTCGCCGCTGCTTCGACCTGATCACGGACGCTTGCAACGCAGAGGCGGAGCCAGTCGAGCTGATTGAAAGAGGGCGTGATTATCGAGAACGTCATGCTCGCGAGGTTATCATCGGTCTACTCAAGGTGCCGTGAAACAGGACCGGCACAATAGGAAAAATAGACCAGGGGTCGCTCAACAAAGCGCGGAGCATACTCTAATTAAACTTAACAATACGCCTGGCAGCACATTCAGTGGACCCGATGATTTTGGCAGCTTGTTTGACCAGCTTCGAGTATATGTTTGGTTTCTGGTTTCCTGTAGCCCAACAATACGACGCAACTTGATCGGGGCTTTTGTCATTAATCGGCGGGGGGGCCTCCCCGACATATATTGCTTTCAAGTCGGCTTGATAACAACACAGGGTCAGTAGGGATTGGTCATGCTTGTGCTCTACAAAATCATCGTGATCAGGCAATCCGATGTCGATCGGGTCGTCACTCACCATTTGTCTATCTGCGCACAATCTAGTCCAGTTCGATGTAAACTGCCTTGTTTCCTCTGTTGCCCGCCAAAAAGAAAAACTTGCTTGAATCACTGGCTTACTACAAATCAATTCATTATCCATCCCCAGCGCTGACAAAACACCGCGCTTTGTCCAAGCAGACACTGGTCCAAACCATGGAATTTCCACGCCAGGAACGGCATCTTGCGAGTTGTTGTCCATCCACGCCTGAAATGGCAAAGTATTATTTTCAAGCAGGATAAACGGGTATTTCCTACCCACGTCACAGTAAAAGACTACATCACCATCCGGAACCTCACAGAGTCGCCTGTGAATAATGAAAGGTTTCCACGAATAAAAGCCAGATCCCCGCTCTGTAAGCTGAATGTCATTTGCCATCTTCGGAAACCCGGTCTGCATCAGCGCCTTGGGTGACCATGCAGTAACCGTGTCCACGACATTGTTAACCTTCGCTGAGAGTCCAAGCAGAAATTGCCGGTGGGCAAAACGCGGTGTGCCATAAGTGACAAGATGTACTTTACGTTCAGGCATAAAAGGTGTTAGGTGAAAACTGTAAAAGATTCTACTCGCGCTAAGGAGACCTTATTGTAGTAGAGAGCGGGACAAGACTTATCTAAACAATTGACTTAGGATAGCCTTGGGCGAGTGGTTTTCTGCCCAGGTATCGCGATACATACCCAATAGCTCAGCAGTATCATATTTTTCGATAAGTGGCAGGATTTTGTGGAGTTGGGATCTGTTGGTGGCACATAGAGGGAGCCCCCCGCGCTGAAAATATTCAGGAATCGAGGCATATTCTGGGCCATACACAAGAATGGGCCGACCTGCGGCATAGTATTCAATAATTTTGCAGGAAAAAGATGTCGAAACCATCAACTTCTCCGCAATATGAAAACTATAGGGTAGAAAACATGCATAAGCCTCCCGCATCTGCGCCATTCGCTGAGCCAGTGGCAAGTTTTGGTAAATGGTAACATGCTCAGTGGAATGCAAAAGATTAAGAAAATCCTCTCCACTGCCGTAGGTGATTATATCAAGATGAAGCTTGTAATCAACTTCGGGCCTTTTATTGAACTCCATGATTTCCATATACAGATCCTGGAGAGCATCAAGATATAGGTGGTTTAAACTACCAATGAAGACAATCTTCCTTGAATCCGTTAGGCATGGAGCAAAAGCTGTGGGGTGATACGGGGGCTGTGAAATGGGGAGTGGAAGCCACCCTGCGCAGCAACCGAAGCGGGCAGTGAGATGCTCACTAAAACCCACGCTGATGGCTGAAACGCGGGTGGAATGCTTTAGAACGGTCTTTAGCAGGGGGTGGACCAATCGTTTTAGCGTACGATTATGCCCATACTGTGAAGAAGCTTCAAGTTCGTCTACCAAATAAATATGAACCTCGAATCCAAACTGTTGAACAAGCGCGACGGGAATCAAAAACCACACGTCGGCACCGCAGAGCACAAAAATCTCCCTGATCCCGCGTTGGTGAAGTTTTGTGACCAGAAAGAGAAGAAAAGCGATGAATAAAAGCAAATCAACAATTGCAGCGAGAGTGGGCGAAAATCGGCGAATGCCGGTGAAGCTTGAATCTGGATATAGTTGTAAAGGAATGCCACCAGTTGCTTGCCTAATCTCAGCAATACTAAACCGCCGCCGGTATTGCGAAGTCAGAAGCATTTGTGCCTTGCCCTGGAGTATTGAAGCAAACTCGCGAGCAATCCCGTGGTTACCGTGAGCCTGATCAATAAGAGGTGGAGCCTGGGTCCAAAAGCACAAGCCTCTTTGATTTATATGCGGTATATTATCAGGCTTATCATTTGATAGTGTTGTCATAACAATCGGCAGAATGGAAAAGCGCTGACACTTTACACGATAAATGGAACTGCCATTGCCGTTTCACGCAATACGTTGAAAAACTCTGTTATGGCCCACCTGTAGGATTTCCCGATATTGAAGAGGATCAATTTCCTGGGCCAAACGAGATGGCCCGGGGTGGCCCCCGGTGGCGAATGCTGGAGGGCGATATGACGTCGTGAGTCCCGCATCGTCTAAAACCAAGATCCCCCCCGCGGCTAGCGCCCGTGTGCAATGTTGAAAGTCCTGCTTTGCAATTTCATAATCATGATTGCCGTCAATGTAGATAATATCCCATTGGTGTGCACAAATTGCCTTAATGCCAGCTGAATCAGTGGACAGTGCTTTGACCAAGTCAGGCTTGGGAAGTTCAAGGCGGCTAAAAGACGCCAATGTATCACTAAAGTAGTCAATGTCGCTCCGATACTGGCTGACGCCATCACCAATCGGCTGAAACGGAGAGATTCCTGTTACAGATCCAGAAATCTGCATATTCTTTTGCAGGAGGGAAACAAGAGACAAGGTTTGTCCCCGGTAAACTCCGATTTCCAAAAAACTCTTTGGGCGGTATTCTCTTACTAGCAACCACCACATCACGTGGAAGGCATCTTCTCCAAAACCACGACCTGATTCGGAGAAATATCTGCGATGAACTTTGAGATAACCCGGAAACTGGTCGTAAAAGTAGCTGACGCAGTCTAAGTAGAATTTTGATGGGTTTTTGAGGCTCTGATCCCAATTTCCACGGCTTAAATCATCATCTGAAACCATCTGCTTTTTTCTAGTTGCATTGAAAAGTGCGAGTTTGGCTCGTGCACTGTGAACAAGCCATCCCAAAACGCTGCGCATTTTTTGAATCCAATTCTTGGCGAGGTGTTTTTCTCCTGTCATACAATAACTTGTGCCTTGAGTTGCTGATTAGTTTTCTACTAATTACATTTGATAAGCTGGGAACATATTGTAATGCAACCAAAGCGCTTTGGCATACATACCAAAATGGCTGGCGTACACTATGAAACGCTGCTCTACCATAACCGAACAAGGACAACGAGGACTTCTCGACTCAGCGGTAGGCATACACATAGATCGAGGAGCCCCACAACGTGACATGCTGCCTCGTGGCCGCCAAACATATCGCATGCAGAAACTTCTGCGCCACATACATTAGCGGATATTTCCACCATCTCTGTTGATGGATTGCTTTAAGTGTATCATCTGAGAAGCAGACTCTCTCAAAACCCGCAATCAGAATCAAAGCACGCAAGCACACCGTTGTGTAGGCCCACACATGGGTGATGTCGTTGTATAGGTTGAGGCCGACAAATGGGCTGTCGGCATTTGGGCCTCGCAAAATTAGAACGCCTCCTTTTCTTAACCGTGATGCGGCAATGGCCAAAAAGTCACGGAAGCGCTCCCTCGGAACATGCTCAAAGAAATCGAGCGCGATAATTGCCGAGAGGGAATCGGGCTGAAAGCGGGTTTCCAGATCTGCCACGGAATCACCATGGACCACGCGCGGATTCACTTCGCTGGCCATCTTCGCCTCATTTTCTGAAAAGTCACTCCCATCAAGATTTATGAAGCCCTGCGATTTGAGCCAGAATTGAAGAATTCCAGGACCTGTCGCGGCTTCGTAGATAGCTGCCGACTTTTCTGCAGGTAGAAATGGAAGCAGAAGTTCGGTATAACAACCTTCCTCCTGCGCAGCAAAGTGGGCAAGGTCACTCGTTGAGCGAATGCCCCGAGCCTCGGACTGATTTAAGTAATATGTGGAGCCGTCTAACATTGGAATTATTTTGCTATGTCAGCACTGTCTCCCGTTATTGACAATTCTTCTATACATTTTAAACAAAAGCATTTTAAGAAAAGAAAAGTTTCCTGGGTACGATCTAAAATACTTTGGTAGCTGTTTAATCCTTGATCCTATAGATATTCCGTGCTGGGGCAGTATACCCGATCCTGAGATAATAATCTGCCCGTCGTAGCCGCTAAATACATGAGTTACACATGATGTGTCATATCGAAGTTTCTCCGGAGTATTATCATCGATATCAAATAAACTATAATACTCTGTCTTAACAAATATTGCATTGAGTAATGTAATAGCCACGAGTTCATATCCTTTTTCTTTACCTAGTTCTGTGATGGATGAAATGCTTGAACCCCAATTAATAGCGGGATCCATTGGCTGCACAAAGCGCACCCCAGTTGCGATACTGGGATTATACTCGATACAGACCACCATCGGTTTCAATCTATTTATTGCTTTCCATACATGATAGTCGTTCCCGTCTATGTCAATTGATAGAATTGCAAAGTTAGTTGGAATGTCTATAGGTCTTAAAATCGAATCTAAATTGTCATTTTCGTGAAAGCCCACAAATCCATTTATGCAACAAACGTTATCATTATTGTCATATATTTTATTAAGCTCAAGAAAACGAGCCCTGTCAGCTTCGATGAAGACAGCCCTGAAGTCTTCCCTCTCAACTAGGCAACAAGTGTTGCTTAGGTATTTTCCGTCCCATGCACCGAATTCTACTGCCCATTTAGGCCTCGGTGGAATTATCGAAAATATTTTCTGGATAATCCCGTCTTCACCAGTTTGAGAATTTATGTTACCAGCAAAGTCAATCAGGTTCATTTGAAAGAATAGATGTGTACTAAACGGTTGTATTTAATTGTTTGTTAATTAATGGCAAAGGAAATCGTGATGTTTTTGGGGTTCTAGTTGTCAAAACAACGTCGCTTCATAAATACTGCATCAAGTGAGACAGGATTTCCATTCGCGGAGAATCCATGTTCTAGCACCCCAACAAACTCAAAACACGCTTTATCAAGAAGAGAAACAAGCTCCGGAAACGTCGTCTGGGAGTGATACAACCGTTCAATATTTACCTCTGTGATGACGACTTGGACGTTCAGCAAAGTTCTCTGCCCTCCTTGTAATATCGAGGCTTCGTAGCCCTGGACATCCATTTTTAAAAGGACATCCTCCTCAAGGACTGTGCTGGAATCGGATACCCACTCGTCCAGAGTAACACAACTCACCTCACTTTTGACTTTTCGAATGGTGGATGGAAAGAGTTCAGACGTGGTCTGTGTTGAGTCCAAGAATGATGATGACGAAAGATGGTCGACATGAACATTGATGTCGCGAACGCAGGTTTCAGAGGAAAGCGCTAGATTGTAGCAGTGCCAAAGCGGATCTCGCTGCGCTTTCGCTTGTAGACTGTGGTATGTTGTTTGAACAGGCTCAAACGAGTGGATTGTCGATGTCGGAAACTCTGATCGAGCCCATTCCGCAAACTGCCCGAGGTTTGCCCCTGCATCAAGAACCGTCCGGATGCTGTAATTGTTCTTCATGCCAAGAAGATTTTGTTTAGGTAGTGAAGCGGTTGCTTTGATTTCATATCCATACTTTCTAAAAATCTCGTTTATATATTTTGCTAATATCGCTTTCATAGTGGTGGTCTTGTGGATCGCTGAAGCCGGAAACCTTCCACAAAGCATTTCCTATAATTAAATGCCAAACCCGTCAAAAGGGTAGCAGTCGGCAACCCCGGCAGTCCGAGTATAGGCACAAGAAGGCAGGTGACTCCAAGGCTTGAGAAGCCGTTGAGAAGGGTCGGAACAACAAAAGGGTTCTTTCCTGAGGCCAGAACATATTGCCCCCAGATCACGGAACATCCCAAGATCAGTAGATCGAGAGTCATAAGCAGGCGGGTAAGTGGGTCGATAAAGTTCTCGTGATGCAGGAGGACCGATGCGGCAAGAGGACTGAGGAAGTAAAAAGCCAATGCCGAGCCGGCAACGAGAAGGCTAGTGCGAAGGATTGTCTTCTTCATGTTGCAAAAAGCTTGGATAGAATTGCCAGCCCCCCAAGCTCTTGTAAAGAACGGCAGTTGTGGGAGAGCCGTTTGCATAGCCAGCATGTTGCAAGCCATGGCGATCTTCTGTGCAAGATAGAACGGGGTAACCTTTTCTGGCCCAAGAAGGAAACCCAGCATTGGGGATTGGATTGTGTAAATGAGGGATGCGAAAATATTTACCCCGCCAATTGGAATGGCCGCCTTGGCCAAACGGATAAGACTTCCAGGAGGGAGCGGCAAAATGGGAGCTTCTTGCATAGGCTTTGTTGCAATTTTCCGGACAATCCCAACCGCTGCGCGATAAATCACGGCGGCCACCGCGAAGCTGACACCCATCGCCGGGAGCCCCCAGCCTTTCCAAGCTGCGAATGCTGCTCCCGCTCCAGCCAGGATCTGGTACAGCCCGGCTAGGAATCGGGTCTGATAGACCGCTCCCAAACCGTTAAGTAATGCCGACTGTCCGCCAACAAGAATGAGGAGCACGGAAGCAGCAGCCATGGCATACCAGCACCAACGGACACCCGGTGTTTCCGGAGGCATCAAGTTGCCAAATCGCGAAAAGATTTCAAAAGCAGCCAGCCCCGCCATAGCCGCCGCAACCGCCAGCCAGCGATAGAGGGATCTCGTTAACTGGAAAAGCTGAGCAACCCCAGTCCAACCGTGAGCAAGGGGAATAAAATCATCCTTTGCAACCGTCGATTCCCTCGCACCCAATGTAAACGCTGCCTGTCGGGAAATCGCGAATCCGAAGCCGAGATCCAGCATCCCGATCATCGTGACAAGCCCCTGAAACGCGAACCAAACGCCCGCCTCGTTGGGCGTGAGAAACCGCGTCACCACTGGGATCAGCAGAAGGGCCACCAGCATCCCGCAACCCTGCTGGAACCACCCGCCGAGTGCTCCAGCACGGGCCGGGTGCCTCTCTGGCCAACCAATTAAAGCCCTCCATTGGTGCATGGGTTAGGTAGTATTTTCCCTGATCCCACTCAAGTCAGGGCTAACTGGTGCATGCTCGATCTTGATGGAACTTTGGTTATCACGCGGTTTTTGCACGAGCGCGATAATGGCAAACCAGATGCAAAGTGACCAGATATTCGAGCCAGCAAAATGTGTATACGCAATCCAAAACATAAGGAAGACAGCTGCAATAAATGACCAAGCTCCGACTTGCGGGTCATTCCGCGAAGCTTTCTGATGGTGTAGAAGGAGACCGACAAGGAGGATGCTGGAGAGCATGACAAAGAAGTAGCCAATGAGTCCGAACCCAATAACTAAATCCATAAAGCCATTATGAGTGGAAAGACGTTTGATGGCAAACCACATCGTTACTGAATCGTTATAGTTCAGATAGCCGGCCACATCTTGCGCATCCATGCTGCCGACAGATCTGCCAGTAACCAATAATCTAGCATCCCCCTTTGACCAGTAATCCCAAGAATATTTCAGCCAGTCCAACCGCTTGTCGGTGCTCCCTTTGATCCCTAGAATGGCATCCGACTTGACATCCGGACGCAGCCATCCAACAGATCTCTGAGCATAATATGGCAATGATTCGATCATGGTTTCAGGCACTACTAAAACAGTAGCAAAGACCAGCACTGCCGCAGCGGCACTTGCCAACACAAACATTATTCTTCTGGAATAAAGAGCGCCCACGGAAATAAACACCAACGAAAACACAAGCGCGGCGCGACCACCACTGAGGAGCGAACCGAGAATGCCGCATGCGACGAGCGATAATGAGAGAATCGGCGGGCGATACCTGCCTTTTGGCAGAAAGAAAAATACCGATCCAACAAGACAGGCTGCGGGAGCCAGAACTCGCAGCGTGTATGGACTATCAACCAGATTGATGATGGGAATATGTAAAGCATAATTCAGAGCAGAATTGGCCTCAAATCTATTGCTGAATTCATCTTGGTAATCAGCAATGCTGCCACCGTAGCGAAAGAAAAGAACGCTACGCAATACAATAGCAAGAAGGAGCGAAATAAAAATAAAACCCATAAGAGTCTTATTCTTATATCCATCCCGCTTCACACCGATTCTTGAATCTAATATTGCAACGATCATCACAAATACTCCGAAAACTTGAGCGTAGACTTTGGATGCTGCATTCAGCCCCCAAGCCCCCTCGTCATACGGGAACATTCCATTGAAAGCAAAGTGAAGAACTGCGTAGCAGCCCATGAGAATCACACACATTCTAAACAATTTATAGACGTGATAATTAGCACATGCTGTGGGAACTGCCGCAATCACTTGTTTGCGCCAGAAAACGCTAAGCCATACAAGAAACGTCAATATTCCAGTCTGCTCCATTGCTCCGATCTTAAATCCCAAAGGTGCTATCGTAAAATCCAAACAAGCGATCAATAAGCACATGCCGACCAGATGTCGCTGGCCGACTGCGACAGTGAAGATCACTGAACATAGCGCCAAGCCCATGGCAAGGGGGAGCCAATCCGCTTTTCCGATCAACGCCCCGAATATCACGGAGGCAAGTATTCCGACTGTAGTAAAGGCAAAAACAAGGAGTCGGGGTAGAGAATGGCTAACGTTCATTCTCTTTGGGTCTGATACCCCGAAGCTTGCTTCGGGTTTGTGTCGTTGCTATCGGAAATCATATTCTTAAATTCCTCGGATCTTGCCTCGAGGATACTTTGCTCGATTGGGAATCGGCGATATAAAAAAAATATTAATGTCTGCAATCCACACAAAGAAGATTCCATTATGGGGATTTCAGAGAATCATATATTGAATTGACATGCGACAAATAGGAGTTTTTGCAAAACAACTCTTCTACTTTGTCCCCGAGGACTGCGGCTTGAACGGCCAACTTGGCTTTGTTTTCAAAACACCATTCGAGGGCGGTCGCAAGATTGAAAATTGTTTCAGGCACATTTAGTGCTTCGACCGCAATACCCCCACCCAATGCTGACAAAATTTCCCCTGCCGCACTTTGGTTGACAATAATCGGAAAGCAGCCTGCAAGGATGGACTCAAGTAAAGTAACGGGTGTAGTTTCCCTAAAACTTGGCATCAAGTATACATCGCTGGTTTGCAGCTTCTCAATATAGGATTGTCCGGAATAGCCGCTGTGAAAAAGAACGCTGGCAGTCAGACCCAACGACTGTGTCAGGCGCTGCAATCGAGCAACTTCAGGTCCACCCCCGGCAATTGTGTAATGACATGAAATCCCTTTTTTTTGTGCCAGAGCGAGCGCCTTCAATGCTAACGCCAATCCCTTCGACCCGATAAGGTTTCCCCCCGCAAATATTCTAAGCGGCTGTCCTGGAAGTGAAGCAGCGACTCGTCGTCCCTTTCTCAATGTATGAACCTGCTCATCCGAAAAAAATGCCACTGGAAGTTTGTGGATTGGAGCTGTTTTCCGGAATTGTCGAAGGAAAGTGATTGTTTCCTGATTGGCTGCGATGACCACTGTGGATTCTTGAACACACTCAAGAAACGCCTTGGATCGTGACGAGATCCAAGTCGAAATGTTTCTGGCAACTTCGAAAGCCACGGCAGATGGGCTGAGTATTTGATAAAATTGCAGGGGCATTTTTGCGGCTCCGCCGATGGGGCCCCAAACGAATGGGATCGGTAACTGCCAGAGCGGTGACGGCACCCTCCAAGTTGCGTAAGTCAGGTGATGGACAATATTGTAGTGGTGTTTTCGATGCAGCCTGATCGCGATATCGAGTAATCCACTTTGCCACTTGCGGTAGATCAGCCAGCTTTGAATTCGGGCAATGAGCCGGTTCGAATGCCAAGTGTAGTTTTCTCCGTGAAAGTGGAAAGTGACATTTGCCGCCATCCCCTCTCGTTGCACAGCGTGGATTGCATCTTTGGAAACAGAATGAGTAATCACATGGCATTCATGCGTCCCCGCGATTGCCAGGATGGCGTCCCACCCCACCTTGGCTTCAGATCCCAAGCCGGGTTGGCAGGCGATTGAGGAAATAAGGATTTTCATGGTGTCACGTTCGGCGCGAGAGTTGCAGAGATGGCAATTTCATCCGCAAGCCTGCCTCCGGTGACAAGATTCACGGGATGCATGGCAAAGTCGCAGGTCCTGTTGATCATACTCGGATTTTTCCACATGAACATGGATGCCGAGTCAACTTGCATGCCAACTCGAAGCAGATTCTGTTTCAGCGTGGAGAGGGAAAAGTAGTAGCAGTGATCGGGATGGACATGCTCAACGCCAAAAAGAGCTGCCGCGAAAAAGCGTTTTGCCGAAAATGCTGACGGCGTGGTTAGCAGATGCTTTGAGTCGGGTGACATAAGTGCCGCAAAGGAGGCCAGCGCAGAACCCAGGTCCGAAATATGCTCGATGACATCCGCTGCAAGGATGACATCCCAGTCATGTTTATTTACAGAGTCCTCGTCCCTCAACTTTTCAGCTGGGCAGCATACAAACTGGTGATCCGGCATGAGATTTGAAAGCGCGTCTAGTCCCAGCCTGTCGATATCCACTCCAACCAGGCCCCCCGCAACGGATGCTAGCTTTCCGTGCAAAAGCCGCCCCTCTTTGAGCCTCGACTCGGTAAGAGGCCAATCCGTACAACCGATATGCAGAACCTTTTGGTCAGTGCAGTTAGCGAGAATCCACTGATCTCGATTTTCGATATATGTTGTTGAAAGTTTCATGGGCTCTATGTGATTATATAGTTCAGCAATCCGATCAATGTCTGGCACCAATAGAGGTGACATCTTCAAGAATACGGTCGAAGGATTTGCACCATTGGTCCAACCCTGTATTCGCAAGGAGCCATTTGCGGCCGTTGGCTCCCATTTCAAATCGGCGTTTGGGCTCTGTATCGATTTCCAGGATATTCGCAGCGAGTTCCCCGCTGTTTCCGGGTTCGTGGAGAAGACCGGTCACACCGTGTTGAACGGTCTCGGTGAGCCCCCCGGAGCGGGAGGCGAGCATAGGCTTCCCGTTGTCGTAGGCCTCGTAGGTGACAAGACCAAGCCCCTCCCACCAGATGGAGGGAGCCACCATGGCGCGGCACCCCTGAAGCAGTGCAGCTTTATCGGCTCCGCCAACTTGTCCCTTAAACTGGACCGATCGGGAGCGGTTGGCACGTTCTGCAACTTCGGAGGTCAAGGGGCCTTCTCCGCCGATCACCAGGCGCGGGGCTTTATCGCCGAGTTGAGCCTCGATCCGCTCCCAGGCATCAAGGAGAGTCCGTATCCCCTTGGCAGTGATCAACCGGCCAAGGAATAGGTAGTAGCCGTCATCCTGCGGGGGCGGGCACGAAGGGAGAGGCGTCCACGAGTGCTGGAGGGTATGAACTTTCCCGGCCGGCACTCCCGCCTCAATAAACTTCTCCCGAATGAACGCCGATATGGCGACCCATGCGGAAATGCGTCGGAACATCCCGGTGGCGTGCATGGCGGTGAGGATTGTCGCATAGACGGCTGTCTTGATACGGGAATTTTGCCAGGAGCCCGCAAAAATCTCTGGCAGGAAGTTCTTTTTCAACCCGGCGGGTTCAACGCGGTCATTTGCCCAAAGGTAGCCATTGACGGAAAACGGGCGGAAGTTGTGGATGTAATTGATCACAGGGATGCGCAGACTGTGGGCTACCGCGAGGAGGGAGGCCGTTCCGGTAGGAAAGAGATTGTGGCAGAGAAGGACATCGGGACGGACTGCGTGGCAGTGGCTGCGGAGGCGCGCGGCGGAGCCCGGGTTCCATGCCATCATGGCAGCAGAACTGAGCATATCGACAGGGCCTGAGATTTCCCCCATTTGACGGGAATCAAAGAAGCAGTGATAAACGCTGTGTTTGATCGAAATGGCATCGGAGATCCGCTCGACAGATATCTCCTCCCCCCCCCGCTCGAGATACCTGTTAAATACCTGCAGGACTTTCATCGGTGGCAGGAAGGTTGAAACTCAGCAACGTAACGACGAGAAGTCGGGCGTCGGCCCGGCCCGTCGATAAAACTCTGGCACCAATCGGCGCGGCCGGACGTTCCCGGAAGAAAAGAACTTCCGAATGGGCTCCTTCTCGGTAAAACCAGTCGAGGTAAACCTTCATCGCGTGACCCGGCGGAAGATTTCCCATAAATACGTCAGCAAAGGAATGTCCGGATGCCGGATGCAGGGAGGCGGGTATCATTTTTATCGCCTCATTGCTTACAACGACGATTTGTCCGGTTACATCCGCTGCAACAACCGGGATAGGTATCCCCTGCAGGATGGCATGCGCGAAGCCCAACGCATGTATGTAGCGTTCTCTGGCGCGGCTGAAGGCGATTGCAAGCCCGCTTCCGACCAGAAAGCTTGCGATACGTACAACCATCTTGGCGGGCCCTTGTCCGGCAAGACTCGCGATGACGAACAAAGTGAAAACAACAGCCAGCAAAAGCACTGTTTTCCAATGGAACCGCGTAGCGGCAACCAACAACCAGCACAGCCCGAGCAGGGGAGTGAGTACCACGTCCCCCAGATGGGCGTCGGCGAAAAGGCAGAAAATCCCGAACCCTACAGTAAAAAATAGGCCTTGAATGTGATTCATGGAAGAATTGCTCTGTGGTTCACAAATGGATCTGCATTTCACGGGAAATGAGGAAATCGAAGGGTCTCGAAAGTCGAAAGGGATCAGCAACTGTCTTAACTCGCAAGGGAAAAGTTGGGATTTTTTAGGAGACGGTTAGCGAGGAGGATGAGTTTGCGCATGAGCACGGTGAGGGCGAGTTTCTTTGGTTTTCCGGCGAGGAGGAGGCGTTG
>Ga0247840_10005154_pt1 | contig 19931 bp, 17 predicted proteins | sample LaCruzMarch2015__FD_192404 | JGI IMG/M metagenome (GOLD analysis project Ga0247840, IMG submission 192404) | Freshwater microbial communities from meromictic Lake La Cruz, Castile-La Mancha, Spain - LaCruzMarch2015_17m | ecosystem: Environmental > Aquatic > Freshwater > Lake | place: Spain... | reverse complement strand
TCACGCCTACCGCAAACAGCACCCCAAGGCCCGCCGTCTGCCGCCGATCTATCCGTTGGTGATCTATCACGGCACTCGGGAGTGGCGAGTCCCCCGGAGCTTCCACGAGTTGGTGATGCCGCTGCCGGCAACGCTGGCGCCCTACGTGCCGCAATTCACCTATGCCTTACACGATCTTTCGGCGCGTACCGACGCCGAGATCAAGGGCGAGGTCCTGACCCGGCTGGTGCAACTGGCGATGCGCTGGATCTTCAGTCGCGAACCGGTCGAGCGTTTGGCTGAACTGCTGACCCTGATCGAGCAGATCCAAGACCGGGCCACGGCCCTGGAGATTCTGGAATCCCTGCTGCGTTACTATGTCCAAGGAACGGGGCGCGTGGAAGAGCGCGATGTGCGCGCCCTGTTGCAACAGACCTCAACCGGAGACTCGATCATGCAAACCTTCATCGATCGCTACATTGAGCAGGGTAGACAAGAGGGTCGACAGGAAAGCGGCGCCGCGCTGCTGCTGCGCCTGATCGAGCGCAAGTTTGGGGCACCGAGTGCGGCGATGCGCGAACGGATCAGCAACGCGGACCCCGAGACCTTGCTGAATTGGTCCGAGCGCATCCTCACCGCCGACAGCGTTGACGCGGTGTTGCACTGAGGCGTCCGCCCGGTGATCGGCTGCGCGTTCCTATCAGCTCGGTGATGTCGCGTGCCGGCTCCTTTCTCCATGGTGCGAATCGCCCGTTCGCAGTCCGCTTCCCGCCATTCGGGCGAGGCGCGCGGCTTGTCTGAAAAGCACTCCGACGCCCCTTGGTAGCGGCCGCCGGCAGCGTCACCCTTGGCCGATTGCCACGGCAAAGGCCAGGTACGGCTACGGGCCGGTCGGCCGATCGTCTGTGATCTTAGCAGCGCCCCGTGTCCGCACTTCGTCCCGCGCCTCACTCAGCCGGCTCTCAACCTCGATAAACCGCGGCTCCAGGTCCAATCGCCCCGGCGCCCCGATCGCCCGCGCACGGTCATAAAGCGCACGCGCCAGGTCGACCTCGCCGGCATCCAGCCGCCAAGTCGCCGCCAGGAGTAACGGCAGCGGGTTCACCGGAAACGCGGAGAAGGCGGCTTCCAGGGCGTCGATGGCACCCGCACTGTCGCCCTGGGCATGACGCAGATGCCCGACATATATCAGGAGTTTCTGCCGGCTGGACGGCAACATGGCCGGCACCGCCGCCGCGTCTTGCGTCAGTGCCAGCAGTGCGGGCTCCGGCATGCGACAACCCTGGTCCAGCGCCAGATTGACCAGTGTGATCAGGGCGGTCGTGTCATCGTCGCTCAGCACCACGCCCAACTGCGCTTGGGCCGCGGCGATGCGCTCCGGCCCGATCCGGCCGGTCTCAAGACAGTCCAGATAGCCCTCCTACAAGCGGGGGCCGACGCCCTGGGCGTCCGCGAGCAGCCCGTGGGCAGCGGCGAACTGTCCACGCTCGGTCAGCACCTGCGCCAGCTCGGCCCGCGCCCGGAGCGAAGGCCAAGGCCCGGCCAGCGCGGTGGCGTAAGGCGATTTCCGAAGAATTTTGTACCACGCGGGTTCAACCTCCGGTGACCAGGGCGACGTGACCGGAGGTCGACGCTTTAGCGGGCGGCGCCGCGTTCGGCTGACACCTCGACCTCCTGTCTGTTGTGCGGGTGCAGCAAGATCCGCAGGGGGCTGTAGGGGCGACTAGGGTGATTTCCGGAACACCGGATACCACGCACTCACCATCGGCTCGAATGTAGGTGCGACTTCAGTCGCACCGATTCGGACGCAGGTGCGACTGAAGTCGCACCGACACTTACCGATATCCAAATCGTCGGAAATCGCCTAAATCTGTTCAGCATCCCCCCAGACCCAGGAGCGGGCCAAGCCCAAGCTGAACAGGGCCAGCAGTGCCACAGCCGCGATCATTGGGCGGAAGCGGGCGAGGGCGAGGGCGCCGATCCGATCAGGTCTGCCGCCGCCAGGATCAGCCCCAGGCTCGGCAGGTCGTTGCGATGCTCGAAGGCCAGTTCCAGCGGAATCAGCGTCGATTCCAGTCGATGGCCGGCAAAGAAGAACAGGATACCGAAAGCCGCCAAGGGCCGCCGCCGCAGTAACCCCAGCCCGAGCCCGAGCCCGACCGATGACAGGTCAACCTCGTCCAGGTTCCGACGGGCCGGCACACCACCCTCGGTCAGAACACCGGTGCCAGATCGGTGCATACAGGCTAAGATAGAGCAAAATGAAGATTGACCGAGCCGCGGACGCCGCATCGACGATCAAGTGCTCCTTCACGCGATGGTGCACTTCATCACAGTGCAGTATCGGACCAACCATCAGGATGTAGTGCATCCGGTCAACCGTGGTCCAGCGCGCTGCCGCGTGCTGTGCCGTCGATCCGGCAGCGTCGGCATCGAATCACCAACGACCCGCGTTCATCGCCACCGTTCAGGAGCCCGCGTGTCCCCTAAGATCAGCGTCATCCTCCCCTGTCGAAACGAGGCGGCGTCGCTTGAAACCCTGCTGCCGCGCATCCGGCAGGTGCTGCCCGCGGCGGAGATTCTGGTCGTGGATGACGCCTCCGCGGACGGATCGGCGGCCGTCTGTGCCGCCAACGGCGTACACTGCATCCGCCACCCCTACCGGAAGGGCAACGGCGCCGCGATCAAGTCCGGCGCCCGCGCCGCCGTGGGTGACATCCTGATCTTCATGGACGCCGACGGCCAGCATGACCCCGCCGATATCCCCCGCCTGTTGAAACCGCTGGAAGACGGCTTCGACATGGTCGTCGGTGCACGCCGTTCGGCCTCGCAAGCCAATGTGGCGCGTGGGCTTGCCAACCGCATCTACAACCGGCTGGCCAGTTACATGACCGGTCAGCCGATTTTGGACCTCACCTCCGGTTTCCGCGTCGTCCGGGCCGACCTGTTCCGAGAATTTATCTACCTGCTTCCGAACGAATTCTCCTATCCGACCACCATCACCATGGCTTTCTTTCGCGCCGGGTATCATGTCGGCTATGTCCCCATCACCGCCGGCCAGCGCATCGGTAAAAGCCACATTCGCCCCCTGCAAGACGGCCTGCGTTTTCTCCTGATCATCTTCAAGATTGGCACCCTTTATTCACCGCTCAAGATTTTTTTGCCGGTCTCGCTCCTTTTCTTTCTCATGGGATTTGGATACTGGGTTTATACCTACACCACCATGATGGGACGGCTTTCAATCATGACAGTGTTTATGCTCACCACGGCCGTCGTGGTGTTCCTGATCGGCTTGGTCTCAGAGCAGATCACTCAACTCATGTATCGCCCGCTCATTCAGGCGGAATCCAGTACAGGCGCGCGCTGGCCTCCAATCGACCCGACTCGTTGAGTGAACTGGTGCAAATACCGTCATGAATGTCTTGATCGATATCGGTCACCCGGCGCACGTCCACTTCTTCCGGCATCCGATCACCCGCCTGCGCGAGCGCGGTCACCAGGTCGCGATCACGAGTCGAGACAAGGAATGCGTAATCGACCTACTTGACTCCCTCGGCCTAGACCATCGGGTCCTGTCGCGACAGCGTCACGGCATCCTCGGTCTCGGGGTGGAGTTGATTCAGCGGGAAGCCGCGCTGTATTGGCTCTCGCGCGGGTTCAAGCCTGACGTCATGGCGGAGATTGGCGGCATTTTCGTTGCTCATGTAGGGCGGCTCCTAAGCGTCCCGGCACTCGCGTTCTACGATACGGAGAATGCCACCCTGCAAAATGCCCTTACCTATCCGTTCGCGTCGGCAGTGGTGGTGCCGCGCTGCTATAGTGGCCCCCTACCACCGAGACGCCACATACGCTACGCTGGTTACCACGAACTCTCCTATCTCCACCCAGATTATTTCTGCGCCGATCAGGAGCGCGCGCTTGGGGCGGGGCTCGCTCCGGAGGGCGATACCTTCTTGCTGCGCATCGTCTCCTGGCGCGCCAATCACGATATCGGCGAGAAGGGGTGGACGCCCGAACTCCTTGTCGCGCTCATCAACCGGCTTGCTCCTCTAGGCAAGGTCATCCTCTCCGCTGAGCATGCGACCGATCCCCGGTTCGCGCCCTATCTCTACCAGGGTCCAGCGGCAGATCTCCACCATCTGCTGGCCTTCTGCCGGCTCTACGTCGGGGAGAGTGCGACGATCGCCTCGGAGGCGGCCGTACTCGGGGTGCCGGCCATTTATGCGGCGAGTACAGGTCGCGGCTATACGAACGAGCAGGAGGCCCGTTACGGGCTGGTAAAGAACGTGCGTGAGTTGTCGCTGGCGGCGATCGGGCCCGCCATCGACGTCTTTCTGGCCAAGCCCCCGGCCCATTGGCAGGAGGCGCGGGCGGCCTTACTCGGGGACACCTTGGACGTCGCTGCCTTCGTTACCGACTGCATCGAGCGCTTCCCCGCCCCTCTGCGCGAATACCAGTCCGGTCTGCGGTCCTGAGTCCGCCATGTGTGGCATCGCCGGCTGGTTCTCGCCGGCCCCCCAAGGGGGAGCAGCCCCGGCGCGGCTTGCCGCTATGCTCCAAGCGATCGCCCATCGCGGACCGGACGGGAGTGGTGTGTCACTGTTTGCAAATGCCGCGCTGGGCCACGTCCGTCTCGCCATCATCGATCTGGCAGGCGGAACTCAACCGATGGCTGCCGTTGGGCGCAACCTCAGCATCAGCTTTAATGGAGAGATCTACAACTACCGAACTCTGCGTTCGGAGTTGATCGGGCGCGGTTTCCCTTTCCGCACGCAGTCCGACACGGAAGTCATCCTCAACCTCTATCTGGCGGACGGAACTGCGGGATTCTCGCGGCTGCGGGGCATGTACGCCTTCGCCCTATGGGACGAGGCGCGTGGAGAGGGGGTGCTGGCCCGCGACCCCTTGGGCATCAAGCCCTGCTTCCTCCATCAGGCCCCGGCTGGCGACCTGGCCTTTGCGTCGGAGGCCAAGGCATTACTCGCCTGGGATCCAAGTCTTCGCGAACTGGACCCAGCGGCCCTGCACTTGCTTATGAACTTCCGCTATCTACCGGGGGACCTGACCCTGTTCCGGCGTATTCGCCAACTCCCACCGGGGGCCGTGTGGACTTGGTCGCGCCATGGCATCCGCACCGAACAGATAGCGGACCCACCGGCCATGGATTTCCATTTGCCGCTGATCGAGGCACTACGCGAGTCGGTCCGGCTTCACCTGACGGCCGACGTCGAAGTCGGGGCCTACCTCTCTGGCGGCGTGGACTCCGCCGTCATCGCCGCGCTGGCCCGGGAGGCCGGGTCCCTCTCCCGAACCTTCACCCTCGCCGTTGGAGACGACCCGGGAGAGGCGGACTACGCGGCCCGCAGCGCGCAATTGTTGGGACTCCGGAACCAGCGTGAGGCCCCCCGGACCGATGCCGGGGCCCTCCTGCCCAGGCTGGTTTGGCACCTCGAAACACCCAAGGTCAACGCCCTGCAGGTCTATCAGCTTGCCGGATTCGCCGCTCGCCATGTGAAAGTGGTCCTATCCGGACTGGGCGGAGACGAACTCTTCCTCGGTTACAACGCCTACCGCATCCTCCACCTGTGCGAGCGTTTGCACCGGGGCGCACCGCATTGGCTGAGCACAGCCCTCGGTCAAGTTAGCGCCGCAGCCGCCAGCCGACTCGCACCATTGCCGTGGTCGGAGACTGAGCGTGCCGGCCGAATGCTTATTGGGCTGGGGCGTTGGGACCGGGTCTACGGGTTATTACGCAATCTTTGGGATACGCCGGCGTTGCGACGCAAAATCTACGGTCCGCGGCTGCTTGACGAGGCCCTGCCTGACGCCTTCCAGGTCCTTGCGGAGGGCTGGGCACCGCGCGGCGCAACGGACCGGGACCCGCTCCAAGCCATGGCGCATTACGAGTGGCGTCAAAAAATGGTGAACGACTTGCTGTGGCAGGAGGACCGCGCTAGCATGGCCCAGGGCTTGGAGGTCCGGGTGCCCTTTGTCGACACCGTCTTTGCCGGGCAGGTCCAGTCCCTGAGCCGGACTCAGCTCATGCCCGGTGGGCGCCCTAAGGGCCATCTGCGGGACCTCCTCGGGGGCTTATTACCCCGTGAGGTCCTCGACCGTCCCAAGAGCGGTTTCCAGGTGGACGCCCCGGTCTTCGTGGAAGATCGCCTGGGCGGACTGCTGGACCAGTGGTTCACCGGACCCAATGCCGACGCGGGCGGGCTCTTCAATCAGGGATTCGTCCGCCAGGTGCGCAAGACCCGCGGTCGCATCAACCCACGTTGGCACTACTTCATTCTTTATCTGATGCTCGGCACCCGCCTGTGGGAGTCCGTTTTCATTGATCGGCAGACCCCGGAGCCCTGGCCGGCACCGCGGCCTTGACCGGAGCGGAACCATCGAGCTGGATCGGCGGCCGAACCGCCGACAGCGCCAGTCCGGCCAGCTCACGAAGCATCCAGCGTACCCGCATTTGGGCCGCGGCGCTCGGCACCAATCCGCGCCACCCCGATTCAGCAAGACTCGGGCGCTGAAACCCGGTGGGCGCCGGCTCTACTCGCAACCCGAGACCCGCGAAGTCTACCACGGCTCGGCGCATGTGCCAGGCGTGCGTCACCAGGACCAAGGTTGAGAATCCCCGCGGTACCAAGACTTCTCCGGCAAAGCGTGCGTTGTCCCGGGTACTGCGACTCCGGCCGTCAGCCCAGGTGACGGGCAGGCCCTGTTCGCTCAGGACCTGTTCCATAATGGCTGCCCCGGTTGCCTCCTCACCGGGGAGTCGTCCTCCGACGACCAGGATCGGCAGCGCACATCTCCGTGCCAAGTGCGCCGCGTAGCGCACCCGTTCGAGGGCCAACGGCCCCAGCGTGTCGCCGCCGTATTCCGGCGCCCGTGCGTAGCGGTCCGGTCCACCAAGGACCACGATCGCTACATCGCCACGCCCGCAAAGTCCCGCCGTGGTGAGCGGCGGGTAGACCTCCAACAGGTGCGCCAAGCCCGCGGCCGTAATCGGCAAAGCGCTGATGTAGGCTAAGGCGAGCCCGCACCCCAGCACCGCCAATCCAGAGCGCACCCGGCGCCAAGCGAGAATCAGTCCGATCAGACTCAGCATCAGGGGTGCCCCGGGCGGCAGCAAGAACTGCTCGACGGTGCGCGACCACAGGATCAGGGATTCCTCGCTCATCGGTGTTTCCTGGCAAGCCTGTCCGAAGTCCCCGGGCCGGAGACGTCAATGAATGCCTGCAGCACTGATCGTTCTTTCATTTTGGACAGTCCATCTGGATAATCACACTATGCTTCAAGCCGCGCCATGTCTGAACTGCTCGTCACCATCGCCAATGCATCAGCGGCTCGCAATGTCCCCTCAGAAACGCCCCTTGCGCGTGGTCATTGTGAGTCCAGCATGTTGATGCCCGGAAGCGATCTGCGCTGGGACCCCGGCCTGAGCCCGATGGCTCGGCTCTACTGTCGGTTGCTTGGGGCGCCCATCGTCGGCGCCCGCATCCGCTGGCGACGTTTGCAACGGTTGCTACCAACTCAGGCACACAGCATCCTAGACGCGGGCTGTGGGCGTGGTCTGATCGCGCGGGGGCTGGCCCGTCGATATCCTGTTGCCAGCGTCCTCGCCATCGATTCGGACCACGAGCAGCAGGCGCGGAATCGAACGATCGCTGAGCGCGCCGGGCTCGCTAACTGCCGGTTCGAGACTGCGGACCTGACCGACTTGAGCGGGCGCACCCGGTTCGATCTCATCGTCTCGGTCGACAACTTGGAGCACATTGCGGACGATGAGTCCGTGTTGGCCCGGTTCCACGAGGCGCTGACCCCCGGTGGTCGACTCTTGCTCCATGTACCCCACTACTACCGCCGCTGGCCAATATGGCGGCGCACCGTCAACTTTGCTGTGCCCGGTCATGTGCGCCCGGGCTATCACCTCCCGGAGATCACCGAGCGAGTGCAACGTGCGGGGTTTGACGTGGAAGCGGTCGGATTCACCTATGGCTTTCTCGAGAATCTGGCCAACAATGCCTCCTATGCCATCACTGGAGCGCGGGCCGAACGCCAGGGGATTTACGCCTTGGCCTTCCCACTTCTCAACGCCGTGGCTTGGCTGGGGCAGTGGTCCAGTCCAAGCTTTGGGGCCGGGGTCTGGGCAATCGCCCACCAGGCGAGTCACAAGCCCATCGGATGCCTGAGACTAATCGCGGTCCATGAGTAACCAGAGCGCCTCAAACGACGACCTAAATGCACTGCGTGCCGCCCGACTGCGCCAGGCTCCCTACCTTTTTCTCCCAGCTCTAGCTGCGTGGCTGCGTGGCTGGTGGTATCGCATAACGCTCCCCGCGCTGGGCAAACGCTTCCGCGCTGGCCCGATGTTGCGAGTCTACGGCCCCTTGATTTTATCCGGTCCCGGTCGGGTCGAGTTTGGGCGGGATTGCCTCATCATCTCAAACGCCATAAAGCCTGTGTGTATTCGCACCCTGACGCCCAATGCGGTGGTAAGTCTGGGGGATCACGCTGGGCTCAACGGAACCTCGATTCAATGTGTCCAGAGTATCGAGATCGGTGACTTGAGCAACATCGCTGACGCCTATATTACCGACTCTGCGGGCCACACCTTGACGCGGGATCGGCGCCGCCGCTCAATCATCGACTTACCAGCGCAGCCCGTGACCATCGCACGCAACGTTTGGGTATCGGTGCAGGTCGTGATCCTTGCCGGTGTGCGTATCGGTGAGGACTCGGTGATCGGTGCCTGCTCCCTCGTGCGGTCGGATGTCCCCGCGGGAGTTTTTGCCGCCGGCAACCCACTGCGCGTGATTCGGACCCTTGACTGAGCATGGGCGTTAGAGTCGGCTGGCTGCGCCTTGCTGTCGGTCTCGGTATCCTCGCGCTACTATTCGTATTCGCAAACCCTACGGATCTGCTTCGCTACCTGATCACGGCGGATCCGGCGAGGCTTGTCGTGGCGGCCCTGATCCTGACGGCTGCCACACTGCTTGGCGCCTTTAATCTCCATCTATTCCTACCGCGCGCCGAGCGCCCACCATTGTTGCGATTCGTGCCCCTGTTTTGGTTGGCCTGGGCCGTCGGGCTGGTGGTTCCAGGGCAGGTCGGTGACCTGAGTACCATTGCGGTCGCTCTGCGTCGCCGTGGCCTTGCGTGGCAAACGGCACTCGGCCGTAACCTTCTGGACAAGGCCACCTCCCTTGTAGTGCTCGGTGCGCTGGCGAGTTGGGGACTCTATCGTTGGTTCGGTCCCCGCGCGACGCTGGTCACCGCTGCAGCACTGGGCGTTTCCGGTGTGCTTGGCGTACTCGTACTTGTCTGGTTGGCTCGGCGGACTCCCCGCGCCAACTGGATGCTGGAGATTGCAGCCGCGTCCTTAGCGGACATGGTCCAGACCGCCCGGCTCCACCCTGGGCGGGTTGCCGTCAATACCGTCTTGACCCTAGTAAAATTCCTCATGGTTACGAGCGCTTACAGTTTCGTCCTGGCGGCAGTTGGCGTTCATGGTCTCGCGTTCGGGGACCTACTATCGGCGGTCGCGGCCAGCTCGCTCGTTGCCTATTTACCGGTCACCGCAAACGGTATCGGCACCGCGGAGGCGACTGGGGTGGCCTTGCTCGGGACGCTTGGGGTCCCGGCGACGGCGGTGCTTTCCGCCTACCTGCTGTTACGTGCACTGGTCTTTGTATTAGCCTGGCTCCCGGTTGCTTTTTGGCTGCTGCTTCACCGGCAGGAGGCAGGCTAGCTGTTCGCTCCAAGCGTGCGGCATGTCCGGCAGGTCAGGTGGGCGTGGTCCCTTCCAGGCAACGGCGAAAATGTCATTGCATAGCAAGAGCCCGGCGGGAGTGAGACTCAGCCACTCCAGTACGCGCCCGGCGACTCCGGCCAGGGCCGGATAGACGCTGTCGCGGTTGTCCCCATAGGCATCCAGGCCGCGGTTCCAGCGCGCCTGGGCGGCTATATGTTGCTCCAGCCACAGATGATGGGTGAGCCCGCAGCGTGTCAGGGTGCAGTGCAACCGGGGAAGGTCTTGCTCGTTAATGTGAATCTGCCGCTCGAATTCGCTGCGGGGATTTGCGGGCAAGGCAGGACGCAGCCGCCGGGCCAGTGGATAGAGGACCTCGTAAACCCAACGATTCGGCAGTGTATGAATGACCACGAACCCCCCGGGGCTCAGCACGCGATGGACCTCGTGCAACATGGTGTCGAGTTGTTCGGGTAGCAGATGCTCGACGATATCGAGGAGGGTCACACGGGCAAAGCTCCCGCTGGCGAATGGGAGTCGAGTGGCATCCGCACGGGCAAGATGATAGCTGGCGCCGATCGGCAGACTTTTTGACCGCACCTGACGGACTCGTCGGGCAAAGTCTATCGCTGCGCTGGAGAAGTCGATCCCAACCGCCTCGGCACCGGCGGCGGCGGCAAGCGCGAGGACCTCACCGCGGCCACAGGCGAGATCAAGGAGCGGGAGGCCGGGCCTGAGTTGCACCAATTCCATCGCGCGGGCCAGGCGCGGGCGCGGGCGTAAGGGCTGATCCGACAGGAGTTCACGGTTACGTCCCTCGCCCCAGGCGGCGGCGATCCAGTCCTCGTCGTACACCTCGGCAGCGACTGGCCGTTCGCTCATCGATTGAATCCCAGAAGCCGGGTTGCACGGCGCAGGGCGTCCTTGAGCGTGGGGATCGCTCCGCCTGCGGACAACCGCAAGTTCTCCTCCGCATAGCACGACAGAAAGCAGCGCGGACACTCCCCCCGATAGGCCGCCTCCCGCGCCGCGCGGTGGCCCGCCGATTCCCAGATCGCTTCCATCTCCTGATTCAGCAGGTTGCCGAGGGGGCCGGGGACAAAGGAGCAGAGGGTGACATTTCCGTACACGTCGACCTCAATCCGGTTCGAGCCCTGCAGGCAGGGCACCGGGAAATAACCTTGGGGGTCTCGGTAATGGTCGATAACCCGACGCAGATAGGCCGCGCTGTTCTTGACAATGCCGGTCTCGCGCTTGAGTGCGATGAGTCGCTCGATCTCCGCACTTGCCGCAGCGACGAAAGCCGGTTCGGCGTACCCCTGACCCTTCTCATCCACATTGAAATAGCCTTGGTGAAAGGCGGTAAAGCGCACCCCGGCGAGTTTAGCTTCCAAAGCGTAGCGGGCCAGCGGCACCCATTGGTCCAGGCTCTCCCGCATCAGCACACTGCCGATCGACAAATTCGCGAGTCCAGCCTCCCGTAAATAGTCCAGGTGGCGGGCAACCTTGGTGAAGCCCCCCTTGAGGCCGCGCGTCGCGAGATAGGCGTCGTCGCCGACGCCGTCCAGCCCTACCGTGACCTGCCGGGGTCCCAGCGCGGCCAACTGCCGGGCCTTGTCCCGTGTAATGAGTGTGGCGTTGGTGTTGACCCCGAACCGCAGGCCCAGGTCTTGGAGGTGACCCAAAATATCGAATACGTCGGGTCGCGTGAACATTTCCCCGGAGGCGTTGACCCCGACGAACCCCACCCCAAACGCCTTCAACCGCGAGAAGATCACCCCCCATTGCTCACTGGTCAGTTCACCAGGGTCCCGTTCCCGCTTCCAGAAGTCGCACATGGTGCAACGGGAGTTGCAGTAGCCGGTGAGATAGAGGGCGGCAATCGTTGGGCGGATGTGGGCGGAGGCCCGCCCCTGGGTGAGAGGGGATAGAACGGAGCGCGCACCTTCGTTGCGCAGCAGGCGTAGGTCCAAAACCGCAGGCGCGCTCATTTCTCAGCCTCGATCATGATGTGCCAACCCCAGTGACGAGAGAGAAAATCATAGAGGCCAAGGGGGACCAGGTTGAAGAGCCGCCCATAGCCCTCGCCAAATGCATACTCCAGGCGGGTCTCGACCCGCCGGAAGGCCCCGAACAGGCGCCGGACCTCGGCTTGAGTATAGCGGCGCACCACCGGACAGAGGGCGTCGCGTTCCTCGAATGGGACGCGCAGCAGACGATGGACCAACTCGTTCAGGGAGCGGCGATGGTAGAGCATGATGCGCGCTTGGCCGCCAGGGCGCAGCACCCGGTAGGCCTCCGCGACACAGGCGGCGGTGTCCGCCGCGTGATGGAGCACGCCGAATGCGTAGTAGTAGTCGAAACTGGCGTCCGGAAATGGCAGGTGGGCACCGTCGGCAACGGCAAAGCTGGGTTGAGCGGCGCCGTCGGGATAACGCCGTCGCGCCGTCCTGACCGCCACCTCGGTGAGATCCAGGGCCACCACCGAAAGCCCCAGCGCCACCATCGTGAAGCTGTCCAGACCGACCCCGCTACCCACCTCCAGCACCGCACGACCAGGTTCCATGGTCAGAATCCAGGGCATTAGGTGGCGATGGGAACGATAGCGCTGGCGCTCCAGGTCACGGAAATAATCTACCTCCCCCCGTGCATGCCCGGTGACCTCTCGACCCATGAGCCGCTCAGCGTTGACATTGCGGGTCCAGAAGTCCCGAATGCTCGGGGTCAGGCCACGGTCTGGTGCGGCGCGGGCGGGCTCGATGGGCTTCATGGTTTCTCACTGAGCAAGAGCAACTGCGCCAGGGCGCGTGTCATCCAGGCATTGCACCAGCGCAGCAGGGTGAAGCGTTTGCGGTACCAGCGGGTTTCCTGGTAGTAGAAACGGCCCGCCGGGTGGTACATGCGCCGGATGGCCCAATCGGCGATGCGCCAGGCCAAATCCATGTCCGCTCCCCCAACCCGGGAGAAGGTCAGGATACCCTGGGCCGCCCCGTGGATGTCATGAGGATACTCCCGGTCATTCATCCACCGGGGTGCCCCGTCCACCGCGAACAGGTGCTCGCGGTAGTAGCGCAACCCCGCGTCGTGGACGGATTGCCACTCACGCTCCCCGGTCTGATCCATGAAGCGGGCCAGGGCATCCAGGATGAAGCCGGTATGGTAGTTGTCGTGCCGGATCGGTGAATCCTCGGGAGGATCGGTATAGAACCAGGCACCCGTATCAGTTTGACGCTTGACCACGTAGGCAACCAGCCGTCGAGCGGTATCCACGTCACGGTTGTCTCCGGACAGGTTCCCATAGGCTGCCAGTACGGCACCGATCAGGATGCTCACGTCCAGCACCCGCATCCGCATGGGCATGGGCATATAGGAGAGGCACAGCTCATCCCTCTGCTCCTTGAGGACCGTCAGGTCTGAGAGCAGAAAGCGTGTGCTTCGTCCAACCGTCTCCAGGTACTCCGGCTGCCCGGTGATTCGGAAGGCATCCAGAAATGCCTCGCAAACGAAACACGTCACCACCGCATTGGGGGTGCCCGTCGGCGCATAGAAACCCAGGTCCTGCCAGGGATACTGATAGCCCCAGCAGTCGCCGGACCAATTGCCGGGGGCACGCAGATCCCAGAGCAGAGCCAAGAGTCGCTTGGCCTCGGTCAGATGGGATGGTTCGCCGTCGGAGCGGTAGCGATCGAGCAAGCCGCGGGCGAACAGGGCTAAGCCCTTGGGATTGTAGGTCTTGGGCGTTCCAAGCAGGGGGCGGAGATTGACTGGGAAACGCGTCACCCCTTGGATTGCCAGGATCCGCGGCCACTTGCCCCAGCCGAGCAGCGTCCTCACGAGCGGACTGTTGAGCCCGTCGTGTTTGTTATACCCGCGGTAACCCTCGGCACAGCTCCAGGCCATCGTCTGGGTCCAGACCTCAGCGAGTGTAACTGCGTTTGTGGTCACTTGGGGTCCGCCTTGCGAGGTTCCGAAACGCAGGCGATCAAGCACCATGTCTCGTTGTAGACGGGCATACCGATGGTGATTAGGGGGCTGGTTCGCATCTTGGGGGATTCCTCGGAGAGTGCACTGAATTTCTAACCTCATCCTGGCGGACAGTAACGATCCCCCGGCAGAGCCGGGGGCTTTCGATCGCTGGCCCCTCAAAGGGGCCTAATCGCGATCGGTTAAGACTGGCTGCGAGAACAGTGCCACACACAAGCGCCTGGCACTGCTGAACGAAAAAGGGGCTGTCGCTCTTTATCAGCACGGTCTGACCTCTACCCGAGCGTCGTACCGTCATCATCGAATCCCGGAAATGTCAAACTCTTCGGGTCCCCCGGCAAAGCCGGGGGTTTTCTCATGATAATAAATCGATACTCTCGCCGAACTGTGCGCTTTGTTTATATGTTTCGGGCTGCAACTAAGTGTCATCGAAGAGCCAAGATCTGCTTATACTCGCTATTGAAATTAAATGTGATACTATTGGCTCTCCGGGATCTCAGTAGGTTATGATATACTTATATTTCAGCATCTTGCGAGGTTTTGAAGGTCATCATGGACTCTAACAACGAGCCACTTAGACAAGCAATAGAGTTATTGCTAGATTTGCCCAATGTCCAAGTGCAGAAAGTGCACGAAGATCGCAATGGGAGTTACATCGTCACGTTGGTCAGTACAGAGCATGGCGCGACGTGTCATAAATGCAATAAGCGGATTGATAAGTCGAATGGTCATGGTGAGTGGGTGACGTTGCGCCATACCGCCATTTTTGAGAAACCGGTGTATCTCCGCATTCGATTACCGCGTTACCAGTGTGACTGCGACGGCGAACCAACGACCACGCAACAAGTGAGCTGGTTTACGCGTCGCAGCCCGTTCACAAAAGCTTACGAGGCATATCTCTTACTTGAGTGTGTTAATAGTACCACTGCCGATGTCGCCATCAAGAAAAAGGTGACCTGCGACGAAATCCAAGGCGTTATTGATCGAAATATTCGTAAATCTGTGGATTGGTCAACAATAAAACCCTTTGAGGTGATCGGTATTGATGAAATTTCTCTCAAGAAAGGACATAAGGATTTCGTCGCAATTGTGACCGCGCGGCAGGGTAATGAAACCCGCATCTTGGGCGTCCTGGAGGACCGCACGAAAGAAACGGTCATAAAGTTTTTCAGAAGTATTCCCAAGGGGTTACGTCGCGCTGTGCGCTACGTTTGTTCCGATATGTACGACGGTTTCATCAATGCTGCCAAGGAAGTCTTCGGGAAAAAAGTCCGTATCGTTGCAGACCGCTTCCATGTCGCCAAACTGTATCGTGACGACTTTGAAGATCTGCGCAAGAAAGAACTGCGTCGCCTCAAGCGTGAACTGCCGGCTGCCACGTACAAGGAATTCAAAGGGGTAATGTGGTCGCTACGTAAGAAGGAAGAGGACTTAACAGCGGATGACGAGGCTGCTCTTAAGCAATTGTTTAAGTATTCGCCGCGTTTGCAGCAAGCTTATTTGTTTCGTAACCAACTGACAGCAATTTTCGATCGGCGAATGACGCGTGCCCAAGCGAAGCACCAACTCAATGCCTGGGTGGGCCGAATCAAGCGCAGTGCGATTCGTTGCTTCGATGGATTCATCAAGACCCTGATGGCGCGCAAAGATGAAATCACCAATTACTTTGTGGGGCGACATAACAGTGGATTTGTGGAGGGGTTAAACAATAAGATCAAAGTCATCAAGCGGCGTTGTTACGGCATTCTGAACCTTGGGCATCTCTTTCAGCGCATTCAATTGGACCTTGTCGGGTACAAGCTGTACGCTTGAAAAATCAACAGTTTACGGTGCGCAGCGCCGACCATGATAGGGGCCGTTAAATTTTCACGATGCCCAATATCTTATTGATTATATTACGGTAAAGTGCCACGGGAAATCCCGGAGAGCCATACTATTAAATATAAGCGCTTGTTATATATCAGGTAAGCTGATTTTAGAATCGCAGAAATAGGCTATAGCGAGTATAACGGTGAGGAGATGCGCGCCTAGGGCACATATCGCCAACGTCGCCAACCCAGGATCCGCCGGTCGCTGCAACCCCTTATCCCCGGTCAGCCGATTCAGAATCACTTGCTTGGTTCATCAGCAACCCCACTCGAAGGCATCTCCACGGGCGGCAACGTCCGCGTCGCTGCTTTCTCGTGCGCGATCAGTTGCTCCGCGTAGCGGGTGGAAACGGACACCCAACGCTCCCAGCGACTGAATCCCTTCGTGAGCAAGGTCTCGGCTTCATCCAGCTGGCCCGCGGCGGACAAGCCCTCCAGCAACCGGATGCGGACTGCAAAGTCATCGGGGGCCCGGCACCTGGCCTCCCGTAGTAGATCCAGGCCCTGGGACACAGGAAAGCCCCTGTTGGTGATGAAGTTGGCCCGAATAATCAGAGCTTGGGCTTTGTCCCTGGGAGAAAGCCGCGGGTTCGCGTCAATCGCGTCAAATAGCGCCAAGACATCGAAGAGGTCCAACTTATCCGGCTCTTCGTCGGAGAGTCTGACGACTGAGTCCATCGTGGTGGTCGGGCCGAGCGGGAGCACCCCTTGGCCCAGGGTCTCCAGGATTCGCTGATAGGGGTCAAACGGTGCCGAGTAACCGAAACTGAGCTTGAGCTTGAGCAATCCCCAGAGCGCAAGCAGGTTGCGCGGCTCAAGTTCCACCGTCCGGGCGAAATACTGGCCCGTCTGGTCCAGGTAACGAGGCTCCTTGGTCACTAGGTACATAATGAAAGACTGCCGTCCGGACTCGAACGCGGCCCGCGGTGAATTGGGGTTGCTGGTGTATTCGGCGAAGGCCATCCGTAGCGGAGAACCCCAAGTATGGGCCAGAGCCAGGGTCTGGCCGGTGAATAGGATCGCCACCAGGGCGACCAGCACGAAGCCGACCCGGTAGTAATCACCCCGCTGTGTCAGGAACCAGACCAGACCCCAGGCGACCAACATCAGGGGACCAAGACTCGGCAGATAATTGCGGTGCCAGAAGACCAACTCCAGCGGCAGCACGGTGCCCTCCAGGGCGTGACCTCCGAGGAACCAGAGGACCGCAAAGGCAAATAGCGGCCAGCGTACCCGCGTCATCAAGGCAGCAAACACCAAGCCGACGAGCGCCGCCAGGCTGAGCAGGGTTGTCGGCGGGGATAGTAGGGACTGGGAGATGGGAAGGTTATCGTAGTAAAAATGGATTTGCCCCAGCCGGGGTATCACGGTATTGATCAGATACGTCAGGACGACTCGCCACTCGCTCATGAACCGTTCAACAAGCCCGAAGTCCCGCGTGCGGTAGGCACTATTGAGCCATCCGGGGTCCGCCATGAGGTAAAGCGCGAGGCCCGCCAGCGGCAGTGCTGCCACCCCAAGAGCCAGTAGGCTAGTCAGCGTCCGCGCCCGGCCTGGGCGCCCGGAATACAGGAGTGTTGCTTCCATGACGGCGATATAGACCGGGATCAGTACTCCGGTCTCTTTGCTCAGCAGCGCCAGCATGGCCGATATCCCGGCGAGGCTGCCCCAGCCCAAAGCGGACCAATGCCTGGCCTTAGCAGCCGCTAAACGCAGCCGAAGGTAGGCGATCAGGGCAATCAGGCTGAAGGTGCTGCACAGGAGCACCATCCGCTGGACGATATAGGGGACCGTATTGGCATGGATCGGGGCCGCGGCCCAGAGCAAGGCCACGCTGGTCGCGAGCAGCCACGGGGGCGGCATCCGCGTAGCCGGGCGATTTGTCTGGCACATCACCAACAGTTGGTATACGAAGAGCAAGACTAGGGCCGCATTGAGCCCGTGCAGCACTAAGTTGACCAGCTTGAACGCGAAGGGGTCCATGCCGGACAGATACCAGTTGATCGCGAAACTAAGCCGGCTGAGGGGCCTGGTGCCTGAACCGACTTCTTGGGGGAAGGCGGCCTCTAGCAGATAGGCGGGGGACAACGCGGGGAGCTTGACCGTTCCCCCATCGACAATGTTCGGAAAGTCATCGAAAAAAAAGCCTCCCGTTAAGGCCGGGGTATAGATCAGCACTGCAAAGAGCAAGACGGTCGATAGAAGGACCCAGCGGAAGTGGGATTGCTGCATGGCGGCGGTGGATCTAACGGGTACAACAGAAGAGGGGCGCAAGGCCCCTCCCAGTCAGGACTGTCGTCCGATGTTAACGGCAAGAGGCGGGTAATAAGGCATCCGGGAGTGCACTCGTGCACGCCCAACTAATGGACCCCGCATTAACCGTAGGGGTGAGCACGACGGTCTTAGCGGCAAGCGCCGCAGCAACAGTGGCAGCACTACGGAAAGTGACGGTAATCACGCCGTTAGCCACGACGCCAGAGGCGACGTACTTGCCAGTGACTGAGGCACTAGCGGGTATCCCGTTCGCGGCGCTGTCCGCTGCGCCTAAGGAGCCCGTTTCGTTGATGACGTTGGCGACCGCTACTTTGAGTCCACCGCCCAGGCTCATGCCTTCCGACACCTGGCTACGGGCGATGAAGTCTTGATAGGCAGGAATGGCGATGGCCGCCAAAATACCGATGATCGCGACCACGATCATCAGCTCGATCAATGTAAAGCCTTGTTGGAATTTCTTCACGTCTGTTCTCCGGAATGGATGATGGATGCGGCTGCGCTGGGAGGCCGTCGCGACCGCCGTGCAGCCGCGTCCTTACTGTCTCCCTGAGGCTGGTACTGCATGATCCGCGCCAGCGCCTGCGTCTTCGTGTTTGTTGAAAGCACATCCGCCAAGTTGCTGTCATGTAAAAAGATGTAAAGGTGTCGGTTGGCCGGTGGGTTAGCTACCGTGCCGGGAGACCTCAGTTGGATCGTGAAAACGCGGTCAATAGTGACGAAAATTGTCAATTAATGACCAAAGTTGGGGATTTCAGTGAGTATGAGGGAGGGCGTTCGGGGGTGTCGGAGATGAAATCTCCTCGCGAGATCAATTGATTGGCTGATGTGTGACTCGATGTGCAGATCAGAGTATAGCACAATGTGTTCTTGAGGGATGCTGAAAGGCAGCCGCAACTAGGATTTTGCTGTTAGCCGTGGGAGCAGCGTCCGGGGTGAAAGAACTGCGACGCGTGTTCAATATGCCTGAGGAAGTGCGGGTCTCTACTTGTCGGCATCGCGGCTTGAAGCCGCTTCCACAAGGGCGATCGATTGTGATCATCCTTCCGGTCACGAGGTTGCTGGTAGGGTGCGGTTGTGTTCCTATCACTGGTAGCCAGTCTTGAAAACGACTGAATCGCTGCATGCTAAGTGCTTGTTGTTGAAACTGTGCGACGCCTTGGAGGGATTTCGCCGGCAGTGTCCTTCGCTCATTGGACAGCCTGGCGCATCTGGCCAAACGCTTCTCAGGGGGTGCCGTCGCGAGACAAGGCCGGGGTCGTTACTCGTACCCCGTTCCAGCTAATCCTGCGAATCCGTAGTGCCTGCGAGTTACCATCCATGGCACTGGATTCCGGCATCCTGCCGGAATGACGTCGCAGCTTCAGTTGGAACGGTGTACTAACCGTGAGCGATTGGAAATGATGAGCTGGCCGTCGTGGTCCGCGAAGCCCGGCAGGGCCTTGAGGTTCGTGAAATCCGCACGGGGCGCCTGTGGGAGCGGCCCCCGGCCGCGTTCGGCGCCGCAGTCGCTCGACCCGGTGAAGCCCTATCGTGGCCGGAGGTTGCTTCTACTGGAACCGCTTTTCAGGCGCCCGCGGGGCGGTCGCGATCGTGCAGCAACGCTTTGAGCCGCTCGATCTCGGCGAGGGCGGCTTCCTTGGCTTGGCGCTCGGCGTCTTGCGCTTGGAGGGCATCCTGCTGCGCTTGCAAGGCGGCTTCCTTGGCTTGGCGCTCGGCGTCTTGCGCTTGGAGGGCATCCTGCTGCGCTTGCAAGGCGGCTTCCTTGGCTTGGCGCTCGGCCTCTTGCGCTTGCAGGGCGGCTTCTTTTGCTTGCCGCTCGGTCGCGCGTGCCGCCCGTTCGTCGTCGAGTTCGCGTTGGATCGAGCGCTGTTGGCGCAGGAAGTCCTGCCGGGCCTGATAGACGTGATAGGCGCGTTCTTTGTCGGAGAACGCTTTCAAGGTCGTCATCGCTTGCCTCATTTCCGGAGTTTGCATCCAGTCGGGAAGGTGATCGGCATTCAGGTGTTCGCCGTCTTTAAAGAACTTGAGCCACCGCTGTTCCTCTGTTTCGACCTGCTCGGCGGCGAATTTGTTCA
>Ga0247840_10005150_pt1 | contig 19934 bp, 17 predicted proteins | sample LaCruzMarch2015__FD_192404 | JGI IMG/M metagenome (GOLD analysis project Ga0247840, IMG submission 192404) | Freshwater microbial communities from meromictic Lake La Cruz, Castile-La Mancha, Spain - LaCruzMarch2015_17m | ecosystem: Environmental > Aquatic > Freshwater > Lake | place: Spain... | reverse complement strand
CAGGCCGTCGCGGACTCCCCGGCCGCGGGCAACCCCTCGCGGCGAATCACCAGCCGGAGCTGACGCTCGACCTCGGGCGGGTGTCCCAGGGTCACCTCGATGGATTCCTCATCCCCGGTATCCAGGACGCGCACGAGGCTGGCGCGCAAGGTGCGTCCATCGCCGGGGGCGAGCCGCGTGGCCAGCACCAACTCCGGGACACGCCCCCGCTCCACCCCCAGCAACTGGGCCGCGGTCAGGTTCATCTGCGTGATCCGGCTCTGACGGGTGAGCGTCGCATAGGCCACCGGGGCAAAGTCGTAGAGGTCCGCGTAGCGGTCGCGCGACTCTTCCAAGGCCTGCTGCGCCGCGCGCAACTCCCGGTTCTGGAGTTCCAGTTCGATCTGGTAGATTTGGAGATCCTGCACCACCCGGCGCGGATCGGCAGCGTCCAGGGCATCGCGCTGCTGGTCGGCGAGCAAGTCGGCGAGTGAACGATCATCGATGTTCCTGAAATCCGCCATCGCGGCCTCCGCGGGGTTACGAGCAGTCGGCGCCCGATTCGGGCATGCACTTCCGTGTCTGTGGCCAGATCTGTGGCCAGAGTCGACCGGATGCATTTCGCAAACGGCGATTGGGACGACTAGAGTAAGCCCTGGCGCCTGACATAGGATTCGAATTCTTCCGCCGGGAGCGGTCGGCTGTAAAGGTAACCCTGACCGATCCGGCACCCGGCGGTCGTGAGGAACTCCGCATGGGCCTGGGTCTCGACCCCCTCGGCGACCACTTTGAGCCCCAAGGCGTCGCCCAAGGCGATGACCGCGCGGGCGATGGCGCAGCCGTCCGCGTCCTCCGGCAGCCCGGCGACGAAGGACTGGTCGATCTTGAGCTCATGCACCGCCAGACGCTTGAGCGACGCCAGAGAGGAGTAGCCCGTGCCGAAGTCATCGATGCCGACCTCGATGCCCAGAGACTGGAGATGTCGGATATTGCCGGCCGCCGACTCGGGGTTGGCCATGATCCAGGACGAACTCCTCGTTCGCCAGCGCCTGCCGCAGTGCGGTCTCCAGGGAGAATTGGGCGAACACGCGCGCCGTCATGTCCTCGGTGTAGAAGCGGAAGGTGTCACGGCCCTGATCCTTGGCCCGGTACATCGCCGAGTCGGCATTGCGCACCAGGGTATCCACGTCTGATCCGTCCTGAGGAAAGAGGCTGATACCGATGCTCGTGGTGCCATAGATCGCCCGGCCATCCACCGTGAAGGGGCGCCTGAACGCCTCGCCCAGCTTGTGGGCGACCAGCCCCGCGGCGCTGCCGTCCGCCAATCCCGCCAGGATGACGGTGAACTCATCCCCGCCCAGACGGGCGACGGTATCACCCTCCCGCACCAGGTCAAGCATGCGTTCCGCGACTTGTTTCAGGACCTGATCCCCGGCGGGATGTCCCAGACTGTCGTTGATCGACTTGAACCCGTCCAGGTCGAGGAAAAGCAGAGCGACCTGCCGCTGGTCCCGATGGGCCTGACGGATAGCCTGGCCCAACCGATCGGCGAACAGCAAGCGGTTGGGTAACCCGGTGAGTGTGTCGTGTTCGGACAGATGCTCCAGTTGGAGTTCCCGCTCTTTGAGTCGTTCGGTCAGCCGCAGATGATCGGTGATATCCAGCAGGATCACGCGGCAGGCAGCGCTGGTCCGCTCGCCCGAGCGCGGACGCTCGCGACGAATGATCAAGCGCAGGTCGCGCCGGGCCTCCGGTGCGCGTCCCAGGCCGACTTCCAGGCACTCATCCGCCCCGGTCCGCAGCGCCCGCGCCAGACTGTCGAGCAGGGCACGCGCATTACCGAGGGAAAGCCGCGTGCCCAGCAACAAGCCTGGTATCCGACGACGCTCCACCCCGAGCAACCGGGCGGCGGTCAAGTTCATCTGCGTGATCCGGCCCTGGCCGGTGAGGGTGGCATAGGCGACCGGGGCAAAGTCGTAGAGGTCGGCGTAGCGGTCGCGGGACTCCTCGAGCGCCTGTTGGGCCGCGCGCAGTTCCCGATTCTGAAGTTCCAGCTCGATCTGATGAATTTCCAGATCTTGGACCACGTGAGCAGGATCGACGGCATCATGTGCCTCACGGCGCTGAGTCGTCAGCAGATCGGTTAGGGACTGGTGGTTGATGTCCCCGAAGTTGGCCATGGCGGCTCCAGAGGTGCGGAAGTGGTAAAGGCCGCATCGCTCCGGCGCGTGGCCGAAGACAACCGGATGCGCCTGTGAAAGCGACACTAAGCGTCACCTTACACCCAAGCGCGCACGCGTTCGGTGCGGCTCACCACACAGGGTCATGCGGGAACCGGGAGAAAAAAGGAAGTTCACCGAGCCGTACCCTGTGTTCGCCGGCCCATTGACTGACGACGCCTTGCGGCGTACGGTAAACGGCCATCACGGCGGGCGATCATCATCTTCGCCGTGCGTTGCGACCGATCCGCAATGAGCGGGGTGGAATTGATCGCAATGGCGGCAGGGTCCCATGCGGGCCTGTCGCGATCCGATCCGGCACGGAGGCCAAGGTCTATCATCATTCACTGGAGCACGCGTTATGAACTTCGACATCAAGAAAAGCAACATCGGTAATACAGATCGGCTGGCTCGCTTGGGCGTCGCGATCCTCTTGATCATCGGCGCCGTTCGCGGCGGCAGTTGGCTTTCCGCGGTGATCGGCGCCGTCCTGATCGCCACTGCCTACTTCCGTTTCTGCCCGGCCTACGCCGCCTTTAATTTCAGCACCAACAAGAGCACCACCCCTGAGGTCAAATAGGTCGCAACGGCCGCCGGCGAATCAGGTGGCTTCGGTCATCGGTTTCGACGAGCGGCCCTCACTGCGCCTGATCGCAACCGGGGGTCGCTCCGACACGGCCGAAGCGGTCCCCGGCCGCGACACCGTGCAGCCGTAGCGGCACGTCAGGCCGCCACCCCGCGTGCGGTACCGTACAGACGCCTGCGGCCCGATCTGTCATTGTCCTTTTGTGTGCCCCGCACCCCTGACCCGCGGCGCAATCACTCACCGCCCCGCGGCCCCACTTGCATCGAATCGGACATTGCTCATGCGTGACAACGGAACTGCTGCCCCCGGTGCAGGCTCGGCTGCCGTGGCGAATGCCGTCACCGAAGACCAGCGCGAGCAAACGCTGCTCAAAACCGGCGCACTGCAGACCGCCATCCTGAACAGTGCCAACTTCTCCAGCATCGCCACCGATGAGCGCGGCATCATCCAGATCTTCAACGTGGGTGCCGAGCGCATGCTGGGCTACACGGCCGGCGAGGTGGTGAACCGCATCACCCCGGCGGACATTTCCGACCCTCAGGAACTGGTGACGCGGGCACTGGCGCTGAGCATCGAATGCGACACGCCCATTGCGCCGGGCTTTGAAGCCCTGGTATTCAAGGCGCGGCGCAGCATTGAGGACGTCTACGAGTTGACTTACATCCGCAAGGACGGCAGCCGCCTGCCGGCCGTGGTGTCGGTGACGGCGCTGCAGGACACGGCCAACACCATTATCGGCTATCTGCTGATCGGCACCGACAACACGGCACGCCGGCAGGTGGAGGCCGAGCGCCAACGCCTGGACGCCGTGCTCAAGGACAGCCACCTGGAGCTGGAAAAAGCCAAGGTGGCGGCCGAGGAAGCGAACCAGGCGAAGTCGGAATTCCTCTCCTGTATGAGCCACGAACTGCGTTCGCCGCTGAACGCCGTGCTCGGCTTCGCCCAACTGATGGAAACCGGCACACCGCCGCCCACGCCCGGTCAGAAGGACTGCATCGATCAGATCCTGCAGGCCGGCTGGTACCTGCTCGCTCTGATCAACGAAATCCTGGATCTCGCGCTCATCGAATCGGGCAAGTTGTCCTTGTCGCCCGAGCCCATGTCGCTCGCCGAGGTCCTGGCCGACTGCGAGGCCATGATCGAGCCGCAGGTCCAGCAGAGCGGCATCCACGTGCATTTCCCGGTGCTGGAAGGGCCCTGGCTGGTGCGCGCCGACCGCACGCGCGTCAAGCAGGTGCTGGTCAACCTGTTGTCCAACGCCATCAAGTACAACCGTGTCGGCGGCCGCGTGGACGTACGCTGCACCGCGGCAGCCGACGCGCGTACGCGCATCAGTTTACAGGACACGGGTGAAGGCCTGGGGGCCGACCAGCTGGCACAACTGTTTCAGCCCTTCAACCGCTTGGGGCAGGAGACCGGATCACAGGAAGGTACCGGCATTGGCCTGGTCGTCTGCAAACGCCTGATGGATTTGATGGATGGCGCCATCGGGGTCGACAGCACGGTGGGCGTGGGCAGCACCTTCTGGATCGAACTGGACGCGACCACGGCACTGCAACCGGCCGCCGAACCGTCCGACACCCCGTCGGCGGCACTCGCCCCGGTGGCCCCGGACAGCGCCTTGCGCACCCTGCTCTGTGTGGAGGACAACCCGGCCAACCTGATGCTGGTGGAACGGCTGCTGGCGCGGCGGCCCGACATCCGGCTCCTGAGCGCACGCGATGGCCGGCAGGGCGTGGAGATGGCGCGCGCCTGCCTGCCCGACATCATCCTGATGGACATCAACCTGCCGGGCATCAGCGGCATTACGGCACTGCACATCCTGGCCGAGAACCCGGCCACGGCGCGGATCCCGGTGATCGCACTGAGCGCCAATGCCATGCCCCGCGACATCGAAAAGGGCATGCAGGCCGGCTTCTTTCACTACCTGACCAAGCCCATCAAGGTGGGCGAATTCATGGACACGCTGGACTTGGCGCTCGACTTCGCGCTGGTCGCCGGCACACCCTCACGCCCAGGAAGAATAGAATGACATTACCGGAACAGGAGATCCGTGCCGCGCGCATCCTGATCGTCGACGATCAGGATGCCAATGTGAAGCTCTTGCAGCGCCTGCTCGGCGACGCGGGCTATACCAGCGTGGCCGCGACGATGGATCCGACAGGCGTGTGCGCGCTGCATCAACGCCACGACTACGACCTGATCCTGCTCGACCTGCAGATGCCCGATATGGACGGTTTTCAGGTCATGGCCGCGCTGCAGGCGCAGGCCGCCGACAGCTATCTGCCCGTCATCGTGCTCACCGCCCAGCCGGCGCACAAACTGCGCGCCTTGCAGGCCGGCGCCAAGGACTTTGTCAGCAAGCCCTTCGACTTGCTGGAGGTCAAGACCCGTATCCGCAACATGCTGGAAGTGCGGCTGCTGTACCGCCGACTCGAAGCGTACAACCTGCTGCTGGAGCAGACGGTGGAGACCCGCACCCAGGAGCTGCGCGACAGCGAGGCCCGCTACCGCAGCCTCGCCGAACTGGCGTCGGACTGGTACTGGGAACAGGACGAGACCGGCCGCTTCACCACGGTATCGGGCCCGGTGATGGCGATGCTGGGGATTCCCGACCAGGTGGTCCCAGTGGCCGCCGCGCAACCGCCGACCGGCTATTGGAACGAGACCGAGCGTACCGCCATCCGCGTCAAGATCGCCGCCCGCCAGCCGTTCCTGGACTTCCCCTTCAGCCGCGTCAACGCCGACGGCTCGCAACAGCAGTACCGGGTCAGCGGCGAGCCGCGGTTCAGCCGGGCGTGCCGCTTCATCGGCTATCGCGGCATCGGCGTGGAAACCACGCCCAGGCCAACACCGACCCCGGCGGCGGCCGCCTGACCCGCGATGCCCCCGGCCCGCCACAGTCCGAATCAGAACCATCTGCTCGGCGCGCTGCCCGACCTCGAGTACGCGACCCTGTCGCCGCATCTGGAACCCTGCCCGCTGGCCCTGGGCGAGATGCTCTACGAACCGGGCCAGCGGCTGCACCATGCCTATTTTCCAACCAGCGCGGTCGTCTCGCTGCACTATGTCACGGAAAGCGGCGCGGCGGCCGAGACCGCCGGTGTGGGCAACGAAGGCATGGTCGGCGTTTCGCTCTTCATGGGCGGCGACTCCACACCCAGCTCGGCCGTCGTGCAGACGGCGGGCCACGCGTATCGCCTGGAGCGCCGCCGCCTGAAGCTGGCCTTCGATGGGGCCGGTCTGTTGCAGCCCCTGTTGCTGCGCTACATCCAGGCGCTGATCACCCAGACGGCGCAAACCGCGGCCTGCAACCGTCATCATTCGGTGGAGCAGCAACTCAGCCGCTGGCTCCTGCTGACGCTGGATCGGGCCCCGGAGCGCGAACTGGTCATGACGCAGGAACTGGTGGCCAGCATGCTGGGCGTGCGCCGCGAAAGCGTCACCGAGGCGGCCCGCAAGCTGCAGCAGTTAGGCTTCATCCGCTATCGCCGCGGCCACATCACGGTGGTCGATCGGCAGGGGCTCGAAACCCGTGCCTGCGAGTGCTACGCCTTGGTGAAGACGGAACTGGGCCGCCTGCTGGGCGATGTGCAGTACCGCCAGGATCCTGTCACCTGAGACGCATGGACACACCGGTTCTTGGCCGGACGCGCTTCAGTTACAATCACCGCACTGCAAAAAAGTTGAGACCCGGGCGATTGCCGTGGCCTTAGGCTGATGGTGGATGCGCCAAGCTCGATCGTCTGGCCGCCGACTCACCTGATCGCCGACGACCTCTGGCGCATCGTGATGCCCTCGTGACACCGCTCCGGCGGTGTCACGCAGGTCTTCGGCGCTCTGCGCCCCGCGGCCTGCGGGCCGATTTATAGCGTTCGGACTGCCCTCGTGACACCGCTCCGGCGGTGTCACGCAGGTCTTCGGCGCTCTGCGCCCCGGGGCCTGCGGGCCGATTGATGACTCGCTACCTACAATCGCAACCGCGCGGAGTTGTATCATGTCCATCGTCCTGATCACCTTCGTCGTCGTCTATCTCGGCATGATGCTCGGCCACTTGCCGTGGCTCAAGGTGGACCGCGCCGCGATCGCCTTGGGCGGCGCCATCGTACTCCTGGCCGCCGCCGAACTCACCGAGGCGCAAGCGGTCGCGAGCGTCGACTTCGGCACCATCGGCATGCTGTTCGGGCTCATGCTGCTGTCGATCCAGTTCGAGATGTCCGGGCTTTACGGCGCGGTGTCGGCCAGGGTCGGCGCAGTCCAGACCAGGCCATCGATCCTGCTCGCCCTGCTGATCGGGGTGGTTGGCGTCATGTCCGCCTTGCTCACCAACGATGTGGTGGCGGTCGCCATGACCCCGGTCGTGCTGTCCATTTGTCTGCGCCGCGGACTGAATCCGGTGCCGTTCCTCCTGGCGATCGCCTTCGCCGCCAATGCCGGTTCGGTGGCGACGCTCATCGGCAGTCCTCAGAACATGCTGATCGGCGAGCGACTGCAACTCTCCTTCGTCCACTATATGGCGTACGCGGCAGTCCCCGCCCTGCTGTCATTGGGTGTCGTCTGGCTCGCCCTGATGGTTTTCTACCGCGCCCACTGGCAACTCCAGCGGCCGGCCGCGGCGGACCGGAGCACGCCGTCCGCAAGCGCGGCGGCACCCCCGTTCGACCGGTGGGAGACCATCAAGGGCTTGCTGGTCTTAAGCTTCGTCCTCTATGCCTTCATTTTCACCGAGTGGAGTCGCGGCCTGGTGGCGGCCAGCGCCGGCGCCTTCATGCTGTTCAACGCCCGCTTCATGTCCCGCAGCATGCTGCACCGCATGGATTGGGGGCTGCTGATCCTGTTCGTCGGTCTCTTCATGGTCAACGGCGCTTTCCAGAATACCGGGATTCCACAGCAACTGGTCGGCGATCTGAAAGCGGCCGGGTTCAATCTCCAGCACAGTGACGTGCTCTTTGTATTGAGCGCCGTGCTAAGCGACATCACCTCGAACGTTCCGACCGTGATGCTGCTCCTGCCCTATGCCAATGACCCCGAGGCCGGACCCCTGATGGCGCTGGCCAGCGGCCTCTCCAGCAATCTCATCGTCATCGGCAGCCTGGCGAACATCATCGTGGTCGATGCGGCCAATGCGAAGGGCCTCAACATCTCATTCTGGGAGTTCGCCAAGGTGGGTGTGCCGGTAGCCCTGAGCACCCTGCTGATCGCCTGGGTTTGGGTCAGCTATCTGATGTGACGTCGGCGTCAGCGCTGCTTGCGCTTGCCGCCCGCCGGCGCGTCCCCCGCCGCCGCATGGTACGCGCGCCGGATCTGTTCGAGGTCGACCGTCGGCTCGGGGTAGTGCAGATCCAGCGCCTCCATGGCATCGAGGACAATATGGGCGACGGCCAGGTTACGGAACCATTTGTGGTCGCAGGGGATGGTGAACCAGGGGGCATGCGCCGTGGAAGTGCGCTCCAGCGCCTCGTCGAAGGCGTCCAGGTACGCGTCGAAGCAGGCGCGCTCCTGGTAATCGGAGTCGCTGATCTTCCATTGCCGATGAGGATCATTCAACCGCTCGGCGAACCGCTTCAACTGCTCCTCCTTGGAGATGACCAGGCAGAACTTCAGAATCGTCGTGCCGTTCTCGACGGCCAGCAGCCGCTCCCAGTCATTGATCAGGTCGTAGCGCCGCTCCCAGACCTTGCGCGGGACGAGCCCATGGACGCGGGTGACCAGCACGTCTTCATAGTGCGAGCGGTTGAATACCGCCACCTCGCCCTTGGCCGGGGCGTGCGGGTGAATGCGCCACAAGAAGTCGTGCGCCGCCTCGGCCGCCGTGGGCGCCTTGAACCCCTGGACCTTGCAGCCCTGCGGATCCATGCCGCCGATCACGTGCCAGCACACGCCGTCCTTACCTGCCGCATCCAAGCCTTGCAGAACGATCAGGAGCGCGTGCCGATTGTCTCCGTACATTTTGCGCTGGAGTTCGCCGATGCGGGCTTTGACGGCCGCGAGTTCCTGGTCCGCATCCTGCTCGGCGCCGCCCTTGCCGTGACCAGCCGGATCGAACTGCCTGAGCCGGACCTTGGCCCCTGGTTCGACGATCAATTGCTTGGTGTAGTTCATTTTTTCTGTACTCCCGTCATCGTTTGGGGTGGTGCGCAATCGCGACACCACACACTCGGCGGCCTGACCGAAACATTCCGGCCGTAGGGGGACAAGCGCGAGCGCAGTCCACCAGCGGCGGCGCGGGATTCGGTGGACTGCGCTCGCGCTTGTCCACCCTAAGATACCGCGTGGCCGGAACAGTGACCAAGGCCGATCTCGACATTATCCGACGCCCGGCATAGTATCCCCGACCGTGGGAATCCGCAGAATGCACGTATTGGCCTTGATCATTCACTGCAAGAATGCAGGTCGCCCTTCCGGGCAGCCTGGCGACAGCGCGGACCCCCGGAACGCCTTGATCATCGTTCCGGGCGCAAGAACACCGGAGGCCGCCGAGGCTTACCGTGAAAGTGCGTCGTCAGGCCATCCTGGCCTGACGGCGTCGGGACTGGAACGGTCAGGGCTGGAAGCCCTGACGACGCAGCCTCGCACGCCGGCAGCCTCGTAGGGTGGACAAGCGCGCGGCCCTCGTCCGGCGAACGCCTCGACCTCCAGTGCGCGACGCCGGGCGCCGGCCGGAACAGTGACCCGTTCCTTAGGAGTTGTTCGGAGTTCGTCATGCCACCCATTGCCCCGCACCAGCCATGACGTTGCACCAGGAGAATTCCCGCCTGCTGCGACTCGCCACCTACGCCTCGGTCGCGACCGCCACCCTGTTGATCCTGGCGAAGCTGGCCGCCTGGCTGGTCACTGACGCAGTCAGTGTCCTGGCCTCTTTGATCGACTCACTGATGGACGTGGGCGCCTCCCTGGTGAACCTGCTGGCGGTCCACTGGTCGCTGCAACCCGCGGACAAGGACCATCGCTTCGGGCACGGCAAGGCCGAAGCCCTGGCCGGACTGGCACAAGCCGCCTTCATCGGCGGGTCCGCCCTGTTCCTCGCCCTGCACGCGGTCGATCGGCTGGTCAACCCGGCCCCCCTGTCGGACATCGGTGTGGGCATCGGCGTCATGCTCTTTGCGATGGCGGCCACCGGCCTGCTGCTCGTCTTCCAGCACCGGGTCATCCGGGCGACCGGCTCAACCGCCATCCGCGCCGACGCGCTGCACTATGCGACCGATCTGGCGACCAATTCGGCTACCCTCCTTGCCCTGATCCTCGCGGTCATGGGGTGGCCGGGGCTCGACCCGATCTTCGCGCTCGGGATCGCCGTCTACATTTTCTACAGCGCCTTCCAGATCGCGCGCGAGGCGGTCGACCTGCTGATGGATCGCGAAATCGCGGAGCAGCAGCGCCAGCGGATCAAGGCCCTGGCATTCACGGTGGCGGGAGTACGCGGTGTCCATGGGCTGCGCACCCGCCGTTCCGGCCATATCGCGGTCATCCAGCTCCACCTGGAGCTCGACCCCGACATCTCCCTCCTGGAAGCCCATGCCACCTCCGATCGGGTGGAGGACGTCCTGCACACCGAGTGGCCGGACGCCGACATCACCATCCATCAGGATCCGGCCGGGCTGGAACTGGATCAGCGCGGGGATTGATTCTAAGGATGCCTTGCCCCTGAACATTCAATATGGCCGCTGCGATATCCTGCCGGTTGGTCCCAAGGGCTTACACGAAAAATCCCGATGAAATTTGTTGACCTGGTCGACATCGGCGCATTGCGAGGTCTCTGCGAGAGCTTCACGGAGTTGACCGGCGCGGTGACGGCGATCCTCGATCTGGAGGGCACGATTCTCGTCGCCACGGGATGGCAGCGGATCTGTACTCAGTTCCACCGCGTGAATCCCGAGACGGCGTTACGTTGCCGCCAAAGCGATACCGTCCTCGCCGGGCGCCTGCACAGCGGGGAGCCCTATAACGTTTATCGCTGTCGGGTGCAGGCCCGCACCGCGGAGTTGTCCTTGGCCAAAGAGCAGGCCGAGGCGGCCAGCCGGGCCAAGAGCACCTTTCTCGCCAACATGAGCCACGAACTGCGTACGCCCATCAACGCGATCATGGGCATGAACACCCTGGCGCTGCGTCGCGCCACCGACGCCAAGCAGTTCGATCAGTTGCACAAAGCCGGCGGCGCCGCCCAGCGTCTGCTCACCGTGATCAACAGCATCCTGGACCTCTCCAAGATCGAGGCCGACCGCCTCACCTTAGCAACAGCGGAGTTCAACCTGAACGATGTGTTCGCCGACCTGCGCGACCTGATCAGCCAGGACGTGGCCGACAAGGCGCTGGGATTGGTGATCGACATTTGCCCCGAGCTGGCGCACCAGTCGCTGCAAGGCGATGCCGGACGGCTCGGACAGATTCTGCTCAACCTCGTCGGCAACGCAACCAAGTTCACCGTACGCGGGTCCATTACGGTGCGCGCGCGGCGGGTCGACGAGGACGCCGCGGCCGTGGTCGTGCGCTTCGAGGTACAGGACACCGGCATCGGCATCGCCGCCGCGGATCAGGAGCGGCTTTTCATCGCCTTCGAGCAAGGCGATAACTCGACGACGCGCCGGTACGGCGGCACGGGTCTGGGGCTGGCGATCAGCCGACGGCTGGCGCAGCTCATGGGAGGCACCCTGGGGGTCGATAGCGCGCTTGGGGCGGGCAGCACCTTCTGGTTCACCCTCCGCCTGGCGAAGACCAAGCGCGCAGTCGCCCCAGCGCCGCAACCGAGCGCGCCCTCGGCCTGGGACCAACTGCGCACCAGACACACCCGCGCCCGCCTCCTGCTCGTGGAGGACGAACCGGTCAATCAGGAGGTGCTGCGGGAGCTCGTCGCCGATCTGAAACTGATGGTGGACGTGGCCGACAACGGAATGCAGGCGCTGGACCTGGCGACACGCAGCGACTACGACCTGATCCTGATGGACATGCAGATGCCGGTGATGGGCGGGCTCGAAGCGGCGCAACGCATCCGCCAACTGCCCAACGGCACGCGGGTGCCGATCATCGCCATCACCGCCAATGTGTTCATGGATGACCGGGCGCAGTGTTTGGCGGCGGGCATGACCGACTTCATCGGCAAACCGGTCGATCCTGAGGTCCTGTATGCGGCCTTGCTAACCTATCTCCCCCGATCTGCTGACTGAGCAGTCGGCACGCGAACCCCATTCATCCAGCGCTGCGCGCGGCCCCCTCCCGGAAGGCCGCCGGGCGCCACCGCGGCCTAGTTGGTCGCGGGGGTTTCGTCCTTGGCAGTGCCGTGGTCCTTATGGGTGCTGAAATCGAAGGCGCGATAGGCTGGGCAGAAACCGAGGTAAGCGGCGGCGAGCAGCACCGCGCCGATTAGCCCGCCCATCCCGCCGTTGCGCACAGCGCCGACGATCAGGAAGACACCGAGACTTGCACGGATCACGCGATCCGTCTTGCCGACATTTTTCCGGGTGACATCGGGGGGTCGCCTGGCGCTCTTTGCCGGTCGGGACGCCGTTGGCAGAGGGCTTGCGATAGCCGTCGCCTCGCACGGGGCCGGGGACACGTGAAATCCGATGGTGGGGTCTACTCCCAGTATCCGGACATCCCACCAAACCTCGTGCGCCATCGCATGGGCCTCGTCTTCGGAGACACGCCGCCCCAACTCGAGATAGTGCCGACGGATGGTTTCGCGATGAGTGGCCGTGAACACGCGCTTTTCCAGGCAGGTCGCATCCCTGTGCAAGGAGACCCAAAGGGCAGAATGGTTAGGGATATCCTGATAAATGTCCTTAGTGTCGCGCATGGTATTCGCTCCGAGCTTGACCTTGCTCAAGGATGCCTGCCTAACGTGGGACCTTAAGGCCGATTGATCTCGAAGGCTGCCAATTCGGATCGCGAGATCAGGCTGGTGCCCTGGTTCGCGAGCTTATCATAGTGCTCTGCCACCGGCGGATCGGCTTACGCCTGATTGCGATCGGCCCTTGGCCTTCGTTCCGGCCGCCGGACGACCGGAGGCCGGGGCTTCAGCCGGTCGACGTCGCGCCTGCGCGTGCGAGGCTGCGTCGTCAGGGCTTCCAGCCCTGACCGTTCCGGTCCCGACGCCGTCAGGCCAGGATGGCCTGACGACGCACTTTCACGGTAAAGCCTCGACCGCCAGTCCGCGACGCCCGGGCACTGGCCGGAACGATGATCCAGGCCGCACCCGAATTACGTACGCTAGCTTCCCAGCCATTCGTTGCTGGTACTGTGATAGCGGTCGCCGCGGGTGTAGCCGTTACCATAACCGAGGCCATTGCTCTGGCGACTGCGGCTGCTATAACCTGGGCCATTGGTAACACCATAACCGCTATGTTGGTCATTGCCGCGGCTGTCGTCGTCGTCGTTGGGTGTGATCGGACGGCCAATGATCCCGCCGACCGCGGCGCCGCCCAGCGCCCCATCCGCACCGTCATCCGGGAGAAGGTCGCCCGCGCCGCCGCTGCCTGCACCGGCCAAGGGGTGCTGATCTTGTCTCGACACCCCGGCAGCGCCACCCAGGCCGATAGAGGCGACAAAAGCTGCCAGGATCGAGGTCGATGTGAGTTTCATTGTCATTACCTGCTAAAGTTTCTTTGTCACACTGCGGAGTATCACACAGCTTAGCGGTGCCGGCGGTGGCGGTCTGTACGGCATCGCACCGAGAACTGCGATGTCATGAGCCATCGACAGTGGGCCGTGGCGAATGCCCCAAGGCCCTGAACCGCTTGTCGGGAAATCAAGTGAATGTGTCCTGCCGTACGGATTCCGGCGACCGCACATGGAGAATGCAGGGTAAGACGCTCCCATTGCGAGGCTCCCAGCCGCGCGGAAATACCCTCATGCACAATCCTGAATCGATTCCTTTGGCACCCGCACTGCGAGTGGCCCAGCAGATCGCCCGCGTCGTCAGCCGGGGAGAGGACACGGAGTCCCGTGTACAAGACACCCTCCGGCTCTTATCGCAGTCGTTCGGACTTGACCGCCCCCGCGTCCTGCTGGTCGACCCGGAGGTCGGCGGACTCGCCATCCGCTATGCGCACGGTCTCACCGCCGCGGACCTCAGCCGGGGTCACTGCCGGATCGGCGAGGGAGTGTCCGGCCAGGTCTTTGAGACCGGTCAGGCCGCCCTGACCCACGATGTGGGGGATGAGCCGGCCTACGGCGCCAAGACCATCGACCGGAGTGCGCTGCCGGGTGGGCAAGTGGCCTTTCTGGCGGTGGCGATCATCCGCGATCACGTGGCCATTGGCGTCCTTGGGGCGCTGCGTTTGCACGACTGCGAACGGCCTTTCCGAGACGACCTGGCGCTCTTGGAGGTGATCGCGGCCTTTATCGGGCAACTGCTGTTCAGCGCCGAGGTGGCCCCGGCGCCCGCGATCCGCCCCAGATCGGCACCCCATGGACTGGCGGGGTGGGAGGTCGGTCCGCTAACCGCTGTCGGCGACCCCGCGGCGGCGCGCCTTGACCTCATGTTGCGTACCGCACAGACCTGGCATCGGTTGGGCCATCTGCATCAGACGATGGACCTGTTGCTCAAGGTCATCCGGCACGATGCCGACAGCGCTCAGGCGCAGATTGCCCAGGCTCAGGTCTTGAGGATCGCCGCGCGCTATGAGACGACGGGGTTGCGGCGGCTGGCGATCGATGCATTGGAGCGGCTTGAGCAGGCCGGCCCTGACGTTGGAGACACCCCGAACCGCCGATTCTTGGACCGCGGGGACTCGGGTCAGAGGCCGTCTGGGGGCCGCGGCTGAAATGACCCAGCGGCTGACGGCTCCAACAGTAATGAACCACGTCAAAGTGACGCCACTGCCGCTCGGCAAGGTCCCGTATGAATCGGGGAATGTCCCGTGCCTCATGGTTGCCGGGTACTCGAAAATGGCCGGCATGGCCCTATGCCTGTGCCTCGGTCTGTTGGGTGCCGGTTGCGGCTCGCGCCTGGCCACGAAGGCGGACACCGTCACTCGGATGTCCAACCCGATGCTCCGCGCAAACTATTCCGCAGACGCGGAGGTCCCGTTTGTTACAGCACCAAGAACGACCACGGCAGATGGGTCCAGGCAGGCCAACTTTGGATCAGAGAGCGCATCGCGCAGGACACGGGAGATGGCGGATTGGGTTGTCGGCTCAAGAGACAATCTCGATATGCCGTTCTCGATTGTCGATAAAGTGAACGCCAAGGTCTATGTCTTTGGTGTGGACGGAGACTTGCATGGCGCAGCACCCGCGCTGCTGGGAATGGCGCACGGTGATTACGTCGCCCCCGGCGTTGGCAACATGCGGATGTCACACATCTCCCCCGCGGGGCGGACGACGCCGGCGGGTCGTTTCGTAGCGACCATGGGCCGCAATTCCCATGGCAAGGACATACTCTGGGTGAACTACGAAAATGCCATCTCAATGCATCCGGTCGTTAAAGGTCGACCTGAAGAGCGCCGGGCGCAACGCTTAGGCACGCCCTCGCCGCTTGATAACCGTATTTCGTATGGCTGCATCAACGTTCCAGGGATATTCTTCAAAAATCTGATACATAAGAATTTTGTCGGAAAGGCCGGCATTGTTTATGTATTGCCGGAAAACAGCCATATCCGATCATAGCCATTCTCGAACTCTCGACGCGAAGCGCCTCAGGACGGGGGCGACGGCCCCCCCTCGCACCGGTCGTGCTGAGCCGGTATAGTGACTGAAAGATCACTCATCACGGGATTGGTCCGGCCAGGACGGCGCAGTATCGCTCAGGAACGCGCCACGGTGCCGGCCATGCGGTCTCTCGTAGGGTGGACAAGCGCAGCGCAGTCCACCCCAGCGACGACGCGGGATTCGGTCGACTGAGCTAGCGCTTGTCCACCCTAAGGCCGGAGCGGCCTTGATCGTAATCCCGGCCGGCGTTATGCGTAGTCAGGGCTTCCAGCCCTGACAGTGTCAGGCCAGGATGGCCTGACTACGCACCCGGCGCGCCCAAGTGGCCGGAACGACGATCAAGGCCGCCGGAGCGATGATCAAGGCCCCATGGCTGACCGAGACGATCACTACTTCTGGGTGCCGCGGGAGGCCCGCTCAACACCGTCATGCTGGGCGAACTGATTCAACTGGTTGATCCGTCATGATCGATTATGAGAAATGAATTAGGGTTACCTGATATTCCCAACAGCCCGAAGCCGATTCTCAAGCTGGCAGGACAGAATACGATTCTCCCCTCAACGGTCGAGCAATGGCTGGCCTATGCGGATGCGCGTACCGCTACCGCTCATGACTACAGCGGCGAGAAGGCGCAACAAACGCTGATGATGATGGGCGCGTTCATCACCGATATGATAGTGCTCTACCAGGCGTTGACTGGAGAGATATGGGAATGAGTACCAGGCTGACTGTCAACCCGCAGCAGCGTCAATTGCTGCTCGCACTCCTGCGCCAATGGCTGCCCGGCACCCTGGTCTGGGCCTATGGCTCAAGGGTCAATGGCACCGCGCGCCCCAATTCCGATCTCGACCTCGTTGCATTCATTCCGTCAAGCCAACGTCATTTGCTTTCGGCGGCACGCGAGGCACTGGACGAGAGCAATCTGCCGTTCCTTGTGGATCTGCATGGATGGAGTGACTTGCCGGCGCGCTTTCATGACAACATTCGCAGCAACTCTGTTGTTCTTCAAGCGGTCGAGCCCTCGTAATGGGAGCGGAAAGAGACTGCACTCCCACTCGGAGCGCGGGAATCAGAAGAGGAATCGGGAATAAACGCGAGACCGTGCCGTGATCGATGATACCCGCCTTGCCATTGTGGATCGCATCTACGATGCAGATACGACCGAAGTGCCTTTCGGTAAACGCTGGGCAATGGAACCTGAACGGTTTATAGTGACGGCTGTGTTGTCAATCGACCGGTCGACTGCGACCGTCGCCGATGCAGGGGTGTGGATCGACCATGGTGGATGAGAAAAGCAATGGAGCGTCCGGTCGCAACGGTGGCGACCTCGGTTTCGAGGCCGAGCTGTTCAAGGCTGCGGACAAGCTGCGGGGCAACATGGAGCCCTCCGACTACAAGCACGTCGCCCTGGGGCTCATCTTCCTCAAGCACATCTCCGACAGCTTCGAGGCCAAGCACGCCGCGCTGCTGGCGGAGTACCCCGACGGCGCCGAGGACCCGGATGAGTATGCCGCCGACAACTGCTTCTGGGTGCCGCGGGAGGCGCGCTGGTCGCACCTCAAGGCCAAGGCCCGGCAGCCCGGCATCGGCAAGCTGATCGACGAGGCGATGCTCGCCATCGAGAAGATCAACCCGCGCCTGCGGGGCGTCCTGCCGAAGGAGTATGCCCGACCGGCGCTCAACGCCGTCATGCTGGGCGAACTGATCGACCTGATCTCGGGGATCGCGCTCGGTGAGTCGCAGGACCGCGCCCGCGATGTGCTGGGCCGGGTCTACGAATACTTCCTGGGCCAGTTCGCCGGCTCCGAGGGCAAGCGCGGCGGCGAGTTCTACACCCCGCGCTCCGTGGTGCGCGTCCTGGTCGAGATGCTGGAGCCCTTCCCGGACCTCGCCCGCAAAGTCCAGGGCCGCGTCTACGACCCCTGCTGCGGCTCCGGCGGCATGTTCGTCCAGGCCGAGCGCTTTCTGACGGCGCACGGCGGGCGCATCGGGGAACTCGCCATCTACGGCCAGGAATCCAACTATGTCACCTGGCGGCTGTGCAAGATGAACCTGGCTGTGCGCGGCATCGACGCCGACATCCGCTGGAACAACGAGGGCAGCTTCCACAAGGACGAACTGCCGGATCTGCGCGCCGACTTCATCCTCGCCAACCCGCCCTTCAACATCTCCGACTGGGGCGGCGACCGGCTCCGCGAGGACGCGCGCTGGACCCACGGCGCGCCGCCCGCAGGCAACGCCAACTTCGCCTGGTTGCAGCACATCCTGCACCACCTGGGGCCGAACGGCACCGCCGGGGTGGTGCTCGCCAATGGTTCCATGTCATCCAGTCAGTCCGGTGAAGGCGACATCCGCTCGGCCATGGTCAAGGCCGACGTGGTGGACTGCATGATCGCCCTGCCCGGTCAGTTGTTCTATTCGACCCAGATTCCGGCCTGCCTGTGGTTCCTGGCCAAGAACAAACGCAACGGACGCTTCCGCGACCGCCGCGGCGAGATCCTGTTTATCGACGCCCGCAAGCTCGGCCACCTGGTCGACCGCACCCGGCGCGAGTTGTCGGACGAGGACATCGACCAGATCGCCGGCGTTTACCACGCCTGGCGGGGCGAGATGGACGCGGGCACGTACGATGACGTGCCGGGGTTCTGCAAGGCGGCGACGGCGCCCGAGATCGCCGGGCATGGCTACGTGCTGACGCCGGGGCGCTATGTGGGCGCGGCGGCGGTGGAGCAGGACGAGACGCCCTTTGTCGAGCGGTTTGTGGCCTTGCAGGAGAGGCTGAATGGGCAGTTCGAAGAGGCGGATCGGCTAACGGCGGTGATTCGGGATAAGTTGGCTGGGGTCGCATATGGCAGTTAGCCTGCCGGTATCTCACGTTGCGGATTGGCCTTTAGTTCGTCTCGCGGACATTGCTATCAAGATCGGGTCAGGAGCGACACCGACTGGAGGGCAAGGCTCATATCTAACCGAACGTAGCTGCTTTGCTTTAGTCAGAAGTCAAAATGTTTTCGACCGTTGCTTTAACTCCGCTGGTCTTGCGTTCATTTCGGATGAGCAGGCAAGTAGATTGCGAGGAGCCGCGCTCCAAGAAAGCGATTTACTGCTTAACATTACGGGCGACGGTATCACATTTGCTCGTGCTTGCGAGGTGCCAAGTGACATCTTGCCCGCTTGCGTGAACCAGCATGTGGCAATCATACGGATCGACCGAACACTGGCCGTACCGGGTTACATTCTTTCGTATCTCACTCATCCAGCGATCAAGTCGTATATCGAATCGTTCAATGCGGGCGGTTCGCGTCGGGCAATCACAAAAGGGCATATCGAGGCGTTTCAAATCCCATTGCCCCCGTTATTTGAACAGCGTGGAATAGCCTATCTCCTCGCCGCCCTCGACGAAAAAATCGAGTTGAACCGCCGCATGAACGAGACCCTGGAGGCGATGGCGCGGGCGCTGTTCAAGGACTGGTTCGTCGATTTCGGCCCCACCCGCGCCAAGCAGGAAGGCTTGGAACCATACCTCGCCCCCGATCTTTGGTCTCTGTTCCCCGAGCGGCTGGATGCGGAGGGGTATCCTGAGGGGTGGGGACTTCAACCTCTTCTTCATCATCATGCCAATTTGCTGTCGGGCGGCACACCAAAGACAGACGTTACTGCGTATTGGGGCGGACCAATACCCTGGGCGAGCGCAAAAGATGTCAGCCAATGTGGCCAACCATTCCTGGTTACCACCGAACGGACGATCACTCAGCGTGGGCTCGAAGAGAGCGCGACGCGCTTGATTCCCAGACACGCAACGGTTGTTGTCGCTCGCGGCGCCACAACCGGTCGCTTCTGTCTGTTCGGCGATGCGATGGCAATGAACCAGACGTGCTACGCCATTGCATCCCCGCAAGGCTATCCGTTCTGGCTAAACTGTGCCTTCGACGACCTTGTAAATAACCTCGTTCAGTCCGGGCATGGCTCGGTTTTCAATACCATCACGACAAAGACAGTCGAACGGGCGCGCGTAATGATCCCGATCAATGGCTTGATCGAACGCTTTGAAAAGGTGGTCGAGCCGTTGTTCTTGAGGATACTTGCCAATATCGAAGAGTCCCGCACCCTCGCCCAAACCCGCGACCTCCTTCTCCCCAAGCTGATGTCCGGCGAGATCCGTATCCAGGATGCCGAACGAACCGCGGAGGCCGTCCTCTGATGCACCCGAACGACAAAAAGGAACGCTTCTCGATGGCCTACATCGCCGCGGTGGCGGCGCACGCGGGATTCCATGTCGCCAAGCCGGAGCTTGACCGCGACAGCATCGACGGCATCTTGCTCTGTGATGAAGGCCGTCGGCCCCGCATCGAGTTCCAGGCGAAGGCAACGGCACGCGATCTCCTTGGGGACGAGACCCTGCCCTTCCCTCTTTCGATCAAGAATTATGACGATCTGCGGCGCGACTGCGTGGTCCCGCGCGTGCTGATCGTGGTCGCGCTGCCGGCCAATGAGGAGGATTGGCTCGA
>Ga0247840_10005148_pt1 | contig 19941 bp, 16 predicted proteins | sample LaCruzMarch2015__FD_192404 | JGI IMG/M metagenome (GOLD analysis project Ga0247840, IMG submission 192404) | Freshwater microbial communities from meromictic Lake La Cruz, Castile-La Mancha, Spain - LaCruzMarch2015_17m | ecosystem: Environmental > Aquatic > Freshwater > Lake | place: Spain... | reverse complement strand
AACCCATAACCTGTACGGACCAACCCGCCGCCAGCACAACCGTCACAACAAAAATCCATTTCACAACCGCATTGCGCTGCGGATATTTGGCCGGAACCGTCTGCATAAGAGGTGCGACAGCACACCCGGCCAGCAAAGCCAGCATCATCGCGTTCGGAAAAATATGGAGCTCAAAATCGAAAAATCCGTGGACGGCAGTTCCAGCCAGCGCACCGAGAAGCGCGACGGACGGCAACGCGTGGTACGGACGAGGCGAAGTGCGAATAAAGCGAATCAGCTGCACGGAAACACTGATCAGCACACAGAGCACCAGTACACCGCCGATCACACCGTACTCTGCCAGTAACTCGAGATATTCATTGTGGGCATGTACCATTTCGATACGGATGGCCGTCATCTGCTTGCGATATTCTTCGAAGATTGCTCCGTAGTTGCCTGGACCAAAACCAAACACAGGCCGTGCCGCAATCATTGGTAACGTATCCATCCAGGCTTGCGGACGCGAATCTTTGATTTCCGCTATCTGCAACGTTCCGGAAAAATATTGCGTTGCGAGGTCGGCAACCGGTTGCATTCGGGTGCGGAACATAGACGAACCTGTCCAGAGGCCGCCGATAACAATAATTCCCAGCAGCGGCACCACCAGCAACGCAATAAAAAATGCCCGCCGGCTTTTGCGCAACACCATCAAAAGCACCGTTGCTCCAATTGCCGCCACCGCGCCAAGAATCCCGGCGCGCGACTGCGTCTGATAAATCAGCAGTAGAAACAGCGGCAGGGCATAGGCAAAACAGATGCGCCAGAACCAGCCGAACTGCGGAATGAAAAGAAAGACGAGACAGAACGGGAGCCACAGCTGGAAAAGGTGGGCGATGTGATTTGGACATTGGTAGGTTCCGCCAAGCCGGCCATCCGCCCAAGAGTCAGTATAACGTTCAATACCGAAAATCAGATTCGGTGCAACTTTATGCTGAACCAGACTGTAAAGCGCGGTTAACACCAGCAGGACAAAAACCGTTGCCCAAACAGCTTTGCGGAGAGAAAAGCGCGTCAGCAGATTAGAGGAACTCCAGTAGATGGCCAGATAACCGCCGAAAGCAAGCGAACTGATTTTGGCTTCATACGGAAGTGCCGAGAACGGAATCAGCGCAAGACTGTAAAGCCAGAAGAGGAGCATGATCAATCCGCCGGGCGGAATGATCATGCGTCCAGAAGTCAGAGGACGGAGGTCAGAGGATGGGGGGGGCGAAGGACAGAGGACGGAGGTCGGAGGTCGGAGGTCGGAGGTCACCTCGGTCGAACCTGACTTCGGACGCTTGACCGCTACTCTCTGTCTGCGACGCAGTCCACGGACGGCCCATCCGGCAGATGCTAAATAAACCAGTGTCAGCACCGGTGCAAGGAGCCATATTTTTTCCAACCAGACGCCGAAAAGCGCGAACGATACCGTGAGCGCAAAAATCAGCGAGCTGATCGTTATTTTTTCAAACGTTTTCATGATTTAAGGTATCGAGCATGCCGGAGCAATTAACCATTGAAATGCCGTACACACACATAAACTGCAAACCCACCCCGGCTTTCCGCCTTCGCCAGCTTCGGCGTGACAGGCCAGCCACCCCTCCCGTGGAGGGGAATGAAACTGCTCTAATAGGCCCCTTCGCCTTTAATGACGGAGAGAAACGTGCGGGCAAGGATAATGATGTCGAGCCAGATGGACCAGTTGCGAACATAGTAGGTATCCCATTTTTCCATACCGGCGGTACCGCTTTCACTGCGCCCGGAGACCTGCCAAAGGCCGGTAAGTCCGGGGCGAACCCGGTTGCGCGGAGTACGAGCGGATTCGGCCAGCCGGTCATGATGGTAGTCTGGAAGCGGACGCGGTCCGACCAGCGACATTTGCCCGGCAAGCACATTGAGGATCTGCGGTAATTCATCCAATGAAGTGCGGCGTAAAATGCGGCCAATTCGTGTTACACGGGGATCATTGCGAAGCTTGCAGTTCCTCACCCATTCCGCGCGAAGCGATTCATCGGCAGCTAATGCCTGCTCCAGTTCGTTTTCAGCATCGACCCGCATTGTACGGAATTTTACTGGACGGAATGAACGGTTGGCCCGACCGATTCTGCACTGAAGAAAAAATGGATTTTGCCGTTCCGTAATCCAAAGAAGCAGGGTAATTGACGTCAAGAGCGGAATCCAAAGCGGCGCCGCAGCAATAACTAACAGCATATCTAAACTCCGTTTAATGATACGAGCAACAGGATTGAGCAGATTACTGGTAATTTCGAGACCGATCAGACCGCCCAGTGTGCGGGGAACCGCCCAGAGAAAAACATCCTCTTTAATATCAGGCAGTAGAACAACCCGTTGATAGCCGGAGAAGACACGGTCAAATGTTTCCGACAGCGAAAAGCCCTCCGCCAATGTTACCGGGACAATCGCCACGGAAGCAGCCGCAGTCCGGTCCGCAAGACGGCCCAACACCGGAACACCCCGAACGGCGTCGCCAACAGGCAGATCGTCTGTAAACACTCCGTATGGTGCGTACCCAAGCAACGGATTTTTATTAAATGCATCGATAACGCCGGAAACCTGCAGGGTATTGCCATATAAAACGGTGGCACAGCCCCACTGCTTAGAGGCCAGAAGCGCCTTTTTAACCGGAATACGGGCTAAAGGAATAAAGACCGCACTGAACAGATAGGAAATGATATAAACGATACGGCTGGGAACAATCCGTTCAAAAAAAACAGCAATACCTGCCAAGGCGAAAACTGCCAGCAACAACAGCTGAATGCGACGCAACTCTTCAACGGCACCAATTCCCCATGCCGGTGCCACACGGGTAATCACCGCGCCAGCACACCAGACAGGGATAACCGCCAGTGCGTAATGGATAGACATCGGTATGCCATGCACTGCATACACGATCCATTCACCAAGACAAAGACCGGCCAGCAGCACCAGCGAATCGCTAATGCAAATGCCGGCCGTATTCAGCAACTTCTTTCCGGCAAATAAACGGTTGCGACTGGTGTCTTGCTGCATAAGATTACTTCCACCCGAATATTCTCTGCTAAACGACTAACTTCCAGTCCGAGGGTTAAGATAAAACCAGACGAGCCCTAAATACTCATGAAGAGCCAGCTCCATCTTGACCATGTTCTGGGCTGCGGGAATAAAGTTCTGATAGATCTGGCGACGTCCTGAAAGCTGATAATCACAAGGTGCCGCAACCGGATTCCCTCCGTAAGCCAAAGCTATCTTCATCGCACGAGGCATGTGAGCCGCCGATGTAACCAGAATAAATGTATCCTTTTGAATATACTGCAACGCCTGCGTTATTTCGGCCTGCGTATCATTGGCTTCAGTTAAAAGAATTGCTTCAGGAGAAGTCGGTACCATCACATTTTTGCAGAAAAATTTCCACCAGCCGGATTTCACATTTCCCGAAGTAACACCGCTGAGTGAAACGATAAGTTGCGGAGCCCCCGCTTCACGCTGAATCCGGATAGCTTCCATGAGGCGAGAGTACATTATTCCGTTGACTCTGCTGGACTCAGGAACATCCGTCTCTTTAGACCCCTGCCCTAAAACCAGAATCCACTTTGGAGCAGGATCTGCTACGGACGAATAAGGCGCATACTGCTTTTCCAGTCCGCGGAGCAACGCGCCGGGAATAACCGGAAGAAATGCAGCAAGTCCTATGAATATTCCGCAACTTATAAGGATGACAGCCGACCGGAACCGTCTCTTCACCGTCAGAAAAAAAAGACCAGAAAACAGACACAGCAGAATCAAAGCCGACGGATTCAAAAAAGCCGCTAATATTTTTTTCAACACAAAATACATGAAGACCTTGCGGGTTAACACGGATCATCGGGGTGTATTTTTTTCAGCCCGCTATGCCATTGATACACAGAAATTCCATGGCGGGCCGCCATGGCAAGCACCTGATCGATAACCGGCGAATCAAGTGTAGTTGTTATAACAATCTGCGTCGGGTTTTGTTTTTCGATTATACTTTCCAGCTTTTCACGGCCGCCCAGCACACGATGTCCGTAAATATAACGTCCCGTCAAACTGCGCCGGTCATCCAGCAGCCCTACCAGTGAATAGTCATGCCTTTCCGAATAACCGCGCATCCCTGAGAGCAGGAACAGAAAAAAACCTGTTCCGGCGCCATATACTAAAACCCGTTCTGTCCCCTTATCCGCAGCATGGATTCGCTTCTGCAGCCAGCTGGACACATCCACAATCAAATGCGGTGCAGCCCGGACCATTACCAGTCCGGGGATCGTAAAGATTAAAACAGCGGCGATCAGGTCGGCGATCGCGTGAGGACCCGCACTGACCGCCGGTGCCCACAGCCAGACACCGAGCAGACAGGAAAAGACACCAATAAAAATCAAAAATACATACTCAAAGGCTCTCGCCGTGTACCAGACTCTTTGATACATCCGGCCGGTCACCAAGGCAATAACGGGCACGCCGATCATAAACGGAGCACTCTGCAGAAGGGCCTCTCGATGTAAAAAATCTCCGTTAAACATCGCGCGGGTGTACAGCCCGATCAACAAGCCGATTAGCAGAATTACAACATCAACAACAGGGAATATAGCTGCACGCCATGCGGAGCTGGTCCGGGTTTTCATCCATTGCTTAATTAAGCGGCTGCTCTCGATTAATTCGAGAAAAACAAGATGTCTCACAATGATATAGGTTCCAACGCCGACAGCCACAACCATCAACGCGATAGAAACGTCCCGGAAATACAGCGCAAAAACAGCAGTCAATACAAACGCTGCGCTAATCGCATATAAAATCAGAGCCACACGACGTTGAGTCAGACCGGTTTTCATCAACCGGTGGTGTAAATGGTCCATATCTGCACGGCTGAGCTCTCCTGTGCCACTGTTGAGAATCCTCCTCAGAGAACGCCGCCAAATAGCCAGCATCGTATCGAGCAGAGGAATGCCCGCCGCAAGAAACGGAAGTCCCAGCGCGATGACGGTTGTCGATTTGTTGCACGTTCTCAGAGCAAAAAGAGCCAAAATATATCCTAGAAACATGCTGCCGGTATCTCCGAGGAAAATCTTTGCCGGAAAAAAGTTATATCGCAGGAAACCAAGACAGGCTCCGGCCAGTGCCAGCATGATCATCGTATTGATTGGTTCCTGCTGAAAAATAAAACTGACCATCATTCCTAAAGCAGCTATCAGTGCCAGCCCTGTGGCCAGCCCGTCAATTCCGTCGATAAGGTTAAAGGCATTAATAAACCCTAGAATCACAAGAATACAAAGCGGAGCATCCAGCCAAAGCGGCAGGGGCCAGCCGAATATACTTTGTATCCGCAGCCCCAACATAACCGTCAGCGCTGCCGCAAGAAACTGGCCGCCCAATTTAATGGAGGGGCGCAGTCCCTTCCGGTCATCCAGCACCCCGACAAGCATCAGGATCAAAACCGGAAGAAAAAACCGGGCCCATAGACCAACTATCTCGTGCCCGAATATATTGCGATACGGAAAAACGGAAATGCCGACACACCCCAGGAAAAAAGAAAGGATGATGGCAAGTCCGCCGCCGCGGGGAATAGGGTTTTTATGAATCCTGCGTTCATCAGGACAATCAACCATGCCGCATCGGGTGCACCATTTGATGGCAAACGGCGTCAACAGAAAAGAACACCACAGCGACAGAAAGAAAATTACAAAATATTTCGACAGTCCTATAATCATCTGCGCATCCCCTTACAGATACCTGCGGTGAAAATCTCCCATGTAAACCGCAATAGAACCACCTGTCTGAACAGTCTGGACGGTTGCCTGCACAGGCGATAAAACCATTCCAGATGGTGCCGCTGGAACCAAAGAGGAGCCCGTCTCACAGATCCTTCAATTGTATCCAGCGTCCCGCCGATTCCCTGAATCAGATGGACGGATGTGAGCCGTTTGGCGTAATCCAGCATCCAGCGCTCCTGCCGCGGACTGCCTAAGGCGACAAACAGAATCCGGGCTCCGGACGAATTGACCGCATCCACAATTTCGTTCATGTCAGCTACATATCCGTTTTTACGTCCTGCGATTTTCAGACCGGGATATCGCTGCTCCAGTCTCTGATAGGCCCCGGCGCCAACTGTCTCAGATGCGCCGTAAATAAATACCGGCCAGCCTTCGCGGGCGGAAAGGGCGCAGATTTCCTGCATCAAGTCGGCTCCGGCCACGCGGCTGACTTTTGCCTTATACAGCATGCGCAAGCCGAATACGACGCCGATCCCGTCCGGAATAAGCAGACCGGCATTTTCAAATATCTCCTGTAATAACGGGCTGGAGCGGACCTGATAGATTTTCTCCGGATTTACAGCAAGCACGGTCCGCGGAGATACAGAGTCCTCCACCAATCGCTGCACGGTCCGCAACGCTCCTGCCATATCCGCAACGATATCGACAGGAACCCCCAGCAGCTTCACTCTCTGCGCATTATTCATTCAGCTCCCCGCAAGCCACCATCTGTCCGTTTTTACCAATTTTTACATTTTCCCGGATTATGCGTGCCGGATTCCCCGCAATGATCGTATTCGATGGCACATCTTTCGTCACAACAGAACCGGCCCCGACAATTACCCGGTCGTGAATAGTCACTCCTGGAAGAACAATGGCATTAACGCCAAGGAACACATCTTCTCCGATCCGGGTATCGACATAAACACCATGCCCTTTAACGTAATTATGCGTAAGAATCACCACGCCGGTTGTCACCACAGCCCCCTTTCCGATATGAATGCCTTTCGGATTGGTTTTATCAAGCAACGCTTTGGTAGAAATAATCGCATCCGGATGGATGTTCATCCCGTATAGGCGGACATAATACCAGTATATGCACCGTTTAACGATGGCGACCTTCAAAAAGGTTCGAAGTTTAGCAATCATCAAATTCTCCCTCTATTATTTTCCAGATCATCCGGTTATGAAATAATTCCGCTTCCCATTTTGCAGAGGTGCAAATTCATACTCATAATTAAAAACCACCCTGTAATCATCTCCCACATGCATCTTGATGGCTGTACAGATTATGGCTTCTGTATCTTTGGAATACCCGGCATCCGGCAATATTCTAATCTCAAGCGTAGCGTTCTCCTTCCAGGCTATTTGATAACATTTCACAGGCAGCTTAGAAAATAGCACCGTAAATGCAGGGCCTGTGATGGTGCGTCCATTTGACAAAATTATCACATCCGACTGACGACCAAGAATATCTTCGAAACAGAATGAATGCGCGCCGCATGAACACTCATCCTGATTCATCGTTATAATGTCTTCGAGGTTATAGTTGATGAGTGGCATAGCATAGTTGACCAGATTGGTCGCTACGATAGCTCCCCGTCCGGCAGAACCGCCGCCCGAAAGATGATACAGGCAGGTCTCCACCATATGAAACTGCCCCTGTGAACATCGGTAACTGTACACCCCGGCATCCCGCGCCCCATACTCGTCAATAACCTTGCAACCGAACGCTTGATTAATAACTGCTTCATATTGTTCTGTCAGCTTTTCAGAAGTCGTAACACAAAGCTCAACCGGCAGATCGACACCGTTTTCTAAAACATATTTTGCCAGCAGATAAACCGCTGATGCATAGCCGTATATCATACGAAGTTTTTGTTTTTTCACCATCTGAATGGCAACCTCACATTTCGCTGCATCCATATTGACCGCATTCAAGGGCTGGACGCGAATCAACCGGTGAAAGACAGACGATGTGATAGACTTTTTGGCATTCGGGACAATCTGGCTGCTGCCCAGCGCAAGGTATTTTTCGCCCAGATAAAATCCGTGCTGCTCCAGCATATTTATTTTCTTAGCCCACACAGCCGAGTGAGCTTCGAGCGACAAATAGTATTGGAAAGGCATCCCCGTCGAACCACCCGTTGCCGTCCGCATATATTTATAGCTATTCAGGTTGTCGGGGATAAACTGTTCATAACATGCTTTAATTTCTGCCTTGGTTAATTCAGGAAAAAGCCGCAAATCTGCAGGCTTCAGTATATCTTCAGGCCTGAGATTTTCCTTCTGCATAAAATCCCGGTAAAATGGAACATGCTTGTACACATGCAAAATCAGCCGATGCAATCGCTCCTGCTGCCAAACTTCAATCTGTTCCCGGCTTGATTGCTGTAAAACAGTAAACTGCCGGAGGTAGTAGCTGTACCGCGTGCCAAGCACCCGGTCAACGGCAGGAAGAATCACATTTTTTAATATTCTCGGATAAATTTTCATGATCTCCGATCCTTACGGCAACAACATACTTAAGCGACCCCTGCAAGTACTCCCTGATATATTTCACCCAGCTTCCGTGCAACACTGGCCATATCCAACCCCTTTTCGAAGATCATGCTGCGTTCATTACGCTCCCTGATCCGCAATGACTGCCCCAGCAGATCCGCCATGTTTTCTGTGGTTCCTGTTCTTGAAACAAATGAAGCTCTACACCCCTCTAACATCAGCTGGACATTGCCAACATCTGTGGATACCACAGGAATATCACAGGCTAATGCTTCTTTTACCACATTCGGAGAGCCTTCTTGGTCTGAAGTTAGCAGCAATGCGTCCGCCGCATTAAAATATAAAGAGGTTCGTACTCTCTCGACCCCGGCCATGACCAGTTCATCAACATCCCAGCCCAACAGCTTCACTCTCTGCATGATTTCCTGATATTTGTCGTAACGCTTAACCCGATTTCCGGTTCCAACAGCCGATACAAATAGAATGTATTTTTTATCCGGATCCAACCCGAGCTTCTCTTTTGCTTCTCTTTGATCCATCGGCCGGAACAAATCGGTATTTACTCCATTGGGCAAGTAGTGATATTTGGCTGGGTATACTCTGGCCTCGGGATTGCTTTTAAAAATGACCGCCCGCGCCCGGTGTGTAGAGATGTTTTGCAAAATCCCGTTGATTCTGCTCGGCGGTTTTTCAATATCGCCAAGGTGCGAATACACCATCGGTCTGTTTCCAAGCGTTGACAACAAGTAGGCCATGCCGGAATAGGGATGGTGGCAATGCACAATATCACAATCTTGGGATATCCGACGGATTCTGCCCGTCTCCAACAGATACTGAAGGCTACCTTTCTCTCTGGCATTAATAAAACAGACATCGTTTTGCACACCGAGATCCAAAAGCGAATCAATCTGTTCTTTCACAAAAATCCCATATACTTCGTGTTGCGGATACGGATAGGCGCTCGTAATGTGAAGGATCTTCATTTTTAACAACCTACATGCTGGATAAACGGCCCTGAAATAAGCAATCCGAAATGCGACTCCGGCAAGACTTCACTGCAAAACTTCCGTAAGCGGCGTTGGTGGACAGTCCTTGAGCAATTGCTCCTTCAAATGCATCAGTTTCTTTGCGCGGCAGCCTCGCCTTACCAATTTATATGTTTTATTCAAAAACTTCGAGTTGCTTGCAACGCGCAAAGCGCTCCGCCTCACAAACGACTCCCGGGGAGGAGACGCAACAGCGGCTTCGGGCCAATCGCGCGGTATAACCAGTTCTTTTCCGTTTTCTTCCAGATACCCGGCAAACCTCCGGAATCCGGCCAACCAGAGCCAAGTGTTGTTCCACTCGCCTATCCGGTGCTGACTCGTGTTAATCCTTTGCTTCATCTGCCGGATTCCCTCGGCATCGAAAAGAGCCATCGACTCAAACCAGTCCGGATCGACAAGCTGATTCAGTTGAGAAGCAAGCACCCCACTGGACCACTTGGTATACTCATGGAAATCCGGCTTTAAATCATCCCGTGCACCCACCGTCTCGCCGCGCATTGCGCGATTGGTCCGCGCCCATGGAATCCGAGCAAGAGAGGGCATTTCATGCTCAAGTATTGCCGCATAAATATCATCATTCCGGCGAGCCGGATGCAACGACCACATGAACCCGTAAACTTCCGGAGCGGTAAACATCTGATAAATATTGGCGAAGCTGTTGATGATAGATAAGGAGTGGCAAAGCCCCCCCCGCATCCGGTAGCCCTGCATCCACAGCTCATTCTTTACATACCCAGGCGCCTCCCTGCCGGAGCGCGAGTGTATGGTTTCAAGATCACGATTCATTTCCGATCGGACGGCCTGAAATACATTTCCCTTCAATAACCCATGCATGTTTTTCGGAACCCGCTGATCAAGTAAAAGCAGATGCCGCCCGCCGAACTCGGCCCGTCCGATGGAATCGCCGAAACTGCCTGCTATGACAAGCGAATCCGCCGGGATATTTTTGAACCACAGCATATTATGTAGCAACTCCGGCGAATGCAACAGACCGAGATGACATGCTGTCGCCTCGATATTCTCCAGCATCCGCTCCGGACCAAATTCGACATTTTGCCACTCAAATCCAAGAACCTCCGCAACCTGCCGGGCATAAACCGCATCGCGGGAGTTTGCATCACCCCATGTTATGGCAATGGGTTTTGCAGAAAGCTCGCCTCTCTCATAAAGATTACTCAGGACGCCGGCAATAATCCGGCTGTCCATCCCGCCGGAAAGAAGAACGTAGATGGTTTTAAAGCTGCTACAAGCTACGCGGGCCTCATCACACAAGAGAGCAAAGAACCTCGCGCCTACCTGTTCATCGCTTCCGCTCATGAACCCATGAGGTGGAGGCGTTTCTAGAACAACACCACCCGATTCGTCTATCTTAGAGAGCCATGGCCGACGAGAAATCTCTTTGAGAAGAGTCCGGTCTGAACCCTCCATACAGAAGGAAAGAATGGAGGCGACCGCAACCGGATCAAGATGCACCTGCGGGCCGCAGTCGCTCAATGCATCGTTAAAATCATAAGTCCAGCGCTTTGATGGAGTCTGATACAGCGGTCGCTGAAAAAGGTGGCGGGATGTTTCCAGTTCTTTCATGACTAGTCCTTCAGGGTTTCGAGGTAGGTCAACACGGTTTCGCGAAGAGATTCGCACCGGATTATATTCAAAAGGGTTCTTCGGGTTTGGTGTCTATAAACGATCTTATTAAACGGAACAATCCGGTTCAGTCTCCTCAAAAACCTCCCCTGCCCCAGCACTCCGCTAAAATATACGGGACCGTTCTTCGCACAGAAACGCACCCACTCTTCTTCAATAAATTCCGGATCAAGCAGGTTCCTATTGCGAGACTCCAGCCCCTTAAAAAAGGAGTCCTTTTCATTGCCTGCCGTGGCGCAAACCTGAGGGACTTCACCAAACTGCGTATAAGGAACAAAGGAAAAAGAAAGCGGCTTCTCCGCCAGGTCAAGCTTAACCAGCATGCCCGTCTGCCAACTCTGTTGATTACGCGCCGCCCTGTCGAAAATAAAATTACCCTGACCATAAACAATCAGGCTGTCCCTGTAGACCTCGTATGAACCGGCGCAATGTGAATGCTGACAGATGACCGCATCCGCCCCTTGCTCCACCATAAAACGACACCGCTCCTGTGTCTTTGGCGAAGGGTACTCATAATGTTCCTTGCCGCCGTGAAACAGCACGATCAGCCGGTCATACTGACCGGCATACCGGGCAATCATGCGGCAAAAACCTATGGCAGACCACGGATTTGCACCGGCGCGCTGTTCTCCGGCAATGGACCACTCATGTTCGGCAAACGCTGCGACTGCGATACGCACACCTTCCAGTTCCGTGATGAGAACTCCCGTCGCATCCTTCACATTCATCCCGGCACCGACTGTCCGGATTGCGGCATCCTTTGCGCCTACGAGCGTATCGGACAGCCCGCATTCTCCGTAATCAAGAATATGGTTATTTGCCATCCCCAGAATATCTAGGCGAAGCTGTTTCAGTCCATGGAAACATTCCGGACGCCCTTTCAGGCATGGTCCGGTTTTGTGAATAGGCGTAGTACAACCAGTAAGCGGGGCTTCCAGATTTGCCATACGCAAAGTGGCTCCGAACCACTCGTGCTGCAACATCGTATCCAGCAGAATCCCTGCTTCTGCCAGAACGGGCTCCGCCCTCCCAACAGGGCACAGATCGCCCCCTATGATCACTGAAAGATTCATATCTGATGGTTCCTGTAAACGGGTACCTGTTCCTCAATAAACCGGGCCAACCGCCGTCCCTGTACTGCGAAATTAAAAACTGAAAACGCCACGTCGCGCCCCTTAAGACCTATTGCGTTTCGGGCGGTCGGATCAAAATCCAACGCCTCGCGAAGTTTCGCCGCAAAACTGTCAACCGACCCCGGCTCGGCAATCCAGGCATTTACACCATCCTGTAGATAGTCGGCAATCTCTCCGACCCGAGTGACCACCACCGGCCTCGCCGAAGAAAGGTATTCTCCAAGCTTGGTCGGGAATCCGCCGGCGGCCTGCAGGGTGGCGGGGCGAGCCAAGGCCAGCAACTCTGCGTGCTGCAGCCATGCAGGCATCTCCTCCCGTGTTATCTGTCCTGTCAAAATGATCCGCTCTTGAACGCTCGGCTCCTGAATCCGCTGCTGCAGGCGTTCCATCGCAGTCCGATCCGCGTCTGAGCCGATCAGCACCAGTTTTACATCCGGAAACTCTTTTGAAACCCGTGCAAACGCTTCAATAAGAATCAGCACGCCGTCTTTATCTCCGAACGACGAACCGCAATGCGCAATATACCTTCCGGCCATAGGCGCTTGAGTTTGTTTTAAGAACCGTCCCGAGTCAACCGTCATGGGAAGATGCAGGAGGGGCGGACACCGGGGGCAGTTCTCCCGGAAGTACTTCATCAGAGCCTGCGTCATCAGAGCCAGTCCGGCAAAACGAGGAACTGCCTGCTGCAGATAGAGCCGGAGAAGAACCCTATCCAGCAAGGTTCTTACATTGCGATGGGGATATTCATTCCGCTCATGAAAAACCGGGATAGACTGTTTTTTTGCCGCCCAGAGATAAGGGAAAAGATGGATCAGGCGAATGCTCATAAGCAAAACCGCATCGGGACGGTCGTTGCCTTTAAACACCCTCATGCCGTCCAAAGTGCTTGCAAAAAGGTGCCGGACTTTGGCTGGCAGTGAAGTCGTGCGACATCCATTCCTCCAACCAAGATATGTATAGCGAATCCCTTCGACCTCGCCCGATTTTTTTTTGCGGGCTTCGTTTCCCCCCGCACCCAGACAGAAGATATGAACCGCATGGCTGGCCTCCGTCAGCCCCTTTGCCAGCGAAAGCATTCGATTGGTCGAGGCGACGGCGTGAAAGACCGAACCCGCAAAAAGGATATGAATTTTCATAATTCCGTCAAAATATAGATCAGGATTGTGTCCGTTGCCACACAACCCGCTGGATATAATCTGTGTACGAGAGGATGATGCGCAGAACTTTATCAGAAACATTGGGCATAGAATAATCCGCCACCGGTCGCAACAGCCGTTCTGCACCGCGCGGCTGTTTTTCCAGCACTTTGAGCACCTGCTGAATACGTTCTACATTCATGCCGGTGAACATAACTGACGCCTCCTCAAAAGCCTCAGGACGCTCGTGTGCTTCGCGGATGTTAATCGCCGGGAAGTTAAGAATAGAAGATTCCTCAGAAATGGTTCCGCTGTCGGAAAGCACCGCCTTTGCATTCATCTGCAAATGGATGTAATCGATAAACCCGAGCGGTTTAAGCAGTTGGATGTGCTTTGAAAACTTAACGCCTTCCTTTTCAATCCGGTTACGTGTCCGCGGATGGGTTGAAACGATGACCGGAAGCGCATCGGTTTCCGCCAGCATTTGCAACGCCTTCACCAAGTTATGAAACATATCGGTGCTTACATTTTCTTCGCGATGTGCAGAAACCACAAAATAACTGCCTTTTTTCAAATTCAGCCGATTCAGTACATCGGAGTTCTGAATGGCAGGCAGATGCGAATGCAGCACCTCAAACATCGGACTGCCAGTCTTGATCACTCGATCCGGCGGACACCCCTCGCGCAGAAGATACTCACGGGCAATATCACTGTAGGTAAGATTGATGTCAGCTATATGATCTACGATCTTTCGGTTAATTTCCTCCGGTACGCGCTGATCAAAACAGCGATTGCCCGCCTCCATGTGGAATACCGGCACCTTGCGTCGTTTTGCCGGGATGGCGCACAAGCAACTGTTGGTATCACCCAGCACCAGAAAAGCATCCGGTTTCACCTCTTCCAGCACGGCGTCAACGGCCGTAATGGCGTTGCCGATCGTGGAACAGGGGTTCCCGGTGGCGGCATTCAGAAAATAATCCGGTTTACGCAGGCCAAGATCATCAAAAAACACCTCGTTCAGCTCATAATCGTAATTCTGTCCGGTATGCACCAGCACATGATCAATCGCTTCGGACTCATCCAGTTTCTTTAGCACACACGAAAGCCGGATAATTTCCGGGCGCGTGCCGACCACGGTCATTACTTTAAGTTTCTTCATAGCAACCTTCGGTTGAGTTATTAGTTATTCGATATTTGTTATTAGATAATTCCCGCCTTTAAACCGCCATACATCAAGCCTGTGTTTTGATAACTTCTTCAAAATACGTGTCCGGCTTCTCAGGATTGAATATCTCATTGGCCCAGAAAAGAGTAATCATTTCGATGCTACCGGTGTTCTCAATGGAATGGGTATAGCCCGGCGGAATATCCACGATCTGAATATTCTCTCCGGACACCTTGTATTCACAGATTTCATGGGTCACGACCTGGCGGAAACGGATTACACCCCGGCCTTGAATGACACAGAATTTTTCGACCTTTGTGTTGTGCCCGTGATTTCCACGGGTGATGCCCGGATGCGTCTGTGATACAAAAATTTGGCCGAACTGTTCGGATTTGATCAGCTCAAAAAGCCAGCCGCGGTTATCCGTGTTCATCTTTGCCGGATAGGCAAAAGCCTCCGTCTCGTAATAGGAGAGAAACGTTGCATATAGCTTCTTCGTGAACGGATCTGAAAGATCCGGCATCGGGCCGCCCTCGCGCACAGCCCGGAAAGCCTTAACTAACCCGGCGAGCTGTCCCAACGAAACGGAATAGGTTTCGCGCATTTCGCAGAAATACTGTCTTCCGTCCTCTCCGCGACCAGCGGTCGCAGCTACAGGGCCAACATCAGACTTCTGTCCGCTGTCTTCTGTTTTCTGACCTCTGACCTCTGACTCCTGTAACAGCCGCAGGCATTCATCCACTACGTCATCCACATAGGCAAAGGTCACCGTATGTTCCGGATCGTTCACTTGTATCGGCAAATCATGTGTCACGTTATAACAAAAAGTCGAAACCACGGAATTGTAATTCGGTCGTGACCACTTTCCGAACAGATTGGGAAACCGGTAAACCAGCACCGGAACACCGGATCGCCTGCTGTAATCAATCAGCGCATCTTCCGCCGCCCGCTTGCTTTTCCCATAGGCATTCTCGCTCTCGGCCTGCGTGGATGAGCTGAGCAGAATCGGCGCACGGCTTTTGTGTTTCGCGGCGAAATCACAGAGAAGATGGGTCAGATCGGTATTGCCCTCAGTAAATTCCTTTTCATCTTTAGGGCGATTTACGCCAGCCAAATGAAAGATAAAATCCGCTTGAGCCACCTGCTGTTCAAGTTCTTTGAGCGTGTTCTGCAAATCAAACCGCAGAACCTTTATGCCGTCACAGCGGCTTAACGCCACGCAAAGATTACGACCGAGGAATCCGTCGGATCCGGTGACGAGTATTGTTTTCATAGACAACCATTCGGGTTGAGTTATTCGTTATTGGATACTTGGTTATTTGCAATAAAGTTACGTACGAACGCCTCCGTCCGCCCTCTGTCTTCTGTTCTCTACCGACCTACCGGTCGGCCAGCTCCGCCTGAATGTATTCCAGTTTCATCAGCATTTCGATGAGTTCAGTCTTTTTCAGCTGGCGGGTATTGCCGGAGGTGTAGTCGTGTTCAATAGAGACCTTGCCTTCGCCCTGATCAAAATATTTTCCGTAGTTCAGGTCGCGGGTGTCCGAAGGTACGCGGTAATAATCTTTCAAATCTTCCGCATGAACCAACTCTTCGCGGTTCAACAAGGTCTCATGTTTTTTCTCGCCGTGCCGCGTACCGATCACTTTGATCTCATTATCTGCTTTGAAAATTGTTTTGATTGCTTCCGCCAGTAGTTTAATCGTGGCGGCGGGCGCTTTTTGAACGAATGTGTCTCCGCCGATTCCATTCTTGAAAGCAAACAGCACCAGATCCACAGCATCGTCCAGAGACATCATAAAGCGGGTCATTTCCGGATCGGTTATGGTCAGCGGCCTGCCCGCTTTAATCTGATCCCGGAAGAGGGGAATGACCGAACCGCGCGAAGCCATCACGTTGCCATAACGGGTGACACAGATCATCGGCCCCTTACTGCCGCCAATTGTGCGCGCCTTGGCCACGGCCACTTTCTCCATCAGCGCTTTAGACATCCCCATGGCATTAATCGGATAAACCGCCTTATCGGTGCTGAGTACCACCACATTTTTAACGTTGTTTTCAATGGCTGCGTTCAGGGTGTTCTCTGTGCCCAGCACATTCGTATACACCGCCTGCAGCGGATAGAACTCGCAGGAAGGCACCTGTTTCAGCGCCGCGGCGCTGAAGACATAGTCCACCCCGCGCATGGCCGAGTTGATGCTGTTAAAATCGCGGACATCTCCGATGTAAAATTTAACTTTATCGTTCTGCAGCTTGTGCCGCATATCATCCTGCTTTTTCTCGTCGCGGCTGAAAATGCGTATCTCGCCGACATCGGTACTTAAAAACCGTTTCAGCACCGCATTTCCGAAAGAGCCCGTCCCGCCCGTGATCAACAATGTTTTATTCTTAAACATACTCATCTCCTTTGTACTTACGCAGATTGTTTTGTTTCGGGTTTTTTTACAAGCCGGGCCGGATTGCCCGCCCAGATTTCATCCGCCGGCACATCGCAATGCACCACCGATCCGGCACCGATAACGGCCCGGGAACCGATTTTCACACCCTTGAGAATCATCGCATTCGTGCCGACAAAAACATCATCGCCGATCCGCACCGGACCGGTGCGGCAGTCCGCCTGATCTTTGAGCGGATATCTCCTGTTTCTAAAATCCAGAGAATGAAAATTATGATCAAAAATACGGACATTACCGCCAATGTTCACATTCTCACCGATAGTGATACTCGACCGCGCCGAAAGCACGGCGGAAGAAAGCCCGCTGTTATTCCCGATGGTTATGATCCCGTCATCCAAACATTGGAAAACTGCCGGATTGGCCAATCCGACCAGATTCGAACCGAAGCGCGAGTTAATCTTCACGTTATCTCCGATACGAATCCTTCCTTTTTTCTGCACCCGGATCCAAAGTTTACCGTCAATTTTAAACCCCTTGCCAACCGGACATCCGAGCAGCTTGAACTTGAACTTTGTGGTTGCCGTGTGAAAAAGCGTTGATGCCCTTACGCAAACGGCCGTCCAGCACGCCAGAAGGTGAATGGGGAAATCGTATTTCTTCAAAAATTGTGTCAATTTTTTCATTCGTACTCCGCTGAACCGGGCATAGCCCTCGTTAAAATGGCCTGCTGATTGCCTGTTGTTTTTTCCGTCGGCTCTGGGAACAGCTTCAGTCCGTTGTTCCGCACCTTTACTGATGTGAATACGATGATTCCGCTCTGCGCTTAATCCCTTGAGGGAACATCAGACTGTACAGCCCCTCACGACGCTGCAGAGCCACAGTCAGACCGATACTGATCGCCAGCGTGAGAATGTACACGGCAACAGCTGCTGCGAAATTTCCGCTCAATTTGAAGCGGTGTACTATCTGTACAATCGCATTATAAATAATTACATGGAACAGATAGATCGGCATGGAATATTTTCCGAAAAATTGCAGAACGGCACTTCTGCCAAGCTGTTTCCGATACGCGAATAGCACCGAGAACGCCGCGACCGGAAGTAGAAAATCAATCAATACCCGAATCTTTCCTGAAAAATGCTGGCTATAGTACAAGTAAAGCGTCAGCCCGATAAAGGCTAGCAACGCCGGAATTTTTTCCACCCACTGATTCTGACATGCGGACAGCCTGTCGCTTACTTTTCGCGCGACCAGCGCAATCGGTAGAAAATAGAAGGCCTGACTAATCGATAAAGGAATATAATCGCCTACATCATATCGGTTCACTCCGGCAAGCAGGATCGCCAGCCAATAGGCGGTCGATATGGCGATTGCTGATTTCTGCCAAAGCCCCCCTCGGTCATACAGTCCTTTCAGTATTAACAGGGAAAACATCGCCGGGAGAAACCACGGAAAATAGAATCCGATCGCTTCTTTGATTAGGTATATATTCCCGAAAGTAAAGGCGTATAGATAACTGCCCATACTCTCAAAGTGTTTTACGTAAAAGGCGTTGATAAACAGGCAAACCGTAAAGATCCAGAGGTAAGGGGCGTACAGTTTTACAAAATTATTAACAGCGTGCCGTTTGGTCAGCACGGTTTTCCCATACATAAACGGAAGAATAAAAAACGACTGAACATGAAACAAATAAAGCCAGTTAAAAACAAACCGCAGTTCCTGTGTTTCAGGGTCGGTCATCAACAATGAGTTATGACCCAATACGATCAGGAGAATCAGCACGCCTTTGAAGGCAGACGACTGTTCGCGAGTAAGTAATGCAACCTGGTTCATCTTTCGCTCTAACATGCAGTCAGCATATGGTTATAGGCATCCAGCGTGGCGTTTGCGACCAGTTTGGGGTCATGGCGGGAGCGAGATGTCCCGGCCGCCGCTTGACCGATTCGAATACAGAGTTCGTCATCGTATAATGTTGTCTTCAGATGGTTGATGAGCTCATCAATATTTCCTGACTCAAACAAAAGCCCAGTCTCGCCAGCCTTGATCATCGAAGGAATCCCTCCAACGGCCGATGCGATACACGGCATACCCGAAACCATCGCTTCGGCCAATGCATTCGGACTATTTTCATTGGTGGACGGAATGACGAAAACCCGACTGGACTGATGGAGCTGCGCAATCTGGTCTGCCGGCAGAAACCCTTTAAATTCGACGCAATGCAAAATCCCCAGTTCGTTACAACGTCCTTTACAACTTTCAATCTCCCCAGCCGTTCCGCCGACAACCGTCAGACTGATTTCCGGATTATCCTTTGCAAGACGGGAAACCGCTTGAAGCAAGAAATCCAGACCTTTATGTTTCCCCATAGAACCGACAAAAAGAATCCGTTTGCGTTCACAGCCTTTCCACTGCTGTTTGAAGTAAACCGGATTCATGGCTTCGTGGATCTGAAAAATGTGTATAGAGGCGTTTACCGAGCGTACAAAACCGGTATCAAAATCGGTCCGGCAGGACGCGTAGGCCATTTTTTTCAGAGCCCGACGTTCGAACCGGCTGACAACGCGATATCTGAATGTCGGATTCACCTGGGCAATTTTTGAAACAATACCCTGAATCGAGACCATTGCCGGAATCCTCTGCCCCACCGTCGCCAACGCGTATGCATTCTCCGTTCCGTGGGCATGTATGACATCGGGGTTGATCTTCCGGATTTCTTGCCGGAGCAAACGGATGTCGCGCCAAAAACCGGTCAAAATATCCACCGGCAGATAGCTTGGCCATCCTCGCTGAGTAAGCGGAATTCCGTTTTTAATCACATGCACAAAAATTCCGTTCCGCTGCACCACTTGTGACCGCGCCACCCACGGGGTCAGTGTAACCATGTGCAGTTCGACGCCACTAATGCCAGACAAAGCATCGGATAGATTCATAATCCAGCTGCAGGGATGAATCGAAAAACGTCGAACTCCCCCGTCAAGCAGATGATCCAGCTGGGAAACAGGATATGGGCAAAGCCATGCTATTTTCATAGTTACCTCACGGTAAGGTTAAAGGTTCAAGGGTTAAAACGGTGCTACACACCTCGTTGAAATCGTTGAAACGCGGTAAAGCCGCTGGTTGAAACGCCGCCTTGCGACTC
>Ga0247840_10005144_pt1 | contig 19951 bp, 13 predicted proteins | sample LaCruzMarch2015__FD_192404 | JGI IMG/M metagenome (GOLD analysis project Ga0247840, IMG submission 192404) | Freshwater microbial communities from meromictic Lake La Cruz, Castile-La Mancha, Spain - LaCruzMarch2015_17m | ecosystem: Environmental > Aquatic > Freshwater > Lake | place: Spain... | reverse complement strand
TTACGAACGGCAACAGTCATGCCGCGAACTTGTGAATTCATACGGTCAGCAATCGCTAAACCTGCCGCATCGTCCTTTGCGTTGTTAACACGAACGCCAGAAGACAATCGTTGCATTGAAGTTGCAAGAGCTGCTGCTGAAGTGTTTAGGTTTTTTTGACCGTTGATTGAGCCAAGGTTGGTATTGATTACGAGTGCCATGATATTTTCTCCAAAAGCCTCTTAAGACGGAATGTCTAAGAGTAAATTTAATTAACTACTAAAAAAGTTCTTTACATCGCAAAAAGTTTGTAAATTCGAAACTCGTGCGGGTTATCGGCGAGATTTTTGGTTACTTTAATTTTTTCTTGATGCGATTACATTCTGATGAAAAATTGTAGAGACACACATGAAATGCGCCTCTGCAAATTCCCCTAACATTAGATTTAACGTAACAACGTCATCACGCTTTGCCCAGACTGATTTGCTTGAGCAAGCATTGCTGTTCCTGCTTGTTGCAGAATTTGAGCGCGACTCAATGCAGCCGTTTCCTGAGCAAAATCGGCATCGGAAATGCGTGACTTCGCTGCCGATTGATTTTCAATCCCGTTTTGTAAATTCGAAATCGTGGTCGTAAAACGGTTTTGAGTTGAACCTAAATTTGAACGTTCCGTATCAATTGCCGCAATTGCATCATCAATTTTGTTAATCGCTTGCAGCGCATAATCCGTTGCCACCCCATCTGATTTCATAGAGGTTTCTTGAACTAATTTATTATTCTTAACGAATGAGGTTTTATTAACATCATTTGCCGAGACGGTTTGTGTTGGATCGTTCACATAAGAAGCTCCTGCAACGGCTTTTGCAATATCTAATGCCGCCATCGCTTTTTGTGCTACGCGGTCTGCTTTGAACGAACCTTTTTCAGCAATTGATACCGCATCATTCAACGTGCTTTTTGCCCCTGTCACACTTGAATCAGGTACAGCGATACTATCGCCCGTAATCGCATTCATCGTACTTTCATAAATATTCTTAGCCATGAAATCGATATCTGCCGATGCCGCTGCGGCAAGTTGATTTGCTGTTGTAAGTAGTGAACTCGCTTGAGTTAAATCAGTGCTTGACGCATTTTGAATGTTAAAGTTAGTCGTCCCCGCTGCCGCAGTTATCACGCCATCTGTATTTGCTGCGCCAATGGAATTTGCCGCTGCCACATTTGCGCTATTTGCCGCAGTTACCGTAGCTACAAATGCGTCCGCCACCAATTGAGAAGCTTTATTTTCATTCGTTTTTGTCAGAATGTTTGTTGATGACGCTGAAATTGCTGCCGCTGCAATTGAATTAGCATTGGATGCTGCTTTTGCCAATGCCAAATCAGTAGGTGAAGCGGCGGCTAAAGTTGCCGCCTTTACAGCGGCATTAGCAAGTTTCGACGCATCATTCGCCGTTTTTAAATCAGTATTAGCGACAATTTCCGATGAAACATTATTCACTGTCGCTGCAAAAAATGTTGCATCAACGGATTCATTTTTCGGATTCAACGACGAGTTTGTGACGGGTTTTAGTAGCGATGTCATGTTTGAAACGGTCACGGTAATTTGGCTGCTTTTATCCGTATTTGCACCAACTTGAATGGTTAATCCGCTTGCTAAATCGCCATTTAGAATTTTTTTACCATTGAATTCACTGTATTCCACAACACGAATTAACTCTTCGTTTAAGGCTTTGAATTCGGTTTGCATTTTTTCACGATCGGTTACAGAAACCCCTGCGTTACTTGACGATTGAACCGCTAAATCGCGCATTCGTTGCAATGTATCGGTAAGTGAACCCAACGAACCTTCGGCGGTTTGGGTAAGTGAAATACCGTCATAGGCATTTCTAACTGCGACGGTCATGCCGCGAACCTGTGAACTCATGCGGTCGGCAATTGCTAAACCTGCCGCATCATCTTTCGCACTATTGATTCGGGTTCCAGATGATAAACGCTGCATTGCCGTAGTTAACGCCGCACTGGAATTACTCAAATTGCGTTGCCCGTTAATTGAACCTAAGTTTGTACTGATTACGAGTGCCATGTGTAGCCTCCAAAATGAACTAAAATTAAATACATTCGTACTTTTACGAGACAGTTCAAGAATATAAACCTAAAACTTACCTCTACACGTTCATTTATCGTTACAGAAACCATTTTCTAAAATATAAAAAAGGCAGAGTGTTAAATCTACCTTAAATTATTTCCAATTTTCGGCTTTACATACGCCTATTATCTCAATAACGTCATTACGGACTGCCCAGCCTGATTGGCTTGCGCGAGCATCGCCGTTCCCGCTTGTTGTAAAATTTGAGAACGCGCTAACGCTGCCGTTTCCTGTGCAAAATCGGCATCCAAAATGCGTGATTTTGCTGCCGATTGGTTTTCAATCCCGTTTTGTAAATTCGAAATCGTGGTCGTGAATCGATTTTGTGTCGAACCTAAATTTGAACGTTCAGTATCAATCGACGCAATCGCATCATCAATTGCGTTAATCGATGACAACGCATAATCGGTGGCTACAGCATCGGTGGCAATTGACGTATCAACGACTAATTTATTGTTGTTAACGAACGAAAGTTTATCGGTGGTATTGGCGGTTTGCGTTTTAGTCGGATCATCAATATAAGATGCAGTGGCAATACTTTTGGCTATTTCAGCAGCCGCCAAGGCTTTTTGAGCATTTCTATCCCCGCTCAATGTTCCCATTTCATGACGTGAAATCGCCAAATTCAACGTGCTATTTAATTGCCCAGTCGAATCAATGATACTTAAAGTATCGCCAGTCAATGAATTCATTGTGCTAGCAAAAACATTTTGACCTGCAAATGACACGTCAGCAGCGGCAGCAGCAGCAAGTTGTGTCGCCGTTGTCATCAGTGATGCCGCTTGTGCAGCATCGCTAGAAACTATTCCACCACCAACGCCTTCAACACCATTAATTGCGGCATCTGTTTGTGCAATCGCCAATGAAGCTGAAAAATTAGCATCGTAAGCGGCGGTGACGGTGTTTGAAAACGCATTTGAAACAAGTCTGCTACCCAGTAATCCGCCTGCCCCTGCAACAGCAGAACTACTAGGCGCGGCGGCAAGTGTTCCGCCATTTGTTGTGGTAAAAATGTTTGCTGATGATGCGGCAATTGCATCAGCCGCTATTTTGTTTAACCTTGAAGCCTCTTTTGCTAATGCGGCATCATTGGGTGATGCCATTGCTAATTTTGCTGCCACGATGGCGGCATTCGCTGATTTTGCTGCCTCGTTTGCGGCATTTAATTGTGGATCGTTAGCCGCCAATACACCCGAATTTGCAACTTCTGCCGCCAATGTTGAATCCATCGGTTCGCCTTTCGGGTGAAGTGTTGTTCTTGTGACAGGATTTAGTATCGCGCTCATGTTCGAAACGGCTACCGCAATGCGGCTATTTGTGTCAGTCGTTGCACCAACTTGAATGTCCAAACCACCTGCTAAGTCGCCATTAAGAATTTTTTTGCCGTTGAATTCGCTATTACCAACAACCCGCAGTAATTCGTCGTTTAAGGCTTTAAATTCGGTCTGCATTTTTGAGCGATCTGACGCTGAAACACCCGCGTTACTGGATGATTGCACCGCTAAATCACGCATTCGTTGTAACGTATCCGTCAACGAACCTAACGCACCTTCTGCCGTTTGTGTTAATGAAATACCGTCATTGGCGTTACGAACGGCAACGGTCATACCCCGAATTTGTGAATTCATTCGATCCGCAATCGCTAAACCAGCGGCATCGTCTTTTGCGTTATTGACACGAATGCCTGAAGACAAACGTGTCATGGCGGTCGCTTGCGCGGATGCTGTAGTGTTTAAATTGCGTTGTCCGTTAATCGAACCCAAGTTTGTATTGATTACCAGTGCCATATTGCCTCCAAAAATTTTTTAAAAAAGTTTAAATACCTCTAAAAATAGGCGCGTGAGCGTCTCAATGCTGTCAAAATGTACGAGAATTTATTTGCAGCTTTTAGCTGCCGCCATTTTCAGCAAAAAATTCTGATAATACGCAATGCGAAACACATCGCAGAATTTGCACCAAGGAATCGGAAAGGCAAATTATGTGAGAAACCACCGCGTAAAATCAGTTACCAAATTAAAAGCACAATGAAAGCCAACTTTTAAAAATTCAAAAATAACAAATGGTTAAGCTAAATGGCGCGTAAAAAAGCCAATCATTTGACAATTAAACATTGTCAAAATTTTTCATTGAAAATGTGTTGCGTGAATGGGAAGGTGACGACGCTCTACTGTTGCAGCATCATTTTTAGAGGGTGTCTATATAGTGGGAAAATTATCAAATTGTCGAAAAAATGACAGTTTGTTTCATCGTTACACATCATCAAATAACGACGATTTTGAAATGCAGTGTGAAAAATTTTTACCAATTTGGAATGCAACGTGGAATTAAAAACAGAACAGCACCTATTTACGTCTGAAAATTTGATTGATCAATTTCTCGATGCCGCGTGGAGCGAACAAGGTTTAAGCAAAAATACCCTTTCGGCTTATCGCAGCGATTTACGAATTTTTAGCCATTGGTTAAAAAAAGATTTGCTAACGGTTGACGGCGGAAATATCAGCGAATTTTTAGCAAATCGTTATCACATCGGAATGACTAGCCGAACGACTGCGCGGATTTTGTCGAGTTTGCGCCGCTTTTATGGTTATTTTTTGCGTGAAAATAGTATTCACGTTGATCCAACGGCGTTGATTTCTGTGCCAAAAACAACGCGCGTGTTACCACAATCTTTAACAGAACAAGATGTTGAAGCCTTACTCGCAGCGCCACAAATCGCCCTGCCGCGTGGTCAACGTGATAAAACGATGCTCGAAATGTTGTACGCAACGGGTTTGCGCGTTTCAGAATTGGTGGATTTGAAATTTGAACAACTGAATTTGCGTCAAGGCGTGGTGCAAATTGTGGGCAAAGGCGGGCGAGAACGTTTGGTTCCCATTGGTGAAGAAGCGTTGGAATCGCTTGAAATGTATATGAATAGCGGACGCGAGTTACTTTTGAGTGGGCGACAAAGTGATTATATTTTCGTGACCAATCGTGGCGGAAATATGACGCGACAAGCCTTTTGGTACATTATTAAACGCTATGCGTTTTTGGCTGAAATAACGAAGCCGCTTTCACCACATACTTTGCGCCACGCTTTTGCGACACACTTACTCAATCACGGCGCGGATTTGCGCGTGGTACAATTGCTGCTCGGTCACGTCAGTTTATCGACGACTCAAATTTATACGCACGTTGCACGAGAACGTTTGAAAACTTTACACGCACAATTTCATCCACGAGGTTAATTTTTATGACACAAAACATTCATCCTTCTGCTTATATTTCGCCCGATGTCAAAATTGGCGAAAATGTGAAAATTGGCGCGTTTGCGGTAATTGAAAGCCACGTTGAAATTGGCGCAAATTGTACAATTCAAGCACACGCAGTGATTCAATCTTTTACCAAAATGGGCAGTGGAAACAACGTTCACGCAAACGCCGTGTTAGGCGATTTGCCACAAGATATTCATTTCAAACCCGAAACCGTAACGTGGCTGGAAATTGGCGACAATAATGTGTTTCGCGAAGGTTTCACCGCGCATCGCGCCACTAAAGAAAATGGTGCGACGCGCATCGGTTCAGATTGTTATTTCATGAATAATAGCCACGTCGCGCATGATTGTAGCGTCGGCAATAAAACCATTTTCGCCAACAACGTCGCTATTGGCGGTCATGTTGAAATCGGCAACAATGTTTTTATGGGCGGTTCTGTCGTGGTGCATCAATTTTGCCGTGTCGGTTCATTTGCCATTGTGCAAGGCACAACGGGCTTAAATATGGACGTGATTCCTTTCACATTAATCGGCGGAAGACCTGCGCGGCATTACCGTTTAAACAGTGTTGGTTTGCGACGCAACGGTATTACGGGCGAACGTTACGACGTGTTATCAAAAGCCTTTCGATTATTAAGAACTCGAAAAAGTCTTGATGGTTTACCCGAAACAGAAGAATTGAAGTTTTTAAAAGCGTGGTTAGCGGTGAAATCAAAACGCGGAACACATGGTTTTGTCGAGCTTTCTGCGAAACAGGATGTGAAAATTATTGGTAATGATTAACTTGAAGATTGCATTAACATGAACATAGAACAAGAAATAAAAGTCTGTGCGGCAAAATACGCAACTAATTTGAAAATGCGAATGGACGAACGAACCACAGAAATGGAATCAGACGATTGTTCACATTTTTTGATTTACCAAATTTTGGGTGTTTCGCTCAAAGAAGGTCAATTGATTGATTTATACCAAAACAAAGGACGGTTTTTATATAAATATGCAGGTTCATTTTTAGAAGAGGTGACGAAATTATGTTTTCTGCATCAATTCCCCGAATCGGCAACCACAAAAATTCCGAACACATTAGGCTCACGCCCAAAAACATTTGAGATTGATTGCTTGGAAGGCAACAACGCGATTGAAATAAAATGGCGCGATGCAACGACGGATGGCGATCACATTACGAAAGAACATACTCGGATAAAAGCAGTTGCCGATGCGGGTTACAAGCCAATTCGTGTGATGTTTTATTATCCAAATCGCAAACAAGCTATCAGCATTCAAAAAACATTGGAAACGCTTTATCGCGGAATTGGTGGAGAGTATTACTATGGCGACAGCGCGTGGGAATACGTTTTAAATCGCACTCAAATTGACCTAAAAACCATTTTAGAAAAAATCGCCTTAGAAAATCAGGCAAACAGCAATGAATAAGTTGGACACCGTTATTCACGGCGATTGTTTAGAAATTGTTGCAACACTGCCAGAAAATTCGATTGATTTAATTTATCTTGACCCGCCATTTTTCACTCAAAAAACACAACAACTCACTACGCGAGATGGAACAAAAATTTTTTCATATAACGATTTATGGTCGTGCCACAAAGAATATGCTGAATTTTTATTTGTTCGTTTAACGGATTTAAAACGGGTTTTATCTGACACTGGAAGTTTATTTTTCCATTGTGATAAAAACGCTGCTCACATTATCAAAGCCATTTTGGATGCTATTTTTGGCGTGGCGCAATTTCGTTCTGAAATTATTTGGACATATAAACGTTGGTCAAATGCGAAAAAAGGGCTACTTGCTTCGCATCAAACGCTTTATTTTTATTCCAAAACTGACAATTTCAAATTCAATACGCTTTACACCGATTATTCTGAATCGACCAACATTGATCAAATTTTGCAAAAACGGGTTCGGAATGAACAAGGCAAATCGGTTTATGCTCGGAACGAAAATGGCGAAATCATTTTAGATGATGCCAAAAATGGTGTGCCGTTGAGTGATGTTTGGGATATTCCCTACTTGAACCCGAAAGCAAAAGAGCGGGTTGGTTATCCAACGCAAAAACCGATTGCTTTGTTAGAGCGTGTGTTGGCAATTGCTTCAGATGAAGGCGATGTTGTTTTAGATCCTTTTTGCGGCAGTGGCACAACGCTTGTTGCGGCAAAATTAAACAATCGTCGTTATATTGGCATTGATGAATCAGTAGATGCTGTCGCATTATCGAAACAACGATTGGAAACGCCGATAAAAACAGAATCAGCCTTATTAAAAAAAGGCAGGCAATCTTATGTTTCTGCTGATGAGGACGCGCTTCGATTGCTGAAAGGCGTTGAATTACAACCTGTTCACAGAAACAAAGGCATTGATGCAATTCTTAAAACACAATATCTTGGAACGCCTGTTTTAATCCGAATGCAGAAGCAAAATGAATCGCTCACCGAAGCGGCTTATTTATTGAGTGCAGCGGCAACAAAACGTGGTGCAATCAAATCGTTTTTAATCAAAACCCAAGATGGCTTTTTCATCGAAAATGAAATGCCGAAAAATATAGAAGTCGTCGAATCGATTCCGTATAAAATCAACGCGGCAATTAAATTCTCACAATAATTTCACCAACAGAAACACTATGACCTTTAGCATCGAAACCCTATTAAATGAACACAGCAACGATAAAAAATGACAAAAAAAGAAAAATTCGCTACACAACTCGAAGCATTTGTTTCTGATTTAAAAAATCACATCAGCACACCCGATGAACAATGGACAGTTAAAGGCTTTATTGATATTTTCAAAAACGTTTATACCATTTCAGCCGATACAAAAATTATCTCGAAAATTCTTGAAATTCACCTTTTTCCAAAAGTTTTAGAATTTGCTCAATTGAATAGATACAAAGTTGTTCTTGCTGAACATCAAAACTATTATCCAGACGTTTCTTTTGTCAAAATTGATGATGAATCGATTCGATTTGCCGTTGATTTTAAAACAACTTATCGAAATCCCAACAAACCGCATTTGTGTAATGGTTTTACGTTAGGTTCGCACGGTGAGTATTTTGAAAATCGAACCAGTACTAAAAACATTCAATTTCCTTACAGTTCTTATTTAGCGCATTTTTGTCTTGGCATTATTTACGATAGAGCTGATATAACCTCGATTGACGAAACAAAAATATACGCTGTCGATGATTTAGATTTGATAACATCAGTGGTAAAAAATTTTCAATTCTTTGTAACTGAAAAATGGAAAATTGCCAGCGATAAAAGTGGCAGTGGTAATACAGCTAACATTGGCAGCATCAATAATATCGACGACATCATTAACGGCAATGGAATCTTTTCTAAATTAGGCGAAAATTGGTTTGATGATTACTGGATGAATTATAAAAAAATTACCATTCCTGATGGTAAAGGTGACACAAAGAAAATTTCCACACTTAAAGAATTTGTGACTTATCGAAATGGCGATGTTTCGTTAATTGTCGAAAAACGCAATGTTAAGCCATGAATTCAAAAACGCACGTCCCACCCATTAAATCACAAGGCATAAAAACAAAACTTGTCCCATGGATTAAAAGTGTCACGCCTGATAATTTTCAAGGCAATTGGATTGAGCCATTTATGGGAACTGGGGTGGTCGCATTTAATGTCGCACCACAAAATGCTATCTTATGCGATACGAATCCGCATTTAATTAACTTTTACAAAGCCATTGCAACAAGTGAAATCACTTCATCAATCGTGAAAAATTACCTTATCCAAGAAGGTGAGAAATTACAGGCATTAGGTGAAGAACATTATTATTTCATTCGAGAACGATTTAATACGCATCATGCGCCGTTGGATTTTTTGTTTCTAAATCGAGCGGGATTTAATGGCATGATTCGTTTTAATCGCAAAGGCGGTTTTAATATCCCTTTTTGTCGAAAACCACAACGTTTCGCTCAAGCCTATGTGACGAAAATCGTCAATCAAGTAGATTTTGTGAGCAAATTGTTTAAAGAAAAACAATTTACATTTAAGTGTCAAAACTTCACTCAAACTATCGCCGAAGCATCACCAAACGATATTATTTATTGCGACCCACCTTACATAGATAGACACGCCGATTATTACAATGGTTGGCAAGATGAAAACGAACAAACGTTGTTTGATAAACTATCGCGTTTTAGCGGCAAGTTTATTTTATCCACATGGCATCATAATGATTATCGTCATAACAATTATGTGACTGATTTATGGTCAAAATATAACGTTTTGACGCATGAGCATTTTTATCATGTTGGTGGCAAAGAAACGAACAGAAAACCAATGATTGAAGCGTTGGTGACTAATTTTTCAAACAACTAACATTTATCTAAAAATAAACTTAAAAAACTATGACCTTTAGCATCCAAACCCTCTTAAACGAACACAGCAACGATAAATTCGATTTGCACGAACAATTTTTAAACAACCAAATGGTGCGCGTTTTAAAAACCATTGGTTACGACCGCCATTACAAAAAAGCAGTCGGACAATATCTTTACGACCAAGAAGGCACTGAATATCTCGATTTACTCAGTGGTTTTGGCGTGTTTGCCATCGGGCGAAATCACCCGACCGTGATTGAAGCCTTAAAAGAAACGCTGACGTTGGAATTGCCGAATTTAGTACAGCTCGACGTATCAATTTTGAGCGGTTTGTTAGCAAAAGAAATTCTCAAAACTACGCCCGAAAATTTAACCAAAATGTTTTTTTGTAATTCGGGAACGGAAGCCGTTGAAGCAGCGATTAAATTTGCCCGTTTCACGACAAAACGCGACAAAATTGTTTTCTGTGAACATGGTTATCACGGTTTAACGATGGGCGCGTTATCGTTGAACGGCGAAAACATTTTCAAAGAAGGTTTCGGTTCATTATTGCCAAACTGCGAAGCCGTGCCGTTCAACGATTTGGTTGCTCTCGAAAAAGCCTTGAGTAACAAAGATGTTGCGGCATTTATCGTCGAGCCAATTCAAGGCAAAGGCGTAAATTTACCCGATGACAATTATTTGCCCGAAGTCGAGCGTCTTTGCAAACAATACGGCACATTATTCGTCGCAGACGAAGTTCAAACAGGTTTAGGACGCTCGGGGAAATTTTGGGCGGTTGACCATTGGAACGTGCGACCCGACATGATTTGTATGGCAAAAGCCTTATCAGGGGGATTCGTACCAGTCGGTGGTGTGGCAATTACGACGAAAATTATGGACACGGTTTATAACCGTATGGACAGAGCTGTTGTTCATGGTTCGACGTTTGCCAAAAATAATATGGCAATGGCGGCAGGTTTAGCGAGTTTGCACGTTATTCACGATGAAAATTTAGTTGAAAACAGCATGAAAGTCGGCACAGACATTATCAATAATTTGAACGCCATGACTGACCGCTACGAATTACTCAAAGAAGCTCGCGGCAAAGGAATGATGATTGCGATTGAATTCCAATCGCCGAAAAGTTTAAAACTCAAAGCAGGTTGGGCGATGTTGGAAGCCGCGAATAAAGGCTTATTCTGCCAAATGGTGACGATTCCGTTATTCAAAGAACACCACATTTTGACCCAAGTCGCAGGACACGGTATGAACGTCGTAAAACTGTTGCCGCCGCTCAATTTAACCCAAAAAGACCACGACACGATTATCAGCGCGTTTGATAAAACAATTGCCGAAACCCACAAAATGGGTGGCGCGATTTGGGATTTAGGCAAAAATTTAGCCTCTCATGCGTTAAAGAAATAAAAGAACCGTCACGCGCTCTTACCAAAAAAACGATTACAATGCACAAAATTAAACTCTTTCGAGGATTCAAAAATGGATAATCAAGAAAACGTCGAACTCAAAAATGCGGGTTTAAAAGTCACCGTTCCGCGCATGAAAATTTTGCAACTTTTAGAAAAACACGCCGATAAACGCCATTTTTCAGCCGAGGATATTTATAAAATTTTGCTCAGTGAAAACGAAGATATTGGGCTGGCGACGGTTTATCGGGTGTTGACGCAATTTGAAGCGGCTGGACTGGTAACGCGCCACCATTTTGAGGGCGGAAATTCTGTTTTTGAACTTGATAATGATGGGCATCACGACCATTTAGTGTGCGTAAAATGCGGCAAAGTCGATGAATTCCAAGACGAATTTATTGAAAAACGCCAACGTGAAATCGCCGACAGTTTGGGCTACGAACTCACTGACCACAATTTTTATCTTTACGGTTATTGTGGCGCGTGCCGCAAACTGAAAGCCTACAACTCTTAAAAAATCATTCATGTTTAAACCTCTTATTTTTTACATCGGCTTACGCTATACCCGCGCTAAACGCCGCACGCAGTTCATTTCATTTATTACGCTAACGTCGGTTTTGGGCATCGCGCTCGGTGTCACGGCGTTGATTACGGTTTTATCTGTGATGAATGGTTTTGAAGCCGAATTGCGCGAACGGATTTTGGGAATGACTTCACACGCCACGGTCACTGGACAATCGGGACAACTCGATAATTGGCAGGAACTCGATCAGCGTTTAGTCGGTTATCCGCACATTCAAGGCACCGCACCGTTTATTAACGGGCAAGTTATGATTAACGCCGACCGTCGTGTAAGCGGCACGATGTTGAGCGGGATTTTGCCTGAAAATGAAGCGAAAGTTTCCGAAGTCGCCACCAAAATGAAACAAGGCAAATTGACCGATTTAGTGCCAGGCGAGTACGGGATTATTTTAGGTATCGAATTGGCAAATTATTTAGGCGTGGCGGTTGGCGATAAAATTACCGTTATCAGTCCACAAGTGAATTCAACTCCCGCTGGCGTTGTGCCACGAATGCGCCGTTTTACAATTATCGGCACGTTCCAAGTTGGAATGTACGAATATGATCGAAACATGGCGTTGATTCATCTCGACGACGCAGCAAAATTATTTCGTTTAGATTCCGCTGTTTCAGGTTTGCGAATTAAATTGGACGATTTGTTTAATGCGCCAAAAATTACGCATGAATTATCACAAGCCCTTTATAACAATTATTACGTCAGTGATTGGACGGTCGCGCACAGTAATTTCTTCCGTGCGATTCAAACTGAAAAAACCGTGATGTTTATTATTTTATTACTGATTGTTGCCGTGGCGGCGTTCAACATTGTTTCGACATTGGTGATGGTCGTAACGGATAAACGCGGTGACATTGCGATTTTGAAAACCCAAGGTTTAACGTCGCCCTCCGTGATGGGGATTTTCATGGTTTTGGGCGCGATTATTGGCGCGGTAGGCACGGTGATTGGAACCATTTTTGGCGTGATTTTGGCGTTAAATGTCGAAACGATTGTGCCAGCGATTGAGAAATTATTTCATGTTCAATTTATGGCGGCGGATGTGTATTACATTAGTGAATTGCCGTCGAAATTGGTTTGGACGGACGTTTATTCGATTGCAGGTATGGCGTTTTTCTTGTCGTTATTAGCGACGATTTATCCCGCGTGGCAAGCCGCGAAAATCAATCCAGCCGAGGTGTTGCGTTATGAATAAGTTCATTTTGGAATGCAAAAACCTCGTCAAACGTTACGGCGATTTAGACGTTGAAGTGTTGAAAGGCGTGGATTTAGACATCAGGATTGGCGAGCGCGTGGCAATCATGGGTGCGTCGGGTTCTGGCAAAAGCACGTTACTTCATTTACTCGGCGGTTTAGACAAACCCACCAGCGGCGAAGTGGTTTTGAATGGTGTGAATTTGAATCAAGTTAATGGCGCGAAGTTGGCGCGATTACGCAATCAATCACTGGGTTTTATTTATCAATCGCATCACTTATTGGGCGAATTTACTGTGTTGGAAAATGTTGCCATGCCGTTGTTAATTGGCGGCGAATCAGTGAAAAATGCTCAAATTCGCGCGACGAAATTATTAAAACGTGTCGGTTTGGGGCATCGCATTGAACACAAACCTGGTGAACTTTCGGGCGGTGAACGTCAACGTGCCGCTGTGGCGCGAGCGTTAATCAATAAACCTGCGCTGGTTTTAGCCGACGAACCGACGGGGAATTTGGACAGTAAAACCGCTGAATCGGTTTATCAGTTGATGTTGGAATTGAATCAAGAATTGCAGGTCAGTTTTTTGGTGGTGACACATGATCACGACTTAGCGTCAAAATTAGGAAAAGTGCTACGCATGGAAGATGGACTGATTATTTGTTAAGCATTTTTCCAATATCATGATACAAAAATGCCTCGTCGTTTCCACGAGGCAATCTTTAAAGTGGTGATAATAGCCACTCCGCGATTCTAAAATCACATCCTATCAAAAATGCCTTAAAAATTAACACACTGAATTTTAAGGTGTTTTTAAAATTTAAAATTTAAGCACGGCGCATAATCTGACATTTGTCTGACAATTGAGTGTTAGAGTTCACAGCATTCAATCAAAAGTAATTTTTGCCAACTTCGTCACAGTTTTGATAATTTTTTTACTGTAAAGTTGCGCGTGTCATAGTCAGTTGCAGATTAAAAAATTTCGGTTGTCTCTCACTATTTATTTGGTGAATAGCCCGTTTTGTTGTAAATTTCACATGTATACTACATATTTAGACCTTACAAAAATTACGGTCATAATTATTTTCGGTACTATTTTTAAAATGACACAACCTGTCATTGGTGTGTTCTACAATTCAACACGCTAAATTTAAAAGGCGGTGAAGTGCATACAGCGTAACAAACAGCAGTATTTTCAAGCTAAACATTTACACATTTTTACTCACAATTAAACACTTAATCTTTTGGATGAAATTATGGTTACTACAGATAAAACCTCGCCACCTAAACTTACGTCAATAAATAACAACCTAATAGCAGGAAAAGGAGCCATAATTTCGCTTACATTTGATAAGCCGATTAAAGCGGGTTCAGGCAGTATTAGAATTTCAAATGACAGCGATATACACACCATTTCAATGACGGATTCACAAGTCAGTATCAAGAATCAAACTCTCACCATCACCCCTAAAGACTTACTTCCCAACAGTCATTACAGCATCACCATTTCAGCAACCGCAATTAAAGATTCGGCGGGTAACAATTATGCAGGAACGACAGATTTAAACGGTTTCGGTTTTAATACCATTGATACAAATGCGCCGACATTAAAATCGGTAACACCTGCAAACAAAGCAACCGAGGTGAAAACGCAAGCTGATATTGTTTTGACATTCAGTGAAGTCGTAAAAGCAGGAACAGGTAATATCATTGTTAGCAATGGTACAGATTCCCGCACCATTGCCATTACTGATAAATCACAAGTCACTTTCGATGGCAATAAAGTCATCATCAATCCCACCGAAAATTTACAAAGCGATAGTCATTACAACGTCAAAATCGAGAAAACGGCTATTCAAGATTCTTCGGCAAACAAATATGCGGGCATCAAGAATAATTCGTCGCTCAATTTTTTTACGATGGCAGATCATGTTGCGCCTAAACTTCTCAGCATCGAACCGAGTAAGGGCGGTAAATTAGTCGCCGTCGATAGCAATATCACGCTTACTTTTAATGAACCGATTCAAGCGGGAACAGGCAACATTCTCGTCAGCAACGGTTTCGATAACCGTACCATTCCAATCACCGATTCAACGGTGACTATTGCTGGCAATAAACTCACCTTAAATCCTGCAACAGATTTAACGGGTGGTGGCGTTTATAACGTGCGTTTAGATGCTGGTGCGATTGAGGATAAGGCGGACAATGCGTTTGCGGGTATCAAAAGCACCGCAACATTTAATTTTTCTCCTGTCGATAAAATCCCTCCCGTATTACTCAGTACCAAGCCCGCAGACGACAGTCTTAATGTCGCGCCCAGCCGTAATCTCGTTTTAACATTTAACGAAAATGTTAAAGCGGGTAGCGGTAACATTGAAATCAACAACGGCGTAACGACGACGAAAATTGCTGTTACCGACAAATCTCAAGTCTTAATTAACAAAAATGTGGTGACGATTAACCCGAAAACGGATTTTGCCACCGACAGTCATTACAACGTTCAATTTGCGGCAGGCGTAATTAAAGATAGCGCGGGAAATGCGTTTGCGGGAATAAACGATGCCGCGACATTTAATTTTTCAACCGTTGACAGACTTCCACCCGTGTTACTTAGCACCACACCCACAGATGACGCTCTTAATGTCGCTAAAGACAGCCATCTCGTTTTGACATTTAACGAAAATGTCAAAGCTAACATCGGTAATATCGAAATCCATACAGGCACAACCACCACGAAAATCGCCATTAACGACAAATCTCAAGTCACTGTTAACAAAAATGTGGTCACGATTAACCCGAAAAACGATCTTATTGGTGGCAGTGATTACAGCGTTCAATTAGCAGCAGGTGCAATTAAAGATAGCGTTGGCAATACGTTCGCTGGAATTTCCGACACAGCAGCATTTACTTTTTCAACTGTTGATACTGACACGCCAAAATTAGTTAGTTCGACACCAGCGGATAATAATCTCAATGTCACAAAAAGCAGCAATATCGTTTTAACTTTTGACGAAAACATTGTGGCAGGTCACGGCAATTTTGTTATCAGCAATGGCTCGGATGTTCGTATCATTTCTGTTGCTGATACGCTAATTAGTGGAAAAGTTGTCACGATTAACCCACCGTCAGATTTAAACCCAGGTAAAACGTATCACGTCACGGCACCCAAAGGAATTGTCAAAGATGCAGCGGGCAATGACTACGCGGGCATCAGCAACACTACCACGTTAAATTTCACGACGAAAACTACCGCATCATCAGGTTATGCTATTGACGGTTATTTGGCATTTTCGACAGTGTTTGCGGATGCAAACGGTAACGGAATTTTAGATTCAGGCGAAGCGAATACCAAAACAAACATCGAAGGGAATTTTATTTTAAATAACGCCGTTGGGTCGCTTGTCACCATCGGTGGAACCGATTTAACAACAGGGCTAGCGTTCAAAGGGACATTAAAAGCTCCCGCTGGTTCGACAGTTATCACGCCATTAACAACGGTTGTTGAAGGGATTATTAAAAGCGGAAAATCTATTGATGAAGCACAGGCTGCCGTTATTAAAGCCTTTGATCTTCCTTCAGCGATAGATTTATTCACTGACGATCCTATCGCCTCTGCGAAAGCAGCGGTTACGCCTGCTGAAAAAACGGCAGCAGCAAATGTGTTGGCGAAAACCGCTACTGTCGTCAATTTTCTCGTAACCACTACGGAAGTTTTAAAAGGGGCAGGCGGTGACAACGTCACGAACGAAAAATCCAATTCCGCTGTAATTGCCTCGCTCGTAAGTGAAATTTCAAAAAACACCGATGGGGTTATTGATTTCAGTAATCAAACATTAGTAAAAACGATGTTAAAGAATAGTGCGACAACAATTTCCAATAATACCACTGGTGAAACCAAGAATTTTGAAGCCAAAATTGCAAAAGTGGCAGATACCGTTGCGAATGTAATTAAAGATTCAACGGATAATGTTAACGCCGCCGTTTTATCCGCAGGCGGCGACAGTACCAAGCTACTAACAGACATTGGTAGCGTATCAAAATTCGCTCAAGGTAGCGCGAGTGATTCATTACAACAAGCCGCTAAAACACTCAATCCGACGGGTACGGCATCTACAACGGAGTTGGACAAATTAACAACGTCATTAACAGGCGATGCGGCAAAAAGTAGCATTGCGGGAAATTTAGCCACGTCAGTAACGAATCCAACAACTGCTGTGGTAACGAATCCTACAATCAGTTCCACAAGTTCTTCGACTAGCTCTTTGACGAGCGGTACAACAGCAGACACAACGCCCCCCACTTTGGCAATTAGTAGCACGAGTAATACAGTGAAAATTGGTGACACTACGGCGGTGACGTTCACTTTTAGTGAACCGCCTGTCGAATTTTCAGAGTCAGATATTGAGATAACAGAAGGACAATTGACCGATTTCACCGTTAATGCGAGTGACGCTAAAGTTTATAGCGCGACATTTTCCCCTTATTCAACGTCTACCAGTGCGGCACACATTAAAGTAGCATCAAGCACATACACCGATGTGGCGGGAAATAAAGGCAAAGCAGATTCTGCGCTAGTGATTAACCTTGATTCCACTGCACAAGCAGCAGCAATTAAAGCAAGTAATGCAGCTCAAGCGGCAATTGATTTGGCGGTAGCAACACTAACCGCAGCTAAACAGGCATTGACGGATTCGGATAAAATCCCGCCAACGTTAACAATTAGCAGCGATGCGGAGTCGGTAAAAGTTGGCGAAACGGCGACTATTACGTTTAAGTTTAGCGAACAGCCCTTTAATTTTTTTGTAGATTCTGACGTTGTGGTTATCGGCGGTACACTTAGCAAAATGAGTAATTCGGGCTTAATTCGCAAAGTTACATTTACCCCCACGACAGAAATTTCAAGTACCGCAAGTATTAGTGTTGCAGAAGGCTCGTATACCGATGAAGCTGAAAATAATGGCGGCTCAGGCATGACAACCATTAGCGTTGATACCATTTCACCAAAAATAGCGATTACCAGCAGTTTATCCACTGTGAAATTTGGTGAAACCAGCGTGGTGAACTTTGTTTTTAACAAAACGCCGATTGGTTTTATAGCCAGCGACGACATTGTCACGACAGGCGGTACGTTGACAGATTTAGCGGCAAGCAACGATAAAAGTTATACCGCAACTTTTACACCTACAGCAAACGCAACCAGCGATGCCAAAATTACTGTAGCGGCAGGCAATTACCTTGATTCGGTGGGAAACAAGAACCTGATAAGTTCAGCAACCATTATTGCCGATACGGTTGTGCCAACAGTGTCATCAAGCGTACCCGCTGATAACGCCGTCCTTTCTAATCCGCCCAGCAGTATCGTTTTAACGTTTTCTGAAACTGTTGTAGCGGGAAGTGGCGTAATTACCATGACGAATGTGACAAATGGCAATTCTGTGTCGGCTACTTCTTCTGCTATTGCAAATTCAACGACTATCACCATCACCCCGACAGGTTTAAAAAACGGTTATGACTATACACTGACTATTCCCGCTGGTTTTGTCACAGATACGGCGGGGAATCAATTCAATAGCAGTACGTTACATTTCACCGTTGAAAATGGCTCGCTTACCAGTCCAGCAATAACAGAAACCACTGGTAATGATATTTTAGATGGCAATCAGGGTGACATTATCGAAGACACAAGTGTTACCTACAGTGCGGAAGAAGGGAATGATATATATGTTTTAGATTTAACCACCGCTGCGAATGTTGAAATCGATGGTTTCGGTTCAGGTGATCAGCTCGTTTTTAACGTGACGACTATCGCAAGTGGTCTTACAGAAGCCGATGCGTTTTACAGCGTTTCAGATGATGGTACAGATATTCAACTTATCGCTGTTACTGATGATGGTAACGTTCAGGTTGTGACGTTGGTGGGACTTTCGAGCAATGTGAATCCATCAAGCGTTGGCAGTAACATTGACTCGATTTCGGAACTGAACACGTTTTTGACGAGTATTGGCGCGTCAATCGATTTTATTTAATCATGGGGGTTTAAAGAAAATCCCCCCGCCTTTCAGGCGACCCCCTTCAAAAAGGGGGTGAAAGATTACAGGCTGTTACTTTTCAAGGGGCGAAAAATTAAAAGGCAATAGCTTTTGATTTTAATGGTTTTTCCCCCTTGAAAAGGGGGAAGGCTCGAAGAGCCAGGGGGATTTGCTTTAACCCCGTGTAACACCGACTACATAACACCACTTAACCAAGAATAGAGGAAAAATTAACATGGCAATTACAATTTCACGCGCCACCGCAAACGGGGCTTTTTATATCATTGGTTCAACCGACGACACCAATACTGTTTATGGCAAGTCGTCGTACTCTGAAACCTTTATTTTTCTGGGAAAATCGTACAATCCTTGGTATGGCACCAATGACTTGAGCGGCACTTTCACAATTGCAGATGTTTCAGATGGCGATGCCGTCAGCATCGGTTCATGGGATTCACCTAAAGCGTTTAATCTTTCGATTAAAAGCAGTGGAAACAACATTATTTTGACGCAAACGGCAAGCACGGACGCACAGCATTGGAATCCGTCTTTGAATTCTGGCGTTGGTGACTATGAAGATTACTCAGGCACAGGCATCTACAATCTCAATGCGTTAGCAGATGGCGAAACCGTCACGGTTAAACTCGGCTTTTTAGTTGACGCGCCACGCATGACAAATGTCATTCAAATCAGCGGTGTGGGCGATAATTTGTATTACAACTATGTGGAAAATGACACGGCTCTTGTAACAGAAACAGATACGGGAACGGCTTTCACTTACGGCGGTTATGAATACGGTCAACATCTCATTTCAAGCACTGCGGATTACATCGGACTTTTCAATAACAGCGATAATCCCATTGGCGAATCGCGTTTTTATGTGGACGTAGATACCGCTACAAAAGCGTTAACGTTTTTTGAGGATGATACGACTTCAACCATTTCAGTAACGCTAAATCAGGTTTATGACAGCGTTACCGATGGATTAGTGGACGACGGCACCGTGACATT
>Ga0247840_10005143_pt1 | contig 19952 bp, 24 predicted proteins | sample LaCruzMarch2015__FD_192404 | JGI IMG/M metagenome (GOLD analysis project Ga0247840, IMG submission 192404) | Freshwater microbial communities from meromictic Lake La Cruz, Castile-La Mancha, Spain - LaCruzMarch2015_17m | ecosystem: Environmental > Aquatic > Freshwater > Lake | place: Spain... | reverse complement strand
GGCCCGACGATGGGAATGGTCTGCGGAACCCCAGTGCGTCCGCTTCCTTGCAGTAACTCGGCTTAGGGGGGCGATTCGCCATACCCGGCAGGGCGCTGCTCTATCAGCAACAAACTCCTAGGACAGACCCTCGCCTCACGGACCTGGTGGGAACACTGGGCAGCACCTTCACCTCAGCCACCTCAAGATCCAGCGCTTTCTGGGCGAGGGGTTAGGCGTACGGATCAGCACCGGTGGGATCAGCTGCATCCGTCGCCGGCTCAACTTCCTCCTGGAGCAGCCTGTGAGAGAGGCCCACCACTGGCTGGAGGGCAGCCCATCCTGCAGGCGGTAGCCGCAGGCTTGTACGAAGCGGTTGAGACCAGCTACCCAGTGGGCAATGCGGATGGCAACAGCCCGGAGGGTCGCGGCGGTTGGCTGTCGGTGCTGCGCAATCCGTTGATGACCTTCTTTGACCTGCAGCTCAGCCGCTGCGGCGCCGTGTGTCCCAGTCCTGATCTGGCTTATGGCGCTGCAGGTGTTCCAGCAGCGTGATCGGTGTCAGCCCCGGGCGGCTCTGCAGCAGCGGCATGAGCTCCGACTCCCACACGCCCGCCAGGGGATCCGCTCGGATCCGCCCTCGGGGCTGGCCAGCCTTGGGCTGGATCTGGTTCTTCTCGATCCGCCGGGCACTGCGCACGGAGATGCCCGCCGCTGCGGCAGCCGCCTCCTGGGCGCTGCCGGTGCGTCGTTTGGTCATGTACAGCTTTCGTTGTTGGCTTGTCAGCGGTGCCGGCATCCCCATGACCCTGCGCATGGGCCCCAGGGTCAGCAGCTCCGCTCCCCCACCGGTCAACGAGCTTGTCGCCGACCGGTCAACGGGATTGTCGGCGAACAGCCGTGGCCCAGCTGCTGATCGGTGACAACTACAACGGCGTTCTGATCTGCGATCGCTATGGCGCTTACAACATCCTGCCGCTGGAGCAGCGCCAGTTCTGCTGGGCCCACATCCGCCGCGATCTGAACACCATGGCGGAGCGCAGCGGCGTCTCAGCTGAAATCGGCCAAGCGCTGCTTAGCCTCCAGCGGCAATTGCTTATCCACTGGCATGAGTGGCTGGATCAGCAGATCAGCCGCGCTCAGCTGGAAGCCATCACCACACCGATCCGCCAGGCCTTCAAGGCCAAGCTGGAGTGGACGATCGAGCTGGGTAGCAACCCCGGCGAAAACACACTACTGGCCAGAATTCTGGGGACGTGCCGCACCCTGCTCACCCGCCTGGCTGGGCTGTGGACCTTCCTGGCCCATCCAGAGCTGGAAGTCACCAACAACACCCGGAGCGGGCGCTCAGACCCGTGGTGATCGCTCCCTAATTGAGTTCGGGGGTTCAATCCAGCTGGGGAGGGCAGTTCGTGGGCAGGCTCATGACCGTGACCACCAGCCTGGAGCAACAGGGCCGCGATGCCATGGCCTTCCTCATGGAGCTGATGAATGCCCATCGAGAAAACCTACCTCTACCAAGCCTGATCCCCCAGACGGAATAGCCGCCACTCGCAAACAGGCGAGGGATCGAGCGCCTCCACCCAGCCATGGCATCAAGGAGAACTGGCCTGGCGGCAGCTTGATCATCGAGATGACCACCAGCACCCTCACCCGCAGAGGGACGCGCACCATGCGGTCGCTGACCTTCATCACGATGCTGCGGACGAGGCCAGAAGCGCTGCTTCGCCTGATCCGGCAGCGCTGGAGTATCGAAAAAGAGTGGCACTGGGCGCGGGACGCTCAGCTGGGTGAGGACGCGCACCGCTACGCCGATCGGAACGGCGCACCGACGTTTGCCTTCCTGCGCACAGTGGTGATGAACCTGCTGGGGGGTGGTGGCTAACGGTCGATCCGCCAGTGGTACCGGGAACTTGCCTACGACATCCAAGGAATGCTGAGGCTGGGAGGCGTGGCGATGGCCCCAGGAACGGCCTGATCGCACTTGTAGGCACCCCTGTTTACCCCCTGAATGGGTACGGCTGCAGGGCACGAAGCGTAACTGCTGCTGCATTAATCTGGTGACCGCACTGACAAACCTGTTCTTGGCCCGCCACCAACTATTTTTGACAAGCGTAACAAAGGATATGTGCAGCCTTTGCCTTAGGGCCCTGAATCAGGAAAATAAACTGGGAAAGATGATGCTGAAATCAGCTATGGTAAAATGATTTCATCAGCAAAACCCAAAAGTCTGCTTGGCCCAGACATTCAACGACTGTTGATGATTGCATAAACGGCGTTGCCCATAGCTTATCTAAGTATCACTTATGAACCTAAAAATAGCACCTGTTGCGTCATAGCCTACAGCCTCACCTCCTCTCGTATTTTGATATTTTTCCCTTATTTGCGCTAGTCGTCTTCGTTGTCTATCCGTCATTCCATCTTGTGAATTATTTATTAGCCTGCTTCCAAGGTTTATATTTGCGTGTTGTGTTTTCGTTGGCCAACCATGCCCGCCTCCGACAAGAGTTACTTCGACTACACATGTCCTTTGGGTCAGTTCTGACTGAAAGTAATTAACTCTAACTCGAGACTTTATATCAGCGAAGCTTAAATATGGCTGAGCATTTGCATCCCTAATGACACACTTAAATGTATCCTTCCAGAAATTAATTGTTTCTTTAACCGATAACACATCACCCCCCCTTGGTGAGATGACTGATCCACCATGAAAAGGGACGATAGCATCATCTGTTCCATTTATCATCATAATAGGAATGAAAAACTTAGGCTTGCATGTACGGCTTATGGGCGCAGGCATCGATGCTGCAACCGTTGCTATCCCTCCTATTTCTAAATCGAGTTCACAACTCATTCGCTGAGCCATCATTCCACCATTTGAGCCACCAATAATATAGATATTTTGGAGGCTTATACCTGCTTCTGTAGATAACTTTGAAATTAAATCCGAAATAAATCTTTTATCGTCTATCAATTCAACGACGCCTGCTCTATAATTAAGTTCTCTGCCATCGTTCCATCTGCCTACCCTGCCCTGATCGACACCGTTTGGATATGCCACTGCATAGTTGTATCTCTGAGCTAATTGATTAATACCTGTCATCCTTGCCATTTTTATTCCATCGCCCAAACCTCCATGTAGGGCTATAATTAATTTCTGTTGCCTGCCGGTTGATGGCTTGAAATATTCAAAAGTGCGAACTTTGTTGCCAATCGTCATAGACCGCCGCTCCATGCTTGTAGCTTGAGCTAATTGGTTAGAGTGCATTTCATCCATCTTAGGCTGCGCCTTGGTCGTGGCTTGATGAACTTGCCAAATCCCCACTGTGATCAAACATGCCAACGAAGTAAAAATCATACCAAAACGCTTTGAAGCCAATGCCATTCCTCCAATACACTTCCATTATAGTCCAAACTGCTAGCTAATTGACACATTTCCGGCTAGTCGTACGTGTGACAACCAACAACAGCTTTCGGTGCATTGCCTAGGAGCCAGTTGCACATAGGCCGTTTTGAGCGAACAGACCCGACCCACTCCACGCCAACGCCAGATTCGGTCTCAGGCGGGTCTCGCCGTCGCCCATGCTTCAGACCAGCCAAAAGCCCGTGATTGATTGCAGTACAACTGATTTGACCGAACCACCGCCCCAAATTTGATTCATGTCGTTATCAGTTCGATTCCGGATTAAGTCTCTTAGGAAGCGGAAGCAATCCCCTTTTCCCGCTTAGGGATCTACGTGCAACAGACTCCTAGTGAACGCACTAAAAGGAATTGGAGACGCTACAACCTTCCTTCTACATATAGTATGATCATACTGTACTACTTCGGAGCTGAGCAAATTTGCCGTTCTCAAGACCAAGCCAGGCGGAGGTCTCTGACGTGGTAAAATTTCAAGTATTGAACTGGGCCCCCTTTAGCTTGTGACAAACAAATGAAAATTAGCGAACGTGTCGTTAAAACGCTGAATGAGCTCACGCAAGACTGGGATATCCTAGATCAAAGCGAAGAAGTTTTCATAGGGCCAGAAACTAAGCTCATGGAACAACTAGGTTTTGAGTCGATAGACGTTGTACAGTTAGTAGTTGCCTTGGAGAAAGAGTTTGACAAGAAGGGAATGCCCTTTGAGCAGCTGTTTATGAGCAACGGTGTATATGTCGACGATATCACAGTTAGCGACATTACTTTGTTCATCGAATCACAACTTTAGTAACACGACATTCTCATGAATACTGCAAAGGTCTTCTTGCTGGGCATTGATGGTGCGACTTTTGACTTGCTCCATCCTTTGACAGAAAATGGCACAATGCCGAATTTGAAAAGGATATTTAACGGAGGTGCATGGGCTGAACTAAACTCTACACCAAATCCACTTACGCCACCGGCATGGATATCTATGGTCACAGGTACGTGGCCCGCTACACACGGTGTCTACGACTTTATGCATCCTAAAGATAATGACGATGGCAGCGTAAGCTTACGATTTACCGATTCGAGAGATATCTTATCTGACTTGATTTGGGAGATTGTCTCTAGATACTCTTATAAAGTCAACTCTTTGAATTTTTATTCAATGAGTCCTACTAGGAAGATAAAGGGAAACTTGATTTCCGGTTTTTTGCCATGGAGACATCTAAGAAGGGGAACTTATCCATCCCAACTTTTCGACGAAATTAAGACCCTACAAGGGGTAGACATTAAACTTCTTGGAATGGATATGAGCGATGAGAAGAAAACCGTAATTGGTATTCCAAAAGAGGAAGAAGTAGGCTGGATTGAACAGCACACTAAACGCAATAGTTCATGGACTCGCGTATTGCAGCATCTTGAAGATAAATACCCCTCTGACCTTTCTGCCATTGTTTACGATGGACCAGACAAAATACAACATTTATTTTGGAGATTCATGGCTCCAAAATGGAAAGATCAATTTTGTGATGAACATTCACAATGCATCAAGGCTGCGTGCATGAAGCATTTTGCTATGTTAGATAAAGATATAGGTCAACTTATGGAAACTATGGGAGCCAACGCAAACATCATCGTCGCATCAGATCATGGATTTGGCGATACTACTGAAGTAGTTTACCTCAATCAAATACTTAATCAGCTAGGCTACCTGAAGTGGTCTAGCCAATCACAGGATTCTAGAAGCTTAGGATTAGCACCTGATCGCCTGAAAGATCACATGGGAATGATTGATTGGCAAAATACATACTTATACTGCCCAACACCAAGCAGCAATGCTATCTATCTGACGAAAAGAGGAAGACGAGAATATTCAAATAGTACCTATGCATTGAAAATGACAGAACTGAAGGAGACTCTCCTAACCTTTGTTGATCCTGAAGGAGGGAAGCCTATATTTTCAAACGTGGATCTTAATGCATCGCGACTTGATGGACAAGACTGTCATGAAACTGAACCTGATATTTTAGTACGATTAAGAGATGGCGGATTTGTATCTGTTCTGAAATCTAATCAGGTTGTCAAGCAGAGGAGATACCCTGAAGGGACCCATAGACCGAATGGTGTTTTTGCTTGCTATGGTCCTGCCTTTAAGGCTAAAGGTAGACTAGAATCTCTAGACATAACAGATATTACACCTATAATTCTAAGAATATTGCAGATTCCCAAAGGTGATAAAATCCAGGGAAATGTCCCAGATGCTCTTCTCAATGAAGAATGGATTAGTTCAAAGGATCATCCACAACTATCTTTATCCATTACGAGAGAGTCATCCACTTCGGAAGAAGATAATATTAGCGCAGCTGAAAAGGAGGCTATAATGGAACAGTTGAAAACTTTGGGCTATATGGAATAGACGCTTAAGTGCCAATATTTTACACTTCGGAAGGCAACAAGATTTCGTATCAGGTGTTTGGTCAAGGAAAGCCTTTACTCCTAGTACATGGATTGGGTGCTTCTCAAGGGTTTTGGTCAAGAGTAGCCCTGAGGCTCCTAAATTATGATTACAAGTTCATTACTTATGACTTACGAGGACATGGTAGCAGTCAAGTAGTTCCTAAAGGTTATACTCTAGAATCTCAGGCATCTGATCTTTCTGCTTTGATCGATCATCTAGCTATTGACGACTTCTACGCAGTGGCCCACAGTTTTGGTGGGAAAATATTAACCGAGTATGCACTTAGATTTCATCAACGCATAAGGAAGGCAGTTCTGTTAGACACTTTCTTTGAAGAACTGCAACAAAGACCCACTGTCGAAGACTCAGTCAGGCACTATCAATATGTTAGCTCTCGTTTTCCTCTCGAAAATAGACTTACAGCAGAGCTTCTTGACAAGATTCTTCTTTTACCGGTCACAGATTATAGGATTGGCATGTTATATATGAAGTTAGCAAATAAGCCTTGCAACGTCAACGCAACTGACCGTGAACTCTCTGAAAGGCTCAGGCTTGCCAAGAATGAACATGATATTATCACTATATTGAGTAGCATTGATAAACTAAAAGATACTACTGCTTCTAAGGATATACTTTCCAACATAAGTTTAGATAGACTAGGGCTAATCGAAACTGATTTATCATCTAAGTTTTCAATGGCTTACGGAGAGTTCTCAATCTTTGCTGAGTCTGGCATTTTATTGCAATCAGTTCTTAAAGGCTCAAGACTAGAAACTATTGATGCTGGCGGGCACTTCTTTCCATGGTTTCTTCCGGAACCAACCACGGCTATGTTGCTAGAATTATTGAATTAGAAATTCAGCGAGAGGATTTAACCTTAGTCTTGAGGGGATATAGTTCTAGGTTTCTAATATAAGCATCTGCTGGTAATTCGAGTAGAAAGATTATAGCATCAGCAACTGATTCGGGTGATAACATATACCTTGGCTTTGGTATAGAGGAACCGTTTTGATCCCAGAAAAGTGTATCAATAGCATCTGGGAGAAGGCATTGGACACGCACTCCTTTAGGCATTACCTCTTCATTAAGCGATTCTGACATGCCAATAAGTCCAAACTTGGACGCGCAATATGCGCTATCGTATGCTCTCCCGACTAAGGCGGATGTGGATGCGATATTCACAATGTTACCTGACTTATTCAGGAGCATCTTTTTTGAAGTATGTTTATTAACATAGAATGCGCCTACAAGATTCACTTCAATGACTGCTCGCCAATCTTCATTCAAGGAGTCGGAAAGAGTGCATAGCGATGAAGAAGCTCTCAAAATAGATGCACAGTGAATCAATCTATCTATTCTTTGGTATTCAGCATAGATTTGCTCAACACAGCCCTCAACCATCTCTTCGTTCCGAATATCAAGAGCATGGTGAACATAACCAGGATGATCAAGTAAATACTCTTGCTCAGAGCTGGATCCCAATGGTTGAGAATCAATCCCAAATACTAAGTTTCCTTGATTGAGCAGACGCTTCACGCAGCATCTCCCGACACCCCCTAGGGAGCCAGTGACAATTGAAACCAAGCTTGTCATTTCGCCAAAAATGAGCTAATAATTATTTTATCACATCAGCATACCTGTCTTTCATTAGGAACTTAGTATTGCTTTGCAGAGCCTGGAAAACCCACCCGCTCACGGGGCAATGCTCCTGTGATCCCAAGGCTTCTTTATAGCAATATACAGGCCCAGCTAAACGATTAGGCAGATCTCCACCAAGGAGGATGTCTGCGAAATGGTTGCGGTGATTGATGCCCGGTAACACCATCAGCACCGAGACACCGGCTTAAAAATCGTGACAGGGAAGGCGGCTGCCATTCGCGCTGGTTCTGGGGTAGTGGGATTCGATCACAAACCGATGAAGAGCCTGCCGGGGCACCAACTTCTCAGTATCAGCCAGAAACTTGTCACGCTTGGTAAGCTTCTTGAAAGTGGACTGCTCGTAATCACCTTGGATGAGCTGCTTGAAACCCATGGACTGAGTCCTTGCCTGTGTTTAAAGAACCTTTGTCCTGTAATCTGCCTTGGTACTACAGGGCTTTCTTAGTCTCCGATGTAATCCAAGCTATTCATAACCATAAGACTTGGCAAGCTTTATAACCTCCCTATTGAAGCCTTTACCGTCCGGGAGCCAGGGCAAAGGGCCTTCATCGAGATAACGTTTCTTTGCCTTGCGAGGCTTGAATGACGGATCCAGCAAGTAGTTGATATCATTGCCATATTCTGCCCCAAGTGGACCTATGCAGGCAAATGCAGAATTCTCCGGATGTAGCATTTCATGATAGATAAAGTCATTATATGGAATATTTACTGCACTGCAAAGAGAGGCGAGACTTGGCTGAAGGTCTCCAAGCAAGTCTTCGCCCCTTACTTGCAGTTTTCTTGAAGGTGGTATCGTTGCCAGAAAGGATTCAATACGTTTTTGCATTCGAAACCATAGGAGTTGAAGGTCAGCATACATGTCGACGATCTTGTTGTCAGCATCGCGCTGAACGTAAAAAGTATTTATTATGTTCTGGCTTAATCTGGAGGGTTTACCATAAATATCAATTCGTATCTTCTTTGAGGGTCGAATATCCATAAGCAGACGAAATAGAGATTCGCACTGAGCTCTAGGATGACGAATAAGATGAATGTAAAAGGCGTTAGGGAAGGTTGACTCGAGTGCATTGAGTCGTTGCATTTCTAAGCCGTATCCTGGACTCTTGTCAACCAGTCGATAAGGATTAACTTTTGCGTTTAGTTCTCGGAAGACATCAGAGGAAGGGATGTCAATGCGACTTATGATCCAACGTCGGGCCATAGATACACTATTGATAGTTTGCTCGCCAGCATAGAGTTGAGCAACAAGCCGCAAAAGACCATGAATGGGTTTCGTATTAGCCTCCTCGGTTTTAAGTTGGAGAAAATCACCAAGCGTAGGAGATTGGATGAAATGGAGCTCAGGAGCACCAAAAAGATCGGGGTGTTGACCTAATATACCGCTAAATACTGAAGTAAAGGAACGAGGTGAGGCCAGGATAAAAACAGGATCTACCATAGCTAATTAATGCTGAACCATTGGATTTACAATATTTTTTCCAGGCAGACTTTGATCCATGCGACTGATTGAGCTGAGCATTGATGAAAAACTTTCTACCGAGATAGAGCCTCCGAATTTCCGGATGAGACCTCGGCCTTCAGTCATCTTGGTTTGTATATATCCAGGTTGCACTAGTGTGACATGTATGCCGTGTTCAGCTAGGCAGTCACGGGCAGAAGTGACATAACCATGGAGGGCCATTTTGGAGGAAGCATAGGCATGGGCGAAAGCTTCTCCCTTCGGAATCGAACGAGTCAAGGATGAGCCGAGTATAAAGACTCGGGAATACTTGAAGTACTTACTATTGAACAATAAACATGATAGCAGCGTAAGAGGTGCGTAAAGATTAACATTTAATATATTTAATAACTCAGATGAACTAAGCTCCATAAAAGATATTGGTATTATAGATAGAGCCTGTCCCGCCATGTAAAAGAAATCAAGGTTGGCAGGGAGACTAAAGGACAGCCAGTCAATGATGAGGGCAATTGACTGGCTGTCGGAAAGATCACAGACTACTGTGGAAATACTAATTTTGTGATTGCTATTAATTAGTTGGTTTTTAAGCTCAGATAGCTTTGACGTATCTCGTCCAATCAAGACAAGGTGAGAATACGAATGCACAGACTGAAGGGCAAAATGCTTGCCGATATCTCCAGTGCATCCAAAAAAGATAGCAACATTATGCATAGAGATCAAGAATGTAATGCTTTCTGGGATGAGTAATATGCATGGAACTGAGAAATACGTTCCTCGCCCAGGCACCATTTAACAACATACTCATGATCGTGCGACTGATTGACAGTCATAGACATGCCATGCTGAGTTGACTCAATAACTGAATGATCTTCGTGCCAAACCTGATGTACAAACGAGGACATGGCAGCTCCGCTCAGCCGCTGCAAGGCTGATGTCATTTCGGGGTCATTGAGTTTGGTGGCATAAACAGAGTTTATAACACGACATTGATTATATTCAAGTGGTTGAACAGAATGAATGTTAATGGTCAAGCCCATAACAGAAGATATGGTCAGACGTGGGTAAACAAAGAAATGTCTGTATCCAGAAATATCTAGATTAAAATCGCCAAGCTTCTTTTTAAGCTTTTTGAGTTCTTCAACTCCGGAAGGGGAAGAGCCGTCGAATTGGCTATGGCCGTTGCAAAAGAGTGCGTTTGTAATATTATAGGCACCAAGTTTGCCAAGGCTTGAAGGATGAACTTGGCGAACATGCAAGCTGTCTAATGTGTTTTCAATAACTAGTTTCCAGTTGGCATTGACGTAAAATTCTTCTCTAGAGAGAAGACTACCGATTGACGATGTCAGGGTAGAGAGTGGGCCCACTGAATCTGATAAGTAATCCTCCAATTCTGGAAGGCCCTCCTTGTCCAAGGCAATAAAGACTAGATTGCAGAAATCACGAACTTTATAAGCTTGTAACTTTAATGAGGAGAGCTCTTCCACTGAATAAGACTGTTCTTTCTGTGATTCCGGAATGGTAGGGAGACCTGAACTTGAAAAAGACCAGCCATGATAGGGACAGACAAGGGGTCGTTTGCCGAAGGCTTTATTCTGCAGAATACTATAACGATGCGTGCAAATATTGGAAAAGGCATGCAGGTTCCCTTTAATGTTCTGAACTACTACTTGGGTGGCGAATGCGGGGACCACGGCAAAACTGTTTTCTTCGGAGAGGTCATAAAGCGTGGCAACATATATCCATGACCTTGAGTCTACAAACTGAGCCTCATCCTTAAAAGTCGCTGTAGAAACATAATCAGACAGTTTCATGCGTCGGGGTCGTTGGTGACAATCTGATGACATCATATCAGAAATGAATGGATCCCCCATAAGTGGTTTTTGTCCGATGGCTCTGTTGCCTTCTGCGGAGCCTCCTGGAGCAGAGAGTGGGAGACTGCTTCCCGGATCCCGCTTGCTTAGCTCCGTTCATTGGTTTTACAAGCTGGAGCTGTCCGAACTGCAGAGACAAAACATTCATGTAGCAGGCCAACGGAAACTTCTTAGCCAAAACCACATCACAATGACGTGATGGCCCTGCATAGGATGTTCTATGTCTCAGAGCGGTTAAACTGCTGAGCGGTTGCTGGTTACTGCAGCAGTTGGCTGACTTCCTGTTGACGTAGTAGGCCATCAAATTGACGCTTTGCAACAGAATCTGCAGCCAGTACTGATGAAAGTACAGGATTCTTTCGTGGCAACCGTGCACGAGCTTAGCCATGGCCTCGACATCACCAAGGAGCCTGTTGCGCATAGATCAGTGCCGGCCATCTCCACAGACGCCTGCAGATCTGCCCAGATCCTTGTGACTGCAATGGTTCTCGGCGGGAGGATGTGGCATGGTCAAGCCCAATACCTTCCGCCCATGGCTGCCGGAACAGACGAGCCTGCTGCCGCCATCTCCTAGCGAATTGCTCTCGGATGATCACCAGGTATGTTTCATGCGCGATCTGGTGGATGAGCTGGATCTCTCCACGGTCTTGATCCCTGCTCAAAGCAAGGATCCCCGCGGGGAGAAGGGGTTCGACCCCAGGATGATGACGTTAGCCGCAACCTCGACGCGCTGAGCGACCCGTTCGTTCAGATCCCTAGGCCATGTGGCGTTGGATGGCACCAAAGTGCAGGCCAACGCCTCGAAGCACAAGTCCATGAGCCATGAATCGGGACGCGGCCAAAGGATGCGGCGGCTCCACACATCCATCACCATGAAGAGGTAGAAGAGGTGCCCCTTCACAGGGCCTGGCAGGACAGGGCCGACTGAAAGCCAGGCACAAGGGGGGGTGGTGCGACCACGCTGGTGCCTGACTTTCAGTCGGCCCTGCGGCTACGCCGGCACTGGGCACTCAGCTATTACATCTATTGAGGGGACGACACTCCATGGCATCTCTTTAACAGGCAGTCAGTGCGTGACGATGATTCTTCGTTATTCCCGCAAACAAACCATCTATATTGTTACAGTCTAGGAACGCAACCGTAAACTACTAATTGCAGCCCCTTGACATCGATGTTGAACTAAACTATGATTAAAAGTTAAATGTCTTGGGAGTCTTGGCGCACTATACGCTTCATCCTCAGCTCGAAAAAGCCCTTCGAGGTTGGAGGCGGGACGGATGCGCAGGTCAACTACGATTTTCATTAGACCTTAACCACTCATCCGAAAATTTTACTCTTCCTGAAAAAGAGTCTTACCTTATCCTATTAATATCACGACATTCAGATCCAGAGCAGATCTCTGCTGACTTCTTCAAAAGATTCAATGAATCGATTGAGCTTGACGATCTTCTGGCATTTATTCAGCTTCTTAAAGGCAAATCATGGCTTTCTGCAAGCAGCAGTTCTCCGCCAACCAAGCTGCAAAGAGACACCACTCCTGAATCATCTGAGCCGTTAACTGCTTTACCTCCGGGCGGTCGACAAACATTGGGACTATATAACTTTATACTTAGAACGGCATCCCTTCTCTCACCGTTTGTTCCGCTATTTCGCAGACGTTGGAGGCTAAGTCTTGTTATAGTAATCATACTCTTTATCTTCTCTGTTTCGATTGCTTTCCGCCAGTTTAATGAGTTTATCTTCGCCAGCGGTAGCCTTAAATACTCCTTCAGCACCGCGATACTATATGTAATGAATCTATTGATCGTCAACTTATTAGCAAAGTCAATTCAAGTTGCTACGGTTAAGTACTTCGGTTGTTTGCCTCTAGTTTATGATTTAGGTCTTGTTCTAGAACTTGGATTTGCTCCCAGATTCTGGTTTAATAAGAAATTTATCCTGCTCCATCTTAACCATGCTGAACGTCTTGCCGCCTACCTCTCCCCAATTCTTCTAAAGATATCTCTTTTTTCGACACTATTGCTTTTTTGGAGCTTCAATTATGGGCAGTTTAGTCTAATTGACAACTTTCTTGCTCAGTTTGCATTTACAGTGTTGATCTCGTTGTTGATTAACATATATCCCTTCTTTCCCTTTGACGGATACTACTCATTCGTTACATTCTTTAACTTACCCGTCAATCTCATTCCCTCTGGGTATAAGGCGATATCATTCATCCTTCTCAACCGGCGTCTTCCGCGTCACTTCTCACTTCAAAAATACCATATTTTTATGATTGTGGGCCTTGTATCCTCAATTTCAATTGCAGGCTTGGCTGTCATTCTGCTTTATAAGTTTACTTCTGAACTTCAGGGACTTTTGCCTAATATTTTCGGGTTAGCCTCAACTGGCGTGATTTTTTTGTTCTTATTTTCACGTTTTATACATTGGTTTTTCAACCGACATGGATCATCTCCTTCACCCATCCCCTCGTTAAAGCCTATTTCTGATCACAGACTATTTTTTACTCTTGAAGGAATGCACAATTATCTTTTTACGAAATCCCCGCTTAATTCAATCTATAAGCGTGTTTATCTGTCTACTAAGACCTTCCGTTCTTCAGCCTTGTGGCGTCCACGTATTATAATTCTTGCTATTGCTTTACTTTTCCCATACAGGATCAATCCTGGTGGCCAGGTTTCCATCGAGACGCCCTCGAAGCAGAACATTGTTACTCCAATTAATGGAACGATAGCTTCAGTCTATCAAGCTGGCGGATCGGAACAAATCGTTCGGAAGGGCAATCCAATAGCTACAATTCAATCTGATGAACTCAATCTAAGCTCGAGTGAAGCTCGTAACTCAAAAAAGTCTCTTGAAAAAACGTTAGAGATTAATAAACGGGAACTCAATGACTTGCTTAATAATCCCAGCAAAGATGAAGTTGAAGTTCAGAATAGTGCTATTCGAATGGCTGAATCACAGGTTTCAGCAGCTCAGATTGACGCCGCTACGCAACTATCAAACCTTCAATATGCGAAACGGGATTTAGCTCGTATTAAGCCCGTGTATGAAGCCGGAGCTTACCCCGTCAGTGATTATGATTTAGCTGTCACAAAAGTCGAGAACGCGCGTTCCGAGCATCAAAAAGCACTTCAAGATATTATTACTGCAAAAGCATCTCTAAATCGAGAGAAGGACCGTCTCAATGATTTAATGACAAAAACAGATCCCGAACAGATCGAAGCTGCTCGTCAGGCTGTTTTAAAGGTTCAAGCTGAGTTATTATCTGCTGACGAATCAGTCAAATACTTTCAAGATCAACTTGAAAGCGCTCGAATTCTCATGCCTTTTGATGGATTTATTGTCACACCGCGTCTTAACGACTTCGTTGGAACTTTCTTCCAAAAAGGGTCGGTATTTGCGGTTGCTGAGGTTTCATTGCACACTCAGGCTTATCTTTCACTGCCAGAGTGGAACATCGGTGAAGTAAAACTGGGCGATCCTGTTACTATTCGCCTTAGTGCTTATCCCGGTACTGATTTTACTGGCACCATTAAGTCTCTTCAACCTAACGTGGATAAAGCAGATTCGGCATCTTTGCAACCATCGACTAATCAGCTGCCAATACTTATTGAAATTGATTCTTCCTCAGAGCGTTTTAAAGGTGGTATGACAGGCTATGCTAAAGTAAGCGGACCAGTGGTTCCATTGGCGTACGCTTTTCTCCGTCCTGTGATACGTTTTGTATACGTGGAGCTTTGGTCATGGCTGCCTTAGTTGTTTCCAGTGAAATGCTAATTACCCTTGATAGTTTAACATGTGTCCATCTCTGCAGATCTCAATGGATTTAGAACAAGCTTTAAAGCGTATCCGCGAGTTAGAGGAGAAGAATACTCTCCTTCAAGAAAACGTTGCTGAGATGAAGGCTCACGGTAGCAACGCTTCCCAAGTCTCGGGTTTAATAGGAAATATTTCTGACTTTCTCGACCATCTTATGAGTGAGTATCCAGCTAAGGATACTAATATCGACCTCTTAAACTCTTCCTCTCGAGACGAGGTTGAAGCTTTGTCAAAGGAGGTGAAATATCGCTTGGCTTGGTTGAATGCACTCAGGGATGAGACAATTAGGGAAGCTCAAATGCTTGAGAGACATATTTCTCTCAAGTATGGCGAGTAGACATTTATCCCGCTATGTCTGTTGATTCTCTCTTCCCTTCTCTGGGTCTCTCTGGCCATCAGTTTCAAAAGCTGTCAGTCAATGGCTTTGGAGATGGGCATAATAGTCATGCCCATTCCATGGCCCTTTTTAAAAATAAAATATTTGTTGGCACCACCCGTGCACTTCTTCCGGCATTAAGTCTGCATCGTAATTCTGATGCATGGGATTACCTTAATATCTGGCCCGTAGAGCGCCCTAAGTCTATTGATGAACTATATCAAATTGACCGACGAGCTCAGATCTGGAGTTTTGATTTATATACTAGGAGCTGGAATCATGTATTCACCTCACCGCTCGTCAGTACTAGTGACTTTTCAGATGTTCCGCGGGAGTTTGGATATCGCTCAATGTGTGTATTTAAGGGTAAGGCCGATCTTGAACCCTGTCTTTATGTTGCAACTACGGCGCCTGGACGGAGCCCTGGTGCTCTTATTCTACGTTCTTCTGATGGTCAATCGTTTGATCAGGTCTCTGATTATGGAATTTTAGATCTTCCAATCACAAGTATTCGTTCTTTGATTCCTTTTAACAATAATATTTACACATCGCCATCTGGGAGCCGCTCTTCTAAGCATAATATTTCAGATTTTCCTATCGTCTATGAATCCGATGATCCATCCTCAGGTCGTTGGCGGCCTGTAAGTGAACCAGGTTTTGGGAATAGTTCGAATGACGCTATTTTCACCCTTTGCCCATTCAACGGTTTTCTTTACGGAGGAACACTTAATAATTCTGGTTATGAGGTGTGGAAGACTGATTGTCAAGGCAGGCCTCCATATAAATGGACTAGAGTTATTTCTTTTGGTGCGAATCGCGGTAAGCTAAATCAGGGAGTTATAAGCATGTGTGAATTCAAGGATCATCTATACATTGGTTCAGCCATTCAAAACGGTGGTTATGATGTTTATAATGATATTGGTCCAGCTGCATCAGAGCTGATTCGGATTGACTCCAATGATAAGTGGGAGGTAATCATTGGGCAGCATCGACTTTCAGGGGGCCATTTCAGCCCACCATTAGCAGGCTTGTCACCCGGTTGTGGCAACCTGTTTAATGGTTACTTCTGGCATCTTTCTGTTCATGATGGCTGGCTTTATCTGGGGACTTGTAATTGCTGCATCATGCTTTCTTTTGCAAATCTAAACAGGCTTCCACCTCGTGGAGCTCGTTTGGCCAACCAGATTGGTATCGATCAACTTATTTCTAATCAAGCTGGATTTGAACTCTGGCGTAGTTTTGATGGGGTTAACTGGCTTCCAGTTGATCGACACGGCTTTGGCAATCCTTACAATATTGGCATTCGTAATATGATTTCAGTGAATGGCTCTCTTTATGTCGGCACAGCAAATCCGTACGGCCCAAAGATAGCTTCATATAATAACTTTTGCAATGAATACGAATATGTAGAGAACCCTCAAGGCGGACTTGAAGTCTGGGAAGGCTCTTTGTCCAATTCCTAGCTATATCGCATAAGTCTATACACCTTTTATTTCAACCATGATACTTTGGGTCTACGTTTTTGGTTGCTGGAGTGATTTCTATTTTCGCTTCCACTGTGCTGAACTGTGCGCGCTAGGAACCTGTTGCACATAGACAGTAATGAGAGAAATGACCCGACTCACTGAACGCCAGCGCCAAATTTGGTATCAGGCAGGTCTCGCCTTCGCCCATGCTTCAGGACAGCCAAAAGCCCGAGATTCATTGCAGTACAACTGATTTGACCGAACCACCGCCCCAAAATCGATTCACGTCTTTCTCAGTTCGATTCGGGATTAAATCTCTTCGGACGCGGAAGAGTCCCCATTGTCTGCTGGGTGATCTAAGTGCAACAGGCTCCTAGATCAACTCTTCTGACCCTCGGGCGCCACCCCGAGTGAACCCAAAGGGTTTTCCATGCATTCGTTTCCACCGACATCTCCAGATGCTCGCTGGTGAGGCAACGCGCATCGTCTTGGTTCTTTCTGAGCGACAACAGAGCAAGACGCTCCATGCACCAATCCCGGAGGTTGGTCAGTTGCAGGATGCGATCCAAGGTATCGGAGTCTTCGGTGGATTCATGCCTTGATTCATCCATAGTAAATGTGCTGCTGAAGTCCACTTATCTTGCTGAACTGAACAGGCGAGTGATAACAAGAAGCGACAGTCAGGCGTAGCATAAAGAACATCTTTGCAAGGAATCCAGCCGCCCAGCCTACGGATCGGCTGACCCATACGTCCTCTGATTCCAGTGGGCGAACCATTGAGAAGACCCTTCCCTTCGGGGCCAGTCACGGAGCAATCAAGGCATTGGGTAGCAACTCTCACATGCCAAGGTTCGATCAACGCAGCGAGCCCCTATTGATTGGCGTGATAACTCATCAATTTCCTTGATGAATCACAAGTGATCATCCCCTATCAAGGTGGTGCCATCTGCAGGCACACTGAGCTGCCGGATGAATGGGCCAGGCTCTGATCCCAGCACCGCGCCATTCTCTCCACTGCACGCCTGGCCGATTTCGTCCATCGTGATGGTCTGATCCAGTCGTCTCCTGCGTGGTCAACGTCCCGCCGAGCCCCTTACCGCCCCCTGTGGCCGCCCAGTCCTGGGTGATGCCCTGCTCCGCCCCCAGCAGTTGGGAGCTGGTGGCGGACATCCAGCTGCCCCGTGAAGGCAGCGACGGCCAACCCCTCGGCGGCTTTTCAGCCGCTGCTCTCGACCCAGGCGGACAGACGCTGTGGCTGCTCAGTGATTCGCCGGTCCCCTTTCTGATTCCGATTCACGGCGTGGGCAGGCTGGGCTCAGCCGATGCGCCGGCGCCGCTCCTCGGCCGTCGCCTGCGGTTCACCACCGCCAGCGGCCAGCCGTTCGAGCACCCCCTCGATGGGGAGGGACTGGTGCTGCGAGGCGAGGATCTCTGGGTCGCCAGCGAAGGACGCCGCACGGCGGAGCAACCGGCCCAGTTGCTGCGCTTCGATCGCCGCAGCGGACGGCTGCGCCAGGCCCTGGAGCTGCCCGAAGACTGGCGCCCCGCCCCGGGTCGCGGACTGGATGGGAACCAGGGCCCGGAATCGCTCACTCTGCTGCCACCCCTGTTCAAAGAGCTGTTGCTGGCGGCGGAGCGCCCCTTGCTGCAGGACCCGCCTGGCCAGGTGCGCCTGCTCGGCTTCGGCCAAGGTCCCGCCCCAGGTCCCGGCCCCGGTCCCGGCCAGCCGCTGTTTCGAGCGCTCGGGGCCTTTGAGCTTCCCCTTGCCGGCGCCAGATGGGGCCTCACCGACCTGCTGGCCTTCAGCGGACAGACTGGCCCGGCTGGCTTTCCAGCGGGTCTGCTGGGGCTGATCCGCGGCTACGAGGCCCCGACACGCTGGTGGAACCGTCTGGTGTTGCTGCCCACGCCAGACCCGGCCGTTCCACCGCTGCGGCCGCTGCAGGACTGGGACCTGCAGGCGGCTGGCCTGACTCCGGAGAATTGGGAAGGTCTCGCCCCTGGCCCGCCCCTGTCGGATGGACGACCGACACTGCTGCTGGTCAGCGATGACAATTTCAATCCACTGCAGACCAGCCGTCTGGCCCGCATCACCCCCCACTGCCCTGCGCCCCGATGACCCTCCAGCGCCGCCAGTTCCTGGCCCTGCTCGGCTTGAGCGGCGGAGCCCTGGCGGCACCAGGTCTGGCGGCATCGGCATCAGCCAGCGCGTCAGCCACGGCGCCCCGCCCCGCCGCAGGCTTGCCCTTCGAGCCGGTTCTGGCGCCCCTGCCCCTGGCCACCGATGGCCTGGCGGCCGATGAGCAGCGCCGCCGCTACGGCCGCTATCTCCTGCAGGATCGGCTGGTGGTGCCGGAGGGCTTCCGCGCCGACCTGCTGCTGGCCTGGGGGGATCCCCTCGGTGACAGCCGGGTGGGCTACAACAACGACTTCCTGGCCCTCACACCCCAGGGGCCGGATCGGGCCCTGCTGACGATCAACTTCGAGTACATCAGCGAGCGTCCCTGGCTGGCGGGGTTTGCCGAAGTGGTGGGCCAGCCCCTGCCCTGGTCTGAGCTGTTGGAGGCCCTCAGCTCGCGGGGTGGACGGATCGACTGCACGGCCCTGGCGGCGACGGACCCGCTCTGGCCCCTGCTGCGGGGCGTGGCGGACCAGGCGATGACCGACCTGGGCATCGGCGTGGCCAGCCTGGCGGCGGCTCCGGGCGGAGGCTGGCTGCGCCAGCCCGGACCGCTTGATCGCCGCATCACCGGGCTGAGCGGCCTCAGCCGGCCGGAGCAGCGCCTCAAGGTGAGCGGCCCCGCCGCGGCCGTCTTCCGGCGCCGCCAGCGGCTCGGCTACGACGACGGTCTTGCCGACCGGGTGATCGGCACCTTCGCGAACTGCGCCGGCGGCACCACCCCCTGGGGCACGGTGCTGAGCGCCGAGGAGAACTTCCAGAGTTACGTGTGCGAACCGGTGTTTGCCGATGGCAGCTCCCTGCACCCACGGGAGCGGCCCCTGGTCTGCCGCCAGGGCGACCTGGATGGCCTGGGCAACGTGTACGGGCTGGCCGGCAACAAGTACGGCTGGATGGTGGAGATCGATCCTGCCGATCGCGACGATCCGGGCACCAAGCACACTGCCCTCGGCCGTTTCCGCCACGAAGCGGTGGCCGTGCGGGCGGTGGAGAAGGAGCCGCTGGTGGTGTACTCCGGTTGCGATCGCCGCGGCGGCCACCTCTACCGCTTCGTGAGCTCTGGCCTGGTGAGGAATCGACTCGACAAGGGCAATTCCGCCCTGTTCAGCCAGGGGCGGCTGGAGGCGGCCCGCTTCAACGCCGACGGCAGCGGCCGTTGGATTCCGCTGCTGCCCTCCACGCCACTGGATCCCTTCCTGCCGTCCGGCTTCGGCGCTGCCGGCCTGTCGGTGCCTGTGATGCTGCCCAACCCCGACCGGCGTCAGGCTGGGGGGTCA
>Ga0247840_10005135_pt1 | contig 19977 bp, 17 predicted proteins | sample LaCruzMarch2015__FD_192404 | JGI IMG/M metagenome (GOLD analysis project Ga0247840, IMG submission 192404) | Freshwater microbial communities from meromictic Lake La Cruz, Castile-La Mancha, Spain - LaCruzMarch2015_17m | ecosystem: Environmental > Aquatic > Freshwater > Lake | place: Spain... | reverse complement strand
TGAGGCCGACGACTTCGAATCCGCGGCCGACGCCTGCGACGTGTTGTTCCAAGCCGAACAACCCGCATCGATCTGCGCTTTGGGTCAGGGCATCTGGCTGGCGGTCACCTGCCCCATCGATCCGGAACTCACCATCGAGTTGCTGGCTCATGTCATCGACGAGACCCCGGACGATGCGGACGGGGCCGCGGTCGCGGCGACCACCGCCCTGTTCCTGGCGGACGTGCGTGCCGAGGGCAAACAGCGCGACGACCTGATGTTCTTCACCACGCAATTACTCGGTGCCGTGGCGCGGCGGCACAGCGGGGTGGAATCACCCGAGCAACTCGACGCCTGGATGGAACGACTGGACCTGACCCAGCCGGAGCACTTCCTGGTGCGCTTACGCAGCGTCGTCGATTGTCTGGTTCAGGGAGACTGGTGGTTCGATCGCGAAGCACTGCAAGCGCGTTTACCCTTTGGCTGAGCGCTCCTGCCTGCCCTCAACAGCGCGCCCGTCCCCCAGGATAGCAGTTGAGGAGGCATGTCATTACCCTGTCGCGAGCATCTATGTACTGGAGTCAAGACGAAACCCTCGACGCCCTGGCCGTTCCCGACACCATTGTCGACTGCCTCTTCGCCATCGATTGTCGCGCCCTGCCGGTCGATCACGCCTATGCGCTGAGCAGCGCGCTGGTCGCCGCCTGCCCCTGGATCGGCGACGAACCGGGGCTCGGCGTCCACACGGTTCACGTCGCCGGCTCCCAGAATGGGTGGGAGCGCCCGGCCCACGGCACTGAGACCCGGATCCAGTTGTCGCGCCGCACCAAACTCATTCTGCGGCTGCCCCGGGCGCGCGCGCCCGAATTACTCGACGCGCTGCCCGGAACCCGGATCGAGGTCGCCGGCTCGCCGTTGATCGTCGGCGCGGGCAAGATGCGGTCGCTGAGCACAGAGAGCGTGCTGTTCGCCCGCTATCTGGCGTCTGCCGCGGGTCCGGATGAGGAGGCCTTCATGAACAGCGCTGCCCAGGCGCTGGCACAGTTGGGGATCAGTATCCGCAAGGCGCTTTGCGGCAAGTCGAACACGCTGGAAACGCCAAACGGCGCGATCACGACCCGCAGCCTGTTGCTCGCCGGACTGAAACCTGATGAGTCGCTCCGACTGCAACAGCAGGGACTCGGGCTCCACCGCCTCATGGGATGTGGAATCTTCATCCCTCACAAAGGGATCGACGCGGTCGGCAAGACCCCCTGAAGAACTAAGGCGAGAACTCGGGCGATTTCCGTCAAATCCGGCAATCCCCGAACGCGGGGCCTCTGACGGCCCGTGACGACCTCATGAGAGACCGTGACGAACCTATCAGAATATCATAAAATTACGGGGCTTTAATTGGCGCGCCCGCTGGTGTGCGCCATGACCACCCACAGATACAGACGACGAGGAACAAGCACATGGCCATCGAGGTCAATGGCGTAAGCATCGAGACGACCGACCACGGCTACCTGGTCAACCACCTCGACTGGAACGAGGATGTCGCGCGCAAGCTCGCGGAGATCGAGGGGATCACGCTCACCGACAAACACAGGGACGTCATCAACTACCTGCGTGACGAGTACATCAACAACGGTCAGAACCAGCCGATGGAACGCGCTGTTCTCAAAGACATCGGCAAACGCTGGGGTACCAAACCCGCCAGCAAGGACCTTTATCTCCTCTTCCCCTTGGCCCCGACCAAACAGGGTACCAAGATTGCCGGTCTCCCCGAAGTGATGCGCAAAGGCGGCTACTGAGACGGTGCCGCGCGGGGCATCGCAGCGGGCCGGCCATACCTGGGGCCGGCCCGTGCCTTGGCCTGCCGAGCAACCGTCAATGCCGGCCACGCGACCACAACGACCACCGCAAGCAGCCGCCCCCCACCTCGCCCGGTTTGGGCAACGGCTGATACTCAGCACCCTGCACCGGCTGATTCGCGTCGATACGCCACCGCGCCTCGCGGTGCTGATTTTCCATCGCGTGCTGCCCACCCCGGACCTCTTCCTGGCGAGCGACCCGGACGTCCAGGCCTTCACCGCACTGATGCAGCTGATCCGTGAGCGCTTCTCGCCCCTGTCCTTGGCCGAAGGACTGCACCGACTCGCGCGCAACACCCTGCCGCCGCGCGCGGTCAGTATCACCTTCGATGACGGCTACGCCGACAACCTCAAAGTCGCTCTCCCCGTCTTACAGCGCCTGGAAATTCCCGCCACCCTGTTCATCGCCAGCGGCTACCTCGACGGCCGGTGCATGTGGAATGATCAACTCTGTCAGGCGATCCGGCGCTGCCCCGGCACCAGCGTCGATCTGACCGCCTACGGCGCCGGTATCCGGCCGCTGGGCGGACCGCGCGAGCGCGCGATGCTGGCGCAGGACCTGCTTCGTTTGTTCACCTACGAAGCATCGGAGCCGCGCGAACAAGTGGCGGCGGAACTTGCGGCCCGCTATGCACCGGACCTCACCTCACCCATGCTCACCCGCACTCAGGTCCGGGAACTTGGCGACCAGGGGATCGAAATCGGCGGTCATACCGTCACCCATCCGATCCTCGCACGGACCCCGGATCAGACGGCCTATCGGGAGATCGCCGAGAACAAAGAGGATCTCGAAGGACTGCTGGGCCGGCGCTTGCGCTTTTTCGCCTACCCCAATGGCAAGCCGGACCTGGATTTCACCGCGACGCATGCCGCCATGGCTCGCACACTCGGGTATCAGGCGGCGTTGACCACGGGGCATGGGGTCGCCGTGGCCGGCACAGACCCCATGCGCCTCCCCCGGTTCACCCCCTGGGAGCGGACGCCCACGCGCTTCGGTATCAGGCTGCTGTTGAACATGCGGCACACCGCCTAGTCAACGAGTCAAGAACAAGTTAAACACGAATATAATCGTTGTCGTCGTCGTTGTCGTAATCGTAATCGTAATCGGAGAAGCGATGCCCTGTGGTCATGCACAATGCGATGCTCATGAGGCGCCAGAGGCTCCGCAGCGCTACGATAAACTCGATTACGACAACGACAACGACAACGATCATGGTGCTAACGGCATTCCCTATCATCCTTAACCGCGCGAGCGACCGGACCCGCTGACACCGCACCGACATGCCCAACATCACACTGGTGCACGAATTGGTTCATATGGCCCTGTCGCGGTCCGCCGATCGGGACGCCCTGATCCACCGCACCGAGACCCTCACTTATCGGGCGCTGTGGCAGCTCATCGGACACTGGCGCGCCGGACTGCTCAGACTGGGACTCGAGGCCGGCGACCGGGTCGGCGTGTACTTACCCAAGGGGTTCGACACCCTGGGGGCGCTCTTCGGTACGGCCGCGGCGGGCGGCTGTTTCGTGCCGCTGAACCCGCTGATCAAGCCGTTTCAGGTCGCCCACATCCTGCACGACTGCAACGCGCGCATCCTGGTGACCTCAGTCGAGCGGGCGCGACGCCTGGTTACCGCGCTGACCCAGTGCCCTGACCTGCGGCAGGTGGTGCTGGTCGACGGCTTACCGGCTGACATCGCCGAACCCTTGCGCGCCCGCTGCGTCTGCGCCGCCGACCTCCTGAGCGACACCGGCGGCGGCTCCGCCGGGCACCGCCGCATCGACACCGACATGGCCGCCATCCTCTACACCTCAGGCAGCACCGGCGCACCCAAGGGCGTGGTGCTCTCGCACCGCAACCTGATCGCCGGGGCGCTGAGCGTTGCCGAGTATCTGGAAAACCGGCCGGAGGACCGTCTGCTCGCGGTCCTGCCATTGAGTTTCGACTATGGACTGAGCCAATTCACCACCGCTTTTGCCGCCGGTGCGGCGGTCGTCCTGATGGACTACCTGCTGCCCACTGACGTGATCCGAGCCGTCACCCACTGCGGCATCACCGGACTGGCGGCGGTGCCGCCGCTCTGGATCCAGGTCGCCGGACTCGACTGGCCGCAAGCCGCCCGGACCTCGCTGCGCTACCTCACCAACTCCGGCGGGTCGCTGCCCGCCCCCACCTTGCAGACCTTGCGCAGCCGGCTGCCGAACACCCGGATCTATCTGATGTATGGGTTGACCGAGGCCTTCCGCTCGACCTATTTGCCCCCGGATCAGGTCGATGCACGTCCCGACTCCATCGGCAAAGCCATCCCCAACGCCGAGGTCCTGGTGGTACGGGAGGACGGCAGCCGGTGCGGACCAGATGAACCCGGCGAGCTGGTGCATCGCGGCGCGCTGGTGTCCCTGGGCTACTGGAACGACCCCGCACGGACCCGCGAACGCTTCCGGCCGGCGCCGGGCCAGCCCGGTGGACTCCCCAACCCGGAACTGGCCGTCTGGTCGGGCGATCAGGTCCGCCGCGATGCGGACGGTTACCTCTATTTCATCGGCCGCCGGGACGAGCAGATCAAGACGTCCGGGTACCGCATCAGCCCCACCGAGGTCGAAGCGGTGGTCTACGGCTCGGGGCTGGTGGCCGAGGCGGCAGCCATCGGTGTCCCGCACGGGACCCTTGGCCAGGCGATCCTGGTCGTCGCCACGGCCGCGCGGGATCATGCCGGCCTCGAATCACGGGTCATCGCGCATTGCCGCGATACCCTGCCCGGCTTCATGGTGCCCCAACGGGTCCTGTTCGCGTCGGACCTGCCGCGGAATCCAAACGGCAAGATCGACCGCAGGTTCCTGGCCTCGCGTTTCGAGAATTACTTTCGCGGGGAATCTTCCTGATGGCGGACAACGGGACGGGCACAGTGCCTGACACATCAGGGCACGCCGTCGGCGCGAGCGTTCGCGACGCGCGCGGCGAACTCCTGATCGGCGGTATCCCGGTCAGCCGCCTGGCCGACCGGATGGGCGGCACGCCCTTCTACGCCTACGACCGCGCCGCGGTGAGCCGCCGCGCCGCACAGTGGCGGGCCGCCATGCCGCATCGCCTGCGCCTGCACTATGCGATCAAGGCCAATCCCATGCCGGCCCTGGTCCAGCACCTGCGCGACCTGACCGACGGCTTCGATGTGGCCTCGCTGGGCGAGTTACAGGTCGCGCTGGACACCGGCATCCCCGCCGGGCGGATCAGCTTCGCCGGCCCGGGCAAGACCGACCACGAGCTGCGCGCGGCAGTTGCGGCCGGCATCACCCTGCACCTGGAATCGGCCGGAGAGTTGGAACGGATCGCCCGCATTGGACACGCCATGGGCGTTCGTCCCGGCGTCGCCGTGCGCGTGAATCCGGATTTCGAACTGAAGTCGTCCGGCATGAAAATGAGCGGCGGGCCGAAACCGTTCGGCGTCGATGCGGAGCAGGTCCCCGATCTGCTGGCGCACCTTGGCACCCTCCCGGTCGGGTTCCGCGGCTTCCACATCTTCACCAGCTCACAGAACCTGAGCACCGCAGCGATCATCGAGGCCCATACCCGAACCCTGGCACTCGCGGAACAGTTGGCGCGGCAGGCGCCGGCGCCCGTCACCTCTCTCAACCTCGGCGGCGGACTGGGTATCCCCTACTTCCCGGGCGAGCAACCGCTCGACCTCGCACCCATCGCCGCCAATCTCGCGGGGTGCATTGCGACACTCGGCCCCGGTCTGCGCGACGCCGAACTGGTGATGGAACTGGGGCGCTATCTGGTCGGCGAGGCCGGGATCTACGTCTGTCGGGTGATCGACCGCAAGGTGTCACGCGGACGCACCTATCTGGTTACCGACGGCGGCCTGCACCAGCATCTTGCCGCCTCGGGGAATCTTGGGCAGATCATCCGCAAGAACTTCCCGGTCATCGCCGCCGCCCGCGCGTCGCCGGTCGACACCCGCGAAAAGGTCACGGTCGTCGGCCCACTGTGCACCCCGCTCGATCTCCTGGCGGACCAGATCGAACTGCCGCGCTGCGCACCCGGCGACCTGATCGCCATCCTGCAATCCGGGGCCTACGGCTACTCGGCCAGTCCCCTGGGCTTTTTATCGCACCCGCCGCCCGGACAGGCACTGGTCGGCTGAGTCAAGACGATGTCCGAGCACACCGTGGCAGTCCCACGCAGACCGGCGGTTTCCGTCGTGATTCCCACGTACAACAGCGCACGCTATATCACCGAGACGATCGGCAGCGTGCTGAATCAAACCTTCGGCGACCTGGAACTGATCGTGGTGGACGACGGGTCCACGGACGACACCCCCGCCGTGGTCACGGCCTGCGGTCCACCGGTGCGACTGGTCAGCCAGGCCAACGCCGGCGTCTGCGCGGCCCGCAATCGCGGCATCCGGGAAGCCGCCGGGCGCTATCTGTGTCTGCTGGACCATGACGATTACTGGTTTGGGGACAAACTGCAGCGGCAGGTGAAGGCAATGCAGGAACACCCCGACTGCGGTGTCATTTACAGCCCGTACATCCCGTGGGCGTCGGATGCCGCCGGCCGCTTTCCGACACCCGACAGCTTCGATCTTGCGGCCTATGGTGATGGGATCGACGCCGCGTTCTCCGGTTGGATCTACCATCAGTTCCTGCTCGATTGCTGCATGCTGACCAGCACGTCCATGTTCCGCCGGGAGGTCTTCGACCACTGTGGCGGCTTCGATGAGGCGCTGCCCTACGGCGAGGACTGGGATCTGTGGTTGCGGATTTCGCGTGATTTCACCTTTGTCAAATTGCGACGACCTGACACGCTGTACCGCCAGCATCCCCAACAGGGCAACCGCATGGTGCGCCCGCACGATTACCGGACATTGCTGTTGCGGCGGGCGATGCGCACCTGGGGCTTGTGCGGTCCGGATGCTCGCTGCGTACCGCGGGGGAAATTCCTCGGCCAGCTCGCCGAGTACCAGTCGGCCTATGCCTTGGGACAACTGCGCGCGGGCCACCGTGGTGCAGGACTGGCGGCCCTGGCCAGGGCCTGGGTAACACGCCCGCGCAAGGTCAAACTGCTGGCCTATCTGGCAGCCGCCCTCGTGGGGTGGCGGCCTAGGTAGGCGACCCCTCACCAAAAAGCTAAACAAGTCTTGAGGAGCGCCGTTGGCGGCTCGGTCGTTGTCGTAATCGAGGAATAGACAGCGGGCTGCTCGTGCGCGAATTGACTTGCTTCTCCGATTACGACAACGACAACGATTGAATTTGTGGTTTAACGTCGTTCCGACTGGTTACCAGTGGTCGTCGGCAGACGGGGACCTCGACGGCCGTGTTGCGACCGTCGGGAATGAGCGCTCTGGGGAGCACTCTGCGCAATGACCGGCCCGGCGGCGACGCTCGCGACCCGCCGCAGGCGTTGGATCACCGCCTCTAATCCATTGCGGCGCGTCAGGCTCAGATGCCCCGCGAGCCCGAGCCGATCGATGAAGGCCGGGGTATCGAACGCCAGGATCGCCGCCGCGTGCTGCCCGGAAAACAACTGCCGCAGCAATGCGATCAGCCCGCGGACGAGTTCCGCGTCACTATCCGCCAGAAATTCAATGATGTCGGTCGTGCCTGGCCTGATCCGCGGGGCCAAAAACACCAGACTTTGGCAGCCGGGGACGAAGTTCTCCTTTGTTTTGAGTGCAGGCGGCATCGGCGGCAACCCATGTCCCAGGTCAATGATCTGCTGATACCGCATCGGCCAATCCGGCAAATCGTCGAAGAGGTCCAGGATGTCCTGCGCCGCCGCCGCGGGCGAAGCGGCCGTCGCGGCTGGATACATACACGTGAGTGCCGACGCGACGGCGGGCTTGGCGTCCTGGCCGGTCATCGCGATCGGTCCGGCGGTTGCAGGTCGCGCCTGCCGGACCTGGTCGACGATTTCCGCGAGTGCATCCGCCAATCGGTCGACCTCCTGCGCCGTGTTGTAGACGCCGAAGGACGCACGGGCGGTTCCCGCCACACCCAAACGCTCCATGAGCGGCTGACAGCAATGATGACCGGTGCGGATGCAGATCCCTTGCAGGTCGAGTCGGGTCCCGATATCCAGGGTCGCGAGCGGGGGGTCGGTGACGACCCAGGACAGCACGCCGGTCTTGCTCGGCGCGGTACCCTTGATCTCCAATCCGGGGATCGCCGACAGCCGGTCTGTGGCCTGACGCAGCAACCGGTGTTCATGGGCAGCGACCCGCTCCAAACCGACCTCCGACAGCCAGTCGATTGCCGCCGCCAAGCCAACGGCGCCGGCTATATGCGGCGTACCGGCTTCAAACCGATTGGGAATGTCGGCGTAGGTGGTATTCTCGAAACGCACGCGCTCGATCATGTCGCCGCCGCCCTGATAGGGCGGCATCGCGGCAAGCAACCGGCGCTTGCCGTACAGGACGCCGATACCGGTCGGACCGTAAAGCTTGTGCCCTGAAAATGCGTAGAAATCGGCGTCCAGCGCCTGGACGTCGGTCCGCCCATGGGCCACCCATTGGGCACCGTCGATCAGTACCAGCGCACCCGCGGCATGCGCGTCGGCGATCATCTCCCGGACCGGGTTGCGGGTACCCAGGGCATTCGACACCGCGGTCACCGCGACCAATCGGGTACGGGACGACAGCAACGCCCGATACTGGTCCAGCCGCAGCGCACCGTTGTCCTCAATCGGGATGACCTTGATCAGCGCGCCGGTGGATTGCGCCACCAGTTGCCAGGGTACAATATTGGAGTGGTGCTCCAGCTCCGAGAGGATGATCTCGTCACCGGCGCGCAGGTTGGCGCGGCCCCAGGCCGCCGCGACCAGGTTGATGGACTCGGTGGTTCCACGGGTAAAGATGCACTCGGCGGGTTCTGCGGCCCCGATGAAGCGGGCGACCCGTGCGCGCGCCGACTCGTACAGCCCCGTAGCCGACTGCGAGAGGTGATAGGCGCCGCGATGGATGTTGGCGTTCCGGCTTGTGTAAAACTCGCCAATGGCGTCGATGACCCGCGCCGGCTTTTGGGTACTGGCCGCGCTGTCCAGGTAGACCAGCGGCTGACCATGGGCCAGGGTCTTCAGGAGCGGAAACTGGTCGCGTACCGCGAGCAATGCAGACGCGGGGTCGGCCATGGCCGGGGACAGAGTGGCTGGTTTCATGAAGGAAACAGTGCGTACCGGCAAGCCAAAGATCAACCTGAGAGTTTTCATGGATCGCTGCTCCGATGACGTCCAGGCTGCGAGCGGGCAAGTGCCGCGCCCAACCGGGGGCGGTTTGCGATGCGCGTCCTGACGCGCACGCAGTTACTGCGCTACGTCCAGGACAAGCACGCGCTTTTCGATGCCGCGGCCGCCCGCGGTAATCCTTTCGCATGCAGCGCCTGGGTACTCAACTTCATCGCACAGGTTGCCGCGGACGACTGGCATTATTATGTCGCCGAAGACCCGTCGCAGGATGAGGGTTGTCTGGTTCTCTACAGTGAGCGCAGATCCCCCCATCGGCGTTTTGCGCTCACCAACTATTACGCATCCTTGTATACCCCGCTGCTCGGCGCCGCTGTCGACCGCGAAGCGTCACTGACCGCCATCGCCGCCGATCTGACACGCTCACGGCCCGCCTGTGCCGCGATCGATCTCGCGCCACTCGCTCCCGAGGATGACGATACCACGGCGCTGCAGCGCGCCTTCGTGTCACAAGGCTGGTATGTCAAACGCTATTTTCGCTTTGGGAATTGGCACCTGCCCTGTGCCGATCTGTCATTCGCCGATTACATGCGTGCACGGGAATCACGCGTGCGCCATACCTGGTCTCGCAAGGTCAAAAAATTCAGCAAGCCCGATGGCTTGGCGCGGATTCGCATCGTGACGGCGCCGGACGAGATCGAGGCGGCCATGGATGCCTACGAGCAAGTTTATGCACAAAGCTGGAAACCCCCCGAGCCTTACCCCGAGTTCATCCGCCATTGGGCCCGAGTCTGTGCGGAAAATGGATGGTTGCGTCTCGGTCTGGCATCGGTGGCTGATGTACCGATCGCCGCACAGTTCTGGTTCACCATGCAGCGTCGGGCCTATATCTTCAAACTCGCTTACGCCCAGGACTATGCGCACTGGTCGGCAGGAACTGTACTGACGGCCCAACTGATCGAACATAGCCTTGAGCAGGACCGGGTCACCGCGATCGACTACCTGAGCGGCGACGATCCCTATAAGCAGGCCTGGATGTCCAGGCGCCGAGAACGGATCGGGCTGATTGCCTGCAACCTGGGCAATCCGCGTGGAGCGCTGATCGCGGCCTATGAATATGCCGGTGCCCTGCGCCGGCGTTGGCGGCACCCGGGCGTCGATCCGACAGCCGCGCCTGACCTGGTGTAGAATCCGGCGCGGCCCGCCAACGGCTTGCTCACCAAGATTCAGACGCACAGGTTTACATGAGAGCCGCACCCGCTATGCTTGCTGTTTCAGACACCATTGGGGTGCTGCGGGACGTCCTGCGGCTCGGCGCGCGCGCTGACGATTTCACCGCGGCCACGCCGCTGCTCGGCAGCATCCCGGAACTCGACTCGATGGCCGTGGTCGACCTGCTCACCGCGCTCGAAGATCGCTTCGCGGTGCGCGTGGACGATGACGCGATCACCGCCGAAACCTTCGAGACGGTCGGTTCCCTGCATGCCTGGGTACTCGCCAGGCTCGCGCTCTGACCGCGGCTGGTGCTGCGCGCGCGCTTCCTGGCAGGCCCCCGCGGGCGGTTATTCAGTGTCGGCGTGCAGCCACCGGAGCAGCCGGGGCCGCACCACTGGGTGCTGGTGATACCGCCGCTGCTGGACGAACTCAATCAGTCACGTCGCACATTGCATCTGCTGGGCCACGCCCTGGCCGCGCGTGGGATCGGCTGTCTGCTGCCGGACCTCTACGGCACCGGAGACAGTGAGGGTGAGATCGGCGATGCGACCTGGGACACCTGGATCGCGGACCTGAACTGCGTCCACGTCTGGCTGCTCGGGCAGGGTGCCGTGCGGGTCGACCTCCTCGCCCTGCGCGGCGGTGCACTGCTCATGCGGGACTGGCTCGCCGCGGCGCCAATCCGCGTGCCCCACCTGATCCTTTGGCAACCCATCATCAGCGGCGCCCAACTAGTCCAACAATTGCTGCGCCTGCGCCTCGCCGCCGGGCTTGTTCACGGCAGCCGTGCCACGGCCGCTGCCCTGCGCGAGCGCATGGCCCTGGACGGCTGGATCGAGATTGCCGGCTATCGCTTATCCGCGGCGCTCCTGACGCGCATCGAGGGGACCTCGCTTACACCGCCGGACGCCGACCAGGTGGGCATGGTCGACTGGTTTGCGCTCGTCACCACTGATCAGGCCCTAGCGCCCGCGGTCCAGCGCTGCACCCGCGCCTGGTCCGAGGCCGGCCTGCCACTCGGCGTGCAGCCGATTATCGGGGAGACTTTCTGGGCCACCCCGGAGATCGTCGAAGCGGTTACGCTCATCGCGTCGACTGTCAGCCGCCTGGAGCAGGTGCGCGATGCGGTTGGCTGAACCCGAGTCGCCGCTCCTCTTCGACTGCGTTGGCGCGCAACTGCTGGGCATCCTTCATCACGGCGCGGCTGATGCGCGGCGCGCGGTCCTGGTGGTGGTCGGCGGCCCTCAGTACCGGGTCGGCAGCCACCGCCAGTTCGTGCTGCTCGCCCGGCGGCTCGCCGCCGTCGGCATCCCCACCCTGCGCTTCGACACGCGCGGCATGGGTGACAGCGACGGGGAGACCCGCACCTTCGAAGACATCCGCGACGATATCGCCGCCGCCATCGAACGGCTCTTCGGCGCAGTTCCCGGACTCCAACAAGTGGTCCTCTGGGGGCTCTGCGATGCGGCGACTGCCGTCTCCTTCTATGCACCGCAGGACCCACGGGTCGCCGGTCTGGTCCTGCTGAACCCCTGGGTGCACACCGCCGCGGGCGAGGCGCACGCCTACCTCAGACACTATTACCCAGGTCGCGTGTTAAGCCGCGATTTCTGGTGCAAGCTGTGTTCCGGCAAGGTCGATCTACGCGATGCGCTCCGCGGCTTGCGCCGGTTCCAGGCGTCCGCCAGGACGCCCGATCGACCGACCGAAATCGCTGGCGCTGCCGCACCCTTGCCGGAGCGGATGCTGCGCAGCCTGCGCCGGTTCGACGGCCGGGTGCTGCTGATTCTGAGCGGCAAGGATCTGACCGCGCGTGAATTCGCGGGGCTGCTGACGACCGAGCCCGCCTGGTCCAACTGGTGCGCGGGCCCGGCCGTCGAGCGGCGCGACCTGCCCGACGCCGACCACACCTTCGCGTCGGATCTGTGGCGCGGACAGGTCGAACAGTGGACACTCACCTGGCTGCGGTCTTGGTGAATTCCGGCCCGCGCCCGCCGACCAGGCCCCGACTGCTGGTCTTCAGCTCGTTGTTTCCCCATGCAGCCCAGCCGGGCAGCGGGCTCTTCGTGCGCGAACGGATGTTCCGCGTCGGCCGGATCCTGCCGCTCTGGGTCGTCTCGCCGCGCCCGGCCTCACCGCTGGACTCCCTGGTGCGCTGTCGCCACCCCCACTATCGCCCCCCGGCCCCAGACACTGAAATCCAAGCCGGATTCACTGTCCGGTTCCCGCGCTTCCCGTCACTCCCCATCCTGGGGCGCGGGGCCGACGGGATCATGATGGCCCTCGGCGCCCTGCCGCTGCTCTACCGGCGGCGGGAGACCTTCGACGTCATCGACGCCCATTTCGGCTATCCGGACGGCTATGCCGCGACCCGGCTCGGCCGCTGGCTCGGCAAACCGGTCACGGTCACGCTGCGCGGTACTGAGGTTCCGCATGCCCGCGACCCCACGAAACGGCAGCGCCTGATCCGCACCTGCACGGATGCCGCGCACCTGTTCGCCGTGTCGGGATCACTGGCACGCCTGGCCGCCGAGTTGGGCGCCGCCGCCGAGAAGATCCAAGTGGTAGGCAATGGCGTGGACCCGGAGCGCTTCCGTCCGCTGGAGCGCGCCGCCATGCGGGCCCGGTTCGGCCTCCCGGTCGACGCTCAGGTGTTGATCTCGGTCGGCGGGCTGGTGGAGCGCAAGGGATTCCACCGCGTGATCGAAGTTCTGCCGGAGTTGGTCCGGGACCATCCGCGTCTGCACTATCTGATCGTCGGCGGCGCCGGCGCCGAGGGTGACTTTGCCGCCACCCTGCATGAGCGTGTCGCGACCCGGAACCTTGGCGCACGCGTGCATTTCCTCGGCCACCTGCCGCCCGAGCGACTCGCCGAGCCGCTATCCGCCGCAGATGTGTTCGTGCTGGCCAGCAGTAACGAGGGCTGGGCCAACTGCTTTCTGGAAGCTATGGCCTGCGGCCTGCCGGTCGTGACCACGGACGTGGGAGGCAATCGCGAGGTGGTCAGTGACGCGATCCTGGGGACCATCGTCCCGTTCGGTGACCCGCGCGCCCTCGCCGACGCCCTGACCGCCGCGCTGCGACGACGCTGGGACAGCAGCGCGATCCGCGCTCATGCGCAGGCCAACACCTGGGACCAACGGGTCGCGACCCTGGTGCAGACGTTCAGACGCATCAACACCGCGACCAGGACCCCCGCCCGATGAGTCCACAGCAGCGCAGACAGCACCGAGCCTTGCGGTTGATGCGATTTTCGTTACCGAACAGCCTATGTTTCGAATCGCCGCGCGGTACCGATCGATCGCGCGCAAGGCACTGATCCAACAAGGGCTAGCGACTCATCACGGGGTGCTGACCACGCGGTACCGGCGTGATGAATTTCACAATTCGCTAATTTAGGGTTTACCCGACATAGGGTTTTCCCGTACCATCCTGGCCATCCGCAAACGACCGGCCGGCTGCGCAGCCCATTTTGGGCATCAGGCAGCCGACCGGCCCGAAACAAACGGTTGGCTCTTATGAACAAGACATTGGTTTCCAGTGCCCTGATCGCCGCGACGCTCATGACCGGACTCATGACCAGCACCGACACTCTGGCCGCATCCCGCGGCGGTAGTACCCAATCCGGTAAGGCGTCCTACTATCACGACCGCTTCCATGGCCGCAAGACCGCGAGCGGTGTCGCGTACAACAAGCACGCGCTGAGCGCCGCCCACAAAACCTTGCCCCTGGGCACGCAGGTCCGGGTGACCGACGCCCGCAGCGGCAAGAGCGTCGTGGTACAGATCAATGACCGCGGACCCTACGCCCGCGGCCGCGTCATCGACCTCTCCCGTGCCGCGGCCCGCGAGATCGGCCTGGTCAACAAGGGCGTCGCCAACGTCAAGCTGGAAATCCTCGGGCGTTCGGGGAAAGGCGGCATCTGAGACTTACCCCATCAACGCCCGCATCTTCGCCGCGTTCGGCGCCAGGACCACACCCCGCTCGGTGACGATGGCGTCGACCAAGGCGGCTGGAGTCACATCGAACACCGGATTGCGCGCCGCACAACCGGCCGGAGCCAGACGCCGGCCGCCGCAGGACAGCAGTTCCTCCGGATCACGCTCCTCGATCGGAATCCCGCTGCCGCTGGCCAGTTCCATGTCGATGGTGGAGGTCGGCGCGGCGACCATCACCTTGACGCCATGGTAGCGGGCCACCACCGCCAGCCCATAGGTCCCGATCTTGTTGGCAACATCGCCATTGGCGGCGATGCGGTCGGAGCCGACGATCACCCAACCGATGCCGCCGCCGGCCATCAGGCTGGCGGCCGCACCATCGGCCTGTAAGGTCACCGGGATGCCCGCATGCATCAACTCCCAGGCGGTGAGACGCGCACCCTGCATCCAGGGTCGGGTCTCATCGGCATAGACCCGCCCGATCTTGCCCGCCGCGTAGGCACTGCGCACCACCCCCAGCGCAGTTCCGTAGCCGCCGGTGGCGATGGCACCGGCGTTACAGTGGGTGATGATGTCGGTCCGCCCGGTGATCAACTCGGCCCCCAGGTCGCCCATCCGGCGGTTGGCGGCGCGGTCTTCCGCATGGATCGCCAGGGCTTCCGCCAGCAGTGCCGGCGCCGGGTCTGCACCATCCAGAGCGGCGATCAGGCGCGCCATGCGGCGCACGGCCCAGGCCAGATTCACGGCGGTCGGACGCGCCTCCCGCAACTGGTCGAGGTCGGGCGTGATCGCCTCCTTCCAGCCCGCACCGACCGACTGGTAGGCGTCCCGGCCCGCTAACACCACGCCATACGCCGCGGCGACACCGATGGCCGGCGCCCCCCGCACCACCATGTCGCGGATGGCGATGGCGACTGACCTGGCGTCATCCAGGACCAAAAACTCGGCACGCTCGGGTAGCCGGCGCTGATCGGTCAAATAAAGCCGGCCGGCGTGCCAGAGGGCGGCATCATCAGGCGTGGGGGCAGCGGGCAGATTGGTGACCATGGGGTACTCTCGGGTAGGATGTGATACGGAACTGTTTTGAGTTTTCAGTTTTTCGTTTTTCGGCGATGTTGATCAAGTATCGGATTACGAAAAACAAGAAACGAAAAACCAACAACGACGGGTATACCCAGCATTGTCGCCGATTCGCACCCTGCCGCAATAGGACCTGATCCATGCACGCCGACCTCCTGATCCACCCCCAGTGGCTGATCCCAGTGGACCCCCAGGACCGGGAACTCCAGGAACATGCGGTCGCGGTCGCTGATGGGCGCATCCTCGCGGTGCTGCCGTCGGCGCAGGCACGCGAGTCCATCACGGCCGATCGGGTACTGGAACTGCCCGGCCACGCCCTGCTGCCGGGCCTGGTGAATGCCCATACCCATGCGGCCATGACCCTGATGCGCGGACTGGCCGACGATCTGCCGCTCATGGCCTGGCTGCACGCGCATATCTGGCCGATCGAGAAACGCTGGGTCGATCCGGGGTTCGTCGGTGACGGCAGCCGGCTGGCGATCCTGGAGATGTTGCGCGGCGGCGTCACCTGCTTCAACGACATGTATTTCTACCCGGAGGTAACCGCGCAGGCGGCGGCGGACGCCGGGATACGCGCGGTCATCGGCCTGGTCGTGGTGGATTTTCCCACCAGCTACGCCGACAGCGCCGACACCTGTATCGCCAAGGGTCTGGCGCTGCACGCCTACTATCGTGACCACCCGCTGATCCGCGTCGCCTTCGCACCACACTCGCCCTACGCCGTTTCCGATGCCGCCCTGGGCCGGGTGCGGATGCTGGCCGATGAACTGGAAGTGCCGATTCACCTGCATCTGCACGAGACCCGTGACGAGATCGTTCAATCCCTGCGCGACCACGGGGAGCGTCCACTCGCCCGCCTGGACGAACTGGGCCTGATCGGACCCGGACTGATCGCGGTCCACATGACGCAACTGGAGGATGCCGAGATCGAACGGTTGGCCGCGGCCGGCGCCCAGGTCGTGCACTGTCCGGAATCCAACCTGAAGCTCGCCAGCGGGTTCTGCCCGGTGGCGCGACTGCTGGCCGCCGGGGTGAATGTCGCGCTGGGTACGGACGGGGCGGCCAGCAACAATGATCTCAACCTGTTCGGCGAAATGCGCACCGCCGCCTTGCTTGCCAAGGGGGTCGCCGGATCGGCCGCGGTCGTCCCGGCCGCTGTCGCGCTGCGCATGGCAACCATCAACGGCGCGCGCGCGCTGGGTCTGGAGCGCGAGATCGGGTCGATCGAACCCGGCAAGTCCGCGGATCTGGTGGCGGTCGACCTGAGTGATTCCTATACCCAGCCCGTGTACCATGCAGTCTCGCAACTGGTCTATACCGCCGGGCGCCATCAGGTCCGTCACGTGTGGGTCCAGGGTCGACAGGTCATCCGCGATGGAACCCCGACCACGCTGGACCCGCAAGCGGTGATCTGCGCTGCGCACACCTGGTGCGAACGACTTCGCCCTTCCTGAAGATGCCCGATGCGTGACTTGTGATCCACGCCACAGAAATCGGAGAACGAGAAGCACATCACAGAAACGGAAGTACAGGAGATTTACACTGCGCATGAAAATCAGATGGGTATCCGTTATCCAACGGATCGGCCGCACATGCCCGGACGCGTCATCTTGCTGGTATCACGGACCGAGGGACAAGCATGCCCATGCCGATCATCAGTTCAAATGTCGTTTACCTGCGCCCACGGGCCTGGTCATCGAGCACAAGTGCGCAAACGCTGAGTCCCGCAACCCGACTCGGCGGTAGCGTCGCCATGGCGGTCGCGGGGCAACTGGCGCTGACGCGCTGGTCAACGCCTGAGCCGCACGAGGATCCTGACGCTCTGCGGGAGGGATCGCGCTTCCGCGATCTCTTCGAACGCTCGCCCGCCTGTCTGCTGGTGATGGATCAGTCAGCCGTCATTCAGCGCGCCAATGCCACCGCCGCCGCGCTGCTGACCAAAGCATCGACTGAACTCGCGGGCACGAGTCTGTTCGATCGCTGCGTGCCATCGAGCCGGCCCACGCTCCAGGCGCATCTTGAACGACTCGCGGCCGACGGCGCCTTCGATTCTTGCGAGATCGACCTCGCGCTCGGTGCCGACATCCAACTGCCGATGTGCCTCGTGACCCTGAACCTGGGCGACACCCCGGAGGGTCCGTTACGGTCTGCTTTGTTCGACGTGTCCGGGTTGCGGGAACTGGAGTCCGGCCTCGCGCTGGCGGCCAGTGTCGTCGAGCACACCTCCCAGGGCGTGATCGTCACCGACGCCGACTACCGGACCATCGCCGTGAATCCGGCCTTCACTACCATTTCCGGGTATGCGGCAAGCGAGGTGTTGGGCACGGTGCCGACCGTTTTCCGTACCGACGCGGCAAACGTTCGCTTGACCAGACAGGTGATCCAGGCGCTACACAATCAGGGACATTGGCAAGGCGAGGTCTGGAGCCGCCGCAAAGGGGGTGATGCATACCTCGAATGGGTGAGTATCAACGAGATTCGCGACGACGAGGGCACGCCGATCCGCTACGTCTGCATCGGCTCGGACATGACCAGCCAGGAAGACGCCAGACGCGAACTCATGCGGCTGGCGCACTACGACGACCTCACCAACCTGCCCAATCGCCCTAACCTGCTTGCCCAGTTGAACCGTGCCCTGGTCGAGGGGAAGCATGAGAAATATCTGGTAGGAGTCCTCTTTCTGGACCTGGATGGGTTCAAGGACGTGAATGACTCGTTCGGCCACCAGATCGGCGATCGACTGCTCCGATTCGTTGCCGAACAACTCAAGAGCGCGGTCCGCGCGACCGACCTGGTTGCCCGCCTGTCCGGTGACGAGTTCGCCATCCTGATCCCCGCGCTCAAGAGCGAACAATTGGCCGGACAGATCGCCGACAAGGTGCTGCACCAACTGTCGCAGACCGCGTTCCGCGACAATGGCAGGGAACTCTACGTCGGGGCCAGCATCGGCATCGCCCTCTTTCCCAAGGACGCCGCCAACGCCGAGGAGCTGCTGCGCTGCGCCGATCAGGCGATGTACGCGGCCAAGAGTGCCGGCGGCATCACCTATCGCTTCCACGGCAAATCCACCGACGTCGGGACCTGGGACGGGAACCGGATTGAATCCCAACTGCGCCGTGCCTTGGAACGTCAAGAACTCGGTCTGCACTACCAGCCGCGCGTGAGCATGCGCAACTTCCGCATCCGCGGTTGCGAGGCCGTGCTGTATTGGGAACGCGGCGACCTGGACCAGGTCGCTCCAGAGGCTTTCATCCCCGCGGCGGAAAAATCCGGCCTGATCGTTCCCTTGGAGCACTGGGCACTGCAATCGGTGGCGACTCAGACTCGGGGTTGGACACTCCCGAACCGGCCTCCACCTCGGATATCACTCCACCTGTCGTCCGTTCATTTGCAGCCGGGGCATGTGGAACGCCTGCTGCAGCAACTGGCCGCGAGCATCAGCGCGGGAGGAAATCCGTTCGAAGTGCTGATCGATACCGCGGCAATCAGTGATGCTAAAGACTGGACGATCACCGCGCTGAACCGTATCCATGGCCTGGGGATCAGGATCGCTCTGGACCGCTTCGGCGCCGGCCCGACCCCACTGCGCCAGATCCAGTCTCTACCGGTCAGTCGGGTGCGGCTCGACCCCACCCTGGTTCGCGACCTGGAAACGGACCCGGAAGTCGCCGGCTTCGTAGGAGCGATGATCGCCCTCGCCCATTCATTCCGCATCAAAGTCGTCGCCGGAGGCGTGGTGACGCAGGCCCAACTGCAGTCGCTGCGTGCCCATCGTTGCGACGAGGCCCAGGGCGCACTGTTCAGTCCACCCATCCCGCCCGATCAGTTCGTCGCCTTGTTTAAACAGGCATCCCAGTGTGAACACGACGCCGGGTACACCGATCGCACGGTCTCAGAACGCCGGACGCCGGGATTGATCCATACCCTATCCAGCGGCTGGTCGCGGGTCGTCGCCGGAATCCTCGGCGCCGACCGCAATGAGAAGAAACAGTGAGTGTAGGGATTTTCCTACATCGATGCGGGATTTTTCTTCGGGAGCGACGGGAACTATCGCCGTAGGCGGGAACCCTTCAGACGCCTATCCTAATGCTCAAAGGGACAAGGATTCAGGAACCGTATCAGGAAACCGGGCGCGGCAGGATGCCGCGGGGCACGGAGCAGGACGCTAGGAGCGGATCGGGGCAGTTCGATGGAAGCGAGGCCCCAAGGACACCCCGGAAATCGCCCAAGGCGATTTCCGAACAACTTGGTGTAGGGGCGGGTTTGAAACCCGCCCCTAGGTCCCGTTATCACGTCCGACGGCTATACCAGGTCGGTTCAATCGCCGATGACCGGGCGACACCTTAGTAACGAGGCATAAATTAGTTATACATCTTTATTAAGAAAAACCGTTAGGATCAACCACGTAATTCCATTGTCCAAGAGTCAGATCATGCCGGATAAACTGATCTTTGATCTCCCGGAAGCCGTCGGAGCATTTGCGGCCGAGCGCGTAGAATTTATCGAGGATGCATGCGGTGACGCGCAGCCCGGTGTCGGTGGTCGTGCGCTCGACGGTCCACCGTGCGGTCTCGGCGGAGTCGAGGATGACCCCGCTCCAGGTGCGCTCGACTTGACTGAAGAGGCGATGCTCAATGGGGTTCCACTTGGAGGTATAGGGCGGATAATGGGCGATGCGCAGGCGCAACCCCAAGCGCTGGGCCAAGGCGATCAGGTCCTCTTTGAAGCGCAG
>Ga0247840_10005122_pt1 | contig 20005 bp, 10 predicted proteins | sample LaCruzMarch2015__FD_192404 | JGI IMG/M metagenome (GOLD analysis project Ga0247840, IMG submission 192404) | Freshwater microbial communities from meromictic Lake La Cruz, Castile-La Mancha, Spain - LaCruzMarch2015_17m | ecosystem: Environmental > Aquatic > Freshwater > Lake | place: Spain... | reverse complement strand
CGGAAGTGTTCAGTGAATTTTCATCTATACAAGACTACTCAGGCAAGAAGTTTGAGTTGGATTTTTTTGATTTTCAATTAGAAAAACCAAAGTTTGATGAATTTTACGCAAAGGACAATAAGGTGAACTTTGAGGCCCCTCTTAAGGTCATGGTTCGTCTTAAAAACAAAATCTTAAACACAACAAAAGAACAAGAAATCTTTGTTGCTGATTTTCCTTTGATGACTGATCACGGAACTTTTATTATAAATGGTATTGAAAGACTCATCGTTCCACAGCTTGCCCGTTCATACGGTGTATTTTTTACTTCACAAGAGTTGAAAGGTAAGACCTACTTTGGAGCAAAAATTATCCCTGCACGTGGAGCATGGATTGAAATTGATACAGATGCGGATCACACTATATATGTAAGAATGGACAGAAAGCGTAAATTCCCAGTTACGTCTCTTCTTCGTGTATTTGGTGCTGAAACTGATACAGAAATAAAGGCATTGTTTAAAGATAATGCTCTAGCTCTTCCTTTCATAGAATCAACCCTAGCAAAGGATCACGCTAAGACAAAAGATGAGGCATACATAGAAATTCACAGAAAGATGCGCGATGGTGAGCTTGCAACATCTGACAACGCTCGTGAATATGTTGATTCACTATTAAAGTCAGCTGAAAGATATGATCTGTCAAAGGTTGGACGTTTCCGTTTCAATCAAAGATTTGGAAAGCCTATGGATGAGAAGTCAGTTTCAATCATGACACTCAGCTTGGATGACCTGGCTGTTACAATAAATAAAATTATTGAACTATCTCACAATTCAGCTTCAGTTCAAGACGATGTTGATCACTTGGGATCTAGGCGTGTTAGATACGTTGGAGAAATGCTTCAAGCAAAAATTAGAATTGGTATGACTCAAATCAAGAGAAACATCCAAAACAGAATGTCTACAATTGATACTGATGCAAATCTTCCAATTCAATTTATTTCACCTCGTCCACTTCAAGCTCGTATAAAGGAATTCTATACTACAAACCAATTGTCACAATTTATGAGTCAAGAAAATATTCTTGCTGAAATTGAGCATTTGCGTAGAATTTCTGCCCTTGGCCCTGGAGGCTTAACAAGAGAGCGTGCTGGCGTTGAAGTCCGTGACGTTCACGCTTCTCACTACGGAAGAATTTGTCCGATTCACACACCAGAAGGTCAAAACATTGGTCTTGTTCTTCAACTTGCGATGTATGCAAGAATTAATCATTTTGGAATGATTGAAACTCCATATGTAAAAGTTGCTAAAGGAGTTGTTACAAAAGAAGTTGTTTATCTTAACGCACTTGAGGAAGAGAATTGTAAAATTGCTCACGCCACAACTGATTATGACAAAGACGGTAATATTAAAAGAGATACATTAGAAGTTAGAATAAACGGTGAGCCGGCAGTTGTTTCAAAAGAAGAAGTAGAATACATTGACGTTTCAACTGATCAAGCGTTTTCTATTTCAACTTCTATGATTCCATTCTTGAATCATGACAATGCGCAAAGAGCGCTGATGGCCTCAAACATGCAGAAGCAAGCAACACCTTGTATTGTTCCGGAAGCTCCATTGGTTGCAACTGGTATTGAGGAAAAAGCTGCCGTGGACACAGGTCGTGTAATTACCGCACCAGAAGACGGTCTTATCATTGGAGTTGATGCAAAGAAGGTAGTTCTTCGTGGAAAGAAGGATCATGAATTCAAACTTGTGAACTTCAGTAGAACAAACCAGTTCACTGCATTTCACCAACGTCCTACAGTAAGTATCGGACAAAAGGTTAAGAGAGGAGATGTTCTTGCTGATACCTCTACATCAGTAAACGGTCAAATGGCTCTTGGACAAAATTGTCTTGTTGCCTTCATGACATGGTCGGGTGCTAACTTTGAAGATGCCATCATTCTATCTGAGAGACTTGTTAAGGAATCTAAATTTACAACTGTTCACATTGAAGAGTTTGTCATTAATGTTCGTGATACTAAGCTTGGTCCTGAAGTAACTACTCATGACATCCCAAACGTAGGAGAAAATAGATTAAAGAACTTGGATGTTGATGGAATCGTTAGAGTGGGAGCAGAGGTTAGACCAGGAGATATTATCGTTGGAAAAATTACTCCAAAGAGTGAGACTCAACTAACACCTGAGGAGAGACTTCTAAGGTCTATCTTTGGTGAGAAATCAAGAGATGTTAAGGATACATCAAAGAGACTAGAGAACGGAAAGAGAGGACGTATCATAAGTGTGAAGATTTTCTCAAGAGAGAGAGGTGACAAACTAGAGTCAGGAATTATTAAAAGAATTCACATTGAAGTTGCGCTTCTACGTTCTGTTTCTGTTGGAGATAAGTTGGCGGGACGTCACGGTAACAAGGGAGTTATCTCACGTGTTCTTCCTATGGAAGATATGCCATTCATGGCAGACGGAACACCAGTTGATGTAATTCTAACTCCACTTGGAGTTCCATCACGTATGAACCTTGGACAGATTCTTGAACTTCACCTAGGTCTTGCGGCAAACAAGCTTGGTTATCAAGCTATCGTTCCTCCATTTATTGGAGCTACATCTGAAGAAATTAAATCAGAACTTGTTTCAGCCGGATACAATGAAAATGGAAAAATGAAATTGTTCGATGGTAGAACAGGAGAAAAATTTGCTCAAGATATTGCTGTTGGATATATGTATATTTTGAAACTTCACCACATGGTTGAAGACAAGATTCACATGCGTTCCATCGGTCCGTACTCTCTAATTACACAGCAACCACTGGGCGGAAAAGCACAAGGTGGAGGACAAAGATTTGGAGAAATGGAAGTCTGGGCACTAGCAGGATACGGCGCAGCCCACGCTCTTCGAGAAATGCTTACAATCAAGTCAGATGATATTCAAGGTAGAACTCAAGCCTTTGACTCTATCGTAAAAGGACACAAACTACTTGATCCAAATACTCCAGCATCATTCAACGTACTTCTTGCAAACCTAAGAGGACTTGGTGTTGATGTTGAGTTAAATAAAGATGCAACGGATCTTGAAAATGAAGTGGTCGCATATGAGCAAGCGGTAGCAGAGGAAAATAATTAATTCAACCACTAATATGAATATAAAAAATCCATTAAACGCAAAGCATAAGGAAAAGGGAATAGATGATTTTGAATCCATCGTTCTTAAAATTGCTTCGCCTGATAAGGTTAGAGATTGGTCATACGGTGAGGTTACAAAGCCGGAGACAATGAACTATAGAACTCAAAGAAGTGAGAAGAATGGTTTGTTTGATGAAAAAATCTTTGGACCTGAAAGAGACTTTGAGTGTTATTGCGGAAAGTACAAAGGAATTAGATACAAGGGAATTGTTTGTGAAAAATGTGGAGTTGAATTAACTAGATCAATTGTAAGACGTGAAAGAATGGGCCACATTGAACTTTGTGTTCCTGTTTCTCATATCTGGTATCTTAGAACTATGCCATCTCGTGTTGCTCAGGTTTTGGGAATGAGTCAGGGTGATGTTGAGAAAGTTGTATACTTTGCAGGATATTTGATTACAAAAGTTCACGAAGAAGAAAAAACTAGACTTCTAAAAGAACTTGATGGTGAGTTCAAAAACAAAGTTAAGACAGTTACTGATGAGAAGACAAAAGAAGCTCTAACTGAACTTTTGATGTCAGCAAAACGCGATATCGAAAGTATTCAAGTTGGTAGAGTTCTGGATGAAAATCAATATCATAAGTTTTCACTAAGATTTGGTATTGCATTTGAAGCTGGTATTGGAGCTGAAGCAGTTTTCAATATCTTTAAGAATCTTGATTTGTCAAAGCTTTTAGTGCAACTAGAAATTGATTTTACTAAGGTTTCTGCCGCTGATCGTGAGAAAATGATCAAGAGACTTGCTCTTATCAAATCAATGGTTCGATCAAAGATCAGACCTGAGTGGATGTTTATAACAGCACTTCCTGTTATCCCTGCAGCACTTCGTCCTATGGTTGCTCTCGAAGGAGGCCGTCATGCAACATCAGATGTTAACGATCTATACCGTCGTGTAATCAACAGAAATAATCGTCTAAAGAAACTTAAGGAAATTAATGCTCCTGACGTGATTCTTAGAAATGAAAAAAGAATTCTACAAGAAGCGGTTGACGCGCTGATTGATAATACAATTAGACATGGTAACGCATCTTTTGCAGGATTAAACGCAGCTCAGAGACGTCCACTTAAATCCCTTGCTGACAACCTAAAAGGAAAGCGAGGATTGTTCCGTCAAAACCTTCTTGGAAAGCGTGTTGACTACTCGGGACGAAGTGTAATTGTTGTTGGTCCAAATCTTAAGCTTGATCAATGTGGAGTTCCAAAGCATATGGCACTTGAGTTATTCAGACCATTTGTTGTATCTCAACTTATTAAAAAGGAAATGGCCTTCAACATTAGAGGAGCGTCAAGATTAATTGATGATGGTATTCCTGAAGTTTGGGCAATTCTTGAAAATGTGATTAAGGAGAAATATGTTCTTTTGAACCGCGCACCAACACTTCACCGTCTTTCAATTCAAGCTTTCAAGCCGGTTCTAATTGAAGGAAATGCTATTCAACTTCACCCACTAGTTTGTTCTCCTTTTAACGCGGACTTTGATGGTGACACAATGGCTATTCACGTTCCACTTTCAGAAGAGGCGCAACTTGAGGCAAAAGAAATTATGGCAGCTGATAAGAACATTCTAAAGCCTGGATCAGGAGATCCAACTGTTACTGCAAAACTTTTGGATATTGTTCTTGGATCATTTTGGATGTCTAGATTTGTAGAGGGAGAAAGAGGAGAAGGAAATTATTATGGAAGTGTTGACGATGCTATACAGGCCCTTAGTTTCAAAGCACTTTCTTACAGAGCAAAAATTCATGTTGTTGCACCAGATGAAGAAAAGTATGGAGAAGATAGAGGAAAGATGATTGAGACAAGCATCGGAAGAATCTTGTTCAACAATGTTTTGCCAGAAAATCATCCGTTCGTAAATAAGGAAATTACAAAACCACTTTTGAATAATATCATTGACGATATTATTACAGAACAAGGTCTTGGAAAAGTTGCTCCATTCATTGACGCTCTTAAGGATTTTGGATTTAAATATCTAACAGAATCTGGTGTTACTTGGAGTATGGATGATATTAACGTTCCAGAAGGTAAGGCTGAACTTGTAAAAATTGCAGAAGGAAAATCATTAGAGGTTCTTGAGCAATATAATGAAGGTCTTCTTTCAAAAGAAGAAAAGCACAGAAAGAACGTTTCTATTTGGCAAGATACCAAATCTCAAATTGAGAAATTGGTTGGAGAGGGATTGGATAAAAATGGTCCAGTATATGACATGGTTATCTCAGGAGCCAGAGGTTCTATGGGGCAACTTAACCAAATGGTTGGTATGGCTGGACTTATCGCAAATGCTCAAGGAGAGACATTGGAGCTTCCAATCATTTCATCATTCAAAGAGGGATTTTCACCCGTTGAGTATTTCATTTCATCTCACGGTGCCAGAAAGGGTATGACAGACACCGCACTTAACACTGCTAAGTCAGGATACCTAACTAGAAAGCTGTTCGTTGTTGCACAGAGCGTGATGATTACAGAAGAAGATTGTGGAACAAAAGAGGGAATTGCAGTAAACAGAGTTGGTTCATCAGGAATTACTCTAACAATGTTAAAGATTGCAACCGGACGTGTTCTTGCAAAGGATATTGCAAATAGCGCAGGGGAGGTAATGTTCAAGAGAAATCACATGATTACAAAGGAGGATGCAAAACTACTTGATGCACAAGGAATATCAGAAATCTTTGTAAGATCTCCACTTGTATGTAAGACGCCGGGTGGAATTTGTAGAATGTGTTATGGATCAGATCTTGGACGTGGTGCCCTAGTTGAGACAGGTGAGGCTGTTGGAACAATTGCCGCACAAGCTGTTGGAGAGCCAGGAACACAGCTAACCATGCGTACTTTCCACTCAGGAGGAGTTGCTATTGTTGGAGGAGACATCACAGCTGGACTTCCTCGTGTTGAAGAAATTTTTGAAAAGAGAAATCCAAAAAACGCTGCTGTTGTTGTATCTCACGATGGTATGATCACAGACATCAAAGAAGTTGGAAAAGAAAAGCTTATCAAACTTCTTCCAGATGTTCCAACAAAGAGTAAGAAGGGAGCTGAAATTGAATTCTCATGTCACTATGCCCGTGTGCCTCTTGTAAAGATTGGTCAGCATGTATCAAAGGGTGACATCGTAACAGATGGTCACGCAAGTATTGAGGACTTATTTGAATATGCAGGTCTTGCTCGTACACAAGAGTATATTATTTCTGAGGTTAAGAAGATTTATGAACTTCAGGGAGAAAATGTTTCAAGAAAGCACATTGAAATTATTGTTCGCCAAATGTTCTCTCGTATAAAGATTAAGCAGGCTGGAGATACTCAATTTGCCGTCGGAGATATAGTTGAGCAATTTGAGTTGGATCAAGAAAATGCAAGGGTAAGAGATCTTGTGAAGGGGGCAGAGTTCATTGAAGCTAAAGGAGAACCGATTGTGCTTGGTATTACAGAGGCCTCACTTACAAGAAGAAGCTTCCTTTCAGCTGCTTCATTCCAGCATACAAACAGAATGCTTATCAACGCATCACTCAAGGCTCAAAAGGATCCATTGTATGGAATTATGGAAAATGTAATTATTGGACGATTAATTCCTGCCGGATCAGGATTCAAGGGAAGCGAGAAGTTTAAGATGATAGAGAAGTTAAGAGAGATAGTGTTGGAGGAAGAGGGATTTCTAGAATAGATTTAGGAATAATTCTTCGCGCGCGATTAAATCAATTTGGAGGGTGGGCCTAAGGCAAGGGTGTCATGGTCCGCGCTCTAGTGCGGAGAAGGATGTATGGGCTAGGTTACATAAAAAATAAAAATAAATGTCATCAGCTGCTCAAACAATTAAAGAAAGGCTCGGCATTGCTGACGTTGTCGGAGCTTATATAAAAATTGAAAAGACAGGCGCAAATTACAAGGCGCGCTGTCCTTTTCATAATGAAAAAACTCCTTCGTTCTTTATTTCACCCGCTAGAAATAATTATTACTGTTTTGGGTGTGGAGCAAAAGGCGATATTTTCACTTTCGTTGAAGAGTTTGAAAAAATAGATTTTCTTGGTGCGCTTAAAATTTTGGCAGAAAGGGCGGGGGTTGAACTTGAACAATTTCAGCACGACAGAAGCAAGGATTCTGAATTAGATAAACTTAGAAGCGTCCTGGAACTTTCAACTGTTTTCTATGAGGATCAATTAAATAAAAACCCTTCGGCAAAATTTGCATTAGAATATTTATTAGGAAGAGGGCTAACAGAAGAAACAATTAAGAATTGGAGAATTGGTCTTGCGTCAAATGAATGGAGGGGTCTGGGTGATTATCTTCGCTCAAAGAATGTCGGAAACACGGATATGGAGAAAGTTGGTTTGATTAAGCAAACTGGAACAAGTGTTTACGATAGATTCAGGGAGAGAATAATGTTTCCGCTTTTTGATTCATCTGGAAGAGTTGTTGGGTATTCCGGAAGGTTTATTAAGTTTCCGGTTGTAGAGTCTGTATCTTCATCTCAAAATGATGAGGAAAACAGAGAGCCTCCAAAATATTTGAATAGTCCAGATGGCGTACTATTTAATAAATCAGAAATTCTTTATGGATATCACAGAGCCAAGGATGGTATTAGAAAATTTGGTTATGCAATTTTGGTTGAAGGTCAACTTGATATGCTGATGGCACATCAAGCTGGATTTAATAATACAGTTGCAACATCAGGAACATCTCTCACTGCGCTTCATTTGGAGAAGATAAAAAGACTGACTGATAATACTATGATTGTTTACGATGCTGACAAAGCGGGACTCAAGGCATCACTTAGGGCGTGGGAATTGGCGCTATCTTTAGGAATGGATGTTAAGATTGCATCGCTTCCAAAGGGTGAGGATCCGGCATCATTGATATTGAGTGATAAAGAAAGTTTTAAAGGGTGTTTGAAAAATGCAAAACATATTATTGATTTTTATCTTGATATATTGGAGAGGGAGGGATTAACCGGAAGAGCTTTGTGGAAAGCGGTTGAAGTAGAGGTCCTGCCTTATGTTCTTGCAATAGAGAGTTCAATTGATAGAGCCCACTTTATAAACAGAATTAGTTTAAGAACCGATATTCAAGAGGCGGATCTCCGGGCGGAATTGGAGAGACTGATGGTAAGGATGAAGGCTGTGCCGAAGGGCGCTGGTGCAAGCGAAGGGGAAGGTAGAAGAGAAGATACTGGGGACGGTGGAACGATTTCTGATCATTCAATAATAAAAGGTGTTGATGATTTGAATGATAGCGATAAAAAGACTCTTGATAGAATGATTGGTCTAATACTGTGGCTTAGGGATTCTGCTAATCTAAATAAAGCCGAGGAGGTTTTAAAAAGAGCAGAAGCTTTCTTGGATAAGGTTAGCAGAAAGTATTTTGATGAAAGAATTTCTACCTCTCCAACGGAATTATCATTTGAAGCAGAAGTTCTCTTTGCAGGCAGCTCAAAATTGGATCATGACATTGAGGAGTTGTTATTGGAAATCGAAGAGAGGGCACTCAAGCAAAATCTTTCTGTTTTGATGAACAATCTAAACAAGATGGAAAAGTTGCAAAAGAAGGAAGAAGCGATGGAGATATTAAAGGAGTGCCAAACTATATCTTTAAAATTATCAGACGTGCAAAGAAAAAAGAAATTATATGGATAGATAAAATAACTGGTGGGTGGATAATAAAAAACTGGAAAATTTATTATATTGTGATATGATTTCTTAAATACAAGGTGTTATGCCAAAGAACCAAAAAAATAAAAAATTGAATAAGGTTACAACTAAAAGCGCTAAAAAAAATAGCGTCACAAAAACAAAAACTGTTTTAAAAAATAAGGCTAGTGCGTCAAAGACCATAAAGTCTGTTTCAAATAAAAATTTAAATAAAAATAAAAAATTGATTAAAAAAACCTCTAAGGCAACGGATAAAAAAATAAAAAAGGTAGAGAAAAAACCTGCAAAAAAGGAGAAGCTTTTACCTGTCAAAAAAGTTGCTGTTCCTAAAAAAGAGAAAGTTAAAAAGGTTGTTGTTAAGGCGCTGAAGAAAACAGATAAATCTGCTTTCCATTCAACTCACACGAGTGCAAAGAATAAAACAAGTACTTGGGAAGAAAGAGCTACTATCCTGCTTACCCGTGGACGTGATAGAGGTTTTGTCACATACGATGAGATTCTGAAAGAGTTCCCAAATATTGAAGAGGATATAATGTTCTTGGATGTTTTGTATGAGAAATTACAAACCGCAGGAATTGATGTTCTTGAAGGTGGGGGTATGCTTGACGTAAATAATCAAGAAGATAATTTATTGAAGAAGTATGCAATCAGTAAAAATGATTCAAACTACGATTCAATTCAAATGTATCTTAAGGAAATTGGACAATACCCACTCATTAACGGTTCAGAAGAAAAGGAACTTGCAAAGAGAATTGCAAATGGAGACAAAGAAGCAGAAGGTTTGCTTGCAAAAGCAAACTTAAGGCTTGTGGTCTCTATTGCTAAGAAATATGCAAACAGAAGTCCTGACCTTACACTTCTTGATTTAATTCAGGAGGGTAATATAGGCTTATTTAAGGCCGTGGATAAGTTTGATTGGTCCAAAGGATTTAAGTTTTCAACTTACGCTACTTGGTGGATTAGACAATCAATTACTCGTGCTTTAGCTGACCAGTCAAGAACAATTAGGGTCCCAGTTCATATGGTTGAGACTATTGCAAAATACAAACAAGTTTTGAGACGTCTGACACAGGACTTGGGACGGGATCCGTTACCTGAAGAAATTGCAATGGAAATGGGAATTGATGTTGAGAAGATTTATACGATTGAAAAAATTGATCAGACAACAGTTTCTCTTGATGCATCAGTAGGGGATGATGACGATAAATCAACTTTTGGAGATTTTATTCCCGATGAAAAGATCCTTTCACCTGACCAAGAAGCTTCACGCAGAATCTTGGCTGACCAAGTTAAGGAAATTCTTGGAGATCTCTCAGAGAAAGAGCGTGAAATTTTGATGTTACGTCATGGTCTTGCCGATGGAATCCAGCATACACTAGAGGAAGTAGGAAAGATGTTTGGCGTGACTCGTGAGCGTATTAGACAAATTGAAGCTAAGGCACATGAGAAGATTAGACAGCATGATAAGGTGAATAGATTGAAGAACTACTAGAGGGATTATATAATGAGTCGGTTACAAAATTATTCAATAAATATAGTTATCCCCACTCACCCATCCCAAAAAATAATAACCATGCTAAAATTAAACCACGCCCTAAGGTGTGGTTTAATTTTAATAAACAAACAAATAAATTATGAACAGATTAACAATCAAGTTACTAATAGCTACTCTTGCTATTCTAACTACTGTATCCTTTACTAACCACGCGGAAGCACAAACTCCTCCAACATACCAATCCTTTGCAACCTCCTCAGCGTATATAACCGGAGCCTCAGGAAGATACTACATAACTCCGTTTGCAGGATTTGGTGTCTCCATGCTTCCTGACTCCTGCTTTGCATATGCGAACATTGCATCTGACACTACAAAGATAACATATCTCTTAACTACTCAAATTAAGGATATGATGACAATGTATAACAATGCATCATGTAATACAGAAACCACTCCCTCTCCAACCTGTACTAGCTACATTGATACAATAAACAACCTAACTTTAACCTATGCAACGTACCAAGTAGAAGGAATGAAGCAAGCCAAAGAGAAGACATACATATGTAATGCAGACAATACAAGAAAGCCTAATGTATACAAGAAGACATACTATGGAATAGACATAGTAGCTCTAACCTATGCATCAGTAAGGGATGCATATGTAAACAAGAAGTTCACTGACTACACCACCCTTATTAACAACGTAAAAACCAACTTAACAAATAAGTTGAACGCGGCTATTACGGCTGATAGGTTTGTTGACGTCCCACCAGCAAGAAGCACATCCTTCCCACCTGCCATGGCAAATCTACGAACTCTGGCAGAGTACTCATTTAAAACAACAAGCAAGGTTGTGGTACCAAGAACAAGAGTTGTACCACCTCCTGCTTCAACTGTACTCAGTATGCCTAATGCATTCTTGTTCTTTGGACAAACAAACAATGTAAGTGATAAGACAATAGGAGCAATTCCCATGAACTCTCTACAGGAGTATGCAAATACATTTAATGCTAACAAGACTAGGTTTGGGGATATATACAGTTCAATCAATAAACCACTTCTTACTGCGGGTTCAAATATACTTACAAACATCAACAGACAGGTTAATCTAAGACTTCCACCCATGGATGACATGAGAGATAAAACTGCTCCAACTACAACCCCTCCTATAGTTCAACAACAACCTCCTACACAAAAAGCTAGTGTCATTAACTCTATTGGTAACTGGTTTGGCGGCATCTGGGGAGCGATCTCTGACTTCTTTGGTTACATGTTCTGGGGAGAGAGTGCTGGGGCGAAGGTGGCAGCGACTACGACACCAGCGACAGCGAGTGGAAGTGGGCCAGACTATGCAAAGTTGTGTCCCGCTATGCCTAATCCGGTGCCGAAGCCTGATTTAGATTTTAAGCCAAATGGGCAAAACCTTATACCTATGCCTGTCATCACAGCCATAAATTTCAAAGTACCAGATTCATCAGCCTGGGATATTGATATCGTGCAGAAGGAAGAACCCTTAGACCCTATGCCAAAACTAACTCCAGAGGAAACCGAATATCTAAGAATGGAGCGGTTTATTGAGTCTAATAAGTTTGATGACATTCCATGTCTTGTTCCAACTGATTCTCAGGTTGATGAATGGAGAAAAGAAAATTTGGAACGGGAGCTGGAGGATAATAATACATCACTTTCAATTCAAAGGAATTTATCGAACCCATCAAATCCATATGATTGTATGCGGAGTTTTAATATAGGTACTGCAGAAGTTAGTTATGCATTTCACTTTGATTCTGTAAAATTTACCGTAACAGCTTTAGATCAAGGTGATATAAAATATCAGACGGCTACAAAAACTTCTCCTACGAAGGTCTACAGAGGACGATATATAGATAATCGTTTTAAAGATATGGAGACCATGTATATTATGATGATAATGAAACGAGGTGTAAAAAATTGCCTTCCTGATGTTGCTTAGTTCGCTATATTTGTGTAGAAATTCTTTATGTAAATTAATTGTATAAAGCTCCACTTTGCGGACAGTCTGATTTTAATTAAGGGAATAAAAAATGAGGTCGGCCGCGCGAGCGACCGACCCTTTTCATGGTTGGTTATTTGGGGTTACGCGTTGCCTTACTTTCTGCTGCGGCGTAAGGGCCACAGCATCATAGAAAGCAACACCAACATTGCTGTAAACGGCTCTGGTACCGACAGATTTGCCTCGGCACTGGCGTTAGGATCTACCCACATCCCAGTTATGGAGAGATTTCCGCTTCTTACACCAAGTTCTGGACTTTCGTACCTGAATGGGGAACGTAGAATTAGATTCAGGTCATCTTGCGTTTGGAAGCCGGTGATTACTGCATAAGATCCCGTCAACAAGCATCCAGTGGAATCTATCTCCCCATAGGAGTTTATGTTCTTGATGTCGGTGCATATGATGCACCCAGCATCCAACTCCATGAGTATGGTGTTGAAGCTCCTGGAGGAACCCGGTATTTCAAACATGGCAACATTGTCCGCGTTGATTTTTACCGAATTTACATATTGTGAGTCGGGCTCAAGGCCCAACACGACTGGGCCAAATGGGTAGTATGAGAATTTGGCCGTCTGGTATGTATTTGGGTTTGAGACCCCAATGTCCACCCTGATGAAGTCCCCTAGGGCTTCCACATCCATGTCTATCCTCCAGCAGTTGACGGTTGTTGGAGAGTAGATTTGGCCGTATTTGTCCTTTGGCACAATTTGAATGGTTACGGCCGGTTTTGCTATCTGGCTGGTCGCGAGGAGGACCACCGTTGTAATGAGCGCTGCGATTGTTTTCATTCTCTGACTTTCTGTTTCAATTTTGCTGGTTGATTGTTTTCAGGATTCTCTCTAGATCGTAGGATCAGAGAGTCTGTTTGTACTATATAATAATATATTATCTATGTCAAGGTATTGCTAGCTACATTTAATCAAGGGGGGTGATATCTCCATATCGCTCTAACAAAGGTCTTTTGCATTTTTGGAGTAAGATTATGAGCCTACAGATAGTTTGACTATCTATGAAAAAAGCCGGCCGCTTGCGCGGCCGGCTCATGTTGAATATCAACTGTCATTAGTATCCAAGCTCTGTGTAATCTACCTCGTTCTGATGATGCGTTTATCCCTTGTTAAACGGTGGCCAAGTGATTGTGTTCACATGTCCGGGTGATACGTAGGAGTTCCATCCAGCTTCTTCGGCTTCGAGATGAACTATTTCAAATGAGCCGGCAGAATCCCCTTTATACACCCCAAAGAATTTCCAGTTTCCTGATCTGGCCTCTGGACACATAACACGGATCATTTCGACGAGTAGTCTATCGGCTTGTTTTGCGTCTCCACTCCACCGATCAATTTGTTTTCTCAGATCATCTTTGTCGAGTTGTGAGAAGCCTCCTGTATTATGACCTCCTTCTTTTGGCGGCAATGGTTTATTCATCTGTGTCTCCAGTGCCGACAAAGCCCGTAGCGTCATCACTTTTGCCAAGTAGAGTCCATGTATGGGCCCTTCTGATACGGTGATGCAGACTCTCTCGTCAGCCCTTCTTGCTATTAAATGTCTTAAGCCTATCGTTGTGGAGGCTGTGCATGACTTTCCGTTTACCCAATCATGTATAGGACTGTCGGTGTCTTCATTGGGTGTTGCGGGTGATGGTGTGTGCGATGGTGTGTGCGATGGTGTGTGCGATGGGCCTCCAGACCCTGAGCCTGGGTTCAATAGTCTTTTCGTTTTCATGATTTTGTGATGGTGGTTCTTTGATTGTTGGAATTATCGGTATTTACATGGAAAAACAACTACAACCGTTATCCTTTTGACTTTGTAATGTACCGATTCAGGTCAAACTATACCACAATGGTTCGAAAGATAAAGTATATTTACAAAATCAAAAAAGCCCCGCTCCATACTCTTCTCTGAGCTGGGGGCGGGGGGGGTAGTTGATGGTTGGATAGGTTGTTTGTACCTTGCACCTTTAGGTAGGTGAGGTAGTGCGACCACGGGGAGAAAGAAACCACTTTCCAATGGCTAATGCCGCTTTCAATGATGACATTCGTAAAACCGTCCCTCTCTTTTTGGGTCTCTCCGCTACGACGACAAAACACAATCTTATGGCCAGACGGCTTTCGTCTATTCCGTTTGGCAAATCGCAGAAGTCAATCATAATTTCTGACCAGAGGTGGCCTTCTAGAAGCGGAATTAACCGATCCAGTTCTCTGATTTCACCTGCGAGGACTCTAGTGTCCTTAGTGGTATCATCGTCGTCTGTGGGTGTGGAATTTTTACCTTCACGCTTCTCAGTCTGTTGCGCTGCAACCAATTCCCTGAATTTCAAGCCTGCTTGCTCTTTCCTTGACTCCAACAGGTGAATCAGAATGACCAATCTGACTTGACGATCTCTAAGTCGCCCCAGCACTGTATCGCCATCGTCGGTATTAACTGGTTTAAGTATATTCCGTAACATAGGGTCGTAATCATTAAACCGTCTGATACTTCTTAGCATCTCATCGAGTGTCCGTCTTTGTGTTTCCATGGTTGTATTTGTCTAATCTGTTTTGGTTTAGATTTTTTCTTCGGTCCTATACCAACAAAAAACAATCAGCACCTGCTGAGAGCCTAAATTGAAAAAGAACCGAACCTTTGTGACTATAACACGCTTTTTGATGTTGGTAAATAAAGGGACGGGTGGGGTAAGAGGTTGGAGTAAAAGGAATGGTTACGAGAAGTGCTTAATATATTTTGAAAAAATATTGCTAAATAAAGTCAAAAAAAATATTAAAAAAGTGTCCCAGCGCATGTGCGCCGGGACGATGGGTTTTTGAGTTGCGGTCAGGTCAGGTAGGTCTCAACTTTCAGTGCCACCTTCCCCGAAGATGGAGCTAATGGTGAATAGCCCAAGAATACCAGAGAGGGGTGAAAAACTGGGTGGCAGGCTAACCAAACTGTAGCCATCACGAACCGCGATTCCTGCGTACTCCACTTCTGGGTCGCAGTAGTCGAATTCTGCTTCACCCAAGAACACCTTGTCGATACGCTGACATGCCTTGTTCTTACCTTTGGCTTCATCGATGAGGGGGCGAATCTCGGCGGAGAAGGCTTCACAGTCGCAGGTACCGGATTCAGGATCCTTCTCATTGTGCTGTCGGATTCTTTGCTTGATATCCTCGACCAAGGGCAGAAGCTCCTCCCGAAGCCTAGACCTTAAGTGCCAAAGGCGAACGAGCCGTTCGTTTTCAAAGAAGCTTCCGAGGATGACTTCTCCGTCTTTGACAGGCTCGAGGCCAAGTTTGCTGGGGTCACTGATGTCGACCGCGGCTAGTTGTTGTGCAAGAGACAGTGCATTCATTTTATTTTGTCGTTGTTGTATAGGTTATTCGGTATTAACAAAAAATGACCAGCCCTTTGCTGACCGTTTGGATTGTAAGGAACCGACTTGAATAGAATATAACATGTAATGTATCTTATGTCAATGGTGTGGTGTTTGTGAAAAAACCCATGTTAACTGCTATAATCTAACTATGAAAAACGTAAATCCAGCCCAAAGCAAATTTGAGGAAAGATACGGTAAGCTAAACAAACAACAGAAAAAAGCGGTGGACACCATTGATGGACCACTCTTGGTTGTTGCTGGGCCTGGATCTGGAAAGACAGAAATTCTTTCTTTGCGTGTTGCAAAAATTCTCAAAGAAACTCAAGTGTTGCCAAGTAATATTTTGTGTATGACGTTCACAGACGCTGCGTCATCAAACATGAGAGACCGCTTGTCGCGCTTAATCGGAAATGAAGCTTACAGAGTTTCCATTCATACTTTTCACAGCTTTTGTATAAACATCATTCAAAAATATCCAGAATACTTTTACAAAGGCACACAATTTACTCCCGCTGACTCATTGACCCAAGTGCGCATTCTTGAAGAAATCTTCTTTAATCTTCCTCAAGGAAACCTTTTCCGTGATAGTTATCATGAAGAAAAAGGTTTTTCATATTTATCGGATGCAAAAAAAAGAATTGAGCATCTTAAAAAATCAGGAATTACGCCGGATGAGTTTAGAAAAATTATTGCACACAACAAGCGCTCAGTGCACCGTGCCGAGAAAATAGTAGTGCCAGCCTTAGAGGGACGTCTTGGAAAAGATGCGCTGGAGCTCGTTAAAAACACAGTGACAGAATTGTTTAAGGCAGGGGAATTGGAAAACAAAGAAGATCCATTTCCACAAGAGAATTCAATCTTTCTACCAATTCTTGCATCCTACGCAAATTCACTTCAAGGGGCGCTCGCGGATGCAATTGCTGACGATGGAAAAAACACAGCAATCTCTAGTTGGAAAACAAAATATTTGAAAATGCGAGACGATGGAACCAAAACTCTCAAGGAAACATTGGATGAAGAAAAGATGGATATATTGGCGGACGTATATGAGCTATATCGTAAAAAGATGACTAGTAAGGCTTTCTTTGATTTTGACGATATGATTCTTGACGCAATTGAAGCCATAGAAAAACACCCTCGTTTAAAGTTTGAATTGCAAGAACAATATCAATACGTTTTGGTGGACGAGTTTCAAGATACAAACAACGCGCAAATGAAATTGGTAAATTTGATTTTAAATGCTCCGGTGAATGAAGGTCGTCCTAACGTGATGGTTGTTGGCGATGACGACCAGGCTGTCTACAAATTCCAAGGTGCTGAACTTTCTAATATTCTAAATTTCAGAAGAATGTTTGTCGATGTTGAGATTGTCACAATGACGGATAACTACAGATCAACTCAAGATGTTTTAGATATTGCAACGCACATAATTAGAAAAGGAAGCGGCAGGCTTGAGAACTTGTTGCCAGAGATGGAAAAAAGTTTGAAGTCTTTGAATAAAGATTCGGACAAAGGGTCGATAGTCAATAAAAAATTTGATACAGTTTTACATGAATCGCATTATGTTTCAAGAAAAATAAAGGAATTAATTGATGATGGAATAAACCCAGAAGACATTGCGGTGATTGCAAGAAAGCATGAAAGGTTGGAGGACATGGTTCCATTTTTGAAAGCAGTGAATGTCCCAATTAGATATCAGAGAGAACAGAATGTTTTTCTTGAGCCTCATATAATGCAGATAATAATTATTGCGAGATTCATTGCAAGTCTATCGCGCAAGGATTCAATTGAAGCAGACAATTATTTGCCACAGATTTTGAGTTTTCCGTTTTGGCAATTAGGAAGACAAACTGTTTGGGAGATTTCTAAGGAGGCATATGAAAGTAGACAGACGTGGCTGGAGGTTATGTTGGAATATAAGGGGGATAGCCCTAAGGCATCACACAAGGTCTCTGATATTGCACATTTTTTAATTGATATTGCAAACAAGTCACTGCACGAACCGCTTGAGAAGGTGCTGGACATCATAATTGGGGCCCACGTTGTGTTGGTAGCGGAGAGTGAGGATGATTTTGATGACAATGAAGGAGGTGAGGCAAATGATGGAAAAGATATTGTTACTAACGCCAAGACACATATCGCATCTCCATTCAAGGATTACTATTTTAATAAAGAAAAGTTTGAACATTCAAGAACGGAATACCTATCGTTCCTTTCAAGTCTTCGGGTGTTCATTCGAGCACTTCGAGATTATGTTGGAGAGAGGGCGCTTAATGATGATACATCCGCTGGGGGTGGATCAGACGGATCTAAAAATGATGTTAGCTATCACTATCTAACCATAGAAGACTTAATTAAATTTGTTGACCTTAGACAAAAGAATCATTTACCACTCAATGATGAGAGTCCATTTGCTAGTGGAGAAAAAGCTGTGAATCTTCTTTCATCTCATGGTGCAAAGGGGTTGGAATTTGATACAGTCTTTGTTCTCTCTTGCCAAGATAATATCTGGGCGGGGCGAGGTGTGAACAATAAAATATCGTTTCCAATTAATCTCCCCATTCAACCGGCAGGTGATGACGAGACAGATCAAATGAGATTGTTTTATGTAGCGATAACTCGTGCTAAAAAACACTTGTATTTAACATCGTACAAAATTGCAGAAACTGGAAAGGAGTCTTCAATTCTCCGATTCTTGCTTCCTTCAAATGATTTTGATTATAAAAAGTCTCCGGCGGTTTTGGAGAAGTTGTACAATCCGGAAGATCAATCAATTGATGATAATGGTCCGGAGACGCATGAGCTTTTGACGGCATCGTGGTTATTGTATAACACCCCTCCATTTTTTGGTGAAGAAATTGAATTGCTTAAAATCCCACTTAAAGATTATAAACTTTCAGTTACTCACTTAAATAATTTTCTAGATGTTAAAAGAGGGGGTCCTCAGACTTTCTTGGAACAAAATCTTTTGCGTTTCCCGCAAGCCAAGACTTTGGTTAGCTCTTATGGATCTGCAATTCATAAGGCAATAGAGCGCTTAATTGTTTCTAAGAAAATGGGTAAGGATGTAGGGGGGTTGGATGAAGAGGGGAATGTTGTTTCTTTTGATAACGTGGAACAAGAGGATAATAAAGCAGGATCAAAATCAGAAAAACAAAAGCTGATAAGCTGGTTTGAAACGGCGCTTAAGAAGGAGAGAATGTCAGCAAGGGACTATGAATATTATAGACAAAAAGGGGAAGAATCTTTATCTGCATTTTATGATCAGAAAAGTGAGGACTTCACAGGGGATGATTTGTCTGAAGTTGATTTCAGAAATGAGGGGGTGGTAATTACTGATGAAGAGAATAGGACGGCGCACCTGACTGGAAAGATAGACAAGATATTTAAAAATGAGGACCATGAATATGAAGTTGTTGATTTTAAAACTGGAAAAGCTGAATTTAGCTGGCAGTCCAGCGATGAAGATAAGAAAATAAAATTAAATAATTACAGACGTCAGTTAATCTTTTATAAATTGCTGATGGAGAATTCTGCAAGATATAAAAATGCGAAAGTTGCAAAAGGACTACTACAATTTGTTGAACCAATTAAAGAGACAACAGAGAAAGGGACGGTGAAAAATAAAATAATTGCACTTGATTTGGATTTGAAAAATTTAAACGATGAAGAGCTTGGCGATGAATACGACAGACTAAAAAGATTGGTGTGTATTGTATATGATAAAATAATGAACTTGGATTTTCCGGATGTGACAAATTATGATCCGAGTCTTAAGGGGATCAGAGCGTTTGAAGATTGGTTGCTGGAGGGGAATTAGTGGGGTTAGAATTTTGTGCAAAAGAAATCCGGTGGCCACGCGAGCGGCCACCGGGGTTGGTGGTTGGGAGTGATGAATCACTGTCCTTGTTTGAACACTCGTAGGCCGTGTTGTCGCAAGGTTGTAAAGGTAGTCGGGCCATTACTCGGGCTATCAACCCTCGTCTCGCTTTCGTGACGAACATTGGGGTTGTGTTTGCATCGAATTCCAGGTTCCCCTTCGGGGATTGTAGGGAGGTTGTCTTCGGGCATAATGCCCCCTCCGTCACTTGCGCCTCCAGCGTTGCCGTCGGCGGCGCATTCGTCTATGGCGAGTTTCCTTTTCCTTGACAATACATTATCCACTTTGTCGCATGTGGCATCCAATCTCTGGATGACTTCATTGATTTCAGTGGTTTCGCGACCGACATCTTGGTCTTTGGCGTAAAATTCTTCAGCCTTTTCAGCGTCGTCAAGAAGCCAATTCAGTCTGTCCACCGCGGCTGTTATGTAAAGGTCTGGATCTTCGGC
>Ga0247840_10005121_pt1 | contig 20005 bp, 20 predicted proteins | sample LaCruzMarch2015__FD_192404 | JGI IMG/M metagenome (GOLD analysis project Ga0247840, IMG submission 192404) | Freshwater microbial communities from meromictic Lake La Cruz, Castile-La Mancha, Spain - LaCruzMarch2015_17m | ecosystem: Environmental > Aquatic > Freshwater > Lake | place: Spain... | reverse complement strand
AGGATTCGGTAAAGCACTGATTAGAGACTTAAAAGATTTCTTTAAGTTTGAGCAAGTCTGTGGTGGAGAAGCAAGTTTGGATCGTTGGGTCATCATCCCCGACATCAATCGACCAGGTCTAGAGCTTTGTGGTTACTTCGTTGGAAGTGAACCACGAAGAATCATCATCATGGGTAATAAGGAATCTTCCTATATGAAGACCCTTGATCAAGACGTTCTTAAAGAACGTTTAGAAAAACTCAGCGATGAATATACCCCATGTATGATCTTTTCTAAAGACGTAGAAATTCCTGATGTCTTGATTGAACTAGGCAATTATAAAGCTTTCCCTGTGTTTAAATCATCGATGCCTACTTATCAGTTGATGGTCGATGTGATCTCTTTCTTAAGTGAAAAACTGGCTCCTAATACAAATGTCCATGGGGTCTTGATTTCTATGTTTGGGAAAGGCGTCATGATTACCGGTGAATCTGGAATGGGTAAATCTGAAACTGCACTTGAGTTGATCAAAAAAGGTCATATCTTAGTTGCGGATGATCGCGTCGATGTATTCAAATATCATAATTCGATCTTTGGGACGTCTACTGAGCTTTTAGAAGGCATGCTGGAGATACGAGGCATAGGCATCATCGATGTAAATAAGATGTTTGGTGCTTCTGCGACCCTTTCTAAATCAGACATCGATTTCGTTATCTCTCTAGAAAAATGGAATGAAGATAAACAATACACAAGAGTTGGTATCGAAGAAGAAGATCAGTATTATGAAGTTCTAGGGGTTAAGATCCCTATGCAAACGATCCCTGTCAAAGAAGGTCGTAATATCGCTGTGTTGGTAGAATCTGCAGTTACTAATTTTAATCTCAAAGAAAAAGGCATCAACAGTTCAAAAGAATTTGAACAGCGTGTCTACGACTATATTAAGAGTCAGAATAAGGAGAACCAATGACCTTTTTTCCAGACATATCTACTTTCGTTGAAATCGGATCCATCTCAATCAAGATGTATGCGGTCTGTATCTTAACAGGTGCGTTTATTACCTATTTTATCGCTGAACACAAATTCTCTAAGATCGGTTATTCTAAATCGATCCCAGAAGATCTCTTTTTTGGGGCCTTGCTTTCAGGCATCATCGGAGCTCGTTTATGGTATGTTTTGTTTTATAACTTCGATACCTATATGTCTAATCCTTTAAGTATCTTAATGACTTGGACTGGTGGTATGGCCATACAGGGAGGCTTGATGTTGGGAGCTGCTTATGGCTATTGGTATACTCGTAGAAAGAAGATCAACTTTTTAAGAGGAGCTGATATTGTTGTACCGGCCATTCTTTTAGCTCAAGCTGCTGGTCGTTGGGGAAACTTCTTCAATCAAGAGGCCTATGGGAGAACAGTTACCGAAGCTTACTATAATTTATTCCCAGCTTTTATCAAAGATATGATGTTTATACAAGGGGCTTATCGTGAACCTACATTTCTTTATGAATCAGTTTTAAACATCATCGGTTTCTTCGCCATTACTTATGGTTTAAAACACGTGATGAAACTTAAACGAGGAGATCAGTTCTATGGTTATCTCGTTTGGTATGGGATCACACGCTTCTTCGTTGAAAGCTTTAGAAGCGACAGTCTATACGTATGGGGAACCTTTATACGTACAGCTCAAGTCTTATCGATCTTCTTTATACTATTTGGATTATTAGGATGGGGTGGTTTCTTCAAGAGATTCTTTAAGGATCCTAAACCTGTGATCTTATTTGATCTAGATGGGACCTTATTAGATACCGAGCCTTTGATCATCGAAACCTTTACTCAAGTACTTAAGAAACATAAACCTGATCTTGTCTTGTCTCGTGAACAGAAGATCGGTTTCTTAGGTCCTACGCTTCATGAATCATTAGAGAAATACTTAGATCCAGAAACAGCCAAGATCGCTTTTGAAGAATATCGTGCTTTGAATATTGAACTTCATCCTACACTCATCAAGACGATGCCTCACGCTAAAGAATTACTAGAAGCGTTGAAAGAAAAGAACTATACATTAGGTGTAGTCTCTTCTAAGAAGAAAGACGTCGTTGAATTGGGTCTAAAACTAACCGGACTTGAAAGCTACTTCTCAACCATCATCGGTTACGATGAAGTAAAGAAATACAAGCCTGATCCAGAAGGATTATTGAATGTCTGTAAAGCATTGAATGTATATAGAGATGATGTGATCTATGTAGGGGATACAGATACCGATATGATGGCTGCGGATAAAGCAGGCATGTATGCGGTAGCGTTGATTACCCACGAAGAACGTAAACAAGCCATCTTAGATACTAAACCAAATGAAGCCATACATGATTTGATGGAGCTCTTGCCCATCTTAGAAAAGAAGATCTCATGGACCAGATCTACGATTTAGCGATTGTAGGCGCAGGTCCTGCTGGGATGACAGCGGCCATATACGCAAAACGTGCAGGTCTAAAAGTCATCATGTTTGAAGGTTCAGCTCCGGGTGGTAAACTCGTGAAGACCTTTGAGATCGATAATTGGCCAGGTGAGAAACGCATCTCTGGGGTCGATTTGGCCATGAAGATGTATGATCATACCTCTCATTTAGAGATCGAAACAGAATTCGTAGGTGTCAAGAAAATCGAAGAAGGACGTCATAAGACCATCATTACCGAAGATGATCGTCAGTTTATCTGTAAGGCCGTCATCTTAGCGACAGGCACCGTTGAGAATAAAATGAATATCCCTAACGAAGAAAGATTGACTGGTCATGGGGTAAGTTTCTGTGCCGTATGTGATGGGGCTTTCTATAAGCATAAGAAGGTCGTCGTCATAGGTGGAGGCAACTCCGCTTTAGAAGAAGCCGTTTATTTGACTCAGTTTGCGGATAAGGTCACCGTCGTCATTCGACGTGATGTCTTTAGAGCTGATAAGGTAGCCCAAGACCATGTCTTGTCTCATCCTAAGATCGATGTCCTTAGACATTGTGTTCCTGTCAGTGTCATAGGAGAAGACAAGGTCACTGCGATCAAGCTTCGTAATCTAGAGACCCAAGAAGAATTCGACGTAGAGACCGATGGGATCTTCCCTTATATCGGTGCGAATGCGAATACATCCAGCGTTGCCCATCTTGATATCCTTGATTCATTAGGTTATATGATCGTCAATGAGAAGATGGAATCCAAAGTGCCAGGTATTTATGGGGCAGGAGACGTCTGTGTCAAACCTTTAAGACAAGTCGTAACTGCAGTCTCTGATGGGGCTGTTGCGGCTCAAGCTGCTTTCCAATACATCCAATGTGTATAAACGATCCTTCGGGATCGTTTTTTAGTGCCAAGATTAAATTGAAGCTCATTTAGTCTAGGTTCATTCTCTTGTATACTTGAGATACATAAACATAAAGGGGAAGTATGAACAGAAAAGATTGGTTGATTATATTGGCTTTGTTTACGGATGTGATGATTGTTTTATCTTTTGAAGCTTATGGGAATGGTCGTTTATTTCAAGAATACATTAATTTTTCTCGACCAATAGGTTTTGTGTTCAATATCGCAAATTGGTATCTAGGAATATTGGTGATTATTGTGATCTTTCGTAATAGAGATAAAGTAAGAAAATTTATGGGTGTTCAATAAACAACTAAAAAGGCATCTCGCATTGAGATGCCTTGAATTTTAGGTAGGATTTACTTACTTAGAGAGAAACCACCCATCCATCCGATTTGTTCACGAATGGCTAAGGTAATCTGAAGGAAGCCTAATGCTTCTAATTCACGAGCTCTTTTTAAAGCGCCTGCATCGACTACTACCAAACCACTGCCTTCTAATGCTCTGCTGAGTGTAACCTTCGCCTCTAGATCATCAGAAGCCAATAAGATGGTCGTAGGGACATCGCCCACTAAGGTGGAGGCGAAGTTTGTGTTGAATGCTTTAACGACCTTCGCTTTGAGTACAGTAGATGCGATGACTTCAGTCGCGGAGCTGTTTGAAGGGACTAGAAGATCATCCATCGTAGCGAAATTCACAGGGTTAGTAATATCGACGAGGACCTTACCTTCCAATGCTTGTTTATTCTCTTCTAAGATACTTGCGACAGCCGCATAAGGAACGGCCAAAACGACGATGTCTCCTAATACACCAACTTCATCCTTAGATCCAAACATCTCTACAGTGTTGCCTGCTTTTTTGAAGCGTTCAGCAATGACTTTCGCCATATTGCCTTTTCCAAAAATCGTAATTCTTTTCATATTTATTTCCTCTTTCATTGAGATGCTTGTGTTTTGATATGCATCTGCTATAATGATAACAGTACTATAAATAAAGTAAAGTACGCACTATAAAGTATTATAGTATCGAAATAGATACTATAGGAGGAGACCGATGGAAATCACAAACATGTTAGAGTGTCCTGTAGAAGTCACTTTAAGTTTATTGACAAGTAAATGGAAGATCATGGTCATACGTGAGTTGTTGACTGGAACAAAGCGTTTCAGTGAAATCAAACGTGTATTACCGGGTGTTACTCAAAAGATGCTTACACAAAGCTTACGTGGATTAGAAGAAGATGGTTTGATCGAACGAAAGATCTACCCAGTCGTTCCTCCTAAGGTCGAATATAAATTATCGCCTTTAGGTCTAAGTTTAGGTCCAGTCATCGAATCGATGCGAACTTTTGGGAATACTTATCGCGAGTCGATCAAGGCTTCTTAACTAAATATTAAAATGAACCAAGGTCATTAGGATCTTGGTTCATTTTTTTGATGTGACTATCAAAATTTAATCAAAACCTAAGCATTAAGATGCAGTTCTTTTATGACTAAACTTAGAAAAAGCCAACGCAAGCAGATTTAGAACCATCGTCATAACGATAAGTATCCATGAGACAAGGACTACCCCATCGATGATGTCTAAGATCGCTACGATATCTCCGATATTTGCGAGATGTTGAATTGTCAAGAGCTGAAAAACAAAAGCTAAGGCCATGAATAGAAAGCTAAACATCATATAAACATGAATGGAGATCTTAGGTTTTTTACGACGAAGGATATACGCAATGGGATAAAACAATGAGGAAAATCCAAACAATAGACTGGCAGAATTTAGTGTGAGAGACATATTGTGTTCCTTTTATTGGTTAAATGAAGTTTAGTCTGGATAATGAATCGTAAATAACTCAGCGAAGAATTCTGTGTAATCTTTATCGTAGCGATAAGCAATTAGTCGATCGTTGTAGTAAATGAGACTTCCTTTACTAAACCCACCAGTATGAAATTCGATGTCTTTATGCTCATAGTGAAGAATAAAGGTCATAGGACCATCTTCTTTGGTCCAATGATTGATGTCTTGAAATTTATTAAAAAAAGCAGCTTCTAGTTTCTTGAGTTGAACAGGATCTGTGATCGTCATTTGCCAATCATCGTTTTCATCACAGACGTTAGTAATACAAGGATTATCGATAAAGGTTGCAGATAATAAACGACCTTGCCCAACATAATCAAGATTATAAAAACCTGTAGAGATCATTCTATAGGCAACACCAACTAAGACAACTAGAATAACAGCTGAAATCAAAATCTTCTTCTTCATGGTTCCACCCTCTCTTTCACCTAGTATGACACTATAGTAATCCATAGTCTACACACGATGAGTGTAATAATGATTAAAACTACCTAGATCGATAATTCTATTCTGCATAGTGCTTATGTTGAATAAACCCTATGTCAATAAGTCCTATGCTTATGCTATCTTGTGAAACACCAGGCTGCGTGGTACAATAAAATCCAAGGAGATCTTATGAAACGACGCGTGATCTTATTAACAGGCATCTCTGGTGCTGGAAAAACAACAACCATGGGTATTTTGGAAGATATGGGCTATCACTGTATCGATCAATTCCCAGTCAGTTTATTAAAAGACTTAAGGAACCTCATTATAAAAGGAACAGATCCACGATTTGATAATGTGGTCATTTCGATGTCTCTTCATGACTTTGAAAGCTTCCATGTGATGTTTAGAGGTTTGGATGTCGATCTAAGGGTCATCTTCTTAGAGGCTTCTCATGATGAGCTTTTGAAGCGATATAAATCAACGAGAAGAAATCATCCTTTATTGATCTCTAATAAGGTCACTACCTTAGAAGAAGCTTTGACCTTAGAAGAAGAGAATCTTAAGATGCTAAAAGATACCAGTTTTACTGGGATAGATACGACCTTTCTAAAAGGAACTGAACTTAAGAGCCGTTTAAATAAGATGTTTTCGTTGAATGATCAACCGACATTCTCGATCAGTTTTGTATCCTTTGGCTATAAGAATGGGGTACCTTTAGATGCGGATCTTTTATTCGATGTGAGATTTCTACCCAATCCATTTTGGGATGAAAGATTAAGAGAATTCACAGGAGAAGATAAGATCATACAAGACTTCGTGCTTAGACATGAAGAGACCCATATCTTCATCAAGAAGCTTACATCCTTCTTAGATTATGCGTTTAAAGAATACGTTAAAGAAGGCAAGAATCACTTTACGGTTGGGATAGGATGTACAGGTGGTAAACATCGATCTGTGGTCTTGGTCAATCAATTCTATGAAATCTATAGTAAAGAATACCACTGTTTCAAGGAGCACAGAGATCTACAATGAACTCAATGAAGAAGGTCGTGGTGATCGGTGGGGGTACCGGTCAAGCCATTATCCTAAGAGGATTAAAACAAATCCCTGATATTCAACTTTCTACGATCGTGACTGTCGCCGATGATGGGGGCAGTACTGGAAGATTACGTCGAGCTTATCAGATCCCTGCGATGGGAGATATACGAAATGTGATGTTGGCTTTAGCTGAAAGCGAAAGTCTTTTAAATGAGCTTATGTCTTATCGTTTTGAATCTGAAGAAGAACAGACTCAAAATGATCTCGCTGGTCATAATCTAGGAAACATCATCTTAACGGCTCTGACGACTAAGAGTGGATCGTTTATGGAAGCCATCTCTTTGATCTCTCAAGTTCTAAAAGTAAAAGGAGACATTATACCTTCGACGACACAAGTCGTTACTTTATATGCGCATATGGAAGATGGGACCATCGTTAAGGGTGAATCTAATATTCCTAAGTCTACCAATAAGATTCTTGATGTGTTTTATAATGAACCTGTAGAAGCAACTAAACAGGCCATAAAAGCTCTAGAAAGTGCCGATCTTATCGTATTTGGGATAGGATCCTTATATACAAGCATCTGTGCTAATTTGATCATCCCAGACATTCGTAAGGCTTTAAAAAGAACCTCAGCGAAGAAAGTCTATCTATGTAATGCGATGACTCAAAAGGGTGAAACAGATGACTATACGATGGAAGATCACATTAGGACCATAGAGAAACATGCGGACATCAAAGTCGATGAGGTCATCGTCTATAACGATGAGATCCCTTTAGAACTCTTAGAGAAGTACGCTAAACAAAGTTCTCATCCAGTATTGATCAAGGAGAAAGATCATTCCTATAAGGTCCTTCATCGAAAGCTCTTGAGCTATGATCTAGGTCTAATAAGACATGATTCTCTTAGGATACAAAACGTAGTCAAAGCAATCTTAAAGGAGATCGAATAAGATGTCTTTTACCACTGAAGTCAAAACAGAGATCACTCAACAACCCATCAAAGAGTGCTGTCAAAAAGCACAGCTTTCAGCGCTTATTCAACTGAATGCTTCCTTGATCATCCATGAACAACAGCTACAGCTTTTGATCCATACAGAGAATGCTTCTACAGCGAAGCGTATTTTTAAGTTACTCAAAGATGGATCCAATCCTGAGATGGAACTTAAGATGATCAAAAAGGTCAAACTTAAGAAAAACAACATGTATGAACTAGAGATCACTTCTAAAGTAAAAGAGATCCTTAATGATTTAGGACTAATGACCGATAAAGGCATCCAATATCATCCTTCTAAAAAGATCGTCTCTAAAGAGTGTTGTGCAAGATCTTATTTAGCGGGTGCTTTCTTAGCTGCAGGCAGTGTCAATTCTCCTCAGAAATCAAACTATCATCTAGAGATCGTTACCCAACAAGAAGAACATGCGGCCTTCATCGAAAGCTTGATGAGACGTTTTGATTTACCCGCAAAGACCATTCTTAGACGCAATCAACAGGTCACCTATCTAAAAGCCTCTGATAAGATCTCTGATTTCTTACGTATCGTCAATGCGAATTCTGCGGTACTTGATTTCGAAGAGATCCGTATCCAACGAGATTTCCATAATTCTTTGACTAGATTAGATAATTGTGAAGTCGCCAATGAGATGAAGACACAAGCTGCTGCATCAAAACAGATCATAGCGATAGAACGCTTGATCAAACGAGGCGTTATAGAACGTTTAGATGAAAGATACAGTATCGTCGCTAGATTAAGACTGGATAATCCTGAAGCCAATCTCAATGAGCTCTGTGAGCTCTATGAGGAAGAAACGGGAACAGCCATCAGTAAGTCGGGGATCAAACATAGACTGACCAAACTGATGGGAATGGTGTAAAATAGAATAGGATGTGCCATAATTCAACGAAATGATTATGGTATAATGCTTTAGTTATCAAACCAAACATGAAGAGGTATCCCATGAAAATCGTACGCTTGATTATGAAAGTATTGGCTTTAGTTCTATTATTAACGGCTCTGTTTAGCAACCACATCTTACCGGTCACCTATTTGATCGTTATCGGTGCAGTTGAAATATTGCTGCTTTTGTTGGTCTGGAAGAAGAAGATCATCCAAATCTTTGTGGTCATCTTAATGATCATCAGTTCATTTGGATTGCTTTATACAGAAAACATCATCGCACGACTTGTGACCTATGATCCTCTACAAACCAACTCGGTAAGTTTCTTTACTTTAAAAGAATCTTCGATCTTGACCGTAAAGAGTGCCATCAATAAAAATATCTCCTCATCTTCTTTGGTTGAAGCTAAACTCAACGAAGTCATTCAAACCGAACTTGAAAAACAAGGGTATACCCAAAAACTAGGAACCTTCGAAGGTATCTATGATGGGGTCCAAGAGCTTTATGATGGCGTCATCGATGTCTTGGTTCTAGATGAAGCTTATATCGATACCATCTTATTGGTCGATGCGGATTTCTTGCTTAAGACGAAAGTCATTTGGGCGATAAAGAACACTGTCGAAAGAGTACCTATCGTATCTGAGAAAGATGTTCTTACTGAATCCTTTACCCTTTATATCGAAGGCAATGATAACTCTGGGGCATTAAGTCGTCAGGGTCGTAATGATGTCAATATGATCATGACGATCAATCCGATCACCCATTCGATCATGATGATGTCTATTCCTCGTGATTCTTATGTACCTTTAAATAAAACAACCTGTGGCTTAAGTCAAAACTTAACCAACACTTTAGATAAACTAACACATGCTGGAACCAAATCAACTGGGGTCAACTGTGTCATTGGGACCTTAGAAGACACATTCAACATCGACATCGACTATTATCTACAAATGAACTTTAGTTCCTTCAATAAGATCATTGGGGCTTTAGGTAATATCACCGTATGGAATGAAGAAGAATTCACTGAAGACAGTTCTACACATCCAGTACCTTATCATTATGATCAAGGTTGGATCACATTGAACGAAGAGAATGCCTTGGCTTTCGCCCGTCAACGTCATGGTTTCTTATTGGGCGATCTACAACGTGTTAAAAATCAACAAGAAGTCATCAAGGGCATCATCGCTAAGTTGACTGAATTGGGTACATTAACGAAGATCGAATCCATCGTAAGCGCTGTTTCAGGTTCCATCGATACCAATATGTTGCCTGCAGAAGTTATGGCTCTTGCTAGAACTCAGATCCAAGATCTGAGTTTCAAATGGACTTTGAACTCTGTTCACTTAACAGGTCACAGTGACTCTCAAGGTACTTTGACCATGGGCTTTGGTAGACCTCTCTATGTATTCCAACTCGATCCAGCTTCAGTTGCTGCAGGTAGACAAGCTCTACTCGATAATATGGTCATCCCAGAGAGTAACTAATGATTAAACTTTGGCAAGTACTTAAAACAAACAAATCACTGATTGTAGACCTTGTCTCTGTCTTCTTAGCTTATTTCTTTTCTATCCTAGTACGCTTTGATTTCTCGCTCAACGAAGTAGATCCTTTAGGATTGACCGCTGAACATTATCTTGCCTTACTCGTTCAACAGGCCTGGATCATCATCTTGGTCTATGTGTTTGTGTTTAAAGTTCTTAAACTAGATAAAACCATACAGGGTCTTGCTTCTGTATATGAAGCTACTCGTGTCATCATCGCTGCCATATTAGGCGCAGTCGCTTATTTTTTACTCGCCTATACAGGATGGATGCCTCGTTTACGTTTTGGGATCTATCCTATACAAACCTTACTTTTGATTATGTTTCTAGAAGGAACTCGTTTCTATGCGCGTGTTTCTCAATCGATGACCATTAGAAATAAACCTGCGAAAGATGATGAGGTCAATACCTTGATCATAGGGGCAGGGGCAGCTGGATCTTTACTCTTAAAAGAAGTCAGTACGAACCATATCTATAAGAGTCGTATCTTAGGTTTCATAGATGATGATCCTACTAAGACAGGTAAACTTATAGGTGGAATCAAAGTCATGGGAACCATGGATAAACTAGAAACTCTCGTTAAGAAACTAGAGATTCAACAGATCTATGTGGCCATGCCTAGTGTATCCCTTCAAGTTCAAAAAGCCATCATCCAAGAGTGTTATAACACTGGATGTAAAGTTAAGGTCTTATCATCAACCCAAGACATGATGAGTTCTTCTGGGATAAAAAACAATCTACACGATCTTAATATCGAAGATCTCTTAGGTCGTAATGCGATCACCTTAGATAACTCGGCTCTTCATGAATTCATCAATGATCAAGTCATCTTGATCACAGGGGCTGCAGGTTCCATAGGAAGCGAATTGGCGAGACAGGTCTATGCCTATCAACCTAAGATCCTATTGCTTATCGACATCAACGAAAACGGTCTCTATGACCTTCATCAAGATTTCTTAATGAAGAAGACCCCTGATCAAAAGACCAAACTGGTTCCTTTGATCGTCAATATGCGTGAACGTAGTGAATTAGAACATCTCTTTGAGAAATATAGACCTTCGATGGTCATCCATGCAGCGGCTCATAAACATGTCCCACTTATGGAAGATATGCCTTCTGAAGCCGTTAAAAACAACATCTTTGGATCGCTTAATCTCATTGAGATCGCTAAGGAATACCACGTTAAACGCTTCGTAACCATATCTACCGATAAAGCAGTCAATCCTACCAATGTCATGGGAGCGACGAAACGCTTCATCGAACAGATCATCCAATCGATCGATCCTTCTACCTGTGATACGAAGTTTATGGCCGTTAGATTTGGGAATGTATTGGGATCTAATGGATCGATCATTCCTTTGTTTAAACGTCAGATCGAAGCAGGGGGTCCTTTGACTTTGACCCATAAGGACATCATTCGTTATTTCATGACCATTCCTGAAGCTGTATCCTTGGTTCTACAGGCCGCTGTTTACGCCAAAGGCGGAGAGATCTTCGTCTTGGATATGGGTAAACCTGTAAAGATCTTAGATCTAGCGAAGAATCTTATTCGTTTAGCAGGTTATGAACCTTATGTCGATATCGACATCAAAGAAGTAGGTTTAAGACAAGGCGAGAAGCTTTTCGAAGAACTACACTTAAGTAAAGAAGAAGTAGAATCTACCCCTAATCAATTGATCTTTATAACCCATCCTATCGTCATCGATCCTAAGACCGTTCAACAAGATCTTGATCATTTAAGATCTGTCGTCGATCAAGATGATCAAAGCATCATCGATGCGTTGATGAAGACTGTGCCTACCTATAAACCTAACCGAAATTAACCATGTATAAACTCTTTAAACGACTGATGGATTTTGTGATCTCATTGATCGGACTGCTTGTTCTCAGTCCGATTTTAATCGTTATTGCTTTGATCATTAAGCTTGAATCTCCTGGTAAGATCTTATTTACCCAAAAGAGGGTAGGAAAAGACAAGGCTCTTTTTAATATCTATAAATTTAGATCGATGGTATCAGAGACACCTAAAGATACCCCAACTCATCTTTTAAACGATCCTTCTCGTTTCATTACGAAATCAGGGGCCTTTCTACGTAAATCAAGCCTAGATGAATTGCCTCAGCTTTTAAACATCCTAAAAGGAGACATGAGTATCGTAGGACCTCGTCCTGCCTTATGGAACCAAGATGATCTGATCGCTGAACGTGAGAAGTATAAAGCCAATGATATGGTGCCTGGATTAACAGGCTGGGCCCAAATCAATGGACGAGATGAATTACCTATCGTAGAGAAAGCCATCCTAGATGGATATTATGTATCGCATATAAGTCTAATTCTAGACATCAAGATCTTCTTCTTGACCATTTTTAAGGTGCTTAGATCAGAAGGCATTCGTGAGGGGGAACAGAAATGAATCCCATCAAAGATCTCGTCTCGATCATTACACCTGTTTATAATGCGGAAAGCACTTTAAAAGCCACTTTGGATTCTATTGTTTCTCAGACCTATAAAGAATGGGAACTGATCTTAGTTAATGATGCCTCTAGCGATCAAAGTAAAGCCATAGCGGAGCCTTATCTAAAGAAAGATAAACGGATCAAATGGATTGATATGGCTCAAAACAGTGGCGCAGCCAAGGCGAGAAACTTCGCCATCGATCACGCAAGAGGCCAATACATTGCCTTTTTAGATTCAGATGATGCGTGGGATTCGAATAAACTAGAAAAACAACTTAAGTTTATGCGTGAGTATGCATATGCGTTTACCTTTACAGCCTATCGTACGACCAAAGGTCGTATCATCAAGGCACCTACTGTATTAAGCTATCAAGAGCTCATCATCAATAATCAGATCGGATGCTTAACAGTCATCGTCGATCGTAGAAGCACAGGTGATTTCTTGATGCCTGATTATCGAAAAGGCCAAGATCATTTGACTTGGTTGATGTTGATGAAGCGTGGGATCAAAGCCTATGGTTTAAATGAAGTGCTTGCGACCTATACCGAAGGCAACACCAATTCCCTTTCTGGGAATAAACTTAAAGCCGCTAAGCGTCAATGGTTCAATTATAGACAAGCTTTAGGACTAGGATTCTTTAAGAGTTCCTTTTATTTTATAAAATATGCGTATTATTCGTTTAAGAAATATGGGCTAAAATCATGAAACAACTGTCGATCATCATACCTCATCATAATCAACCTGATCTTTTAGAGATCGCTTTAAGATCGATAGGGAATGATCCTTTGACTCAAGTCATCGTGATCGATGATCATAGTGATCGATACCTTGAAGAGTTACAAACTCTTAAACAGAATCCTCATTATGCCCATGTGCTTTTCTTAGAAAGCCCACAAGGACAAAGAGGGCCAGGTTGTGCACGTAATCTAGGTATAGAACATGCGACTGGAAAATACATCATGGTTGTAGATGCGGATGATTATCTTTTACCAGACTATCAAAAGATCCTACAGCCTTATTTAGAATCTGATCTTGATCTTATATGTTTCACCCCGATCTCACGACTTATCGGAACCAACGAAGATGCCCATAGGGTAGATAAATACATCAAATTGATCGAGGATTATTTAAATGATCCTTGTGAAAGAACTGAAGATGCGATCCGTTTTACTTTCTACATTACCCCATCTAAGCTATATAAACGTTCTATGATCGAAGAACATCATATTCGTTACGATGTGACCATGGTTTCAGAAGATGTCATGTTTTCTACAAGAGTTGGCGCATATGCGAAAACACTGGCATGTAGTAAAGAAGTCATCTATTGTGCTACTCGTTCAGCGAATTCACTGACGATGACACAAAACAAACAGACCTATGATACTCGTTTTAAGATACTCTTGATTCAGCATGCCTTTATCAAAGAAAAGATTGGGAATAAACGATATAAGAAACTGGATCTTCCTTCGCTTATCTTTATCGTCAATGCCTTCACCTATCATTTAGGTTTAGGTGTAGCTATAAACTCTGCCTTGACTATGAGAAGAAATCACATCAAGATCTTAAGATCAAATCAATTCAAACTTAGTCGAATCACTTCTTTCTTAAGATTATCAAAAGGCGCTAAAAAGGTCAGTCAAAAATAGACTGACCTTTTAAATGGTGTATTCTTGCAATGTAAACGTTTACAGTTTACAATAAGTTCACGAGGAGAATACATATGATCAAAAAGATGCTTAAATCTTTAGCAGCGTTCATTCTGGTATTGATGCCGTTTACGGAATTGATCCAAACTGTCAAAGCTGCGACGAGTGTTTCTATTACGGTTCACTATCATCGATCTGACGCCAGTTATGATGGATGGAATCTATGGGTATGGCCAGAAGGCTCTGATGGGAAACAATATGATTTCTCTGCGAGTACAGATGCTTTCGGTAAGACAGCAACGTTTACAGTCGATAGTGCAGCGACTGCTTTTGGGTTTATCGTTCGTTTAAACGAATGGGAACAGAAAGACATCGCAACGGATCGTTTCTTTGATATTACAGGGGGTAAAGCTGAAATTTGGCTTAAACAAGGGGATCCTACTGTATATACAACGAAACCCTCTTTAGATTCAACACCTTTACCTCAACTGGGAGAGATCGCAGTTAAGGTTCATTATCATCGATATGACAACAATTATGAAGGATGGAATATGTGGATGTGGCAGGTTGGATTTGATGGATCAGCCAATCCTTTTAATGGATCAGATGAATTTGGTGCTGTGCTTAATGTCAACATCAAACCTAATGAAGGCATCACTGATTTGGGTTTCATCATCCGTTTAAATGAATGGATGGCGAAGGATGTCGATGGAGATCGCTTCATCAATCTTACCCGAGAGAAAAACAGTAAACTTGAAGTATGGCTCGTTCAAGGGGATTCAAGAGTCTACTATAAGCTCAGTGATATCGATATGTCTCCGAAGTTTTTAAGTGCCAATCTAGATGGGCCAGATTTTATCACCGTCAAGACCACAGTACCTATACCTTTAAAGGATGGAAAACTAGACGGTTTAGTTTTAACCAACAGTAAAGGCGTTTCTCAATCAATACGCTATGTCTTGGTTTCAGAAGGCTCTACTGCTGTCTCAACGAGTAATTTTACCTTATTTACCGTGAGTCCTTTGGATCTCATGGAATCTTATACTTTATCTCATCAAGGTTATAAAGATATTCCTGTTCAATTCAACAGTGTATTTAAATCTCCTGGATTTGAAGAGGCTTTCAACTACACTGATGAATTAGGAGCCATCTATAAAGACGATTCTACGATCTTTAGACTATGGGCACCTACAGCGGCATCAGTTACCTTGAATCTGTTTACTTCAGGTGATGGGGATGTTCCGTTTATTCCACTAGATAAAGAAGTACCTAATTTAGAAATGACACGTATTGAGAATGGGGTATGGGAATTGGAAGTTCTAGGTGATCTAGATCAAGCCTATTATACCTACAGTGTTACTGTGAATGGGGTCACCAATGAAGCTGTTGATCCATACGCAAGAGCTGTAGGGGTCAATGGGAAAAGAGCTATGGTTATCGATCTTGATAAGACCAATCCTTCAGGTTGGGACCAAGATACCTATATTGGGCTCTCTAATAATACCGATGCGATTCTTTATGAACTTCATATCAGAGATTTCTCAAGTGATCCAGATGCGAATTTTACGAACGCTGGAAAATACTTAGCATTTACAGAAACAGGATTGACCTTGAATGGATCAAAGATCGGTATCGATCATTTGATCGAATTGGGTGTAACTCACGTTCATCTTCTACCTACCTTTGATTATCGTAGTATCGATGAGACTAAACTGGAAAATGGTTCCTTTAACTGGGGCTATGATCCACAGAACTACAATGTCCCAGAAGGATCTTATTCTAGTGATCCATATCATGGGGAAGTAAGAATCAATGAGTTTAAAAAGATGGTCATGTCTCTTCATGAGGCAGGCATCGCTGTAGTTATGGATGTCGTTTATAACCATACAGGTGCTTCTTCTGATTCAGATTTCAGTAAGATCGTACCTGGTTACTACTATCGATATGGAGCTGATGGGAAGTTCTCTAATGGCTCAGGCGTAGGCAATGAAGTCGCTTCTGAAAGAGCGATGGTACGTAAGTTTATCGTAGATTCTGTATCCTATTGGGTCAAAGAATACCACATCGATGGATTCCGTTTCGACCTTATGGCTTTGCATGATATCGATACGATGAATGCGGTCAAAGATGCCTGTGAAGCGCTTAATCCTAATGTCTTGATTTATGGGGAAGGCTGGACAGGTGGGACATCTACCTTACCTGATGCACAGAAATCCTTGAAAGTAAATGTGCCTTCTCTTAACGATATCGCTGTATTCTCAGATGATATAAGAGATGCGATAAAGGGCCATGTCTTTACGAAGCTCGATAAAGGTTTCGTTAATGGTGGTCTAGGATTAGAAGAAAGCATTAAGTTTGGGATCATCGCTTCGACTCAAAATGGGCAAGTCGATTATTCTCAAGTGAAGTATTCTAAGTTCTATTATGCGACTTCGCCTACTCAGATCATAAGTTATGTAGAAGCCCATGATAATTTAACCTTATGGGATAAGCTTCTATTAACCAATCCTACCTACAGTGATGAAGATCGTATGGCTATGCATAGAATGGCCAATGCGATCGTATTGACCTCACAAGGGGTTCCGTTTATCCACGCAGGGGCTGAATTCTATCGTACTAAAGGTGGAAATGAAAACTCTTATAATGCGAGTGATGCGGTCAATCAATTGGATTGGATACGTAATGCGACCTATCAAGATGAGACGACCTATTTAGCAGGACTCATCGCATTAAGAAAGGCTCATCCTGCCTTTAGAATGACAACCACTGCCGACATCAAAGCGAACCTAAAGTTCGATGAGACAACGGTTGCGAATGTGGTGGCCTATACTTTAGGCAATAACGCAAATGAAGATGAATGGGATTCAATCAAAGTCTTGATGAATGCCAATGACACCGAAGTGACCTATACTTTAGAAAAGAGTGGTTGGGTAGTTGTCGTCGATAAGGATCAAGCTGGGGTAACGAAGATCTCTGACGTCTCAGGAAAGACAGTGACGATCGCAGCGCATAGTTTAATGGTTCTCGTCGATTCTAACTCATACTATGGGACCAATTGGGCTCTGATTATTCTGATTAGCTCAGTCATCGTCATAGGTGCTGGTTTAGCGTATTACTTCTTGATCTTCAAGAAGAAAAAGATTGTTTAATAAACTTATTTCATAGATAAGATAAAAGACATCGATTAATCTTCGATGTCTTTTTTAATGATGTTTAAGAAGGCTTAAGTGGTATACTTTTTAAAAAGGGGAAACAAATGAGAAAGCTATTTACTAAAGGACTATGTTACTTGATGATAATTGTTTTGGTGGGATGTACAACAGATCAGGATTCCTTATTGAGCAAGCAACAGAAAGCAGTGAATAACAGCATCGCTTACATAAAGAATTCTTCATTTAGTTCAAAAGATAGTATCAACACAAAGGTGATCTCCATCAGTTTAGCGACAGAGTCGACGTGGAAATCTACTTGGGATAAGGATTCCGTTGTGGATGAAAGTGCCATCGATCCTACAGATTGGGTCATTACGATCGGAGAAGGCTCTGGTCATGACTTTGCGATCATCGTATGCGACAGTGAAAGTAGTAAAGTAATAGGATATAAACCCATCGACTAATTCTATACAAAAAAACACCCTTCGTTTGAAGGGTGTTTTAGTTTATTAGTTTCTGTTTGAAGGATAGCCAATGCATCCATTTACTAGATTAGATGTATCACCACTTTGATAAGCGGTGAAGGTCGCCAGATGATTCTCAGAAGCACGTTGTAGATTAGCGAATACACGTTCTATAGAAGCAGGTAGATCGGTCAAGAGATAGGTCTTATAAAGCGCGATGTTGTTTGTTTCTGCAGTGATACCGATCTGATAGGAGGCATCTAAGCTCGCTGGTAAGACAACATAATCTTTTCCTGTATCTGCGGGAATCGCAAATCCGAAGGCATCATAGATTCTTTCTAAACTTTGGATATGTTTCGTCTCTGCTTGGATCAATTGTGTATAAGGACTTACTAAACCAAATTCATCGACGATGGCTTCATATTCAGCTCTTGCCTTGAATTCATCCATAAGTAGGATATCTAAGGTAGCCTTTAAACTGGTCTCATCATAATCACTGCCTGTTAGATCGGTTGAGATGGTGCCGTTTTGAGAATAGCCACCCATCATACCACCACGTCCACCAGTCGATCCTCCCATCATCCCACTACCTTGATAGTAAACATCATTTTGATTATTGTTGTATCTTGGTTTAGGATTCAAAGGTTGATCTAATGCGACGATCGTAATCGTTAAAGCCAATATGCCTGTTCCCAATAGGGCAGGTATTAAATATTTTTTCATGTTCTTCTCCTAGAGATAAGTCTCTATGAAACATAGAATAAACCTAAGTTGTGCCAAAAGTGTGTCAAATCAATTTTTTATCTCAAGTTCCTTAGTGTAAGAGAAAGATATAATCCTTGTGTAAAATAGTATAATGGAAGTATGGAACTCACACTGGTCGATCTGCATCGAATAAAAGAAATCGCCATTAAAGCTGGCGCTCTCATCATGGAGATTTATGACACGTCTTTCGAGGTAAAAACAAAGGCGGATGATTCTCCACTTACCAAGGCAGATATGCTTTCTAATGACTACATCATTAAAGAACTAAAAAGATTCTATCCTAATGTCTTTATCTTATCTGAAGAAAGCAAAGATGATCTTAATCGATTAAGAGAAGAATGGTTGTTTGTGGTAGATCCTTTAGATGGGACGAAAGAATTCATTAAACATAATGGTCAGTTTACAGTCAATATTGCCTTAGTCTATCGTCAACATCCTGTCTTAGGGGTCATTGTAGCGCCTGCACTAAAGAAAAGCTATTACGCATTAAAAGGCATGGGTTCTTATGAAGATAATGAAACTGAGCTTAATCGATGTCTCTGTGTTAGTGATAAACTTATCGATCTTAACTTCGTAGGTAGTGCATCTCATCAAAGTACTGAAGAAGAGAAATTCTTAGAAGAGCATGCCCAACACATCAAAGAACGTAAACAGATTGGATCTTCGCTTAAAGGATGTATGGTCGCAAGTGCTGAAGCCGATGTGTATTATCGTTTTGGGAAGACTTCAGAATGGGATACTGCAGCCATGCAGATCATCGTTGAAGAAGCAGGAGGACTCTTTAGAGAAATGGATGGGAATCCAATGATCTATAATCGTTTTAACGTCATCAACGATAAAGGATTCTTCGCCGTGAATCGAAAAGAAAACATCTGGATCCGTTCTAAGGTCAAAATTTAAGAAAAAACTTCAAAAACCATCAAAATCACACTCATAGTGTGTAGATATTGGCCCAAATACCCCATATACTAAAACTAAGGATAATTTAGGGGTGAGCTTCATGGCTAAAAGTAGCAAGTATGAAAACATTAAACCGATGGCAAACAGAGACTATGAAGCGCTGCGATTACAATTCGGCATTCGAGTCAAATACCTAAGAGTAAGCTGTCGTATGTCTCAAGAAGAGTTGGCTTTAAGATGCCGACTTCATCGAAACTATATTTCTGACGTTGAACGAGGGAAACGTAATATTTCTTTTGAAGCACTACAGAAACTGGCGGATGGTTTTGGGATAAACATCCGTGATCTTTTCTAGAGAGTCATAAAGCGCGATGCGCTTTTTCTTTATGCTATAATAAACACGGTAAAAAAATGAGAATCTTCGAAACAATACTCTTTCTAATCTTTGCTTATTTCTTGATCAGTATCTTCTGGCCTTTTTTAGTTATATTAGTTATTATCGTCATCTATCAACTGTTCAAAGCAAGACGATTTGTACGTC